>Ga0315338_1000127_pt1 | contig 343125 bp, 330 predicted proteins | sample ASW8metaG_FD_204518 | JGI IMG/M metagenome (GOLD analysis project Ga0315338, IMG submission 204518) | Ammonia-oxidizing marine archaeal communities from Monterey Bay, California, United States - ASW #8 | ecosystem: Environmental > Aquatic > Marine > Coastal | place: USA: California | collected... | reverse complement strand
AGGCGATAATGCCGACTCAGATGATGATAATGATGGATTGGATGATATTGTAGAAGATGCAAACGGCAATGGAACGGTAGATGAGGGTGAAACAGATCCATTAGACCCAGATACAGATGATGATGGTTATTGTGATGGTCCTGTTAATGTAACTATCAATGAGATAATAATTTGCACAGTTATAGATAGAGACGGAGACGGCGTGGCTGATGATTTTGATGCCTTCCCTGATAATTCAACAGAATGGTTAGATACAGATGATGATGGGATTGGGAATAATGCAGATTTAGATGATGATAATGATGGTTTGAATGATACCGATGAGGATGTTAATAGTAATGGAACTGTGGATGAGGGTGAAACTGATCCATTAGATCCAGATACAGATGATGATGGTTACTGCGATGGCTCTGTGTCAATAGTAGATATCTGCATTGCAGTAGATGCGTTCCCAACCGATGAAACGGAATGGATTGATACCGATGGAGATGAAATTGGAAACAATGCAGATCCGGATGATGATAATGATGGTTATAATGACATAGTCGAGATTGCTGAGGATTCAGACCCATTGGACATTGAAAGTACACCAGTAGATACAGATGGTGATTTGGATCCAGATAGTACAGATCCGGATGATGATAATGACAGTTTCAATGATACAGTCGATGCATTTCCAATAAATCCGGCAGAATGGTTGGATACCGATGATGACGGTACTGGAAACAATGCCGATACAGATGATGATGGAGACGGTCTTACAGATGAAGATGAAGCCATATTAGGTTCGGATCCATTGATGGTAGATACAGATGCCGATGGAATCCCCGATAATTGGGATCCATTGCCCACAGATTCTAATGGAGATTTCGATGGGGATGGGAAATTAGACAGCGAGGAATACGTTCCAGCTCCTGATGGCACTCCTGCAGACTCAGACAACAATGGAAAGAATGACATGTTACAAGGTGTAGCTTCTTCTAGGACTTCATCTTCAGATAGAAGCTGGAGTGAAATGTGCTGGTGGTTTCTCTTACTTCTTTTACTCCTTTTAATTCCTTTACTCAAAAGAAAGTATGATAATTCTCTTGTTTATGATCCAAATGTCGTTGAATATAGAATTGGTGATGATATGCAATCTAAGGTTAGAATGGTTCCTTCATTACATGAATATACAAAGAAGTACATTAATACAGTAAATACAGATGGTCTAAGAAGAATAACATACGGTATTTCAGGCAATTTAGTAGATGGTTTAGAAATAGATTCAAAAACAGGAGTTATCTCTGGACATCCAAAGAAAGCTGGCGAATATACTTATGAAGTTGTAATGAAGCATTCCAAAGGCAAATTTAAGGGTGAAGTGACTATCAATGTTCTCGAAGAAGGCAAAGAATCTGAAAAAGAACAAGAATCTGTTCCAGTTTTAAGTTCCAATCCAGAACCTGAGAGTACTACAGCTAAACCCAAGTTTGAGGGAGGAGCTGGAACTATGATGGGTCCTTTTGTTATCAAACCAGTAAAAGGTTTGGAACCCGGTGAAGAAATTGTATCAAAGCAAGTTATCACAATTTCTGGTTTGAAATCTGGTGGAGTGGTCAACATGCAAGATTTGAATTTCAAAGAGAACGGTAAAAGATTTGCAATAGTTGCTGAACCAGATGAAGTTGGCAGACAATCAGCAATTGTTGCAGATGATGATGGCAAAATCAAATTCCGAGTTAATTTCAAAGATAATAAACCAAGTACAGACGGTGCAGAGTATGAGAGTCTAATCAAGTTAGGCACAGCTTCAGTTTATCTCAGCTGGGCAGTAGATGTAGCTAAAGAGGAATCTGAAGAAGAACTTGAGCCAGAACCTGTCGTTGTAGAAGAACCAGAGGAAGAAGCGCCATTATCTAAAGAAGAGAAGAAACAAAAAGAACTTGAACGAGTCAAAGCACGTTCAGAAAAAATTGATTTTGAAATCTTAGGTGAGGCAACAAGTAGCACATTATCTAAACCAGTAGAGAAGGATGCTAGTGAGATTGATTTGGAAGATGCTTCTGATTTTGTAAAGAAAGGAACTGCAACTATAACAGATGCAGACGGAAGTGAAATTATTACTTGGACAAGTAAGAAAGGAAATGCTTTGTTTGGTATTGCAGGATTAACTAGGGCGTTTGTCGCAGCTTCTATTGTTGTTGCTAAAGATGATCTACAAGTAATCAAAGGAATTGGACCTTTCATTGAAGAAAAGCTCAATGCATTAGGAATCTACATGTTCGTACAGATTGCTAGAATGACTCCTGAATTAGAAGAAGAAGTAAATATTGCCATTGAATTCTTTCCAGGAAGAGTTAAACGCGACGAATGGGTTAAACAGGCCAAGGAATTAACCAAATAATGACAAATTACTGGTTAATGAAAAGCGAACCACATGTCTACTCTTTTGATGATTTAATCAAAGATGGTAGTACTCATTGGGATGGCGTTCGTAATTATCAAGCTAGAAATTTCATGCGCGATAAAATGAAGATTGGAGACATGGTATTGTATTATCATTCCAATACTAAGCCACCTCATATTGCAGGAATATCTAAGATTTGTAAAGAATCATATCCTGACATCACACAATTTGATAAGAAATCCAAATATTATGACCCTAAAGCCACAGAAGAAGTACCTAGATGGTTTCTGATAGATATGGAACCTGTAATTAAATTTGATGAAATGGTGACTTTAGATCAATTGAAAGAAAATCCAGATTTGGAAGAGATGCTTGTAATCAAAAGAGGGCAGAGATTATCAGTTCAACCAGTTGATAAAATCCATTTTGATAAAGTTTGTAATATGGCAAATATACGCTTATAGTACAACCCAATTCTAATAATATGCCTAAAGTAAGGTTTGATATTTACAGTACAGAAAGAGGTAAGAAGCTTATTGATTTAGCTGAAATAATGGTTGAGGCAGGTTATCTTCAATCGTTTAATTTAGATGAAGAAGCGAGTGAAGTGATATTTAATTTTGAAGTTAATGTTGGTTTTGATATTAAAAAATCAGATATAAATATGGAAGAACTTAAATCTTATTTTGATGCAGCTGATGATATTAACAAGAAATTTTCAGATGATTTATTAAAATCTATTTTTGATTTAGATGATACCGGCCATATTTGGAAAAAATAATAGTTATAAAAAACTTGCAAAAAAGAGTGTAAAAAAATATCGTTTTGCTCATCTTATTTAAGTATATCTGAAAGGTTCTATATACTCCCCCTGTCTATCGAAAGTTCCCGCACTCTGGGAAACATATCCTTCGGGATATGAAGCCAATTTAAGGGGTGAGGGCAAAAGCTTAGAAGGAAACAGCTTGGGAAACTAAGGGGAAACGATCTTTGAATGCAAGAAAGGAAACAACCGGGACACCGGGGGAAACAATTTGAGCGGGAAAAGAGGGAAACAAGTTAAAAACCAAGGGGAAACAATTTGAGCACGCAAGCCAGGAAACGGGCAGGATGCTGCGGGAAACAAAACTTGTACGCCGGAAAAGGAACCTGACCTTTGGGTCAGGAACCAATTCCACCCCGGGCACAGGGAAGTCATCCAACGCAAGAAGGTCGACGGAACTGTGCCCACTTTATTTTGGGCAGTGCTTAATTTAGTACATGCTATTTATATCGACCGGGTAGAAAATCTTCAGTCTACCGTGTAAAGCAATAAACCCCCTTCTAAATGGTATAGATGAGGTAGTTTGTTGACATGAGCATTGCAAAGAATTTCATGACGACATATGCAAAGGTCGCGACCCATGATGGGGACGATGAACCAATTCAAATTTGGGCCAAAGATGCAGATTCCTATGGAGGCATTGGGACTGATAAACTTGGAATTTGGGGCAGTGTTGTTGGCGTTGACTTCGATATCTGTGTGGCTGATGGAGCTTGCGTTGATGCTTGTCCAGTCGATGTTTTTGATTGGATTGATACTCCAAATCATCCTGCTTCTGATACGAAAGCAATCGGTGCTCGAGAACCAGATTGCATTGTTTGCAGAGCTTGTGAAGAAGTATGCCCTGTAGATGCTATTCTGATTACCGATCCTGGAGATATCGATTCAGGGGCAGCACCCGTCTCAGATTCCGAAGAAGCAAAAGAAGAGACTCCAGCAGCTGCATCCACCGCTCCAGTTGCTACAGTTTCAGGTCCACAAATGCCACTTACTCCTGTAATGGAACCTAAACCACATTCCTATACAGGGTACAAACAGAATTCATACTGTGTAAATTGTGGCAACTATACTTTCCACTGGCATGGAGCTTCACCTAATAATCCGGACCTTTATCCTAATTATGAATGTAAAGATTGCGGATATGTCAGGAAGATGAAGATATCTTGATTGACAATAAATATATTAGGGAAAGAAAAGAGTTCTTTTCAGTTCTATCAGCTATAATAATTATATTTCTTTTGTATGGTATACTTTATGCTGTAAATGATTGGAGTTGGAGTAATACAAGTGACTCGGGCTTTTGTGAAAAAGTTCGAGAAAGCTGGATTCGTGAACCGGTAAACACAATTTCCAATTTAGCTTTTGTTTTTGTTGGCCTCTATATTCTCTGGTTAGCTCAGTATGATTCTATTGAAGGCGATCCTTCTCTTTCTAACAGAAGTTGGTTTTTAATTATGTATGCAATTTCTTGCACGGCCGTAGGCGTTGGAAGTTTTGCGATGCACGGTTTCAATACTGATTGGGGTGGATGGCTTGATTTGACTGGTATGATGATGTATATTACAATTCCAGTTTTCTACAATTTTTCTCGTTTTTTGAAATGGACTGAAAAAGAATTTTGCATGTATTACTTAGGAACTAATGTACTTCTAAGTATACTAGACTGGCAATTCAATGTGGGTATTTTTGTTTGGGGTTTTTCAATAGGTATTTGGTTAGCTCAAGAAACTGCTATTAAATATCAAAAACAACCAATAATCATATTCTTGGTTCCAACAGTTATTGTTCTTGCCTTGTTCCTTAGTTCAAATCCTGGCAATACGCCAATCGATTTTGTTAAGACACAATATGAAGCAATAATTCTCTGGGCTCTCTTAGCCTTATTTTTATACAAAATGGATGAAATTAAGTTTAAACGAACTCACAGTCCATATTTTTGGGGAGGTTTTGGAGCGTATTTGTTAGCCACTCTTATTTGGGAACCAAGTAGTACTGGTGGACCATTATGCGATCCAGATACTTTATTCCAAGGTCATGCTCTTTGGCATATTTTAGGTGCAGTTGCTATGTGGTGCTTCTACAAATATTTCAGGACTGAAGTCAATAATCATTGAGCTTCGTAAACAATAACCCACATCCGAAGTTTAATCTCTGGTAAGTATCCATCTGCATCAGTTACAGTTGGTTCGTAATCTTCACCTTGGTACAATCCCCGATAACTAATTTGATTCAGTCCATTTTGTGAAAGTCCTGTGATATCAATACGATTGTACTCAACATCTTGTCCAGGACACCATCCTGCTCTACCGTACACCCAAGTCCCATATTGGTTAGCTGAAACGCCTTGATCCACTCGATTATAACACCCATAACTGGTTCCTCCGTTAGGATGTTCCAATAGTGGCATAATCACTCCATTAACAGTAAATTCATGTTGGTGATTACAGAACTCAGCACAATTCTCATCTGTGCTACTATGTCCGTGCCCAGTAAAGAATGTGACAATTTCTACTCTTTCAGTATTGTCTGTTACATTATAGTCAAATGGATTCTGAGAACCAAAGATATCATTGTAGTCTAAGTTAAATTTTCGTGTTGATCCGTACAGAAACTCAGCATATACTGGAGTATATTCTTTGTTCTCATTCCAGAAAAATAATTTGAGGGTAAGTCCATAAGCATTAGGTTGCCAGTAGTTAAATTCATTAATATTTTCATTTTTCAGGACGCCAAGCATTGGTGTTGCGTCTGAAATGTAACGCCCTTCACGATTGTAGGCTGTGATATATCTTCCGATTTCAGCTTTCCAAACACGATTCCACTTGCCTTCACATCCAGCTGAAGAGTCTTCACTTCCCGCATTCCAACGATGTCCGGCATTCTCACAGGATTCCTGGGAAGAATATTCAGATAGGACCTGATTCACACAATCTTCATAAATTTCATATTCGGACAGAGAGCAGGAAGCCTCGTAGGCATTCAAGGCACCAATAAAATCCCATTCATTACAGCCTTTGTGATCGGCACAGGCCTCATACGCATAGACTGCAAAGGAATCAAATTGATTCATGTTGTCAGGCAATTCGATATCGCGAATGTTTGTGCCTCCACCCCATCCTCCACCATGGGTGTAACTTTCCCCCATATTCCAGTCTAGTAGAGTAACAGACTCACCTTTCATACATTTTTTAGGAGTATACAATCGTTCATCACATGGTACACTAGTATGATATTCCATAGCTGCTAATTCTCTTTCTAAACCGAATTCAAAATTCAGATATATGGGTTCATTAGCGATAAAATGGAAACGGTACCAACTAAAATTCTGGTTAAAATTCAGATCCCAGAAGCTTCCAACTTCTTGCCAGCGTTGTAATTGATCTATACAGAACCAGGCTGGTGAATCATGTTCGATAATAAAGTCAGAAATGCTACCGTCTAAGAAGTTCGCATCCATGGCGATGTAGTGTACTCTATCTGACCAATAATCTCGTTCTTCACTACTCATTGTTGCTAAGGCAAACGTGACTCTTCCAGCCATATAGGTAACATCACCCATCCATGCACCATCTCGATATGATCCAAAGAAGTAGTGGACATTATCAGGCGATCTTTCAAACATCTGTCCTAATTCACTCGCTTGCCCTATAGGATTAGCTGAATTCCAAGTAATTATACTGTCAGGATTGAGTGGATTATAGATGATGAAAACATAGGTGTCTTTTCCACTCCATTCTTGGCTGAATACCCAATCATTAGTAAAATTTAGATTCTCATCTATAGGTTCAGGTACAGAAAAGTCTCCTGAAGTTCCCATGTAATTCGTAGAGTATGCCCCTCCATTCCAAGGGATTGCTTTTTCAAAGTAAGAACAGCCTTCTTCATCTACTTCTTCTCCGTAAAGAAAAGGACCTTCAGGACATTCATCCCCATCACTGCATAACCCATCTCCATCGCTATCACCTGTGCCATCGTCACCCCAGCATACATCTAGTGAATCGGGTATCCCGTCACCGTCAGAATCTCTCTGCGATGCTGAACAACCTTCACTATTTGCAATTTCATTCAAAGGTGTTTCATCACATAAATCAGCTATATCTTCGATTCCATCATTGTCATCATCATTGTCTTCATTACTATCTTTACATCCATCTCCATCCCAATCTTCATCAGAACCAGCTTCCCAATCAATGAATCCTCTTGGACATTGATCAACAGTGTTATTCATTCCGTCATTATCCATATCATCATCTAGGCCGTCTGGGATCCCATCCTTATCGTAATCAAGTGGTTTGGACGAGGGATTGTTCGGATTGGTTCCCAGTAATATTTCCATGGTATTGTTGAATCCATCTCCGTCGGTATCATCATCTTCAATTAGTGAGGTGTTGCAATTTTCCTTGATGGAATCCGGTTTTCCATCATTATCCATGTCATTCGCGGCACATTTGTCATTTGGAAACTGATCAGCATTGTCTCCAATACCGTCTTCATCCGAGTCCTTCCATTCATCGGAATCGTAGGGAAATTTATCGATATCATCAGTGTATCCGTCATTGTCAGCGTCATTGGATTCTTCTATAAGATTATTATTTGAGTTTCCACTGTTTTGTGTATTTCCTTGATTATTAGAATCATCTAAGGAATTTTCGTCAACAATATTTTTGTCCTTTGTCTCAAGACAACCACTGGTAGATATTGTTGATATTAGAAATAGAAAAATTATTATTGCGGAAATATTTTTCTTTTTCATCATATTTATTTATAATAGAGTACCCAGATAAACTTTAGCGTGTATCAAATCACATATTTAGAGGCCTTTATCTTGGAGTTTAATGTCAGTTCAAAAGGCAAGAAAAGTAGCATTGGCTTATTGGGGATTTTCTAAGAAAGCAACATCCCGAGCCACATCTGGTGTTGACATAGATATCATAAAAGGTAAAGGTAGCCCTGGTCTTGAAACTGCGACCGGACCTTTGAAGAAATTTGCAACTATAGTTGAGAATTCGTGGGAGGATTATACAGGGCAAGTTAGTGGTCATGGCCGCATTCCATTTGAAAAATTAGTTGATTTTGCAGCTCAAGCCAGAAGTAATAATGAAGCAATTGGCAAATCAGATTTAATCGAAGTAAAGAAATGGTCACAGTTTTTGATTAATGAACATGCGCATTACTTTATAGCCAGAGCTAAACAAAAAGAAGGGATAATAGAATTATTAATTAATACTAAAAATTAAACTTTATTAATTCACATTAGAGTAGTATAAAATGAAGATATACACCAGAAAAGGCGATAAGGGGGAAACTGGGTTGCTTTATGGAGCTACAGTTTCTAAGAATTCACCACTTCCGGAAGCTTATGGTACTGTCGACGAGGCTCAAGCGATATTAGGTTTAGTTCGAACTGAATGTGAAAAAGGTAGTGATTTGGACAGTAAAATAATTCACATTGAAAGAGATTTGTATGTTTTAATGGCTGAATTGGCGACTGATCCTTCTAAACATCATAAATTAGAAGAAGGAAAAAGTAAAGTAAGTAAAAAAATGGTTACTTTTCTTGAAGAATTTATTGATGAGATAACAGCCAATTTTGAATTACCTACTGAATTTGTGTTACCTGGTCAGAATAAAATCTCAGCACTTCTTGATGTAGCTCGTACAATTGTAAGAAGAGGAGAAAGATGCGTCACTGCTTGTGAAATTAAGAATTCATTAACAATCCCTTATTTGAATCGACTTTCAGATTTATTGTGGGTAATGGCCCGTTGGCAAGAAGGCGAGGCTATAGTTTCACGTTCGATTTAATGAAAATTCCCGAACATTTATACAAATCACTTTTAGAACAATTAGATGATCAATCTAATTCAGAAGATATTCTTGTTACGCGTGGAACAGCACTAGGTTATGGATTATTGGATGATATTGAAAAGCGCGATGAGTTCATTCAAAAATTTCTTGTCATTCCTGAACTTGATTTGCATGGCAATGACATGGCTCGAGAACTTCAAGCCTGTGCTGTTGGAATGATATTATTAGACCAGAAAGCAGATGAATTGTTAGGTAGGGCAAAGGAATTATTTGAGACTGAACTTGAGAAAGCGCTTCCTGAATTACCAGAAGATATTGCAATTGATGTTGCTCCCGAGCCTTTGAGAAAAGCCAGACAAGCACGTAGTGGATTAATGGAAAATGCTTTTTTGCGAAAAGAATGGAAAACATGCGTTCGTGAAGCTGAACATGGTCGTTTAATTATTCCCGATTATTTGCTTTATCAACCCCATAGAGAAGGTTATCCTATTGAATTTGTTGCTAAGGGGATGATTTCAGAGGACAAGGATTTAATCGTCAAAGGCATTGAAATGCAGGAAGAATTTTTGCAATATGTTATAGAAGTTGGCTATCTTAAGCCATGGGAAGAAGTTTATTTTGTATCTTACGCAATGTTGGTTTTATCACAGGAATTAGTATAGAAATTATTATTAAATTTTTAAATACTATTCCGCCCATAATAAGTTCCTTAGGAGATATATATGAATTTCCAAATTTCTTTAATGAGCAAGAAAATCTTAGCTTGGGCGGTTGTATTTGCCCTTACTTTGAGTACAATACCTACAATTGTAGCAACACATGATGATGAAGACACCATAAATATCGAGAATGGTGTTTTTGCATGGGATGATAATGATGATGAATTACATAATGACTTAGTATTTTATGCACACAATGCATCTGATGATTTGAGTAATATCACTATTAGTGTTTGGAAAAAATTAGCTACAGGTAATTGGACACATTATGATGATGGTGAAACAGATGATAATGGTGAAGTGGTTTTCCATAATGTAACTAGTGGTGAATACATGTGGAGTGCCTATGATGGTAATGAACAAATAGCGAATGAAGGCGGTTATTCTTATGTTTCTAATAATTATGGCCTAGGTCATGTTGGATTTACTGATGATGATATTTTTCTCGCATATGTAATAGATGGCAACGAAACTATTGATTCAGCCTACGTTAAGATTTATAATGACGATGGAACATTAGTCGAAGAAGGATATACCGATCACGAAGAAGATGACAATTTCACTCTTTTTGTATCAGATGTTTTAGATATTGGCCATTATGATTTTTCTATTTGGGAGGAGTACAATAATAGTGATTCACTCCTACAGAATGGTAGTTTCTATATCTCCAACGAAACCGATTCAGATTATGATGAATGGTTTGAAGATTGGGATTATGAATATGAAGATGATACAGTAGAGATTGGTTTTGATCCAAATACAGAATGTGATTGTGATGTCTACGTTTATGTTGAGACAAATGTCTATGACAGTGATGGAAATTATGTTACTTCCATGTATGATGATGGGTATATCTATGGTAATGAAACATATTGGTGGTATCAAGAATTTACAGCCGATTATACAGATTATTATGACTTCTATGTTAATTTGTACGACGATGATGAAAACTTTGAGGATAGTTTCACTTTATATGAAATATATCTAGAAACAAATGATAATGGAGATGATGACGATGATGATGAAATTAATGATTATATTGGAGCAGTGAAGGGTTCCGAAGGAGACGAATTTAAAGAAGATTCTTATTTTGAGATATATACTGCGAATGGTTCTTGGGTAGATGGAGGTAATCCAAATTATGAGGGTATTTTTGTTTCTACAGATTTAGATGAAGGATGGTATTATCATTATGTATACTGGAGTAATGAAACTGAGGATCTTCTTCAAAAAGGCCCTTTTTATTCCTACGGTAATTCTACAAATCATACAGTTATCAATGTAGACATGGGAATAATGGAAGATGAGGATGAAGATGGAGATCCTTCATTTGAATGTTCTGATAATAAAACATGTGATGATGCATACTTTAGGGCTCATCAAGGTTCTTGGGACGATGGAATTTCCAATGTAACTATTCAGATATCTAAATATGATGATAATGGAACTTTAGAGGATTATGATGTTGTTTATACAGGTGAATCTGGTGATGCAGTTTCTTATGATTCTCCATGTGGTGCATATGAGTGGGAGGCAACATATTTTGGTGATGATATAGATGATGGAACTTACCAAGTATGGGCTAATTGTGATTCTACAAATATTGAGGATTATGGTGTAGCTCATATTGGAATTATTGATAGTTGGGATGAAGAGGACGATACTGAAGATTATGATGAATGGTTTGATGATTACGATTACGATTATTTATCTTCAGATACAGTAGAGATTGGTTTTGATCCAAATACAGAATGTGATTGCGATGTTTACGTTTACGTTGAAATAGAGGTTTATGATAGTGATGGATATGTTACTTCCATGTATGATGATGGGTATATCTATGGTAATGAAACATATTGGTGGTATCTAGAATTTACAGCCGATCACACAGACTATTACGATTTCTATGCTAATTTGTACGACGATGATGGTAATTGGGAAGACGATTTCAGTTATTATGACATATATCTAGAAACAGATGATAACAATAGTGATGATTATGATGAGTGGTTTGAAGATTGGGATTATGAATATGAATCAAATGACACAGTAGAGATTGGTTTTGATCCAAATACAGAATGTGATTGTGATGTTTACGTTTATGTTGAGACAAATGTCTATGACAGTGATGGAAATTATGTTACTTCCATGTATGATGACGGGTATATCTATGGTAATGAAACATATTGGTGGTATCAAGAATTTACAGCCGATTATACAGATTATTATGACTTCTATGTTAATTTGTACGACGATGATGAAAACTTTGAGGATAGTTTCACTTTATATGAAATATATCTAGAAACAGATGATAATGGCGGTGGTGGCGGAGATGATTATGGTGTCGGCCACCTTGGTGTCATAGATGATTATGAAGGCGATGGCCCTGTCAACGATTATCTTGGAGCTGTAACAGAAGGTGATGATTTCAGAAATGAGGCTTACTTTGAGATTTATGATTCAGATGATGAACTTGTAGACTCAGGCTCTCCAAATAATGACGGTCTATTTTATTCAGGAAATTTAGCAGAAGGGCAGTATACAGAGTATGTTTACTATGAAGAAGATGGAGATTTACTTCAAGCATCTTTCTTTTATTCATATGGTAATTCTTCAGGTAATAATTCCGATTACATCAATGTAGATATGGCAGTGCTAGAAGATGAAGATGAAGACGGAGAGGCAAATTTATTTTGTGAAGATGGACCTTGTGATGATGCTTTCTTCAAAGCCCATAGAGGTCCTTGGGATAATGGAGTTAGTAATGTTACTATTGAGATTTGTAAATATGAAGATGATAGTGACGATTGTGAATATTATGATACAATTTACACTAATGAAACTGGTGATGCATTTACCTTTGATGGCTCTTGTGGAACTTATGAATGGGAGGCTATCTATGATGGTAACCAGATTGACGGAGGAATATATTGGATATGGGCTGGCTGTGGTAATACAGGTGGCGGCGGAGATTATGATGAATGGTTTGAAGATCACTATTACGATTATCTATCTTCAGATACAGTAGAGATTGGTTTTGATCCAAATACAGAATGTGATTGCTATGTTTACGTTGAAGTTAAAATAGAGGTTTATGATAGTGATGGATATCATGTTACTTCCATGTATGATGACGGGTATATCAATGGCACAGAAGAACACTGGTGGTATCTAGAATTTACAGCCGATTACACAGACTATTATAATTTTTATGCTAATTTGTACGATGAGGACGGTAATTTGGAAGACGATTTCAGTTATTATGACATATATCTAGAAACAGATGATAATGGCAGTGGTGGCGGAGATGGTGATGGTATTGGCCATGTTGGTGAGATTGAAGACTGGGAAGGAGATGGCTACGTCAATGATTATATTGGAGGCGTAACAGAGGATGGTGAATTTAGAACCGAGGCTTACTTTGAGATTTATGATTTCGAAAATGATGAGATAGTAGACTCAGGCTATCCAAATAATGACGGTCTGTTCGTTTCCTATGATTTGGCTGAAGGAGAATATATCGAGTATATTTACTATGAAGAATATGGAGATTTACTTCAAGCATCTTATATTTATTCGTATGGTAATTCTTCAGGTAATAATTCCGATTATATCAATGTAGATATGGCAGTGCTAGAAGATGAAGATGAAGACGGAGAGCCTAATATATTTTGTGAAGATGGACCTTGTAATGATGCTTTCTTCAAAGCCCATAGAGGTCCTTGGGATAATGGAGTTAGTGATGTTACTATTGAGATTTGTAAATATGAAGATGATACAGATGATTGTGTGTATTACGATACAATTTACACTGATGACAAAGGAGAAGCAATTAGCTATGATGATCCTTGTGGAACGTATGAATGGGATGCTATCTATGATGACAATTCGATTGATCAAGGAATATATCAGATATGGGACTGTAGCAATACAGGTGGTGGCGGAGATACTGACTATGATGAATGGTTCGATGAATATAACTTTGAAGTAGATGGTTATGAAATAAAAATTAGGTATGATCCAGACACAGAATGTGACTGCTATGTAGAAATCGAGGTTTATGTTGATATATTCAAAGAGAATAATGACCCTGATGACGATGGCTACGTTGACTCTATTTACGAAACACATACCATTTACAATGGTGAAGAAGCCTGGTTCGTTCAGGACTGGAGCGCTCTTCATTATGGAGAGGGCCAATATGAGTTCTATGTTTACATATATGATCAAGAATATGAACATGATGAGGATGACTTCTGGATATACGACGTCTATCTAGGAGATGACGATGACTATGATTTGTGGTTTGCAGAGGGTTGGTTTGATGCAGTATATGATTTTGATAATAACCATATATGGGACGAAATATACATTTCATTCATACCAGATACTGATTTTGAGGACGGTGATTTAGAGATATTAGTTGAAATTAAGGTATTTGATGAATATGAAAATGAGGTTGATTCCCTATCAGAACAGTATATAATTAGCAAGGATAATGATGATGAATTCGGCATGTATGTTTTTGTTGATGAACCAGGATATTATTATTTTGAAATAAATTTGTATGAAGGAAATAATAATGAGACATCTCGAGGTCAATTCGGTGATGGGTTCATTATGTCTGATGAGTGGTTTGATGCAACATTCCAGCAAAATGAAAATAACTTTTTTATCTCTTTGGATCCTAAAACAAATTATGGCGGAGAGATTGAGACTTCTTATTACTTAGAGGTTTTCCATCTCGATGAGAATAATGATGATTGGTATCAGTTAGAAGAACAATATAGAAGTGCAACTATCAAGGGAGAAAATGAGAATGATGTCATTTATTTCGAGGTTCCGATTGATGAAGATGGAGAGTATCGTTTCAAAATTTGGATGGATGATGTAAATGGGAACTTGGAACACTTTGTAGATCGTGAGTTTTCAGTAGTTTCAAATCAAGCTCCTGAAATTAATGAAGTTCACATTAACAATGTTTTAGCAGAAAATGCGTTCTTGTATGAAGGTCAAACGATTGACATATCAGTAGATGCATTCGATCCAGAGGGAGATGAATTATCTTTCACTTGGAATATGGGTGACGGAAGTCCTGCTATGGAAACACAAACTCAGAATATGACTTCATATCGTTATTTGGATGACAGAATGTACAAACTTTCCATTATTGTTTCTGATGGAAAATTAGAGACAGAATACCTTTTCAATTTAGAAGTTATGAACCAAGCACCTATACTAATGACATCATATGATGATACAGCAGATGAAGGATTGACTCTTTCTTTTACAGCTGAAACAGAAGATGTGATGGCTGATGAAGTAAAAGTTACTTGGGATTTTGAAGACGGTTCTTCCAGGGATGGTAATTTTATTCAATATCAATTTACAGATGATGGTAACTACACAATCGTAGTTACAGCTAGAGATGAAGATGGTGGCGAAACAGTTGAAAAAATCGTAGTTACAATCAAGAATGTAGCTCCTATATTTAGTGAATTTATACTTCCAAGTGCAGCTCAAGAAGGTCAGGCTTTAGACTTTTTGATATCTGCTACAGATCCAGGAGATGATACTATAACTTACACATTTGATTTTGGAGATAATACTGCATTATTATTAACTACAGATGGCAACGTAAGTCACAAATTCGCTGAAGGAGATACATTTGAAATAATAATTTGTGCTTTAGATGAAGATGGTGGAGAAACATGTAGAACCGAATTACTTCCAGTATCATTACTTGAGCAATTAGAAGAAGGCGGTTTGCCTGGCTTTGGTTTACTAGGCGTTATCTCTGCATTGGGCGTTATGGGAATTCTCAGACGTCGTACGCACTAAGTAGTTTAACGACATACGGAGTAATAGGGACATGATTCCCAGACTTCCTACGACTTGTGAAGGAGTTGACAAACTATTAGCAGGCGGAATCGAACAAGGAACGGTTTCACTTGTTTATGGAGAAGCAGGTACTGGAAAGACGAGTATGGCTCTACAATTGTCGCGTGAAGCGATTAAATTGTATCCAGATCACGTAGTATTGTTTGTAGATACAGAAGGTTTATCAATTGAGAGACTGGCTCAAATATTTGGAGATAGTGATGTTTCTAAGCTGTTGATGATTAGACCTACAAGCCTTAATGATTTACACCAAACATTAACTAGTAAATTAGAACAACACGATAAAATTTCATTAATTGTAGTAGATACCATTAACGCTTACGTTAGGCTTTCTTATATGAAAAACAAAGAAATTTCATCTCGCCAATTTTTAGAAATGACTTCGATTCTCCAACCATTAGCTGAAAAAGGAGATTATCCTGTATTGATTACAGCACAAGTTTACGAGAAGGATGGAGAAATTGGACCTTATTTTGGTAAATCCTTAATGCATCTTTCTAAGACTATAATTCATTTGGAAAAAACAAAGACACCAGGCTTACGTCATATTCGTCTTAAGAAACATAGGTCTCTTCCCGAGGAATCAGTAGAAGATTTCGTATTAACTGGGAAAGGTATAGAGTAAACTCAACTCTTTAATTGTCCCACTATTCCCCCATTCTATGTCCGATTATGACGAATTCATAAGCAGAGTTAAGGAACTAAGTTTGATTGGTAGTTTAACAGGCCTAATGGGCTGGGATCAAGAGACGATGATGCCTCCTAAAGGTGGACAACTCCGTTCAGACATGATGGCATTTCTGTCCAAACAATCACATAAGAGAATGACAGACCCTGAAATGGGTAAACTTTTGGATTCTTTGAAATCACAGAACCTATCTGATGAACAGGCAGCTAATGTCAGAGAAGTTAGCCGTTCCTATGACAAGGCTACTAAGCTCCCTGAAGAATTGGTTGAAGAAAAGGCTCGCCATAAGTCTCAGGCACAGCAAATCTGGCAGGAGGCTAGGGCTGAGAATGATTTTAAGAAATTCCAACCGTCTCTTGAGAAGACAGTTGAATTGACTTGTAAGACTGCAGAATATTACGGATACGAAGACAACATCTATGATGCCTTGCTTGACATTTACGAACCTGGGATGACTGTATCTCAGTTAGATCCATTGTTTGCTGGGCTCAGAGAAGCTATAGTGCCACTTGTCAAGGCTGTGGGTGAGAGTAAGAATCAACCTGATTTGAGTTTTCTTGACATTGGTAAATTTTCAGAAGAAAAACAACGTGAATTTTCTTTGAAAGTAGCCGAGAGCATAGGCTTCGATTTTGATGCTGGAAGAATGGATACTTCTACTCATCCTTTCTGTTCTGGTGCTGGACCAAACGATGTCCGTTTTACAACTAGATATGATGATGAATTTCCATTTGGCTGTCTGTATGGAGTTATGCATGAAACAGGCCATGGAACCTACGAACAGGGCCTTTTACAGGAACATGAAGGAACACCTATGGGTAAGGCCGTATCTTTAGGAGTACATGAATCACAATCTCGAATGTGGGAGAATATGGTTGGTAGAAGCCATGGATTCTGGCAGTATTATATTGAAGAATTCAAATCATGTTTCAACCATTTGCCTTCAGATTTAAGTGTTGATACTTTGCATCGAGCAGTAAACACGGTAGAACCATCATTAATCCGTGTTGAATCTGATGAGGCAACTTACAATCTACACATAATGGTTAGATACGAAATCGAAAAGCAATTAGTTAACGGCAATATTAAGGTAGAAGATTTGCCTGAGTTCTGGAATAGTAAAATGGAGGAATATATTGGAGTTACACCACCTAATGATACCAAAGGAGTATTGCAAGATATTCACTGGTCTATGGGTGCTATTGGATACTTTCCAACTTACACGCTAGGGAATTTGTATGCAGCCCAGCTTTATGCAGCAGCATTAGCTGATGATCCTAGTATTCCAGATAAAATAGCTAAAGGTCAATTCACAGTATTGTTAGATTGGATGCGAAGTCATATTCATGTCCATGGATCAAAATTACTTCCCGCAGATTTGATGACTCAAGCTACTGGTAAAGCACCAAGTAGTGATGATTTTGTAAAGTATTTACAATCAAAATACACAAAAATATATGGACTTTAATTTGGTAGCCCCGCTCGGATTCGAACCGAGGTCTCAGGCTCCAAAGGCCTGAATGATGGACCGCTACACTACGGGGCTTTACTGGTCTAGAGCATGGTCTCTTTAGAAATATTGTCATATAAACACTAATTAATAACGGTCTCTTACTGGCAATAGAGTATGACTGCCGGCGACCGTTTTATTAAAAAAATTAGTGACTATTATGATGATTTAGGTTATCCTGTAGTTTTTGCTGGTGAGGGCGCTAAAAGAAAATTAGAAATTCAATTTAAATCTGAATCTGGTTATTTTGTAACAGCCACCATTCTTGCTCGTGGTAATGACATAGTTATACAAGATGAATGGGGTAGAGAACAAATAGTTAAAGCAACTAAAGGTAATTTAGAATTAATTAAATCTTGGTCTGAAGATCGTTAATCTGGTAAAGCACTCATACTTTCTGAATTAGGTCTTGCAATAATTTTTAAATTTGTGATTTCATCTTTTTCGAACGTAAAAATCCATGGTTCACACCATCCGATTTCAGTTTTCAAAATTTGTTCAGGTGAATAATCTTTTAATGACATAACAATTGCTCTAATGCTATTTCCATGAGCACTAATTAGTATATTCTTTCCTTCGAAAACATGAGGTAAGATTTTATTTTGTAAATATGGAATTACTCTTGTAGCTGTATCTTTTAATGATTCGCCACCAGGTGGAGGAACATCATAGCTTCTTCTCCAAATATGAACTTGTTCTGCACCGAATTTTTTAGCAGCTTCGATTTTATTTTGTCCAATCAAATCACCATAATTTCTTTCATTTAATGCGATATTCTTTTCAATAGGTATATCTGATTGTTTGATTCCTTCTAAAATTAAACTTAAGGTATCTTGTGCACGAATCAAATCTGACGTAAAGGCCATATCAAATTTGTATTCTTTTAATAGATTTACAGCTTGTTTAGCTTCATCTATGCCCTGTTGATTCAGTTCTACGTCTTTCCATCCTGTAAATCTATTTTGGTCATTATAGACGGAAAGTCCGTGTCTCACTAAGATTAATTTTCCTGATCTCATCAATTGAATTCTTCTAGGGAGACTTCTCCATATTTAGGTAATGGTTTTGCATTTATTTTAAGTTTCTTTTCAACTTCTTTAGCTAATTCTTTAGTTGAGCCATGTACTGTGTAAACTTGTCTAGGCTGACATTCTTCAATAAATTTCATGGTTGATCCAAAATCAGCGTGATCACTTATAGGAAAACCAGCATCCACACCTCTCAAAGCCCATTTTGCAAAAGCACACCAGCCTGAAACTCTCGCCACTTTTGCCCCCTTTCTTCTTAATTCTTGAACGGCAGGGTCAGGTCTTCTTCCACTAGTTGCTGTTGTTGAGGTGACTAACAATCCAGGTTTCTTTTTTTCATTATTATCTAAATCTTCATATCTTACATAATTAAGAGGAACGTCATATTTTTTGTAAACCTCACTTACAGAAGCGACTATATTTGAAACAGCTGGAATCATACCGGCGCGGTTTGCAGTAGCAATTACTTCTTGGGCTTTTCCAAGAGAATATGCACCTATAATTCCACCTCCATTCGCCGATGTAACTTTAATCCAGGCTTCTAAGTCTTTGAGTACTTCATTTCTATCTGGTAAAATTTGGTCGGGTTTTCCATATGTTGATTCGATAATTAAAGTATCACAATCTCTAGGTTTAGCGATACCTGCAGTTATAGTTCCATAAGGATTGTAGTCTCCAGTGTACAATACGCCTTGACATTCAATCATAGCTGAGCCAACAACATGACCTGCTGAGATAAATTCAAGTTCAAAGTCGTTTATTTTGAATTTTTCATGATAATCATGAGTTACTGCTTTGGTTGCTCCGGTTCTCACTTTCATTACTTCAGCAGTTGGTTTTGTCATATGAGTATTAGGTTTAAGATGGTCAGAATGGGCATGTGTTACAGCAGCATCGGGCCTACTATTTGCAGGATCGAGATATACGGCTCTTTTATCTTCTTTAAGACAGATTCCTTTGTATTCGAAGATATCCAATTATCGTCCGCCTTTTAAACTGAAATAATAGCGAGAAGGTTCTCTCCATCGGTGTCCAGTTAGATAATTACACAATTTACATTTGAAACCAATAGCAACCTTTCCCCCATATAATGTTGCATTGTGGACTTTTTTTAGAGGTGAGGTGCATACAGGGCAAGGTTGTCCAGGCGACGCAAATTCACCTCGGTGATGGTAATGGCCACTTTGGTCTTCTCCAGGTTTTATTCTTCTCCATCTCTTGACAATCGGGTCATATCCCAATCCTTGTTTTTTAAAATCGTTTTCGTCAGCTTCAGGTGCAGCCCCTACCGACCTTGTTCTAATATTAACTTTGATTTTTTTTGATAATATTGCAATAATTCGCATTCTTTCAGCAGATAGTCGATAACCTTTATCTTTAATTTTTAATTTTTTCAAAACATGATTTTGCATTTTAGTTTGCGTGTCTATCGAACCTCTCTCTTTTAGTACTTCAACTACCGTTTCAATAATTACTTTTTTGCTAGGTTTTCGATAGTCCATATTCTGGTATTAAGCATATAAGTTAAAGCTTGTTGGGCCAATAGTAGATTTTATTATCCCATTACAACATCCGGTATACAACCTGAGGTTGATATGTCATTTGAAGATGTCGATGAATTATTTTATTTATTGGAGAATCCGACGCGTAGAAGAATATTACAATTATTATCAATAGAACGCCTCTATCCTTTACAATTATCTAGAGAGATTGATGTTACTCAGCAAGCAGTAGTAAAGCATTTGAGGATATTAGAAAGTCATGGCCTAGTCAAATCTAAAGATGAGCCTAGTAGCCGAGGCCCCAATCGTAGAGTGTACAAAGCCTCGCGAGAAGTTTCTCTTCACATAGATATAGGCCCAACAAGTTTTAAACAAAAAGCTGAAACGGATTTCGATATTTCGAATCTTTCATCCCAACATAAAAGAGTTTTAGATGCAATAGAGGAATCACGACAAATGAATTCTAAAGCCCGTATGGATCTTTTATCTCGAGTTTCAGAAGATTTACGTAAATCGGTTGATGATGTTGAAAATGAAAGACGGAGTTTAATGGCATTAATAGGTGAATTAAATAGAGAAATAACTTATACTGCACAAAGAGGAATCGTGTCAAGAGCAGAAACAAAGTTGGAAGATTTATTGAAAGGTTTAAGCGAATCTGGGCACGAAATTAGCGATATTGAAATGAATAAAGCAAGAGATCGCCTGATTGAAGATGAACGGGAATGTAATTATCATGAAAGAAGATTACTTCATCACATTTTACACAATAAAGATTACACCATAGAAAGTGCAGCAGCATCTTTAGGACTTAGAGAAGCAGAGGTAAGATTAGTTCTAGAGAGTTTACAATTACGAGGCCTAACAAGGTAATGCCACATTCTTAAATAGAATAGTAAATTTGTTTAATAACTTCATGATGTATACTTTACGAAACAGCTTGATTGCGATACTAGTAATTTGCTTAATATTGCCATTAGCTATGGCAGATGAGAATACCTATAGGGTTGATGGATTACCAGATAATTTACATTTTGAAAGCGGGAAATCTTATGCCTTATCTATATCGGCCAGTAATTATTCAGCAATATCTAAAGTCAATATTACAGTTACGAATGGAACATTGAGCGAAACCGAAGACTTCAGTCCAGAAATTCATGCTTTAATTCTTTCTGAAAGCAGTGATGGTTGGGCATTTTATTGGGAGGCGCCTTCTGAGAGTTTTGAATTGGGAGAAGGTAATGCAGTTTTGTCAATAATCTTTGAAGATTCCGAAGGTGCAATATGGTCTTCTTTTGAATCAGTTCTAAGACCTCCTGAGTTAGTAGTACATGAAGAACCAGCCGTTCCTATGTGGGCCTTATCATTGGCTTGGAGTGGTGCAAGTGTTGTAGTTATAGTTACAGTTATCGGTTCTTTGGTTCTTAGAAGAGATAGATTAACGTAAGGTATATATGCTATCTTAGTTGTGCATATAACCTGACTTAGGTCAGAGGACATAACTATGAAACGAAGAATAGTAAATGATGAGCAGGCAGTTTCACCTGTAATTGCAGTTATTTTGATGGTTGCAATTACGGTCGTTCTGGCTGCAGTACTGTATGTTTGGGCTAGCAGTTTCCTTGGTGGTACAACCAAGAACGCACCAACAGGCAGTATGATAGCAAGCGAAGACGGAAGTGGTGTTTGGACAATTCAAATTGTCAAAATTAATCCACAAGTTTCTGTAAATTCCGTACACTGGTATCTATTGGATGAAATGGGAAACACTAAGACTGATGGTTTAGTCTCCGATGTCTACGGTTACTATGCTGGAAACGGCAAAGCTGTAGTTTTCGTTGACAACGACTTCAATGGAAAGTTGAGCCCTGGTGACAAGTTTGAAGCTAACCCAGGCGAAACAGGTTCCGATTTGGAAAGTGTCAGTGAAATCACTGATTACTCCTTCCGTTTGAAGTTCGAGCCTACAGGTGACGTAATCGGTTACGATTTATCTCTACAAGCATAGAGTTAGTCGCCGTAATTGAGCAAGAGCTATGTTCTTGCAGGTAAGTAGGGGGCTTCGGCCCCCAATTTACCAAATTTTTTATTTTTAGTTTAACCAGGGTACTCTTTGAGCAGGTTCAGCACCCTTTATCAGACCCGATTTTATTTCAGCATCCGGTAATAATTCAAGAATAACATCTTTAATATTAGAATTTCTCGGTGGTTTTCCAATTTCTAATCGTTCACTAGTCAGTGATGCATCAGGATATTTTTTTAGAAATTCTATTGCCCCATCCTCCCAAGGGGCAGGCCCTTTATGTGGAACAATACTAGGTAGATTAGTTGTTGCTGTTTCTAGGACAATAAATCCGTTTTTACCTAAATTAACGTTCCATGCAATTGGTTCAAAATCACGGACTGCTTTGTAAATTTTACGTCCTTGTCTTTGCAACCAAGGCAAAGCAGTTTCTTCATTTCCTCCCGGATGTTCAAGAATAATAGTAGTTATTGAACCTTTAGGAATGCGACTTTTATTTTTTGGAAAAAAGAATTCAATAGATGGTTTTTCGATAAATGCTTTAGATCCTAAAATCGCACTCCCTAGCCCTCTCAATGTGACTCCAGCGGCAACGTTTCTTTTTTCGTCAACAGGATCAGGGAGTGTTATTGGAGATTCTGGCGTTCTCTTTACATTCCCTAATTTGATAGGTGGCCTCCATTTTGCAACATTATTGATAAACTCTTCAAAACCTCCGAATTTTATACAAAGAACTTCAACTAGATATCCTGAAAAGCCACCTACTGCAGCATTGGCCCCATAAGCTCCAATTCCTTTCAAAAATTGTTTTGTAAGTCTTATGTCATTAGCTAAGTTTGAAATATTGTTTTTTACCCATTCAGTATGATATGGTGTTCTATCCACTGCTGAAATAGGTTGGGAGGCATTTTGAATAGAATAACAAGGAACTAAATCAATATCAATTCCTTCAATATTACCCCGTATGTAAGGATGTTGTGCATACAATTCTCTTCCATTTGGCAAAATAGTTTTTGCAATATTTAGCCCTTCTTGTTTTAAATCAACTTCTTTGTTGAATACTAAAAATAGATCTATATCTGTATGTTTGAGGAAAGTACCTTTAGCAATAGACCCAACAAGAACTGTTTTAAAATGAGAATCATTTATTTTTCGTGCCGTTTCAATTAAATCATCAATAATTTTAAACAATTTTTCACTTTCAGCATTATTTGGCTGAATTTTTTCTAAAGCTATTCGTAGAATATCTTTCACTTTTCCTCATCCAACAGGTCAAATTTACCCTTATGCCAAGCTTTGGCTCTTTCTTTTTGAGCTCTTTTCTTCAAGGTTTCAATATCATCCTTTACTGGCAATAAAATAGGTATTAGAAAGGCTATTAATCCTAATATCAATAAGATAGTACCTAAGATTATATTTTTCCCCGTTGTAATAGATTCTAAGAACAAGCTGACAGTAATTAGAGCAAAAATAGTAGTTATCCATATTATTTTGCGATAATTACTTTCACTGAAAAAATATTTATCGCCTTCATTTGGTATTTCAACGGCAAAATCAGCCTTAGGTATTTCTATTTTGTCGTCATCAATTCGTGGTCTTTCTAATTTTCTCTTGCGCAGATATAAGGTTGCAGCTATTCCGGCAATTAAGAAAGCAATTTGACCATATCCTGGATCGCCTGCAGCTGTAGCAGCCCAAATAGCATACAATACACAAAGCCATATTGCTATAATTATGTAATAGTATAGTTTCATTAGCCTTTTGAAAGTTAAATTTTAGCTTCCATAGTAATAGCTTCAACAGGGCATGCAAATGCACATAGAGTACAACCAGTACATGTATCTTCAAGAATCAAAGCTTTTTTTGATTCGAATTGAGAGGTACGTGCGTTTAAATCCCAAGCAATCATATCGATTGATGCAAAGTTACAGAAGTAAACACATTGTGTACAACCAATGCATTTTTCGTTATCAACTAATGCTATGTAATTTTTACCTCTTGGCAATGAATCAAGAGTTTGTTTTCTAATATCTTTAAACATATCCTTTGCTTTTTCAATACCTGTTGAAGGTAATTCTTCTTTTGCTAAAACTTCTTTTGTCATTTGAAGCCATTTATTTGGTTTTTTGAAGAAAAGAGAAGTCATTTCTTGAGTTATAATGGCTGGTGTTTCAGCAGATATTTCTTTTGAAATTTCAGCTGTTTCTTTCTCAATAACTTCTTCAGTAGCTTCAGAACTGATATCAGAAGGATCTGTAATTAGGATTGCGTCTACGGGACATACTTCTTCGCAGGCTCTACAGACTATACAATCAGGTTCTCGAGACATTATTGCCTTCTTGTCGGAGGCTGGATGTTCGGGTGTGTCTATCCATTCGAAAACATCGACCGGGCAGGCTTCAATACAAGCGCCATCTGCAACACAAATATCGAAATCAACTGCAACAACACTTCCCCAGATACCTAACTTATCGGTTCCAATGCCACCATAAGAATCAGAGTCTTTAGCCCAGATTTGAATTGGTTCATCATCTCCGTCATGAGTTGCAATCTTTGCATAGGTTGTCATAAAATTATTGTCTATTTCTGTCACTAAGCGTTTTCCTCCAGACAAGCAACTAAGAATTGCATCAAGTCCATCATTTCATAATCGTGGTGGTGTCCCTCTTCAGGATTCATCCGTTCTTCATTCAACATACATTGCATATGCATGTAACATTTTGGACAACCTCCTAGCATTAGGTCAATTCCAGCATCACTTCCTTGGTCTAATCTTTTTCTTCTAACAGCTTTAGTAGCATCATTACAGTACATCATTGAGGATACACCACAACACAGAGCTCTTTCCTTGTTATTTTCTAATTCAACCATGGTTGCACCATCTACTAGTTGAATTAACTCTCTGGGTGCTTCATATTCACCCATCATTCTTCCTAATCTACAAGGATCATGATATGTAACAGTTACATTTTCGGGTGCCTTGAATTTTAGCCCCCTTCCTTGCAGAGTTTGCGTTATATGTTCCACTTTAATTCCAAGAGTACCTGGTAAATCATAATCAACTGCAAAAGTTCGGTAACATTCAGCACATGAGCAAGTAATAATCTTAATCCCAGATTCCTTAAGTCTTCTCATATTATGTTCTTTCAATGCGTCGAATACCTCAAGTTGTCCTTGCCATAGTTGATCGTGTCCTGAACACTTGAATATATTCATATCTAGAATTAGTGGATCTATATTGGCATAATTTAGTAATTTTATTGAAGCTGCAGCTATTGATGCATGGTCTGCATCACCTTTGTTCAAATGTGTAAATTTAACTTCAACATCCATAAAGTCTACACATCCAGGAAAATAACCATATTCATGAGGTCTTTCAGGCTTCCATTCTTCTTTTTCCTCTTTCATTGCATCTTCAACTATTAATCTTTCAAATAAGGGATGAGGTATTGTTCTTGCGTATGGCTTGGTTCTTTTTTCAGAACTCATGAATTTACTCCAAGTGTGGCCAATGCTCGTTGTTCTAAAACATAATCTACATACTCAATATTCTGTGGACATACTGCAGTACACATACCGCAAGTAATACATGACCACATAGCTACACCATCATGTTCATTTTGGAATGTATTAAATATAATATTTAGTTCATGTTCACCTTCCATATCTCTTACAGGACAGATATCATCACATAAACCACATTGGTAACATCGATTTAATTTGAATTCATATATTCTTTGCATACGCCTATCTTCGATCCCATTAACGTACAAACTAAACCTTTCTTCATCTGTAAGTGGCTTTGCACCTTCTGATCTTCTTCTATCCAAAAATAGATATGTCATTAGTGCCAAAACAATAGGGCCCCATAAAGTTAGTTGTGATAAAACATTGGTATTAACTTGTGGATAATAAATTGCAATATTGGCATTAATAGAAAAAATAGATAGCATAATAACTAATGCAATTCCATAAACACCAATCGCAGCCCTAATAGGATCTTCAATTGGTCTTCGTTCATGCCCTCTGTTAACAACATCTCCATACTGAGGGTCAATTAGTCCACCTAATGCTTTATCAATAAATGGAACTGCAACAACTAATCCTACAATCAATCCTTGTACTAAAGTTCCCCATACTTTTGCCGTCATTAAGAAAAAGTGATAGCCAAAGATTGTAAATTCAATATCCCAAGCAACTTTCAAACAACCAAATGCCCATAGTAAATACCAGTCAGGTAAGGGTGGAGGAAAAGCAGTACCTGCTGTAGGATCAGCTGCACCGTGTAATGGTGGAGGTACGAATGCAGAAAGGTAAAAGAAAAGAGCCATAATATACATAGTTAACACTGCATCTCTTGTTAATTCATGAGGATAAAGAGGTTCACCTTTTACCATTTCAGCTTCTAATACAGAATGATCTTCACGGTTTTCTAATTTATTTATTTTATCTAATGCAATTTGTTCATCTTGATGTTCTTGAATCATTTGATTAGCATCTTCTTCGCTCATTAGTGCGGTTCAGCCTCCCCTTGTATCCATACAAGTGCCATGTGAATGATGATTAATACAGTTCCTACAAGAGGTAATACAAAAATATGTAACCAATACATTCTTGTGATTGTATCTCCAGTAAGTTGAGTTCCTCCAAATACAATTTGAGCCATTAGTGGCCCCATTGCAGGTATTGAAGTGGCCATTTCTAAACCTATTGAACCAGCTGCAAAACCAAGTTCATCCCATGGAAGTAAATATCCCGTATATCCAAAGAATATGGTAACCATTAAAAGAATTGATCCTAACATCCAATTTACCTCTCTTGGATTACGGTATGCCCCTACAAAATAGACTCTCATCATATGAAGAAATACAGAAGCAACCATGAAGTGGGCAGACCAATGATGTACTGCCCTTATAATATATCCAAATGATACTTGAGTCATAATTAATTCCATTGATTGGTAAGCACCGGAGGTGGCCTCACCAGTTTCAGGATCGGTTATAAATTCACCATCTGGTACATAGTAAAAACCTAAGTAAATTCCAGTTATTGTTAGAACGATATAAGCAAAGAATGAAAGTCCTCCCAGTGAATAGAAGGGATACCAATACCAAACAGCTTTAACATTATATCTTTCAGTATGTGACTGTGGCATTGTTCTTCCTGTAGAAGGTAAAAGAGTGTATACTACTGAATAATATTCTCTTTTTGCTAAAGAAACATAACGATGAAGTGCAAATCTTTCATCAATCCATTTCCAAGATTCAAAAATAACTCGAGGCAATAGTCCAGTTACATATAGATAGCCAACAGTAGCGACTGCCCCAGCTAAAGAAAGGAAAATTAAAGGAAAAGTATATTTTCTCATTAATTCTTCTAAAATAGGCGTTTCAGCACTTACTGGAAGAGCTGTAAGTGCTAAAACACCAATAATTATTGTTAAATTTTTAATTAATTTCATATCTATCCTTGTCCACAATATTTCAGCCAGTCTAGATGTGTAGTCAGGCCAATCAATCCTCCATTTTCTTCACTTATAGGTACTACAGGCAATCCATAAGGTGCTGGACCTTCTAATAATTCGGCAGCCATAACTTCCCTTCCTTGTTCATCTATATTCTTGATTACTGATACCGGATCAAACATTGAAAGATGACATGGGCACAAAAACATATTCAGATATCCATCGCCACTTATGGCACTAGTTCCTTCAGGTGTAAAAACAGGTTTACAGCAAAGATGTGGGCATTTGTATGTGTGATATGCCATCATAGTGTTATTTCCTCCGTCAGTTGTAATTCCTAGTCCTTCCATTCCATTTTCCGTTGGAACCTTGATAAGAGCCAATTGAATTTCGCAACTACCTAATTCAGCTTCTAATTCTTTAGGAGCCCAATTAACAATAGCTACATCCCAAAGATTCTTAAAATCTTCAGTTTTAGCTGTGTTTCCACTTTTACTTTCATACCATTTTCCACTTTCTTTTTTGTAGGTTAAAGTTGCATGAGCTTCATCCTCATTGCATCTTGTTACAGGTGGAGGAAGTAGACTTTTCAAAGCAGGAACAGTTAAAGCTCCCGTCATTCCAGCTCCAGCAAGACCAATAGCACCTTTCAAAAATCCTCTTCTTGTTATGTCCATTCTATCTTTCAAGTTTAGTTATAACTTTCCTCCTTCTCTTTTTGGTTTCTAATACATCTGGCATAAATGAACGCCTATAGAAATCTAGCATTAAGCCTAGAATTAAGAATGCCATTGCCATTGTAAAAGATAAAAATTGTTGATCCCAATTTTCGATTATACCATAAATAAATAATGAATCATACATTAATTCTAAAATAAGTAGTACCAAAATTATGGCAAATATTTCAAGTTGTTCTTTTCCAGGACTATTCTTTAATTCTTTACCAAGATCTTCATCCTTATAAGTACCTAACAATTTTTGAGCATCCTCTGGAGTTAGTTCACCTTTGGCGACTTTTTCTATAACTTCATTAACCTCGGTAATTTGCACTCCCTCCTCTGATTACTACATAAGCTATTAACACAGATAACAAGACTACTGCAAGACCAATTAAGCCAATCCAATATTGCATTAATGCTACACCTAATTCATGTATTGAAACTTTTTCAGATCCAGTTTGAGGCGTTCCAAGAGAGACTGCAGTTAGGTAAGACCATTGGTCTCCAGTTGTTCCAATTCCATCTACAACGTTAAAATAAATGGTGAACAAAGCATCTCCCGTACCTTCACTTGGTGCAGTCCATTGAAAAGTCCAATTACGAATAATATTACTTTTGTCATTGTGTGAAATATAATTTCCTTCGCTGCTAACCCAATAATTTTCATTAGATATAAAAGTGCCTTCACTAGTTGTGGCTAAAAATCCACCATAACGCGATACATTTTCACCTGAAATTACGTTTTTGTCATTTATAGATAAAGAAATATTGTAAACTGTATCAGGAGCGTATTTGGCCGGAATTCCTTCAAACATGTAGGTTCCTTCATCTAATTGTTCATCTGTATGACAGGTACATCCATTTTCAATAACGTCATTTGCCCAATCTTCTCCGGCACCAGGTGCATCACCACCTGTAGGATATCCATAGGCACTTTTTCCAATTATTAAAGCCGTCAAAAGCAGTAATGCCAACAGAGTATGATTCCTTGTGTCAGTGATAGACAAATCGCGCCCCCATTATGGTGAGTTGTGAGGTAAGTCTCCAGTATATAAAAATATGCAGTACACTGTTCTCAATTTTATCAAACATAGAACCTTAATACAACTCCCATTAGACTAGTTATGAAAAGTCCTTGTCTTAGCCACAAAAGTAGCTTAGTTTTACTTGGACTTTTAACATTATTATTTCATTATCCAATAACTCAATCTCCAATCGGTTCAGATAATTTTTTTTATATAACTATAATTGAGGCCATTATTTCCGAAGGGCAAATTTTTTGGCCCACTAATTTAATGTCATTATATGGTCTTTTTCCAGGAACATCACCCTTAGGAGTTTTAATTTTAGGTTCTACTATTATGGAGATAACGGGACTTACAGTTCATAATTATCATGTAATCCACAGTATACTTTTTTCTTTAGTCGGAGTTTTTGGTTTTTTTATTTTATCTGGTGAATTAACAAACAATTATCGAAGCCGTTGGTTCGCATCTTTATGCTTTTCTTTAACACCTCGTTTTTCACTTATTTCACAATGGCATTTGTCATTAAGATACGCATTGATTGCAATGTTACCTTTTTTTATATGGATAATGCTTAGATTAGCGCATCAAAAATATGGTCGGCACCCTGTTCGTTTGGTTATATTATTATTTATTTTTATTCTAATTTTACCTTCCTTACACCGTATGGCACTCCTTATTCCTGGCATGATTTTAGCTTTTATCTTGTCGTCTTTTCTTATTTTTTGGCAAGAGAATGCGACTAATAGAGAAAGGGCAGGAAGACAAGGTTTAGGTTTTTTATTACTTTTAGCAATCTACTTGTTTTATCTTCAATATCTTGATTTTACGCCGTATAGTCCGTCATCTGATCTTTTTGAAATTTATCTTTTTAGTGGTAGTGGAACCTTTTCCTCAATTTTAAATTTAGCATTATATTATTTTATAGCAGTTGGTCCTATAATTTTTTTATCTTTATTAGGAATTATTTTTTGGTTTCAAGAAGGACGAGTTTCGATTGGTTATTATTTTGGATTAACATATCTGACATTATCTGTATTCATAATATCAGATCATATTTATATCTCATATTTGGTAACCTTTGGTATTTTATTATTCATTGGCCCTGGTATTGATTTTTTTATCGATAATCTACAGGATTATCCTAAACGTATATTTTCAGTTATTATAATTTTAACTCTCTTAGTTACATCATTTTCATATACAGATTTAAATTATCAAATAGAAGCTCATGCCAAGGAAGAGTTGAATTATTCATTGGATGTAAGAGACAGTAGTTTATCCGTTTCTTATTGGATGGAAGAGAATGTTGAATCTTCTGTTTTTGAATGTAATGATAGTCCTCGCCTTAGACATATAGCAGCATACAGTAGTATGATAAGTGTTCATGATTCTTTACACCTTTCTAATGGTCTTATAAATATATCTGAAATGGAACTAGAACGTATTACTGTTCGAGAGATGTATTGGAATACATCAGATTCTCTCTGGACTTGGGAAAATAAAGAAAATTTTTCTTTATTAACAGAAAAAGGAATATCGTTATCAGTTGTAAATTTAGCCATGCCAAATTCAAGTGGCCAGTCCTCGATAATGTCAATAACTTTAGATTATTATTATAAGAATATGCCTAGTTTTACTTACAAATTATATTCTAATTCTGAGTTGGCCCTTTATTGGTCATTATATTATTAGAATGTGCCAATGTTTTTATACAGGCCTGACTGGCGCCATATCTTCTGTAGGAGATTAAGTATAATGGCAAGAATGCATACACGGCATAGAGGACGTTCAGGTTCTAGCGCACAGATTAGAAGTAAAAATCCTAAATGGGCGCCTAAATCCAAAGCTGTTGAAGCAAAAGTCTTGGAATTAGCAGGAGAAGGACAATCGACGTCAGAAATAGGGATAGATTTGAGAGATACTCATGGGGTTCCTAGTGTAAAATTAGCAACAGGAAAATCAATTTTAAAGATTTTACAAGATAATAAGATTTCTCCATCCCTACCAGAAGATTTAACAAATTTAATGAGGAAAGCAGTTCGTTTAGGGGAGCATTTGAGGATAAATAAAAAAGATGTCCACAATATGAGATCTTTACGTTTAACAGAATCTAAAATTCTTCGTTTAGTCAAATATTATAGAGCCAATCAAGTTATTCCTGAGGATTGGAAATATTCATTAGCTAACGCTAAACTTTTGGTAGGCTAATATTTTAGTCTGCTCTAATGAGCAATTGGAAACTTCTGATAATTGATGGTGAATCTCATCTTGTAAATTTAGATTTAAAAATATTAGATGTTCCAAATTTTGGTCGTTTTCCTAGCCAGTCACTTGCTAGTAAGAAAGATTACACCAACTTCGAGTTACTAGGTAAAACTTGTAAATTAGTTGATTATTCATTATCAGATATGCATTCTAATTTAAAAAGAGGTCCGCAAATAATTTCACCTAAGGACATAGCTTGGTTGATTTATAAATCTGGTTTATCTGATGGAGATACAGTTGTAGAAGCCGGCAGTGGTTCAGCAGCGCTCACTTTAGCTTTAGTACAAGCAGTAGCACCCAATGGTAAAGTAGTAACTTTTGAAAGTAATTTACGTCATTTCCAAATTTCTAGGAAAAATATAGAAATGAGTCCTTGGAATAACCTAATTGATATTCGTAACGAAGATTTACAGCCAAATAGTAAAATTATTAGATCATCAGTTGTTATTTTTGATCTTCCAAATCCCCAAGATTTATTTGAATGGTCAAAAAAATCTCTTAAGTTAGGGGGCATTTTACTGTGCTATCTTCCTACTATTAATCAGGTTGAAAATTGTTTGCCTGTTTTAAAAGATTGGAAAGAAATTGAAATTACGGAGATTATACAACGTAATTGGCAACCTAGATTGTCGGCGTTAAGACCTGAAAGTACAATGTTGGGCCACACAGGTTTCATAGTTTCTGCTAGGTGGAATGGTTGATACAGGGACAACAATTTTAGTGGCCTTTCTATAACCTACAAATGTCTGATGTTAATGAAGTAATAATAATCGGTTCGGGTCCAGCAGGGTACACGGCTGGTCTTTATGCTGGGCGAGCTATGCTTAGTCCAATTTTGTTTGCAGGTTATGCAAGTGGAGGGCAATTAATGCTTACAAGTGATATTGAAAATTTTCCAGGATACCCAGAAGGAATTGGAGGGCCCGAAATGATGCTACAATTAAGAGACCAAGCAATTCGTTTTGGAAGTACTATAATTGATAGAAACGTGGAGTCAGTAGATCTTTCTTCACATCCTTTTAGAGTAAATGTAGATCGTGAAGAATATTTCGCTAAATCATTAATTATTACAACAGGAGCTGAAGCAATTTGGTTAGATGTTAAAAATGAAATAAAACATAAAGGTAAAGGAATTTCAACATGTGCAACATGTGACGGGGCTTTCTTTAGAGATAAAGAAGTAATTGTGGTAGGGGGTGGAGATTCAGCGATGGAAGAAGCCACATTTCTGACACGTTTTTGTAGTAAAGTAACCATAGTTCATCGCAGAGAAGGCTTGCGGGCATCTCAGATAATGGCTGATAGAGCCCGAAATAATAAAAAAATAAGTTGGAAACTTAATAAATCTGTAAAAGGGTGGTTAGGTGATGAGGGTAGTTTTGAAGGTGCAATTTTAGTTGATACAAAAACAGGCTATGAAGAAAAATATAGGTGCGATGGGGCATTTATTGCAATTGGACATAAGCCAATGACTAATTTTTTAAACAATCAAGTTGAAACAGATGATCAAGGATATATTGTTTGGAAAGAGAATTCAATGACAAGTGTTCCAGGCGTTTTTGCTGCCGGAGACGTAGTAGATACTCGTTATCGTCAGGCAATTACAGCAGCAGGAATGGGTTGTATGGCGGCGATTGATGCAGAAAAATGGCTAGAAAATAATAGCCATTAATTAGAACCTAATACTTTTTAGAACCCCTATTAGTGCCCAGATGTGCAGCGTCAGCTTTCGTTACAGAGTTCAGAAGAGGCAGTAAGTCCCATAATTGGAACTATTTTGATTTTAGGAATTATGGTTTCTATTACTGGAACTATGCTTGCTTGGGGCATTCCTCAAATACAAGAAAGCGAGGCATATGCCATATACACTTCTGCTCAAAACAATTTTTTAAATTTTGATGCAGATATGGATCAAGTAATATTACAAGGAGAAGGTGCTTCTAGAACATCTACGGTTTCTTTCAGTGCTGGAACTTTTGTTCATCGTTCTGATTTAGATCAAATACGATATTATTATACTAATGTAGCTTGGTCAGAGCCTAAATTACTAGGTATCGAAAACGGTTCAGAAGAATTTGCTATTACGGATTCTAAAGAGGTAGTTACTAACTATAAAGTTAGTATAAAATATCCTAATGGAACTGTTTGGAATGGTACTTCTTTATCGCGTTTTGTAACTGGCTTTCCAGCACTTGTTTATGGCACTACAGCAACATATACTAGCACAGAAAATAGTACTCAAATAGGTGGTTTTTTATTATATGGTACGGATTCATTGTCCTATAGCTATGCTTCGGTTTCCGGAGTTTATAAAATGCGAATGTTTAATGGAGGTATAGTCTCCAGAGAACCGGGAGGTCCTTTTTTTGTTAGTTCTAAACCTTTGATGAGATCGATTGGTGAAGGTGGATCATATGAATCAATTAGTTTTTATCAGACAGATTACAATATGTCATTTTCAGCTAAATCAGTAATGGCTGGAAATTATGCTTTTGATGCCCGTAATCAAGGCGGAAACGATAATGCATTAGAAATTTATTCATTAAGAATGGGTTTTTCTGGAGATAGTGCAATAGCTTTAAAGAATTATTATTTGACAAATTGGGATTTTTCTAGAACAACTTATTATTTTACTAGCACCGAATCTACAAAGGCTGCCAATATGGGTTTTGAGGAAGATATTTTGTATTCTCAGGATACGGCATTTGATTTTAGAGTATTGGAAAGGAACATTCATGTCACATTTAATATCCGATAATTCAGCTGCTTCGCAATTGATTGGTTATGTTTATACAGCACTTATTTCAGTTTTAATTTTGTCTTCGATGATGCTTACATCTAGCTCAATGTTGAATGGCAATATCACGAATACAGCACAGGAAGAGGCTGAACAAATTGCATTGTATTTCCAATTAGCTATAGAAGATTTATTGAATACGGTTAGAGAATATCCGGCATCATCTCCAGTTATTACTCTAGATACAGGTATTGAAGCCATTAATCATGGTGTTTTGTATAAAGTTAGCGGTACGGAAACGGGATTAAAAGTTACGACAACACAACCGAGAGGAGGCACATATGAAGTTAGTTTTCCATTTTATCCAGCAACAGCAATAACTACTACAAATGACCTTCCATTAAAGTCGACGACTTCTTATATAGTCATATACTATGATGCTAACCTAAAGGTCGTCAAGTTAACCTCAGGACAGTAAAATGAGTGCAGCCAGTGGAACATTAGATGCTGATTCCGGATTGCTCGGACAAGAAGAAGAGAAGATTGATGAGTCTAAACTTTCTTGGAGACAACGCCGCCAGTTAAAGAAGCAAAGAAATGCTGAAGCACGAAAGAGAAAAGCAGCTGAAAAACAAGGCGTAATACATGATTTGGTTATGGACGATATAGAAATTGGTGAAGATTTTGAAGAGTTAGATACGTATCCAGTCAGGCCTCCTTATTCTTACGTAAGAGTTTTATTTGACAAAAGAGATTATTCTAGATTTTATTACGTTGTTGAGCCTAAAGCATCTAAGCAAGAACTTGAAGATTTAGATGTTATAAAACAAGTTCTTCAACGTGCTCTTAATATTAATAGAGAAACTTTAGATGAATCTCAAGAAGATTTCTTAAAACAAGCAGTTGATGATATTCTTGATAGTTATAGGTTAAAATCTCGTAAAAGTAATAGAGAGAAGATACATTACTATATTGAAAGAGATATGATAGGTTATGGTTTGATAGAAACTATGATGCGCGACCCAAATATTGAGGACGTTTCATGTGATGGACCTGGTGTTGAGATTTTCGTTTATCATAGAAGATTTGAATCTTTGCGTACAAATGTAGTATGGGAAGATGAATTAGTGTTAGAACAATACATTATTCGTATGGCTCAGCGTTGTGGTAAACATATTTCTATAGCCGAACCCCTTTTAGATGCAACATTAATGGATGGCTCACGTATTGTTATGACCCTTGGTCGTGAAGTATCAACAAAAGGTTCTACATTTACAATACGGCGTTTTAGAGATGAACCATTTACTCCTGTAGATTTATTAGAATTTAAAACGTTTTCATCTATGCAAATTGGTTTCTTTTGGCTTGCTATGCAATATGGAATGTCGATGCTTTTCGTTGGTGGAACTGCATCTGGGAAAACGACTTCTCTCAACGCCTGTTCACTTTTCCTTCCTTGGCAACACAAAATTGTTAGTATTGAAGAAACTAGAGAATTAAATTTGCCGCATCCTAATTGGATTCCAGGATGTACAAGACAGGGTTTTGGTGGTGAAGCTGGCGGAACAGGTGTGAAAGCACCAGGAGAGGTTGACATGTATGATCTTTTGAGGGCAGCTTTACGTGAACGTCCTGAATACATTATTGTTGGAGAAATTAGAGGTGCCGAGGCCTATGTTTTATTTCAGGCAATGGCCACAGGTCACACAACTTATTCAACTTTTCACGCAGATTCTATACAAAGTTTAGTTCACCGTCTTGAGAATAAGCCTATTGAAATTCCGAGAGTTTTAATTCCGGCATTAGATGGCATTTCTATTCAAATTCAAACACGTGTAGGTGGTAAACGTGTTCGAAGAAATAAAGCAATTGTAGAGATTATTGGAATAGATCCTCACTCACACGAGTTATTGACTAATGAAGCCTTTAGATGGGATAATACAATTGACGAATATCTTTTCACAGGTAAATCTTATATTCTTGAAAAAATAATGATGAAGGCTAATTTGAATCGTGTAGAGATTATGGATGAACTTAAACGTCGCCAATTAGTTATTGAGTGGTCTCTTAAGAAAGCAATAAGAGATTACAAAGATTTTGCTAGAGTAGTAGCTGAGTATTATGTTCATCCTGAGGATGTAATGAGGCAAGTTTACGAAGATATGCAAGTTGGTGGTAAAAAGCGCCGCCGTAAGGTAGAAGATCGTGACTTGGATTTATCAGGTTCTCATGATGATGAAGTTGATGTCGCTGATTTTCCACCTAAAGTTAGACAAAAGTATCAAAAAAGAGAAGCTAAAGAGCAAGCTGTAAGGGCTCGAAATGATGCTAAAATATCACAGACGGATGATCCAACTAAACGTGCTAAATTAATTGCTAATGAAGAAGTTAGAAGAGATAAAGTTGAAAATAAGCTTAAACTTGACATGCTCAGAGACCAAGCTTATTATGTTCCATTAAAACAGTTAAAACCTTTAGCTAAGGAGATTGACTTAGGTGATATTTCATCACTTAATGAAGTTGAAGGTAGAAGAATACTTAAGAGTGTTCGTTCTGAACTTAATAAAAGAGCAAGTACTGAAGCTAAAATTACAAAGCTATCCGATGATAAAAGAGCAAGTGCAATTGAGAGTGAGCAAGTTCGTTTATCCAAAGCAATGGTGAGCTTAAAATCTAATTTAGCTAACAGAGTGCAACGTTCCGCTAATCCACGTTGGTGGCACAAATGGCTCTAACCGGTTTTGAGACATTTAGCCGGGTTTTCCTAGGTTGGTTAGGTCGTATGCTGACCAAAGATTCTATTAGTCTTAGGAATCAATTAGTTAAAGCTAGGATCCCCCTTCTACCTGAGGATTATGTTGCATCTTCAATTATGCAAGTTATAATTACATTTGTCGGTGGCCTTCTTTTTACTTTATTCTTGTTAGGTTTTCTTATACCTCAATTAGAGACTATGGAGGATCCTTCAAACGCTGGTGAAAATTTTTCGATAGCTAATAACGTACAATACGCTATTGCTGGAGTTTTAATTTTAGTTTTACCTGCCCTCGTCGGTTTTATCCAATTCCTTACTCCTGCTTTTTTAGAGAGTAGTCGAGGGTCTGATATGGATCACAATATTCCTTTTGCAGCTAGTTATGTATCAGCTATGGCTGCAGCTAATGCAACACCATCTCAAACATTTAAATCTCTTGCTAGAAATAAAGACATATATGGCGAGATATCACATGAGGCAGCTTGGATTTATCACAGTATGGAATTTATTGGGAGAGATTTGGTTACTACTCTTAAAGAAGCGGTTGACCGGACACCTTCTGAAAGGTTTGCAGAATTTGTTCAAGGTATAATAGGTACTGTAACTTCAGGAGGAAATTTGAAATTATATTTCTTGAATAGATCAGAATATTATGGTCAACAGAATAGAATTCATGTAAAAGATGTATTACAACAGATGGCTCTTTTTTCAGAAGCTTATGTGGTAGTAGCCGTTGCACTTCCTATATTTGCAATGATTATTGCAGTAATTACTTTTTGGGTATCAGGTTCAGGTATGCAATTGGAGAAAATTCACATGTCTCTTTTAGTATTTGGTGGATTCCCAGTTATTCAACTTATTTTTTCGGGTTTATTTTATAGTTTAAGTAGGGAGGTTTCCACGGATTAATGGCAATAAAAGGTAATCTTCAGAAAAAAGTATATCAGGATCAACGTACAGGCAAGAAAAGGCGTTGGATGGAATATAGTATGGTCCGCCGTTGGCTTAAAGTTAGAGATAAAGCTACAGATTGGGGGGCGCCTTTAGTAGTATTTTTTTCTATTATTTGTGCTTTTCTTTTTTTTACTCTTGCTAAAATAAATATAGATACAGATCGAACTACAGTAGTAGTTGATCTTGATCAAGATAAACAATTTGATAATCCTTGGGATATGAATGATGGTCGTTTTTCATTTACATTTGGAAAAACTTATGATGAAACAAATGGAAAAGAAAATCGAGTCGAAGCAATAACTGGTTTAGGTATTTCTCCATTTAAAAGTAATGAATCAGTTGATTCAAATCCCGATATAAACGGTATTGATAATGAGATGAATCCAAACACTTGGTACCGAGGTTTTCCAGAGATTTCAGCCATAGATTATACGGTTTTTGGCATTGTTTCAATAATGTTTCCTTATGGTTATTATGGTTATCGTAGAGATCAGATTCGAGCCCGTGTTGAAGCTAAATTTCCGGATTTTCTTAGAGATCTTGCTGAATATTGGAAGGGAGGGCTTAGTATGACAGTTGCTATTCAAACATTGGCTAAAGGAGAGTATGGCAATCTCAATGATGATGTAAATAAGATGGCTTCTCAAATTTCATGGGGAATATCGTTTGGAGAAGTTATGAATATGTTTACAGAACGTGTTACTTCGCCAATTGTTACTAGGGCTGTAAGAATGGTTGATGAAGCAAACCGTGCAGGTGGTCGTATTTCAGATATTCTTTTAGCAGCTTCTTTTGACGCTAGAGAGATTAAGGCTTTAGAAACAGAAAGGCGTCAAGAAGTCGGAAGTTATGTCACTGTTATTTACGCATCTTTCTTTGTTTATTTAGGTATTATTTTAGTTCTTGCTTCTACTTTTATTCCGGCTATTGTAGACTCAGCAGCAGCAACGGGTAGTACAGGTAGTATGTCTATTGGAAATTTAACTATCAGAGAAATGGATGAGACTTGGATTTCTACAGTATTTCTTTATAGTTTGATAGTTCAGGGCATAGGTAACGGTTTAGCTGCAGGTTTTATGTCTACAGGAAAATTGTATTCAGCCTTTTTGCGAGCATCTTTCTTACTAATGGTAGGTTGGTTTGTTTTTGAGCTTGCAGGTATTACTACATCTATGATTGATATTCAGGATGAGATGAGAGCCTTCGTAGGAAACTAGAATTATATTCGTTTTTTTATTATGAAAAGTACCAAAGGTCAAATGCATGTTCTTGAGGTTCTTTTAGTTGCTACTTTATTTACATCAGCAGTTAATGTTGCAGTTAATATATTACCAACTAGTGATGCTAATGATTCTGATAATTATAATCTTTATTTTGCAGGTATTGAAATACTAGAGTTATTAGATAATTGGGAACCTTCTAATTCTACAATTTCGACAAAGCATAATGCTTCAACATTGTCTTGGTGGCTTGCTACTGATAATAATTCAGCCATAAAGCAATATCTGAATTCAGGTCTTCCATCTTCAGTTTCTTATCGTTTAGAGGGGACTCATGGTGGTCAAAAAGAGGTTATAGTAGATAGAGTAGTTCCTTCAGGTTCCGTTACTCAGGCTTTTAGAATTGTTTGGTCAGATAATGAGATTTGGGATTTAAATCTTAAGCTATGGTATGGTTACAGGGAGGTTTAATGAATAATAAAGCACAACTTCTTCTAGTTTCTGGCCTTTTAATGTCTATTACTTTAATTGCAGTAAGCAGTACTATAACACATTCGGTCAACATGGGTAAGCACCAAGGCGAGCGTCATGATTTAACACCTCATTTGAGTTCAATTGAAGATGATTTTCCATTGGCTCTAGAATATGAGGTTGATACCTCACCAGGAGCTCCTTTAGGAATGTCTTTTGGTAATACATCTACCGTTTTTGAATCATTATTTGCATCTAAAGGATATTCATTATCGTTTAGTCTGATTACATCATCTGAGACAGAAGGTGTTTACAGTTTTAATTACACTTTTGAGATTAGTGACGGATATATGAATATCTTTCTAAATCAAACAGCAACGTTCTAAATTTTATTCTTCCGAAGATATAAAAGAGTTAACGGTTCTTTTGAACATACCACCAAAACCAGTGAAACTAGTTATTAGCATTCCAACAAACATGATAACATAGCTTAGGTATAATTGTTCAATATCACTTTCGTATTCAGATGGAGTTTCTCCTCCATTAAGTGCCATAAGTCGAATCAAACCTAATACAAAACCAGCAATTATTAGTACAAAGCCAAAACCCATAACCATTTCTCCAGTCGTAATTCCTTCTTCTACTGGATCGGGTTTGCCTTTAAAATCTGGGAAACTATCACTATTACTATCGTCATCAGACATAATGTGCCTAGAAATTATAGCTTAATAAGTTTGCCCTTAGTTTTTTTTGTATTTTTATTGGCCAATGCAGCTTTCACTAAGCCTAAATGTAAAGGAGATGGTTTGTCTGGTCTCGACTTAAATTCAGGATGAAACTGTGAAGCAACATAGTAGGGGTGTCCCTCTAATTCTAGAATTTCCATTCTTCTCCCACTATTGTCTTTTCCCGTATATTTCATACCTTTTTCTTCTATTCTTTTGATATAATCTGGATTTATTTCATATCTATGTCTGTGTCTTTCTGAGATTACATCCTTACCATATAAGTCTCTAGCTTTTCCTTCGAAGACTTTTATTTGGTGGGCACCCAATCTCATAGTTGCCCCCATATCGCTAACACCTTCCTGTTCAGGTAAAATATTAACAACAGGATGAGCTCCATCTGGATCTAATTCAGCCGAATTTGCTTTTTCTAAGCCTAGTACATTCCTTGCAAATTCAATTGTTGCCAATTGGAAACCAAAACATACTCCTAGATATGGAACATTATTCTCTCTTGCCCATTTTGCACTCATTATCTTTCCTTCAGCCCCTCTTTTCCCAAATCCACCAGGTACAAGTACACCGTTCACTCCTTCTAATTCAGAAGTATTTTCACTATCTTCTAAATCCGGTGCTTCAATCCATCTGATTTTTACTTTACATCCCAAGACTGCACCAGCATATCGTAGTGTTTCTTCATGTGAAATATAAGAATCTTTTAAATCAGTGTATTTTCCTATCAATGCAATTTCTATTTCTTTTCCACCGTTTGAAATACGTTTTGCAAAATCTTTCCATTGAGTCATATTAGGTTTTTTAGATTTCAGTCTTAATCTCTTTTCTACTAATTCAGGAAGCTTTTGATCCAAAAACATGAGTGGTACATCGTATATCGATTTTGCATCTGGTGCTGAAATAACTGCATTTCTGGGAATATCTGCAAAAAAGGCTATTTTTGCAGCTATATCTTCATCTAGTAATTTGCTACTTCTTCCAACTATAATATCCGGTCTAATTCCTAAACCTTGGAGTTCCTTTACAGAATGTTGTGTAGGTTTTGTTTTTTGTTCACCAACAGATCCTACAACTGGTACTAAAGTTGTGTGGATCACCATTACATCTTCCTTCTTTTCTTCACGGCTTAAAAGACGGACAGCTTCCATGAAGGGCATTGATTCAATATCACCTACAGTTCCACCTAATTCTACCATGCAGATATCGGCATTAGAATTCTTTGCGGCTTCTTTTATGTTATCTACAATTTCTCTAACCACATGAGGAATTATTTGAACGGTTTGTCCTAAATAATCACCGTGCCTTTCTTTTTCAATAACTCTTTTGTATACTTTACCTGTAGTAATATTGTGATTAGTTGTTAAATTACAGCTAAGAAATCTTTCATAATTCCCTAAGTCTAAATCGACTTCGGAACCATCAGTCATAACAAACACTTCTCCATGTTCATAGGGATTCATTGTGCCTGCATCAACATTCAAGTATGGATCAATTTTTACAGCCGTAACTTTGTAATTTGCACACTGTAATAGCAAACCAGTAGAAGAAGAGGTTATTCCTTTACCTATACCTGAAAGAACACCGCCAGTCACAATTATATATTTCATCGACTCAACGGGCTAATACATGTTGGGAGGTCACTATAAGGCCGTCGGTCCACTTAAACCCCTTTTCTTATATTGAGTTGTGCCTTTGTCAATAAATAAACATAATGATAATTTATTTTGGTTTGATTTATCGCCTAATGGAGAACATAAGTTTATTTCAATATATTTAATTAAAGACGAAAAAAATGTTATAATAGAGACTGGACCAGCTTGCTCAAATAAAAGTTTAGTAGAAGGTATTGAATCAGCAGGTTTGGCATTATCTGATATAGATTATGTGATTCCAACACATATTCATTTAGATCATTTTGGTGGTGGAGGTCATATAATGGAATTATGTAAAAATGCAATGGCTGTTTTACACCCTAAGGCTTGTAAACATGTAGTAGAAATTGATAATTGGTGGAAAGGTAGTAAAGAGTTCTTAGGTCATATAGCTGATCTTTATGGCAAACCAGTTCCAATTTCAGCTTCAAGAGTTATCTCCGCTGATAATGGTTTTGAACTATCATTGGGTAAATCCCAATTGAAAGCTCTACATACACCCGGTCATGCCCCTCACCATATTACTTGGATTTATGGTGACGAAGCATTTGTCGGAGATTCATTGGGTCTTTGGTATCCTGATTTAGATAAATCATTTCCAGTTACTCCAGGATATTATAGACATGATTTGGCATTAGAAAGTATAGACTGTATAGATTCGCTAAATATGAATTATTTTCATTATACTCATTTTGGTCCTCGTTTAGCGAAGGGAGTAATAAAACAGACTAGAGATGAATTTGGAAGATGGATGGATTTAATAAAACAAGGATATCATGAAGGATTATCCTCTGCAAAAATTCTAAATCTATTATTTGAGAGTAGTTTCGGTCTTGAACAAACAGATAAAAATCATGGTATTCATCAGAGAACAACTCATTTAGGCTCCGTTGAAGGTATGTTAAATTGGCAGAGGCGATTAAATGAGGAAAATTGAAGAAATTTCAGCCATAGAATTTATTCCGTTTCCTCACGCTATTGTTAAAAATTTTTTAGATAGTAGTACTTTAGATTTAGTTATAGATGCATTAGCTGGTCTTGAATATGATTTCAAGGAAGCGGATTTGTTTAGTTACTGGTCCAGCATCGATCTTACTGATATAGATCATCCAGCTATTAACATACTTCGAGACGATTTAGGAGATAAGGCATGGAGAAAAGAAGTTTCAAGAGCATTTAATGTTGGCCAGCTTAAGAATATAGATATGGCTGCATATGTATATGGCCTAGGTGATTTTCTTTTACCACATGATGATCAAATTGAAGGTAGGATTATTGCTTACAGTCTTCATTTAACACCAGAAATTACAGAAGAAATGGGAGGTAGTTTAGATCTTTTTGAAGCTGATGCTGATGGTAAATCTAAAATGGTAGATAGTATTATCCCTGAATATAATTCTTTGATTATGTTTGAAGTTTCTAAGAACTCATGGCATCAAGTAAGAGAAATTTTGACAGATATTCAACGTTTAACAGTTACGGGGTGGTATCATGATTGAAATGAATCCTTATTATCTTGAAGAATCCACATTGTCTAATCTTAAACGTATTTTTAATTCAGCAGATATCCCTTTTGTTCGTTTATCCAAGTTTTTTGATTTAAAATCGATTATTATTAGTTCCAAGTTTAAACGAGAAGAAAAAATAGGTTATTATAATAGACAAGTTACCTCAGCTGTTTTAGATGATTTTTGGAAATCTTCGGAATTTCTAGAATTCTTGAATAAGGCTACAGGCCTTACCCCTAGTTTTCGTCTTTCAAATCACTTATGTTATTCAGGAGGGGACTATTCTTTATTACATCAAGAAGAATTAGAAACTAAAAGATTAGTATTAATTTATGACATGACTAAGGACTGGCGCCTAGAATGGGGAGGCTATGACATATACAATTCATCTGATAAAGATCCTTTAATTTGCAATAGAGATTTTGGTTCTTTGATGATTGTAAAGTTAAACAAAGGTGACTTTTCATGTACAAGATATGTTAGTCTGAAAGCTAATTCAGCAGTTAATATTGATCGTATTGTTTATAATTTAGATTGATTACTTATTTTTGAGTATATGCGCAATTTTTTAATGGCTGGATTAAAATCATTGATTATAAGGTGTAGCTTTGTTACAAAAACTTCCATATAAATCTAAGAGAATAGTAGATGTACTGAGCAAAGGTCAACCCATATTAATTTTTGATGCAGAAAACCGTGAAGGGGAAACTGATATTTTTTTTTCAGCTAAATATGTAACTGATACAAGTGTCCGTTTTTTAAGACAGAAAGGAGGGGGCATGGTTTTCTTAGCATCGGATTATTCAATTTCTAAGAAATTAGGTTTACCTTTTGTTAATGATATTTATAAATTTGTAAGTACAAATTCAGAAGAATTTAATATTCTTAGTAAAATGAGTAGCCATTCTCTTCCCTATGATATACGTTCATCATTTTCTATATTTATTAATCATAAAAAAACTTTTACAGGTATTACTGATCACGATAGAGCATTAACAGCAAAATCTTTTTCAGATTTGTGTGAGTCTTCTCTTTTATTACAAGATAATGAAGCTCAGAATCAATTCTCAAACAACTTTAGAAGTCCTGGACATGTTCCAATTTGTATTGCAGATTCTAATCTTTTAGAAGGTCGACAAGGCCATACAGAATTAATAATAGCACTTTTAAAATTAATTAATCTTCCTCCAATAGCTATAGGATGTGAAATGTTATCTGAAACTGGTCATTCATTACCTCCTGAAGAAGCTAAGACGTGGGCCTTAAGTCAAGGATATTTGTTTTTAGAGGGTCGAAGTATTGTGGAGGCATGTCAATGAAAGTAGTAGCTACAGGTGTTTTTGATATAATCCATATAGGCCATGCACATTTTCTTAATGCAGCCAAAGAATATGGAGATGAATTAGTAGTAATTGTAGCTAATGATGATACTGTTCGTCGAATGAAGGGTGAACCTATTTTGTCAGATAAGATGAGAGCAGATGTAGTCTCCTATCTTAAACCAGTAAATCAAGTTGTTATTGGTCGTACAGGTAATATGCTAGATATTATTGTTGAAGAAATAAAACCAGATATTATTGCATTAGGTTATGATCAGCGTCTTTTCACTCGTAAAGAATTAGAGAAACGACTATTTGATCGAGGTTTATCTGTAAAAGTGATCCGTCTTCCTGAAATGGAACAGGATTTAGCCGGTTCTCGTAAGATTATATCAAAGATAATGAAGATTTATCGGAAAAAATATGATTCAGAATAAAAAATTATGGTATTTTCAGGAATAGTTGAGTCTACGGGCCTTGTTACAAATGTTACTAAAAAACATGATTTGTATAATCTAGAAATACAAACCGAAATTGATTTTTTAGATGGTTTAAAGCCAGGAGCTAGTGTTTGTGTTGATGGCGTTTGTTTAACCGTAACCTCATTGGAAAAAAATAAATTAAATTTTGATGTAATTGTAGAGACTTTGCGTACAACTACATTTAATCTAATTGAATTAAATGATTTAGTTAATTTAGAAAGATCCATAAAATTGGGAGATGAAATCGGAGGGCATATCCTTTCAGGTCATGTTTCAGAAATTATTAAAATTGAAGAAATAAGTAAACTAGAAAATAATTATATAATATCTTTTAAAGTTTCTCAAAAATTAATGAACTATATTTTCCCTAAAGGATATGTGGCAATTAATGGCGTTAGTTTGACCATTAACGATGTTGTTCAAAATAATAATACTTTTAAGGTTTATTTAATTCCAGAAACTTTGCATCGTACAAATTGGAGTACGAAAGTTGTTGGAGATTTAATAAATATCGAAATAGATCACCATACCCGTAATACAGTGGATACAATTACAAGAATTACAAGGGAGCATATCGATGCCTAAATCAATAGTAATAGTAGCAGGTCAATATCATCAAGATTTAGTTAATGAAATGGTCCATGAAGCTAAAAGAGTAGCTTTAGAAAAAAATATAATTGTTGAAGAAATATGTTGGGTTCCGGGGGCCATGGAGTATCCTTTACAATTAAAGCGTCTTCTTTTACGTGATTCAATAGATGGTGCAGTTGTTTTAGGAATAATTGAGAAAGGTCAAACTAATCATGGACTTGTGATGGGGCAAGCTGTAACTAAATCAATTATAGATCTTGAATTAGCTTCTATGAAGCCTATTGGATTTGGAATTATAGGCCCTGGTGTCGAAAAAGACCAAATTAAAGAAAGATTGTTGCCTTATGCAGAGAAAGCAGTTACAGCGATTGATGTGATGTTTTCTAATTGAATTTATTTCTAATTTTCCAATTTTGTTCTTTGTATCTTTTAGTTAGATAATGTAATGCATGATAAAAGCTAGGAAGTGCAAATACAGCCATAAGTAAAGAGAATAAGACCAAAGTAATAATCAATGCAAAAAAGTTTCTTAGCCCTATGAATTGTGAGCTGAATAAAGATATCAGAACGCCTGCAAACACTCCTCCCATTGTTGTAAAGGTAGCTTCTACTACAGATTGACCCGTATTTTCTACAGCTTTTTGAATGCCCTTTGGTGTTGTTCCCTCTTCTCTTACTCTTTCAGTAATTTGAATAGAATTATCAATACCAATACCAATGATGATAGTGCCTACCATTGCCGTAAATATATTTAAATTTGTACCTCCTGCATCAACTGTTGCAGGGTACCATAAGATTACAAGTAGAATAGGTAAAAAGGTAATAAATCCAAATTTAACGGACCAGAAAATACACATCATTGCTATTAATACTAAAAATAAGCTTAGTTTAATTGTATCAAATTGTGTGTTTTGTATACCCTCGTTGATTGCTATTGTTACAGGGGGGCCTCCAGTCAGCAAAGACATTTGAGCATCTTGGAAATGCATTTGCTTATCTCGTACATAGGCAATTTCATCGATATTATTAACTAATATTGCAGTATCATCAATATTGACATATGGCATACTAACATAAATTAGTGCTTTATCATATTCATCAGTTAGTAACATAGCTCTCATCTCGTCTGTAAATGATTCGTAAAAAACATCGATCATATCATCTCTTAGTTGTGCGCAAGTGTAGAATGCACCAGTTTCTAGTTGACATGCTGTACTATCAAAAAATTCATGATGCAGTAAATCCCAAAAACTTCCATCATATTCAAAAATAACGTCACCGTTAATGCTCTCTATTGCAATATTAATATGTGCAGATTTGAAAAAGTCAACAATTGAAAATGCAGATACATTTATTTTTTCATTAGTATTTCTATTATTAACTGAAAGATTATTTATTTCTCCTTGAGTCCAATTCATTATGTCTAGGACGTCTAAATCTTTTGCGGCTGGTTTTGGCCTGTCGTTAGGTCCATTGATCAATAATATTCCAGTTTGCCCAGCTTCAAATTTCTCAGAATATTCACCTAATTTTTTTATTGAATCAATATCTTCAGGCGCAGATTCATTGCCTTTTATGTTTTGATCCATGGCTGCAATTCTTGCAATTGAGTAACTTGTAGTTAGGAGAACTACAAGAAGTATCGCTTTCCATTGTTTTGTTGAGAAAATTGCAATACTTTTCCACCCTTCAGATTTGTGCCTTGAGTAATTTGTTATTTTCATTATGGCCGGTGTCATACTTACAGTCAGAAAGAATGCACATAGCACCCCCACTATCATTGTGAATCCAACCGTTCTCATTGGAACAATAGGGGATATGAAAAGGGCAGAGAATCCAATTGTATCTGTTATAGCGCATAAAAGTGTTGCTTTTCCAGTAGTTAGTAGTGCCAGAAAAGTAGCCTTAGGCATTTTATTCCCTTCATTTTTGAATTCAACAATTCTATTTGCTACGTGAAGTCCATAATCAACTCCAATGCCTACTAGAATTGGACCTGCTGCAACAATCATAGGAGTTAGTACAATACCTGAAAGATTTACAATTCCTAAAGTCCATATTAGTGCACAAAAGATAGGTAACAAAACAACGGGAACAGCTAACCAATTTCTGTGAAAAAGAAGCATTAAACCAATAACAATTCCTAAAGAAATAGGTAGCATATTTAGTAGATCTTTGTACAATCTATCAGTAACTTCATGTAACACTACAACTAGACCTGTCTGCGTCATATCAGTTCTAGCTTCTTCTCTAAGATCAATATGACTTTGAATCTTATTAATCATTTCTTCTTGAGCCTTATCGTTTTTTTCACCTTCGTACTTTAGAGCAAATAGAATTACTGCAGTATCAATAATCTCATCATCATTAGTGTCTATTGCAAAATTTTGTAAAGTTGAAGCTGTATTATCAAAAATTTGATCTATTCTATCTTGATCATCAGGTATAGCATACGTTCCAGTTTCATTTACGAGATCATCATCATTCTGTTCAATACTAAGGCCACCAAATATTTTCCCTTCACTGGCTTCAATAAACCTTGCATTTGTAGAATTAAATTCTTTTATTAATGTTGAAATACTAAGAGTAAAAATAATTCCATCTTTTTCACCTCTATCAGCTTGGTATGTTTCTAAGTCAGTAGTTTGTCCATATTGATCAATTGTTTTTTCTAGTAAAGCAATTTCTTTTAGAGTTGGCCCATAGGTAATATTGTCACTAACAATATCATTGAATTTATTAGGATCTTTTGCATTTGCAGTTTCAATATATACGATAATCAAATCAGTAGCCCAATCCTCACGAATTTCGATTAATATTTCAGTCGACTTTTCACCTTCTGGAAGATATACTTCGATATCTCGAGTCATATTTTCTTCAAATGTTAAGGCTGATTGTAGCAACAATAATGTTATGAAACTTAAGACTGCAACTGTAGCAAAAGCATTCTTCAGAATTATGTCGGTGTAAATGCGCACACCATTCTCTAAAGTCTTCTGAAGCATGAAGACCCATTAAAGCCTTGAAATAAATCTAATCATTAGCTTGAGTAGTAGAATTCTCTCTTATTCTTTTGTTCGCGATCTAGTCTTGAACCTGGTTTATTTATTCTCGGTCTATACGTATTTTTATCTCGTCTAAATGTAACTCCAACTCTTTCTAAGAAAGTATTCATACCCTTCCTCATCTCATAAGGCCCTTCGCTTTTCCCTTCTATACTTGGTATCCCCCCAAAACATAGAAGTCCATCAGAAATATAGTCAATAAAATAGACATCGTGATCTACGACTAAAGCAGATCTACCTCTTTGTTCCATAGATCTTCGTATTGTCTTGGCTGTTATCATTCTTTGATTCGCATCAAGATAAGCTGAGGGTTCATCTAAGAGATATAAATCGGCATCTCTGAGTAAGCATTCAGCAACAGCTACGCGTTGCAATTCTCCTCCTGATAACGTTTTGAGTTCTCTATCCATAAGGGGTGCTAAATTCAAAGGAAGGGCTAATTCAGTACTTAGATAATGTTCATCAAACCCTTTAACAGATTGTAGTAAATCACTAACAATTATATCATCTAGCACATCAATGTATTGCGGCTTGTAGGAAATAGTAATATCCGATTGAATTTTACCTTTGTCTGGTTTTAAGTCATTAGCTAACATTTTAACAAAGGTCGTTTTCCCCGTTGCATTTCCTCCTACAACTCCTAATACTTGACCCCTTAGAATCTCACCAGGTTTAGCAATTAAATTGAAATCACCCATTTTCTTTGACAATTCAGGCCATTCAACAATAACTTCACCATCCCATCCTGTTCTTGGTGGGTGCTTCAAAAATTTAATTTTAGAATCCCTAATTCTAACATTTGATTCTTGAATGTATCCGTCTAGATATGTATTAATTGCATTTCTTACAGCTAATTTCTGTGAAACAATACCATATGCATTTGGACTTCCATACATGATATGAATATTATTTGTTACAAAATCTAAAATTGCTAAATCGTGTTCAATCACAATGACACATTTCTTTTCACCAAGTTCTGAAATCATTTTTGCGATTAGTATACGTTGTTCAATATCGAGATATGATGATGGTTCATCAAAGAAATATAAATCAGCTTCTTTTAACAAAGTTGCAGCGATAGCCCCTTTTTGCAATTCACCTCCTGAAATTTTGTTTAATTTTTTATCTAAACTAGTTAACTTTATTTTTTCTGCGAATTCATTCACTTTTTCAGAAGTAGCTACTTGTTCTAACAGTTCTCGTAAAGTTCCATCAAACATCTTTGGTATTCGATCGACGTATTGTGGTTTCAGAGCAATTTTTATTTTTTTGTCAGAGAGATTAACGAAATGTTTTTGAATTTCACTACCAGCATAATAATTAATCACATTATTCCATTCACCATCATTCTCCCAATCCCCAAGATTAGGTACAATCTCACCAGCTAACAAAGAAATAGCAGTAGTTTTTCCAGTTCCGTTAGCCCCTAATATTCCAATTACATTACCTTCTTCAGGTGTTGGTAATCCAAATAGTCTAAATTCATTCATGCCATAACGATGTATTGTTTCTTTTTCTTGCTCGTCTGGTAAATTTACAATAGTTAATGCATCATGGGGACATTTATGAACACAAATACCACATCCAATGCATAATGGTTCTGAAACAATTGGTTTATTGTCCTTTCTCCAAGTTATAACTTCAATCCCATTTCTAACAGGAGGACAGAAATTATAACATTCATTCTGACATTTCTTTGGTTGGCATCTGTCTTCATGAAGCACAGCTACACGCATAATATACTGCTCACAGGCTTCTAATTAAAATAATATGTTGGCCAAAGACACTTTTGTCCCCCTCTTTCTATGGGTTTGTGGAAATTGAATTTGTTTTACCAGGAAAGCCAGTTGCTCAGGGTAGGCCTAGATTTTATAGGCGGGGAACTTTTGTCGTTGCTACTGATCCAAAACCAAGCAAAGTATACAAAGCAGATATAGCCTATATTGCTCAAAAAGCACGAGATAAGGCTGGTTTAGATGGTTTATTTGAAGGTCCTTTAGGTATTCATATAATTGCTTATTTTCCATGTCCTAAAAGTAAATGGAGAGTTAAAAATCCAAGATCTGAAGAACATCATTCTAAAAGACCCGATGCAGATAATATTGCTAAATCCGTTAAAGATGGCCTTAGTGGTGTTTTATATCATGATGATGGACAAATATCTGAGTTAATTGTTAAGAAGCGAATCGCAGCTCAAGGGGATGGGCCTCGTATTGAAGTTAAATTGTATAATTTAGAGGATTTAGAATGAGTGTGACTTGGATTGATGGGAAAAAAATCGCTGGAATGATAGAGTCCGAGCTGATAGACAAAATTTCTAAAATGAAATCAAAGCCACGTTTGTCAGTTGTACAGGTTGGTATCGATCCCGCTTCTACATCTTATATTAAGGCAAAATTAAATGCAGCTGAAAGAGTTGGCATTAATCTTACACATCATCATCTTTCAGAAAACACCAGTAAAGCTGAATTAAGCATTCTTGTTAATAAATTAAATTCAACAGAAGATGGAATAATAATTCAACTTCCTCTTCCAGAAGGTTTAGAGGCTGTATTGAATGAGATAGACTCAGAAAAGGATGTAGATGGCTTTCATCCTCTTAATTTGGGAAAATTAGTTCAAGGAGAACCAGGCCTAAGGCCGTGTACTCCTGCAGGTATTGTTGAGTTGCTTTATAGATCTGGCAATAATCCCTTAGGAAAACAGGTGGTTGTTCTTGGTCGTAGTACGATTGTAGGAAAACCTCTTTCACTTATATTATCAGAAAAGGGAGTAGATGCAACAGTAACATTATGCCACAGTCGAACTCCTAATGTTCAGAATTTTACAAAAAATGCAGATATTCTTGTTGTAGCTGTTGGTAGGCCAAATACAGTGTCAGCAAATATGGTAAAACAGGGTGCAGTTGTGGTTGATGTTGGAGTTAATAGGACTGAAGCTGGCGGCTTGGTAGGAGATGTTTCTTCAGATGTTAAAGATGTTGCAAGTCAGTTAACTCCCGTTCCTGGAGGTGTTGGACCTATGACAGTAGCTTTGTTAATGTCTAATACTGTTGATGCTGCGTTAAAATAGAAGTTGTCTGATTAGAAGCCACGGGCTTGTTAGCTTAACTTGTGCGTCTCTAGAGGTTAGACTCTCCGTCAAGATTTTACGTAATTCAGCCTTCTTTTTTGCTTTCTTAACAAATAAATTTACTAACCATCCTCTTTTAGTATAATTTTGTAATTTATATGAATTAGTCAATTCTTTACCCAGAGTGTGCCAAATTTTGGCTTGATACTTTTCTCCCTTTTCTAGAGGAAATCCTCTTCTGTCTACAATTTTATCAAAGAAACTTACTGCCATTTTTGCCGAAAGAAGTGCATTACCGATTCCTTCACCTGTAAATGGATCTACCAAGCTTGCAGCATCTCCAACAAGTAAACATCCGTTACCAAAAGCTCTTCTTGGTTTATTAGAAATCTTTCTAGGAGATCCTAGAGGAAGTTGCCATCCCTTACTACTTCCTTCTATCAGTTTAGCATTCTTAAATCGTTCTGCAAATCTACCATGAATAACAAATTCTTGCATTCCTCTTAACTTTTTATCCTGTTTGTAAATATCTGCTAATGCCATCCCAAAGCCAACATTAGATATTCCATTTCCTATTGGAAAAATCCAGAAGTATCCTGGTAAAACACCATCTACATAGTGAAATTCAATAGAACCTAACTGTTTCTCGATTCCACTAATTCCTTCCCAGTATTGTCTGAATGCAGCACTGTAGTGTTTTTTTTGTTTATCAACCAAGTCTTCATCGTAAGTTCTTCTAATCAAAGAATCAGCTACAGGGCAGTAAACTCCTCCTGCACCAATTGTCAATGGGGCGTAAAATTCAAACTCTTTTTTTCCAGATTTACCCTTTACTCCAATTATTCTTCTTTGATCATTTGACTTATCACCTGGATCATTTCCTCCATCAATGTCTTCATAAATAATTTTTTTAACTGTAAGATTTTGCACTACTTTTCCACCATTATTCGTTACTAATTCTACAGCATGTTCAAATAAAATCCAATCAAATTGTAATCTTGGAAAAACATAGCCAGCTAGCTCATTGTCGGGCAATTGTACTTTAAATTCGTCTCCACTAGGGCTGCTAAATAGTACACTATCAAATTCAAAATGAGGTGTTGATTTTAATTTTTTATCAATGCCAAGTTCCTCAACATGTCTTAGAGATTTTCCTCCTACTGCATCTCCACAAGTTTTGTCCTTTGGATAGGATGATTTTTCAATTAGTAGAACTTTATTTCCTTCAAGAGCAGCATAACATGCAGAGGCCGATCCAGCAGGCCCTCCACCGACAATAATAATGTCAAATCTTTCTCCATTTTTAGGTTTGGGGCCAGAATCAATTTCCTTCTCCCAGAAATTTTGAATGCTGCTTTTCATCTTCTTGAGATAAGAATTACCTGTTAATAATATTTATCTAAAAATGGGAATAGAACTTTAAGACCTATTCTATTCTGTCAAAGTCGGCATGAGTAGTAACAACGGTAGTTCACCTCGTAAAATAATTGGCGGAGGTCTTTCTGGTCTTTCAGCAGCTATTAATTTTGCTAATAATGATGAACTTGTCGAGATACATGAATCTAGAAATGATATAGGTATGCAATTTCATCCAAATTATCAAGTTCTTTTGAAAGAGAGCCCTTCAATTCCGACTTCAGAGGCTGATGCGCCTTCTTATTTGAAAAAGTGGGGGTTGAACCCAAAATTCCAATATAAGAATGCTAAGAAATTTTTGTGTTGTACTCAAAAAAGAGATTTTACGATCTCCTTGAAAGAGCCTTTACCCTTAATTTTACGAGGAGGTGAAAATTCATTAGAACAAGGCCTTTCAAAACAAGCTAAGGATTTAGGCGTAGAATTTAAATTTAAATCTCGCCCTAAACCGAAACCTGGAGATATAATGGCTACAGGTTCATACCGCACTGACATGGCTGCATTTGGTGCATATTATGAAAACTCAGATTTTCCTAGAGATCAATTTTTGTATATGCACGATGAGAAATATTCACCTCGAGGGTGGTATCTTTACATAATTCCTATGGATAAAGACACGATTAAAGTTATGAATTGTTGTTCCAAGCCTTACGCAAAGAATGTTAAAGAATTGTTATACAAAGCAGTTGAGAAGCGTCCCGTTTTAAAAAATATAATTGATGATGCCAAACCAACGGGGACTGTTGGTGGCCAAGGCGGTGTTCATTTCCCTAAAACTGCAATAAAAGATGGTGTTTATTACACTGGAGAAGCAGCCGGTTTTCAAGATCCATGGAGAGGTTTTGGAATGAATTATGCTATTGAATCGGGTGTTTTGGCACAACGAGCAATTTCCGAATCATTAGATTACGATAAATTATGGAAACAACAATTTCGTGAAAGAAAGAAAGCAGATATTGCTCGTAGAGGAATTTTTGCTTTACTCGGTAATCGTGCATTTGAGCATGGTATGCGAAAAGTCAAAGAAGGAGATGAGGTAGATTGGGAAGAGATTAATCCAAGTGGTTGGAAAAAATCATTAATTTACAACACATTTTATTCTTTAGAAATGGCGAAAAAAACAATTTGGGATTCTTGGTGAATGGATTTTTCTGAATTTTTTTCGTATATTTTGTCTTTAGTTTGTGTATTTTCAGGTTTTTTAATAATGTGGGGTGAAGAAGAATATATTGTTCCAGCTTCAGGCCGTTCATTACGTATTCCTTGTGCTTTTCTCCTTTGGATCCTAGCTGCTATTTTTTGGGCTATGGCTGTTGTTATTGATGATGAAGATGAAAATCTATAATTAGAGGTTTGAAGTCAGAATTTTATGTTAGATTTAGGCCAAATAGAAAAGTTATATGGCCGAATGTCTAAGAATCATACCAAGGCTCGAGAATTATTGAATCGACCTTTAACTTTAGCAGAAAAAATACTCTTTGGTCATTTACTTAATTTAGAGAAGTTACCAACACGTGGCAAATCATATGTTGAACTTCAACCCGATAGAGTGGCAATGCAGGATGCAACAGCACAGATGGCGTTACTTCAGTTTGCATTGACTGGCCGTTCTGAGGTTGCAGTTCCTTCTACGGTCCATTGTGACCACCTTATCCAAGCTAGAGTTGGAAGGGATAGTGACCTTGCTGACGCAAATCAGGAAAGTTCAGAGGTTTTTTCATTTCTCAAGTCGGCTTCGGCCAAGTACGGTGTTGGATTCTGGGAGCCTGGTGCAGGCATAATTCACCAAGTTGTCCTTGAGAACTATGCGTTTCCAGGTGGATTGATGATTGGGACAGATTCTCATACACCTAATGCAGGAGGACTGGGAATGGTAGCAATTGGTGTTGGTGGTGCAGATGCTATGGAAGTTATGGCAGGTCTTCTCTTTACAATACGGTGGCCAGGTCTGATTGGGGTTCACCTAACAGGAGAATTATCAGGATGGACGTCTCCAAAGGATGTTATTCTGAAAGTCTGTGAAGAATTAACGGTTAAAGGAGGTACAAGTCATATTGTCGAATATTTCGGCCCTGGAACTTCTTCTATTTCCTGTACTGGCAAAGGAACAATTTGCAACATGGGAGCTGAAGTTGGAGCTACGACCTCATTATTTCCATTTGATGATAGCATGTCGCGATACTTGGACGCTACAGGCCGTTCAGGTGTTTCTGAATTAGCTAACAAAAATTCATCATTATTAGTGTCAGATCCTGAGGTTTCTGATAATCCGGGAAAATTCTATGACCGAATTATCGAAATCAATCTTTCCGAGTTGGAGCCAATGATCGTAGGCCCGCATAGTCCTGATCTTGCTCGTTCGGTGTCTGATTTAGGGCGGGAAGCTAAAGACAAAGGCTGGCCGACAGATATCAAAGCAGCATTGATTGGATCCTGTACAAATTCATCTTATGAGGATATGGAGAGGGCTGCATCTGTGGCACGACAGGCTAAAGAAGCAGGAATCAAATCAAAAGTTCAATTCATGGTCACGCCAGGTTCAGATACCATTGACCAGACAATTCGCAGAGACGGTCAGATGCAGCTTCTAGATGATATAGGGGGAACAGTGCTAGCAAACGCTTGTGGACCCTGCATCGGGCAGTGGAAACGCGAAGATATCACTGAGGGGGAAGTAAATTCGATAGTATCCTCCTACAACAGGAATTTTAGTGGCCGGAATGACGGTAATCACCAGACATTGTCTTTCCTGACAAGTCCAGAGGTTGTAACTGCTATGGCACTTGCCGGTACTCTAGATTTTAACCCGCAGAAGGACAAGTTGACTGCAGCAGATGGAACCGAGTTTTCTCTCGAACCTCCTACAGGTTCAGAATTACCATCCAAAGGTTTTGAATCTAGTTTAGTCGGTTTTGTTCCTCCATCTGAGGGAGAGGTTGATTTAGAAGTATCATCATCAAGTCGAAGGTTACAACTTTTGGAACCTTTTAAAGCAATTACTAAGGATGAGTTGGCTGACCTTCCCCTTCTTGTTAAGGTCAAAGGTAAATGTACCACAGATCATATCTCACCTGCAGGTATTTGGTTACAATTTAGAGGACATTTAGACAATATTTCAGATAATTGCTACATTGGAGCTCACAATTCCTTTACGGAAGAACAAGGCACAGCAATTAACCAACTTGATGAAACCAAAGGTAAATTGCCTAAGGTTGCACGTAATTATCATGAAAATGGACAAGGTTGGGCTGTAGTTGCAGATGTTAATTATGGAGAAGGAAGTAGTAGGGAACATGCAGCAATGTCTCCAAGATTTTTGGGTTGCAAAGTTGTAATTGCAAGGAGTATGGCCCGTATTGCAGAGACTAATTTGAAGAAACAGGGTGTTTTGCCTCTTACTTTTGCAGACGAGTCTTCTTGGGATTTGTTGAGAGTAGATGATAGATTAACCATCAAGGGAACTGATGAACTAGGACCTAATTCCAAGGTTATTGCGGAAGCAAAACACAGTGATGGAACTATGGATACTTTTGTTTGTAATCATAGTATGGATGAATTACAGGTAGAATGGTTTAATGCAGGTTCTGCTTTGAACTATCTTAGGGCTCAGAATTAAATGGCTGAGTGATTTACACCAGTTCCGTTTCTAACTGAACCAACAATCTGTGCATTATCCCCAAGAATTGAGACTGATTTCTCTGCATCATTCCTGTCAACAACAATTATCATCCCCATTCCCATATTGAATGTTCTATACATTTCAATATCTTCAATTTCACCTTTCTTCTGCAACCAATCAAATACGGAAGACACAGGTAAAGGATTATCAATCACATACTGAAAATTATCATTTATTCGACTAATATTGTCTAATCCACCTCCAGTGATATGAGCTATTCCATGGACATCTATTTGCTTAATCAAATCCATTATTTCTTTGACATAGATTCTGGTAGGTTCAACAAGTTGTTTTCCGATTTCTTTGTCACTATCAAATAATTTGCGAATTAAAGTGTATCCATTTGAATGGGGCCCGCTCGATTTCAATCCGATTAAAACATCTCCCTCAGCTATTTTTGTTCCGTCTATAATTTTATCTTGTTTTACATATCCGACTGAAGTTCCAGCAATATCAAAACCGTGAACTAATTCAGGTAAGATTGCCGTTTCTCCTCCGGAGAGTGTACAATTTGATTGGCGACATCCTTCAGCCAACCCCATTCCAATTTTTGCCATCAATTCTTCGTCAGGTTTGTCAAGTGCAACATAATCCACAAAACTTAGTGGTTCAGCTCCAACACAGATTAGATCATTTGTATTCATTGCCACACAATCAATTCCTACAGTATGAATAGAATCCAATTCTTCAGCTAGTAGCAATTTACTTCCTACTCCATCAGTACAGATTGCTAATGCTCCATCTCCAAGTTTAACTAATCCTGCAAATCCATTCTCTAACTTTATTGCCTCTCCATCACCCTTTCTGCTAACTCCTTTAATTTGAGCAATTAGAGCTTCAGTTGCCTTTTCACTGGCATCAATATCTACTCCAGCCTCAGAATAAGTGCTTACCATAGGGTTTACATCTTGGCGTAGTAATTTTGTACAACGGTACTGACTTGCTCAATATCAGTTATCCCTCTCTGAACTAATGATTCTAGAATTTTTTGTCTATTTTGAGCCATTTCATCAAATTGTTTGGGAGCTACACCAGCAGCTTTAGAGATTCTTTCTCTTAATTTACTTGGAACTCCAGTTTCAGATAATTGATTAGTTTGTCCATTCCATTTGAAGAGAGTATTCAATCGTGGTTTTGATCCTTCAAGACCAGCCAGTTCAGAAACTTCAGTTATAGTTCTAATTTGTTTTCCACCAACATTAATACGACTCTGCATAATAATCAAGTGTAATGCGTTCATCATTATAGGTGGCACTTCCATAGGCGGATTAATTAATCTTGCGACTGTTTCTTGAGCTGTATTTGCATGGACAGTACCAAAACAGCCTTCATGACCAGTATTCATTGCCGTGAAAAGAGTCTTAGCCTCAGGACCTCTAACTTCACCAACAATAATTCTGTCAGGTCTCATACGTAATGTATTTTTCAATAATGAATCCATATCAACTTCAGGTTCTTCGGGCTTTGTTGAATTAAAAGTTTCAAGTTGAACATGATGTTCATGCTTTAATTGAACTTCTGTAACATCTTCAATTGTAATTAATCTATCTTTTGAAGGGATAAACAATCCTAATACATTTAGAGTTGTAGTTTTTCCAGATCCAGTTCCTCCTGCAACCAGAATATTAGAGGGTGCAGCTCCCATTCCATCTGCAAACATCCATAGCAAAGATGCTAATCTAGGGGACATAGTTCCAAATTTCATTAAATTTACTACAGTAAGTGGATCACTCATTTGTTTTCTAATGGTCATTGTTGGACCGTTAGGTGAAACGGGCGGAATCGTTGCATTAACACGACTACCATCAGGTAATCTTCCATCTAATAGTAAATTACCAGGTCCTACTTTTCTTCCAACGTATTTTCCAACTCTTTGAATAATGGCCGTAGCCTCTTCACTAGTTATTTTGATATTAGTCACACACATTCCATGTTTCCTATGTGCTACCATTATAGCTTTATCTGGATGATTATACATTATTTCTTCTAAATTATCATCATCTAAGAGTGGTTTTAACGCTCCATAACTTGGTGACTTTGTAGCCTTAGTTACTTGGTAGAGAGGTCGCTCAGCATTTGGTCTTTCGACAATGTTGGCAGTCGGGTATTGTTCTATTATTCGGCCTTGTTGCATATTTACACGATTGAAATTTTAAGAGCTAATAGTAAGGTTGTTGTTGCTATAAACATATACATTGGCATTCTCCATATGGCTGTTTTTGTAGTTTGTAGAATAACAGATTGCATCCACACTCCACCAGCTCCGAGTACCATCATATAGAAGAATAGTGATTGATTTAGTAGACTTAAGTCTACATTTAATTCAAAAGATCCTGCTTTGCCACTTCCAAAGACCGCTACAATTAATCCTAATAAAATAGGACAAATTATGGAGCCACCCCAAAGAATGAAATTAGCCGTACCTTGCGTTTTCATAACTCTCTCTTTTCTTAGCATGTATATTTCCCAGAATTCTTCAGAAATATTTTCTAAAGTAGTAGCAAAACTACCTGAAGAACCTAGCGCTACGTTAAGAATACTAACAATTCTTGAAATCATAGCTGATTCAGTTTTCTTTGCAAATTCTTTCATAGACATTCCGAAACCATCATCTCTCATTTGTTTTACAGCATCTTGAAGCATAAGTCCCATTCGATCATGTCTTCCTGAAGCAATGGCATCTAAAGCAGATTCAACTCCCATTCCAGCTCTTAACTCCTCGGCTAAATCAGCTAAAATATCCGGCCAGACTTTCTCTAGTTCATTTATTTTGTCTTGAGCTCTTTTGGCAGGTAAATAGAATAGTAATCCTATCAATGCCCAGATTCCTAATCCAATCCAGATAATTCCGTGCATTGAACTCATCCCATCTCCATCAAATAAATTGTCTAATAAACTCATATTCCTGGCTCCTTAGATTTAGTTTGTAATATCATTCCAGCAATAGTAATTGTTGCAACTATGAAAAGGCCAGGTACACACGCATCTGGCATTGTTGGCGTATTACCCATAAAACCACCGCCTGCAGCTTTAGCAGATTCTACTAGTCCATTAACTACAGCTCCAATTACGACAATAATTGGAATTAAAATTGAAACTATTAAGAATTGTTCGGATGTTGCAGTTAATCCATCTATAAAATTATCTAAATTAGCACGACGTTCTCTTGCTTCTTTGTCTGCGATTGATCTTAATCTATCAATTACATTTGTATCTTCTTCAACAGACATAATCAAAGACGATAATACTTTTCTTAACCCGGCCGAATCTGTTTTCCGCATTTGGCTTTTTATGGCATCACTGAAATTCTTACCCCCATCCGTATCTGTAAATATTTGTTTAAAAATTGCACTTAAATCGCCATAATCTTCATCAGCGATATGTTTCATTGCTTCGGCGACTCCTACACCAGACTCTAATAGAACTTCAATACCTCTTATTGCATATAGCAGTTCTTGGTCAGCCGTTGCCATGAGTTCTCAGTAGACCCCCCTTATAAATTCTTAACTTTTTGTATTTAGATTGTAATTCCTTCTAATTCCTTTCTATAAGTTAAAGATCCAGCATAAAAAGAAAATACCATAGCCCATTCACAAAATGCAGTAAGATTAAGATACAAAGATCTTTCAGTATCTATAGTAGGGGGATTATCCATCCTATAGAAAAAATCGTTTTCTTTTTCTCTCAATTCTAAATTGTCCATCATGCTGAAGATAATCATTAAAATATAGAATATCCATCCTGCATAAACTGCATATTTCCGAACATTATTACATTTTCCAGATTTTTCTAGTACAATATATGCAAAAGTTCCCCATATCAAAAATGAAGTAAATAGTATGAAAGCAGTGACTCCATGTAAAATAGGAAAAATATTCCAACTAAAGTTTACAGTTATGATTCCACAAACAGCACCTAAGGTTGCCATTATTCGAATCATATCATTCCAATTTTCGTAATTCGGTCCTATTTCTTTTGCTAAAGGTTCAAAGAGTCTATGAAAAACTTGAGCTAGAATTAGGAAACTGAATATACTAATCCCAAGCCCCGTTCCAAAAATAGTTGCTTCAGGTTCACTAAACGGCATTTCAGAGATAATGGGAATAAATGGTGCAACTCTTCCACTAGTGGTTGAAACAAGGTACGTGATAATTAACGTAGATAATCCTAGACCAATACTAAATTCCAGTAATAATTTTGCGCTGTTTTTATTTTTCGTCATTCAACACCGCTTGAGCTGCTGAAAGCCTTGCTATAGGAACTCTAAATGGTGAACAAGAAACATAATCCATGCCTACACCATGGCAGAAATGAACTGATTTTGGTTCGCCACCATGTTCACCACATATTCCAACTTTCAAGTCAGGTTTTGTTTCTCTTCCTTTTTCAATTCCCATTTTTACTAATTCACAGACACCTTCGTCAAGACTTGCAAAAGGATCTTCAGGTAGTAATCCTTGTTCCAGATATACAGGCATAAATCCTCCAGTATCATCACGACTAAATCCAAAGGCCATTTGTGTTAAATCGTTAGTACCAAATGAAAAGAATTCAGCAGTTTTAGCAATTCTATCAGCAACAAAACTTGCTCTTGGAATTTCCATCATTGTTCCAACCATATAATTGTCTAAACCATCTATTTTTGCAGCCACTTCTCTTACAATTTTTTCTTGGTGATTATATTCCGTTTCAATTCCTGTTAATGGTACCATTATTTCAGGGAAAGTTTCTACTTTCTCAGTTGTAAGTTCTGCCGCAGCTTCTAGAATGGCCCTAGCTTGTATTTCAGTTATTTCAGGATGTGTTATCCCTAATCTGACTCCACGGTGGCCCATCATCGGATTTGATTCTTTTAAAGCATCTGAACGCCTAGCTAACTCCTTAGAATCAATATTCAGTGAATCTGCAAGTTGCTTTTGTCTTTTAATATCGTGTGGGATGAATTCATGTAATGGGGGATCCATCAACCTTATTGTTACAGGCAATCCTTTCATCGTTCGTAAAGTTTCTTTGATGTCATTTTTCATGAAAGGGAATAATGAATCTAAAGCTGTCTTCCTCTCTTCAGGACTATCAGCCATAATCATCTCCTGAAGATGAAATAATGGTTCTTCTGAGCCTTCACCATAAAACATGTGTTCAATCCGGAATAATCCGATACCTTCAGCACCAAAACTCAAGGCCTTTTTAGCATCCGAAGGAGTTTCAGCATTTGTCCTGACTTTGAGTTTTTTGACTTCGTCACACAGTTCTAAGAAATGGGTTAGATAATCACTAGTGATATCCGTTTCAATAAGTGGTAATTCACCAGCATAAACCTTTCCAGCAGTTCCATTTAGTGTGATTGAATCCCCTTCATTCACAGTCAAATTATTAATTGTGAATTCTTTTTTGATTGAATCCACTTTCATTTCTCCAGCTCCAACAATACAACACATTCCCCAACCTCTAGCAACTAATGCAGCATGGGAGGTCATTCCTCCTCTTGATGTTAAAATAGCTACAGAGGCTCTCATTCCTTCAACATCTTCTGGATTTGTTTCTTCACGGACCAAAACAACTTTTTCACCTTTGGCAGCCCAATCAACGGCAGCTTGTGCTGTGAAAACAACTTTTCCGGTTGCGCCACCAGGCCCAGCTGGCAAACCTTTTGCAAGTAAGGTTGTATTCTTTTCTACATTTGGATCAACTATAGGGTGTAATAATTCATCTAGTTGTGAGGGTGTAACTCTGCCAATAGCAGTTCTCCCATCTATCATTTTTTCTTTTACCATTTCGGAAGCCATACGGATGGCTGCAGGTCCATTTCTTTTTCCAATCCTGCATTGAAGCATCCATAATTTACCAGATTGAATCGTAAATTCAATATCTAGCATATCATTGTAGTGTTTCTCAAGATTTAGTCGTATTGTATCTAATTCTTTGTAGAGATGAGGTGATGACTGTTCTAAACTGGCTAAATTACCACTATGCTCAGTTCGGCAAATTTCATTCAAAGGATTTGGAGTTCTTATTCCAGCTACAACATCTTCTCCTTGCGCTTTTTCTAACCATTCTCCATAGAAATTATTTTCTCCTGTGGCTGGATTCCTGGTAAAAGCTACACCAGTAGCACTATCATCTCCTAAATTACCATAAACCATGGCCTGAACATTAACTGCAGTTCCCCATTCTTGAGGTATGTTTTCTATTTTTCGGTAAGCTTTAGCTCTTTTTCCATCCCATGAATGAAACACAGCAGAAATAGCCCCCCATAATTGTTCCCAGGGATCCTCTGGAAACGGTTTTTTCAATACTTCCATAACTTTTCCTTTGTAAATATCTACTAAATTTTCCAAATTAAGTGCAGACAACTCAGTGTCTTCAGAAACTCCAACTGATTCTTTCATCTTTTCCAGCTCATGTTCTAATTGGTTCCTAATGCCCATTCCTTCTTCAGGCTCAATATTAGAAGCTTTTTCCATAACAACATCTGAATACATCTGAATTAGTCTTCTTTGAGCATCATAAACAAATCTTGGATCTCCAGTTTTGGAGATGAGTCCATTTCTTGTATAATCATTTAATCCAACATTTAGCACAGTTTCCATCATTCCTGGCATTGATGATCGTGCTCCTGATCTAACAGATAATAGTAGAGGATTATTGTTATCACCAAAAGTGGCCCCTACTCTTTCTTCAATATCTTTTAGAGCATTTTTCAATTGTTTTTCTAGTTTATCAGGGTAGCTTTTATTATTATCATTGAAGTAAGTACAAACTTCCGTAGTTATTGTACATCCAGGTGGTACAGGTATTTTCAAAATAGCCATTTCAGCTAGATTTGCACCTTTGCCACCAAGTAAATTTTTCATCTCGGCTTTGCCATCAGTCATACCAGGTCCAAAACGATAAATGTGTTTTTCGCTCATTAACTTCCCGTGGCTCTATTGAAAGAGGTATTAATCTTCTTCCTCTTTTATTCTAGAGGGTCATGCAATTTTCCAATTAATGGCCATCCTGCCCACATTAATCGATTGTCTAATTCTATCATTATATTGTAAACTTCTTCATAATCCTCTATAATATGTTCAAGCAAACAAGGTTTACAATCATCGTTCAACCATTTTCGAATAAATAGAGTATTTCCAATTTTCAATTCATCAGCAATTTTACACAATTCTGATAACCTACTTTCCAATTGTCCTATGAAATCTTTTGAATTTTTTAAGGCCATAGTTAAATGAATAAATCTAAATTTTTCATTATTAACTAAGTCAGTAAGATTTTTTTCGTTGGGTGCTCCCTCTTCAATGAGCATTTCCAGCAACTTTTTTTCTCCGTAAATTTTGCTACCTGCAGTTAGTAAAAATCTTAAACTTTCTTTTTTCTTCTCTTTATTCATGTTTTAAATAATTAATAATTTTAGCAATATCTTTTTTGGATGCAACAGCAGTTTCTTCATCTATGGTTTTACCTATTCCAACACACATAATCTTTTCATTTGAGTAGTTTTTCCATCCTTTCCTTATTTCTTTAATTCGGTTAAGAACAATTATTCGATTTGTATTTGGTGTATTTTTAATTAGATAATTCCATAATTCAACAAAATTCTCATCAGGATTATTCAATCCATTTGCTACAACTATTTGTGTATTTGCAGCTACAAGCCAATTAATCCATACTTTTCCAGTTGCCGTCGGTGCATCAATTTCATAAAACATCATTCCGTCTAATTCACAAGAATGATCAAGCATCATGTCTGGAACTTTATCTGGTGAGACAAAATTTCCCCAGGGTTTAGGCAAGCTTCTCATGAATGTTGATTTCCCCGCCCCCATTGGTCCTGTAACCATTATGTAAGTCATCTTTTTCCCTCTTTTATTGCTTTGAATATTCCCATCAAATTTTCATATTCTCCTTCATCAGGTTTTCCTCTTGATATAAGCCTTCTTAGGGTTGTTTTAGAACGGGCTAATTTTCTTTTTGGATAACTACTATCTTCTAACATATTCATTATTCTTTCTACCAGTCTTTCGAATTCTTCTTGAGAAACGGCTTTTCTTCTTTTTGGCCCCTTTATCTTTATTTTCCGATTGATTTCATACAATACTATACTAACTGCGTGTGACAGATTTAAGATAGGGTAATCTGGATTTGTTGGAATAGTTATGGTAGTCTCGCATAAGGCTAATTCTTCTTTGTATAAACCATAATTTTCTCTACCAAAGACTAGCGCAGGATTTTCTCTGTTTTCAATTATTTTATTTATTTTCTTAATATTTTCAGGAGCCCTAAACCATCTCTTATCTCCTTTAGGTTTAATTCCACTTGTTGCCACAGCTATATCACAATCTGCCAATGCTTCTATCATGGTTTTATAACGCTTTAAATTTTCCAAAACAGGTCTTCCGGATTTGGAGCGTGCATATCCTTCATCTGTTATTTCACAACCATTGACTATAGCCAAATCATTGATTCCAAAATTAGCCATTACTCTTGCGACTGCTCCAACATTTCCTGGATGCTGAGGTTCGACTAGGATAATTCTCAATAATGGCCAAAGGAAGAGTTTTAGATAACTTTCTGTAATAAAATAATTAATACAAGCGTTGCTTCATAATAACATAAGATATGGACATCTCAGCTTTTTATCTCCTAGGAAGTTTACTTGCAGGCTTTGGATTGGGTTATTTCATAGCTGATAGAAATTCCAAAAGCTTGTTGGAATTACAAGGAAAAAATTCCGACAGAGACAAGGATTTTGAGAATGCCTTCAAAGCTATAGCTTCAGATATAGCTATTTCCAATAGAGATGATTTTCTTAAATTAGCTAACTCACAATTTAAAAATCTTAGTAAAGAGTCAGATACCAATTTAGAAAATAAAAAGAAATTGATAGATGATAATTTAGATCAAATGTCTAAAAGATTAAAATCTATTGAAGATGCCTCCATTAAGCTTAATGAAAATCTTGAAGTTACAACGACTCAAACAAAAGATTTAACAGATACGACAGTTAAATTACGTGAAATTCTTTCATCATCTCAGAAGAGAGGGCAGTGGGGCGAAAGAATAGTTGAAGATATATTGAATGTTATTGGCTTAATTGAAGGCATAAATTACACTAAACAATCAGTTGTGGACTCAGGCGAACGTCCTGATTTTACATTTATCTTACCTAAAGAAAAGATAATCAATATGGATGTAAAATTTCCCTTGGCACATTATGAAAAGTACATAGATACAGAAGATGAACAAGTTCAAATTCATGAAAAAAATTCTTTTTTAAAAGATGTAAAGAAGCATGTGAAAGATATTACTAAGAGAAATTACATAGATCCAGCTTCAGGAACTTTAGATTATGTTTTGATGTTAGTACCAAATGAATCTATATATTCATTCATAAATAAAGAAGATAGTGATGTAATTGACTTTGCTTTAGAAAATAAAGTACTATTATGTTCACCATTAACATTGTATGCAATTTTGTCATTAATTAATCAGGCTACACGTAATTTTGAAATTGAAGAGAAAGCTTCTGATGTTATGGCTTTACTTAGTACATTTAAATCACAATGGGAGAAGTATGTTGAAAAAATGGATAAAATGGGCCGTAGTATTAATACGGCGAAGGCAGATTATGAGGATTTAGTGACAACACGGCAAAGACAACTCGAAAAACCACTGGATAAAATTGAGGATATTACTAATCTAGTTGATTCTAATAAAAGTAAAAGATTAGAAGGCCAACAAAAGTTCTAAATTTCTTTCATTGATGACACTAATTCAGTCATCATCTTTTTTCCATCACCAAATAGCATCATAGTCTTATCTTCATAGAAAAGATTATTGTCAACACCTGCATAACCAACAGATAAAGATCTTTTTACCATTACGACAACTCTTGCCTTATCAGCGTCAATTATTGGCATTCCGGCTAGTGGCCCTTCATCACTTCTGGCAACAGGATTTACAGTATCATTTGCTCCAACAACTAAAGCTACATCACATTCCATCATTTCGGAATTGATATCATCCATCTCAATTAATTTTTCGTATGGAACATTAGCTTCTGCTAAGAGCACATTCATGTGGCCAGGCATTCGTCCTGCAACAGGATGAATTCCATATTTTACTTCACATCCGTTTGCCTCTAGAATATCTGCAAATTCTCGAACTTGGTGTTGACATTGCGATACAGCCATCCCATATCCAGGGATAATTACACACTTTGATATTCCATCACAAATCATCGCTACTTCTTCAGGATCAGATCCAACTTTAGTCCTTGTAACTTGCTCTTTATCAGAACCACCAAATGATTTGAATAATACATCAATGAGATTCCGATTCATTGCTTTACACATAATGTTTGTTAAAATTAAACCTGCAGCACCGACCATAGATCCGGCAATTATCAAAACATTATTTCCAATTATAAATCCCGTGAATGCAGCAGCTATACCAGATAAAGAATTCAATAAGCTAACTACAACAGGCATGTCTGCGCCACCTATAGGAAGTACAAACATAATACCTAAAATGCACGAAAGAGCAATAATTCCTATTACATAATTTTGATTTCCTGGTTCTTGAATACTCATGTAGATTAGCCCAACAATTCCAATCATAAACAATCCTTTGACATAGTTCAACCATTCAGGCCCCCAAGTGGGCGTTCGGTACCATGTTCCAAATATTTCAACTCCGCCTTTCAGTTTCATCATAGCAAGCAAGCTTCCTGTGAGTGTCATCCAGCCAACTAATGCAGAAAGACCGATTGCAATCCAAGCAACATATAATTCTAAATCTTCAGGGAGATCATTTTGATTTATTCTTCTGAAAATTTCAGATGCGGCAACAAGTGCGCTTGCAGCTCCTCCAAATCCATTAAACAAGGCAACCATTTCAGGCATTCCTGTCATTTGGACTCTAACAGCCATTACATACCCAATGACTCCACCAATAATGAGGCCAGCTCCAATTAATACAAAATTATCAATTACTCCAAAATCCATTTGTGCAATTGTTACTACAATCGCTAGTAACATACCCATTGCACCATATAAATTTCCAGTTGGAGCAGTTCTAGGATGTCCTAATTTTTTCAAACCCAATATGAATAATATAGAAGCTATTAGGTATCCAATATCCCAAATTGCCGAATCCATTATTTCCTACCCCTCTTTCCAGCAATCATATTCAGCATCCTATTGGTTACTGCAAATCCACCTACCACATTAATTGTAGCAAGAATTAATGCAAAAAATGCGAGCCATGCTGCAAATCCCGGATTTCCTTCGTTAAAATCAGTGTTAGAGAAAATTAAAGCTCCAACGATTGTAATTCCTGAAATAGCATTAGCACCTGACATCAATGGAGTGTGTAATGTTGGTGGAACTTTTGTAATAAGTTCAAATCCTAAGAAAATAGCTAGAGCGAATACAGTAATTGCTCCAATTAGTGTGATTAATTCCATTATTTCATCACCTCCATTAGTTTGGTATGATTTTCATGAATTTTTCCACCCTCAGCAATTAGAATTCCGCCATATCCTGCTGAAATTCCTCCTTCATCCCCTGTTAAAACTTGTTCTTCTTGGTTTATGATTAAATTTCCTGCTTCAATTAATACAGTAACAAAATTGGTAACGTTATTTGAGTAGAGCATGGATGCAGTGTTTGGTATAGTTCTACAAAGCATAGGTATTCCTATGATTGTCACTCCATCTTTTTCAACAATCTTTCCTTCATTGCTACCAACAATATTTCCCCCTGTATCTGTATTCATGTCAACAATTACAGAACCTTCTTTCATTTCGGTAGTCATTTTCTCATTCATCTCTTTATCGAAAAATAATTTAGGAGCATTAGTGCCAAATAATCTTGCAGTAGTTATCACTACATCCGCCTCCTTTACAGCTTTCATAAGGGCACTATCAAATGCTTCCTGTAGTCCTTTATCAGTGAATAAGGATGCATGTCCGCTTGAGCTTTCAGCATCTTTCCATCCAGGAACATCAATGAATTTTGCGCCCAAACTTTCCGTATCTTGTTTAGCAGCTAATCTGACATCAATAGCATTAACAATAGCTCCCAATCTTTTAGCTGTAGCAATTGCTTGCAAGCCTGCCACTGCAGCCCCTTGAATTATGAATTTAGCAGGTCTTACAGTTCCTGCAGAGGTCATCATCATAGGGACCATTTTTGTAATATGTTGAGCCCCCATCAATGCAGCTCTATATCCAGAAAGGTTATCTTGACTTGAATTAACATCCATAGATTGCCCTTTTGATAATCTTCTTGGGATTACATCTAGAGAGAGCAAGGTTATTCCATTATTAATTATTTTTTTAGTCTGTTCTAAATTTCTGAAAGGATCAGCAACACAAGTTAATATTTGTCCTTCTTTCATTGTTTTGAAATCTGGAATCTCGATGGAGGCCACTAATTCTGAACTCATAACATCTTCTAAAGTTGTTATTTTCGCACCTTTTTCTTCATACTCAGAATCAGAATAACCGGACTTTTCTCCAGCACCTTTTTGGACTATAACATTAAAACCCAATTTGATTAATTTTGGTATAGATACAGGTACAACTGCAACACGTGTTTCGTTATTATTCGTTTCTTTTGGTATTCCTATACGCATCATTTTCACCGTCAAATTTTTTGAAGACTAAAACAGCCTGTAAAATGGTTTACAAACAGACTGATAAAAGTTTTCCTCCTACTTTCCAATTTCACGTGCGATTACTAATCGTTGAACTTCTTGCGTCCCTTCATAAATTTGTGTTATTTTAGCATCCCTAAAGAATCTTTCAACGGGAAAGTCAGTAGTGTAACCATAACCACCAAATATTTGAACAGCCTTTTCAGAGACCCACATTGCCGTGTCACCAGCATTTAGTTTAGCGAATGAAGCCTCTAGTGTATGTCTAGATTCCCCATGTTCGTAATGGCGCCCTTTAGCCCATGCAGCTTTGTAAACTTGCAGCCTAGCTGCATCTATTCTAAGGGCCATGTCTGCTAAATAATTACTAATTGTTTGGTGTTGTGCAATTGGTTTTCCAAAAGTTTCTCTTTCTTTTGAATATTTTAGTGCAGCCTCATACGCCCCTTGTGCAATTCCTAAAGCTTGAGCAGCAATTCCTATTCTTGAATTGTCTAACGCATTCATTGCAATAGCAAAACCTTTTCCAATTTCTCCCAGAACATTTTCCTTTGGAACTTTACAATTATCTAGAATTAGTGTACATGTGTCACTCGAACGAATACCTAATTTGTCTTCTTTTTTGCCTATCTTGAATCCTTCAAATCCTTTTTCAATTATAAAGCAGGTAACTCCACCATGTTTCTTTGTACCATAATCAGCATGGTCTGTTACTTTAGCAAAAAGTATGAATAAATCAGCAGTTGTTCCATTTGTAACCCACATCTTTTCACCGTTGAGGGTGAAAAAATCACCATCATCACTTGCTTTTGCAACCATTGCAGCTGCATCTGTTCCAGATCCGGCCTCACTGAGGGAATATGCCCCTAAATACTCTCCTGACGCAAGCTTTGGTAAATACTCATTTTTCTGTTCTTTATTTCCACTGAGGACTAGAGTCATTGAGCATAATCCTACGTGAACTGCAACCATTACTCCCAATGAAGGATCAATTCTTGATAATTCTTCAACAACAATAGCTTCAGAAATATCATCTAGTTTTTGTCCACCGTATTTCTCAGGAATTGTCATGCCTGCGACTCCTAGTTTTGCAAATTGTTTAAATTCATCTATAGGTGGTTTTTGTTCTTTATCTCTTTGATGACAAGTAGGAGCAGCTACAGTTTCTGAAAAGTCTCTTACCATACCACGAATCATTTTTTGATCTTCGGTTTCTGAAAAATCCATTTTATCCACTCATTAGTTTAATTATGGCTTCAGCTGGTTCTCCACCGCATTCTTCTAGAGCTTTTTTTGCATCTTCATGTGAAACTCCAGCTTGTGATGCTACCAATTCAATATCTTCGTTAGGAATACTTGTAGTTTCTTCCTTACTTCCTAGTTCTCTTTCTTGAGCTTCTCCAACAATTTGGTAAGACTCTTGTCCCATCATGTTCATCGCACTAACTGATGGATTGCTAAAATAAAGTTCTTTTTCTTTAGTTCGAATTATTACTTCAGTTGCATCTATTTCTTCTGTCGAGTTTTGTAATTGCCGTTGCAATTTCTTCATCATTCGGGGATTCATTCGCCCCATGCCTGGCATCATATTCATGTTACAAGCTCCCCTCTAAAAGAATTTACGTTAGTTTGTATCTGAGAATAACAGCAATATCTCCTAACCCATTAAGCATTTCACCACCGTGATGATGTGATGATACTTCTATTACTTCGGTTCTATTTTTTTGAGCTAATTTTAATAATTTTCTTCCCTCATCAGTTTTTGTTTTTTCAGATAAGATAATCATTTCTTTACCAGCCCCATTTTTTATTGCATTCTCAACTTCTTTTTTCCCGTAGGTCCCCATGTCTTTTGCAATAGCTTCTTTCAACCTTTCCACAGCGGCCATTTCTTCTTGTATTTTTATTTGGGAAACAGCTTTTGGTAATGTCCCTCTACTCACAGCTTCATGAATTCCTGACATGCCACCTTGCCCTGAATTTTCAATTATAGCTGTTGAAAAAAGTTCAGGAGCTTCATTTTTTGCTACAGCACCGAAATCTTCCTTTAGAAATCCAGGTCCGATTATGATAATAGTGGCGTTTTTGATTTGAACATCTAGAATTTGCTTTACTGCACGAATATAAAATTGTTTTAATTCTTCTCCTCCGGTAGACTTACCACTTCCTGCACGGTTTAATGTTTTTAATTCTCTTATACCATATGTTCGTAATTCAGCAATAACAATATTATCGCTCTCTATAGCTATAGCTAATGCAGTTACAATAGGCCTAGATGCTTCTTTCATACGTCTTTTATGATGCATTAACCATTCTTTTTTGCCTATGTCAAAATTGTCACCAGGCTCAAGTATGAGTGTATGATGTGATCCTTGATCTCTTTCTCCTACTGCAATTATACCATGACATCTTAATCTTTGACCAAATGACTGATATTCTATATTTTTAACACCAATAGTTAATTTAATTTTTTGTTTTTTTCCTCTTTCACTTCTTATTCTATCAGATTGAGTCGATTCTCTTCTTTCCGTAAGTGCTCTTATCATATCACCTTCATCTAAAATTAAGCTCAAATGATACAAATCATCCTTATTTTCTAGCCGAAGATGATAAACATTATCATCACGCTTTTTGAATCTCAAAGCCCCTCACATATAGACAGTAATATCTAAATTTTTAGCTAATTCTTTGTAACGATTTCTTATTGTAACTTCTGTAACTCCAACGGTGTCAGCAATAGTTTTTTGGGTTTTTCTTTGATTGTAAACAACAGAAGCTATGTAAATTGAAGCTGCAGCAACACCAGTAGGCCCTCTACCTGAAGTTAATTCAGCTTCTATTGCTTGATTAAGAATATTAATTGCAGCACTTTCTACATTTCCAGGTAATTCAAGTTCTCTACAAAAGCGAATAATATAAACTGAAGGTGATGCAGGTTGTAAATTTAATTTTAATTCTCTTGAAATATATCGGTAAGTTCTTCCAACTTCTTTTTTAGAAGCTCTCGAAGCTTGAGTAATCTCAGTAAGTGTTCTTGGCACTTCACATCGTCTGCATGCTCCATACAAAGCTGCCGCAGCTACACCTTCCACAGAGCGTCCTCTAACTAAATTATCTTGGACTGCTCTTCGGTATAACATTGCAGCCTCTTCTCGTACCTGCCTGTGTAATCCAATTTTAGATGCCAGTCGGTTTAATTCATTCAATGCTTGAGCTAGGTTACGATCTGCAGAATTAGAAGCTCTTGTTCTATTTTGCCACTTTCTCATTCTGTAAACTTGTGAACGATTTTTTGTAGGGACATTATTTCCATAAATATCACGGCCTCCCCATCCGATATCTGTTGAAAGTCCTTTATCATGTACCATTACAGTCATTGGAGCTCCACCTCTTGCTCTTCTTTCATTTTGCTCTGAATCAAAGGCTCTCCATTCAGGTCCTTGATCAATAACTTGGTCATCAACAACTAGTCCACAATTACTACAAGTTACTTCTCCGCGTTTGTAATCCCTTACAATGTGTTCAGAATCACATTCAGGACATTCTGTCAACTCTTCAAGGTCTATTTTAGCAACTTTTTCGGAGTTAATCATAAGTCTTTAGCCACACATCATTTAGGCATTATAAGCTTTGGGCCGCAGCCTTTAAAATCAAAAAACTCTCGTAAGGTGGGACACTAATTTTTTGAGCAACTTATTTATCATCCCTACTTACCCTGAGTAGTTAATGACAAAAGTGCGGGATCCTATTCATGATTACATCGATTTGAGTTCATTAGAGTCTTTATTAGTAGATACTCTGCCTTATCAAAGGCTTCGATGGATACGCCAAATGGGGTCAACAAATTTAGTTTATCCTGGTGCAAATCACACTAGGTATGAACATTGTATGGGGACATGTCATCTTGTTAATAAAATGGCAGATACAATTGGCTTAGAAGCAGAAGATAAGCAACTATGTTCCGTTGCAGGATTATTACATGACTTAGGACACACTCCATTTTCACATTTGGGAGATGAGGTTGACGGTGTAGAAGATCATGTTGTTAGAACTACTAAAATAATTTCCAATAGCAATATATCTGAAATTCTTGCAGCAGAAGGCATAGATTATAAAGAAGTAAACAAGATAATTCAAGGAAAGCATAGTTTGGGATCATTAGTTTCGGGAGATTTAGACGGCGATCGTCTTGATTATTTGGTTAGGGATGCACATTATACAGGCGTTAAGACTGGAGTAGACACAAGTAGATTAATTGCCACAATGTCAATTCATCAAGGTGAACTTGTAATTAAAGAAGGAGGCTTACCCGCAGTCGAGTCTCTTTTAACAACTCGTTCGATTATGTATTCCACAGTTTATTTTCATTCCTTTGCAAGAGGGGCAGAGTTAATGCTGGCTCGTGCAACTGAAAAAGCCATTTCATCTAATCATTTTACATTAAATGATTTTGAAAATTTCACAGACCATCAATTTCTTTCCGAATTAAAGATTGCCAATTCCTTTTCTAAAAAGATTGTAGATAATTTTGAGAAAAGAAATATTTCAAAGCGTATAATAAGTTTTACTAAAGAGCAATCTGAAAGCTCTGGTTTGCATAAATCTCAGAAAGAGGAATATGAATTATCTATAGCTTCAAAATTAGATATTGACAAATCTGACATTTATGTAGATATCCCTCCATCGACAGTTATGCCAACTTTGAAAGTGAAAATTTTGAAGAATGATGGAGAAGTTGATTCTGCTCGTAATCTTTCTAGACTTGTTTCAGGTTTATACGAGGCTCAATTTGATCATTGGCGTGGAAGAGTTTATGGTCCTGCCAATTTGTGTAATGAGATTAAATCGGTTTCAAATCAGGTTCTTGGTCTGTAAATGTCTAAATCTATTAGAAAATTTATAGAAGTTTTAGGCTGGAAAGTTGATGATTATAGTTGGGATGGTCATGCACATTTATTCTATGTGGAGGAACCTGATGATTTAGATATTAAATTTGAAGAATTACGTTTGGCTTTTAAGACTGCAAATAAATTAGGTACTGAACGTATGTTTCCAATGTTAAGAAAAGCAGGTAGTGAATTAATATTAGTTATTCTTCCACAGCCTTCCCTTGACTATTTTCAGAATAATATTAATTTATATTTATTAATTGCAACAATATTTACTACTACTTGGGCAGGTTCAATGTGGTGGGCATCTTATTCAGATTCCGAAGTCCTTGAGAAAAGTTGGTGGTGGTTGCGAATTTTAATCACACCAAATGTGTTCTTTATGGGTTTTTTGACGTTTTCATTACCATTGATGGCAATTTTAGGCACTCATGAAATGGGACATTATTATTATGCAAAAAAGCATAATTTAGATGCTTCTCTTCCTTTCTTTTTACCAATGCCTCCTATGATTTTCCCTTTTGGAACAATGGGGGCTTTTATTTCTATTAGAGAACCAATTCCTAATCGTAAAGCACTCCTAGATGTTGGAGCTAGTGGTCCTATTGCAGGTTTGTTGGTGGCAATTCCAGTGACACTTCTTGGCTTTTGGTTAACTGAGAGAAATGCAGTACCTATTCCAATAGATTCAGGGGATTCTTTGTTTTTAGGCTCTTCTTTTTTCTTCGATATTCTTTATGATTTGGGCGATATATTCTACCCTTCATCAGGTGCCTATTTGTCTCATCCAGTTGTTCTTGCAGGTTGGACTGGTTTTTTTGTAACTGCTTTGAATTTGATGCCAGCAGGTCAGCTTGATGGCGGGCATATAGCTCGAGCTATGCTTGGACCTAGAGCAAATACAATTTCTTTTGCTGTAATAATTCTTTTAATTTTAATGACATTTTACGGAATTCCAGGCTATGGCCCTCCTTATTCAGGTTGGGCCGTTTATGCCGTTCTCATATTTTTCTTAGGAACTTCGCATCCGCCTCCTTCAGAAGAATTATCTAAGCTTGATTTTTCTAGATTTGGAGTTGGAATTATAACTGGTTTAATTCTTTTAACAACATTTACTCCTTCACCAATTTACAGCGTTGAATCTCCTTTTTCAGTTGATATAAAACCTGAAGAAGATATTTTTTACCCGAATGAGGGTAAAACAAATATTACCTTTTTAACAATTAGGAATGATGGCAAAAGTGAAGGCTGGGATAATCTCACAATAGACTTTGATTATCCTAAGAATTATACTATTAATTTAGTGGTTAATTATGTTAATATTAGCGAAGTTGGTGAAATAACTAATGACTCATCTGATTTCAATAAATATGTATGGTCTAATCATTCTTTTGAAAACATAACACTTAATTTAACTTCTAATTCTTATGCTAATTTATCTTTATTTATTACCTCTCCACAAGAAGGTACGATTGAAGAGAGTAATATTAATTTAAAAGTACAAAGTAGGACCGAACGAGTTTATACAAGAACCTTTTATCTTAAAATAGAGGAACAATTGTAAATGGAAGTTTTTCAGGGTAAAACATGGATTTCAGGTACTGGATTAATAGAAGCCTGTGTAGGTGTTGAAAATGGGAAAATTCATTCTGTTAAAAAAATTTTAAAGGGCGATAAACAAATTAGTATATCTGGTGTACTTCTCCCTAGTGCATTAGACATGCATGTTCATTTCAGAGATCCTGGTTATCCTCATAAAGAAGATTGGGAAAGCGGTTCTAAGTCTGCAGCTTGCGGCGGTGTAACTGCTGTTGTTGACATGCCTAATACTAATCCTTTTACCTCAGATGAGGAAACATTTTCCAAGAAAGTACAAATTGCTAAATCTAAATCGGTTGTAGATTTTGGTCTTGGTGTAAATGTTGGGAAAGGTCTTACTAATCAAACTTGGTTTGATACTTTACCTTCAGCTTTTTGGAAATTATATCCTTATGATATTAGTTCTGAAGACTATTTTGGTTTTGCCAAAGAAGTTTTAGATAAAACTACTAAACCATTAGTAATTCATGGAGAGCACCCTGATTTTATGTATGAAAAACCACTTACTAAATTGTCAGATCATACTGATAATCGTCTTAGAGCTGAACCTGAATGTCTTTCTAGAATGCCTTCTTCTTCTAATTTGCATGTGGCACATTTGTCCACATCTGAAGGATTAAAGAATATGCCAAATTTAGCAACATCTGAGGTATGTCCTCATCATTTACTTTTGAATCTTGACAATTGTCAGTCTATTAATTGTAAAGTAGATCCTCCTTTACGAACGCGAAATGATAATCAAGGATTGTATAGTGCATTTAAGAAAGGTAAAATTCCTATTCTTGCGAGTGATCATGCACCACACACATTAGAAGAAAAAAGTTCGAGTTCTCCACCTTCAGGAATTCCTGGTGTTGAAACAATGATTCCATTGATGTTAAATGAAGTATCAGAAGGTCGGCTTAATTTAGGTCGTTTAGTTAGTGCCATGTCTGAATCTCCTGCAGCTCGTCTTGGACTTAATCGTGGTAAAATAAGTGAGGGTCAAACAGCTGATTTTATTATGGTTGATTTAAACAATTCTAGTCTCATAAAAAACGATAATTTGCATTCAAAGGCAGGTTGGACACCTTTTTTAGATTGGCCAGCTATATTTCCTTCTAAAGTTTATCGTAGAGGTAATCTTATTGTAGAAAATGGAAATGTTTTAGTTGATAACGGCGGTCAAAATCTTTTCAATTGAGTTTTTAGAAACCAACGAAACTTTAATACTGAACTAATTTAGTAGAATAATAATGAAGTGCTTTGCGAGCTCCTTAATTTGGATTACATTTGCCATTTTAGCTATAGCTGCACCATCCTCTGCTGAAGAAACTAATTTTGCAGATGTAGATTTTTATCTTGATAAAACCGGTATTGGTGATGTGTATGATTTATCCTTAGAAGAACCTTCATCTGATAAACCAAAATATTGGAAGGCACGCGATGATGAAAATCAAGTTAATAATTACTTTCCGCTTGTATCTTGGGAAAAAAATATGGGTGGAAAAATAGAATTAGGTGATTCATTTAGTTATATTATCTGGGTTGAATCTACAAATGTACAAGAAATAAATTTTAGAACAACACTATACATTCATTGGATTGATCAATCTGGAGAGGAACCTGAAGTCCGTATGACCAATATATCTGTGGATGAAGTTAGTAAATCTTCTAGCTTTGGAGTCTTTTTGAATAGAAATTATACTATGGAGTTGGAAAGTTCATCATTAGATAAAAGTGATTTTCCTGATGGTGTACCAGCATATACTACATTAGGTTTGAAGCTTGAAACAAGTATTACCTGGGCACCAGATACTTCTAATCGCACAGTATGGGTTAAGGGAGGATCTAGTGAAGGCTGTGGTAATGAGGATTCAATTGTTGCATGTGATTCCTCATTTTTAATTAATTTTAGACATGTAGATATTGATGAAGACATCAAATATTTCAATAATATAAGAGTCGATGAAGTAAACTCAGATAAATTAAAAATTAAAATGAATGTAAGTAATGCATTAGGTGTGGACAATTTCGATATGGATAGTGCAAAATTAGAGATTAAAGAACTATCTAATGGTGGAACATTTCAGAATACAGTTGAAGTAATCGCTAAGCATACTTATGCAATATATATTGAAGGATACTGGTTTTATCAAAAGGATCAAAATATTGAATCAAATATTTATACAATTAAAATATCTATAAAGGATTTGTATGGAAATACTTGGGAATCAGAAATTAGATATGATTTAGTAGTGGACGAGTTTGGTCTTGAAATAGAATTCCAAGAACCATATAGCGAAAATGGTCAACTTCCCAAAGGTGGAAAAACAGTTTATGAATTTTTAGTTTATAATAGGGGAAATACACGAGATATTTTTGAGATAGAAATAGATGATTCTGCTTTACCATCAGGTTGGTCAGTGACTCTTAATTCTGACTCTACTTTAGACCTTTTAATGAATCAAGAGGGCTATGTTAATCTTAGAGTTGAAGCTCCATTCTCTGCAGCTGGGGGTAGTAAAGAAGAGTTATTTGTTAAGGTACAATCAACTAGTAATTCTAATGTTAAAGAAGAAATTAGGTTAGAAACAACGGTTAGGACATATGCAGTTATTTTCGTTGCAGCCCCGAATCAAATAGTTATTGATCCTGAAGAATTAAATAGTGATGGTGAGTACAAATTCAGTATTAATCTAAAAAATACAGGCAGTGATAAAGATACTTTTGGGATTGAAATTAATTATGAAGCAGGGCACTCAAGAATTGAAATAGGTGGCATAAATGATATTGAGTCAGTTACAATTGAGGAAGGACAAATTCAAAAATTAGATGTTATCTTACGTCCTTCAAATCCAACTGATGAAGCTGAGTGGGGTGTTGTGGCTGATCTTATTATAAATGCTGATTCTATATCTCCAGGTGACGGTTCATCTACGCTTCGATTGGGTGTAGTAGTTGACATTCCTTTAGAACGAATTTCTGATTTATCAATAAATGAGGATGGCGTTTTAGTTAATAATAAACCATTATCTCTTATTACTTCGGAGGATTTGGTCGCTGAAGAACCTATTCAAATTCAGTTAACGATTTTTAATAATGGAGGTAGAGATACAGGATTATTTGAAGTTAGACTATATATTGGGCAAGGAATCGAGGATGAATTTGTGGTTGAGCAGGGAATAAATGGATTTAGCAGTGAATCGGTTATTTTGACTTGGTCTGATCCTTCACCAGGTCCTATAATTTTAAGGATAAAAGTTGATAGTGATCTTAATATTGATGAATCTAATAGTAAAAGATTAGATAATTCATTAACATTGTCATTGAATATTAATGAAAAGAGTCTTATTAATGAAAAAGTTAATGATGAAGAATCCTTATTATTAAGTCTAAATTATTTATTTTCAATATTAATATTATCTATTGTTTCTTTAGTCAAACATAAGAAACCTTAATCATTGTCATATATCTCAAGAAATTCTCCACAAAAAGGACACGCTTTCCATTTTTTTTCGACGGGTTTACTGCACATTGCACAATATTCTTGTCTTTTAGCAGCTGATTCTATTTTTCCTTTCATTTCTGCAAAATTTTGATTAGCTAGCGGCATAGGTTCTTCTTCTTCTGAAATTATGATTCCATCTGTTTCTTCTAATTCGTTAAGTTCTCCTGGAGAATCTTCACCCAATAATTCTTTTAATATTTGTCTTTCATTCTTTATTAGCTCTCCTTTTAATTGTCTATTGCTTCCGTCTAGATTTTCAGTAATTATTTCCTTAGTTTCATTATTTAAGGGCATAAGTGTTGGTAAAATTCTAAATTTTTTTCTAACTTGCCTTCCTCTTTTTGTTCCGATCATTAAATCATATAAAAGAAAAATAGTAATTCCTAAAAATGCAATTATACCTGAATTATTTGGAAGTATAAATGGAATATTATCAACGTAGTCTTTGCTTATGAATTTATTAGGATACAGTAAGGAAATTCCAGTCCACCTAATAATCCACCATATTTTTGAAATTTTAGGATTTGTAACAATTAAAATGGTTGAACAAATAATTGAAGAAACTAATGCAATTAATATTAGCAATCCATTCTCAAAAAGGTTTAGTGAGTCTAGCACAAGGCTTTAGACAATCAAATATATATATTATTTATCCATTGCAAGTTTTTATATCGACCTTATTGTACAATACCTTACTTCGGAGCCTGATTTCTCTAGCATGAAAAGTAGCGGGGTGGGGTAGCTAGGAAATCCCGTCGGGCTCATAACCCGGAGATCGATGGTTCAAATCCATCCCCCGCTACCATTTTATTAAGAAACCCTTCTGAGTATCAGTTGTATAGAATCATAGAACACACTGCCGATGTTGGCCTTGAAGTCAAAACTAGTAATCTTTCTAAAGCATTTAATGAGATTAGTCAAGGTTTCACTGAGATAGTAACTGGAGGTAATTTACCAGATAAGAATGAAATTCGAAAAATAAATATCGAATCTTCTGAATTAGATAGTCTTTTGGTTCGTTATATCTCGCAATTGATATATCTCTTCGATACAGAAAATTTTCTAGTGAGTTTATCGGAATTGAAAATTAGAAAAAGGTTAATTTACACTTTAACAGGAAATTTATCGGGAGACATTTTTGATGAAGTCAAGCATGGTTATGGAGTTGAAGTCAAAGCAGTTTCTTATCATATGCTTGAAGTTCAAGAAGGCCCACCTTCTAAAATTAGAGTAATTTTAGATCTTTAGTAAAGTCTAAATCCATGTCTGTAATAGTTTTTTATGAGTTTATCGGCTATGGCTTTTTTTGGAGGTCAAAGAGTTATTCCTATTTGGGATATTAATAGTCAGAAATTCACTTATTTGACTTCAGACAAAGCCTTATCTGAAATTTCGACTTCTCAGTTAATTTGGGATATGAATGGAATTATAAAAAATAGGCCAGATCCTTTTACGATTCCAGATGATTCTAATCCCAATATATATTTTGATTCAGGGTTGATTTGGGGTGAAGATATCATTGATTTAATTCTGGTTAATCGCGGTAAGGTTATAATTCCTCTTCGAAATTTACAGGGATTTAGTGAATTAGATGTGGCTCTTACTTTTATTGATGAAGCTGTTATTGGTATAGATTGGTCAGATACAGTAGAATCTTCTCATACGGATTTTTCTATTGATATTGTAAAGTTACTTCACTTATTGCATGAACGAGGACAAACGGATATTATGATTTATAGTTTATTCGGAGATTACCCTTATATTCCTGCAGGAACGGCATCAAATCTCAATATTAATTTAGTTTATCTTATAGATTCAAATAAAGCGCCTTCATGGGCTAAAGGAGTGTTAATTTTCGAATAGATTATTATGCTGCATATAGGAATTGATGATACCGACTCTGTAAAGGGTGGTTGTACAACTTGGTTAGCTACAGAGATAATTACCGAACTATCTGAATTTGATCTAGTTGGCCATCCGAGATTAGTAAGACTAAATCCAAATGTACCCTGGAAAACTAGAGGAAATGGTGCAGTAGCTTTTACTTTTGGAAAAGGCCTTGGTTTAAAACAAAAAATTGGAGAGTTTCAGGGTTTGGAAATTTTTTGTTTTGAAAGAGGAGTCGATATTAATTATGATAAATTACAAATTCGCCAAAGATTAGTGGAATTAATTTCAAAGTATTCGCATCCTGATTCTCAACCTGGTCTCGTTATTTCGGATTTATTTCTTCCTGAAGGTTTGTATTGGCAAGGTGTGACTAGTATTGTATCTGAAGAGATGTTATCAGACGCAATCGAAGGAACTTTAACGTTTGGGCTTCGAGGTTCAAGAGGGATTTGTGGTGCCGCTTGTTCTTTAGCTTGGTCTGGAACGTCAAATAATATGAGTAAAATATCACATACATGGGAACTCATTGGGTATAGGGCTGAAAATAAATGGGGTACAAATAGAGAGATTTCTCCAGAAACTGTTAAGGCGGTATCAAGTTTAGATGGAGTATTTTCATGTAGCGATTCAGATGGTAAAGTTGCCATGGTTCCCAATTCCCCTTGCCCAGTATTATGGGGATTCAGGGGAATTAAGTTTGAGCCTTTAGTTAGTAATTTTGATCAATTAGGTCCAGAAAAACCAGTTCGTTGGCTTTTGTATAAAACAAATCAAGCAACAGATGATCACTTTTGTTTAAAGAAAATTTCTGAAATTAAAGATGGAGATTGTGTTTGGTTGGAAGTAACTGTTATTTCAAAAGCAATTACGATTAAAGGCGGTCATCGTTTTTTTACAGTAGAAGATAAAGATCGGCAAACTGTAAAATGTGCGGCATTCGAACCAACAAAAAAATTCCGGAAGGTTGTAGATAAATTAGAAATTGGAGACAGCTTAATTGTTTGTGGTAGTGTCAGTAAAGCTGATATAAATCTGGAAAAGATGCGAGTGCTTAGTTTAGCTAAGCGTTTTTCTAAAGCTTCAAATCCTTTATGTATTTGCGGTAATAGAACTCATTCCATTGGAAAAGGTCTCGATTATAAATGTAATAATTGTGGTAAAAAATATTCACGTCCGCCTCTCATTGAAGTAGAATCCAATTTGAATATTGGTTGGTATGAGCCACCTGCATCATCGAGAAGACACCTTACAACTCCCATTTCATTGATGCGATAAAGAAATTAAGGCCCATATGATTTGAGTTATAGTGAATATTATTGATATACTTATAGAAAATTGGGAATATGCTTTATTTCCAGTACTTGGTACTTTGATTGGTTGGGGTACTAATTGGCTTGCTCTTAAGATGTTATTTCACCCCCGTGAACCAGTGGGTTTTGGCACGTACAAAATACAAGGATTAATTCCTAGTCGTCGCAATGATCTTTCGGGCAATATAGCTAAAACAATATCAGATGAACTTTTGTCATCTAAAGATCTTGTTAAAGCGATGGAAGATTTAGATATTAAGGGAATAGCTTTATCCCAAGTTGAAAAAATTGTTAAAAAGAAAATGGAATCTCAAAATTTTAAAGAGATCCCTGCTATTTCAGCTTTACAATCTTCAATTATTCAAACGGTACAATCTATTGTATCCAGTCAAGTTGAAGATTCAATAGATGATTTCCTAGAACATATGGGAGATCATGTTTCGGTAAATTTAGACATTGTTAAATTAATTGAAGAAAAACTAAAATCTTTAGATAATCAAAGAATTGAGGAGATTGTTAATGAGGTTTCTCAAAAAGAATTAAAGCACATTGAAAGACTTGGTGCAATCCTTGGTTTTATCATAGGGTGTTTACAGGTAGTAATGTTATGGTTGATAGACTAGAATCACGTTTACCTTATCTTGCCTTAATAATTGGCATGTTTGCTATATCAACATCTGCTATCTTAATTCGTTATAGTAATAGTGACCCAATAGTTATTGGATCATATAGGCAATCTTTTGCAACGCTTTTCTTTGTCCCATTTTTGTTTAAGGGCAGTTCCACTGAACTTCGTTCATTATCTTCCTCGAAATTTTTTGAAATGTCTTTTACTGGTTTTTTACTCGGCCTTCATTTTGCATTCTTTATTTCTTCCGTTAAATCTACATCCGTTGCAGCTTCAGTTCTTTTAGCAACTTGTCATATAATTTATGTCGCAATTATCGGTTGGATTGTTTTTGATGAGCGTCTTAGTCAAAAAGCAATTGTTGGTACTCTTATTTCTCTTTTAGGTATTTTGATTCTTTTTGGAGGTGACTTGATGTCAGACCCTGGAAATTTTGAAGGTAATCTTTTTGCCTTTATAGCTGGTGTTTTGGCAGGTTTGTATTATCTTAGCGGCCGTCGTTTACGTAAAGAGATTAGCCTTCCGACTTATGCACTTGTTGTTTATTTCTTCAGTGCGTTAACAATGTGGCTTGTAGTTTTAATTCAAGATTTAGATTATACTAATTTACCACTATTTGAATTACAATTATTCTTGTTAATGGCCTTAGTTCCCACTCTTTTAGGACATACAATGCAAAATTGGGCTTTAGGATTTTTACCAGCATATATTGTATCCATTTCTCTTTTAGCTGAACCAATTGGTTCTGGACTATTAGCATGGATTATATTTTATGAATTGCCAAGTTTAGGTGTAATTATAGGTGGTATTATTGTTATGATTGGTCTCTATCTAGTTACCTCTGCTGAGCAAGAAGTTAAGGACTAGTTTATTTTCTTTCAAGAATTTTTTTTCGTTTATTTCTTTCAGCTAATTCTTTTAGTATAATTGCCGCCACATGAAGTTCATTTCCTTCAGTTACTTTAGTTAAGGCTTCACTTGTCTCATTTTTCTTTTTTTTTCGGATTTTTTTTTTTCGTATAACCATATGTTCAAATCTTTAATTTGGCTGCCGTAAATAAATGTTAGAGTGTTATGTAAATATTTTAAGGACCCTACTTTATGCTATATTATGGCAAGTTTAACTCTTCTTAGGGATGAAGAATTGAAAATGCAACTCAGGCCTCATATGGTTTCATTTTTTCATTTATATTTTATTTTCTTTTTACTTTTAGTTTGGTCTTATATAATTTATGATTTTTTTGCTTCAGATACATTCAAAGATTTTCCTTTATATGATATAATAATTAAAATACCTTTTGCAAATGAAGTATTAGCTGGAGCCATAATATGGTCTTTAGTTCTTTTTATTGTTGGCTTTCTATCGCGTTATTTTTTTATGGATTCAGGAGGGAATAGCATATTTTTTCTTTATTCAGGTATTGCAATTATAGGAATAATGGTGTTATCTTATCATCGTTGGAAAGAGATGGGTGATACAATGGATTTTGGACGTTGGTTTATTCCTGGAATAACGGCAGCTGTTGCTTTACTAGGATTATTCTCGGTAGATGCTTACCGCCGTTCTTTCACTTATTATTTGACAAATAATCGTATAGTTCTTCAAAGTAATTTCTTGATGAATCGTAATGAGAGACAAGTAAGATATAACCATATTGAAGATATAAAAATGGAGCAAGGAATTGTAGGTAGTATTTTTGGTTATGGTACTGTATTGCCATTAACTGGATCAGGTTTAGGCACAGGTTCAGATGAATCAATGATTATTGCAGGTTCTGGGGCTGAGATAAAGGGATTAGGTAGTATTGGTTTAGCTGGCGGCTCACGCAGTTCATCTAAACGTATACGCCATAATCCAAATGATTGTTTGTTTGGAGTACCATCTCCTGACAAAGTTAGAGATTTAATAACTGAGAATATACAATCAGATACTGGGGTTGAACATCTAAAAAATATTAAAAACCTTCTCAGTAATCAAAATAATGATGATAATGAAGATTAAAAATTAAGCCTTATTTATTTTTATCTTAGCTTCTTTAAACATATTTAATGATAAATCTAAGTCTGTAGCCCATCTCTCAGGTATATCTACAGCTTCCGGATATATTACTTCAGAGATACCTGCTTGAATTAATGATCGGGCACATCTAGTACAAGGTGGCCAAGTAACATAGGCCTTACATTCTTTTAATGATATTCCAATTCTTGCGGCATGCATAATTGCATTTTCTTCAGCATGACATATCATAGGATATTTAATTTCACGATTATTTAATCTTTCATCACTATCCTTTATTCCTCTTGGTAAGCCATTGAAACCAGTGCTTCTTATTTCTCTATCTGGTCCCACAACAACACATCCCACTTTTGTGGATGGATCTTTACTCCAGGAAGCAATTTGCTTGGCAAGTTCTAAAAATCGAGTATCCCATTTACTCATCAAATGACATTCTGTGAAGGCCCCATATAGCTATCTATGTTTTTCTAATAATATTGCAAATATTACAACTGCATTGATTGCGTTTGGCTTGACAGTATTCTCTTCCATAAAAAATCATTTGTAAATGTAATTTATTCCATAAATTTTCGTCAAATATCTTTTTCAAATCTTTTTCAGTTTTTTTAACATTTTTCCCATTAGATAATTTCCATCTTTCTGCAAGTCTATGTATATGTGTGTCTACAGGAAAGGCATTTTGGTTAAATGCTTGAGACATGATAACAGATGCAGTTTTGTGCCCAACACCAGCTAAATTTTCTAAATCTTCAAAAGTATTTGGAACTTTACCTTTATGCCTTTCTAATAATTGAATAGACATCTTTTTTAAATTTTTAGATTTAGTTGGAGCTAGACCAATTTCTCGGATAATTGTTTTAATTTTAGCCACCTCCATCTTGCTCATTTTTTCAGCGTTATTTGCTACATCAAATAATTTTGGTGTTATTTCATTCACTTTTTTATCAGTACTTTGAGCACTTAGCATAACTGCTACTAAGAAAGTGAAATTATTTTCATGTTTTAAAGGAATTTGGGGATTTGGATACAGTTTTTCTAAGGTACTTAGAATAAATTTATTTTTTTCACTTTGCTTCAAATTCGCCTCTTATTTGCCCTTAAATTTAGGTTTTCGTTTTTCTATAAATGCCTGAATTCCTTCTTTACCATCCTTTGATTTAAAGCAATCAATAAAGAGTTCCTGTTCGTACTTGAGTCCTTGGTTTAATTTCATTGTTAATGCGGCCTTTATACTTTTTTTAGCTCTTTTAATTGCAAATGTAGATTTTTCAGCAATTGTTTGAGCAAGTTCCAAGGTTTTTTCTTCTAATTCTTCGGATTTAAATACAGAATTAACAAGCCCATATTTTTCAGCTTTATAGGCACTAATCATTTTCCCACTTAATATCATTTCCATTGAACGTCCTTCTCCAATTAAATTGGTAAGTCTTTGAGTCCCTCCTGCCCCAGGTATAATTCCTATATTTATTTCAGGTTGGCCTAGCTTTGTTTTTTCACTTGCTAATCGAATGTCGCATGCCATTGCTATTTCTAACCCTCCTCCTAAACAAAATCCATCTATCATTGCAATTATTGGTTTAGACATTTCAGAAAGAACGTTAGTAATTCTCCAATCATCTTCCAATTCTTTTCTATTTTTTAGTTTTATTGTAGAGAATTCTTTGATGTCTGCTCCAGCAATAAATGCTTTACTTTTAGTACCTGTAAGAATGCAAACGGAGACATCACGGTTCTTTTCCAGTTTTTCAAATGTTTGGACTAGTTCTTTTCTAGTTTCAGTATTTATACAGTTCATTTGTTCTGGACGATTGACAGTAACAATTCCAATTCCATTTTTTATTTCAGTTAAAATATTAGGCATAGTATCCTATTCCGCATCTTTTTTTGAAGGTTTCGATTGTCTTTACTTGTCGCTAACAGTCCCACATGAAGGGCAATTTATTTCGGCACCAGGTAGCGGTTTCAAAAACATGCTACCACATTCTCCACACAATAAATCTCCGTCCATTTCAGTAAAATTTGATGGTTTTTGTTCAATGATTTCAGAAACAACATCGATTACACTTTCATTTGCTTTACGGCCAATAAAATAATATCCTGCAGCCCCGGATGCAATAAGTAACAATCCTCCGGCTCCTACTCCTAAATATAAAGGTAGAATAGTTCCTTCTTCTTGATCCTCGATAATCATTTCATCTTCCACAGTCAAATTGATAAATTCTGTTTCTAGTTTCGATTCAAATCCCATTCTATCAGTTGCTGAAACAGAATAATAATATACGTCTCCCATTTTAACTCCTGAATCTCTGTAGAAAATATATAGATCGCCGTATTCAACAGTCGCAATTAGGTTACCTGTTTCGTTCGTTCTATTAGAACGATAAATTCGGTATTCTATAATATCGTCAGATGTTTGTAGTACTGGTTGTGTAAATGAGATAACTACATCAATGGTGCCATTAACAATTTGTTTATTATCATTTATTTTTAAATTTTCAATATTATTTGGTGGGTCTCTATCAACAATAAAATCAATGTATGTCTCGTTAATATGATAATTTCCAGCCAAATCATAAGCTTTGATTTTAAAAAAGTAATGAAATTTGTTGTTTATGTTCATTGTTATAGGAAGATCTTGTATTAGATAGTCTTCATATTTGAACCATGCTCCAGGTGAAGTATAGGGAGTATCATCAACGATAGAATAATACAAAGTAAAGTTTATAGTATCTTCTAAATTTTCTAAGTCTATATCAATCTGTAATAAATCAGTAAGTTTAGGTAAATTAATAATATTAGTATTTGGGGCGATTGTATCAACTGTTATTTTTGAAGAAATTTCTGAAATTCCTTGATTTCCAGCTTGGTCCAAAGATATTACTCTAAATTCATAATCTCCATCTTCGGGAATATTAAAGCCAATCCATTTACTCAAAAGATTCTTTTGTATAGTTGTCCAATTTCCATCATTAAATCTATATTGAGGCTCATAACCAGTTATATCATAATCAGTAACTTCCCATTCAAATTCGATATAATTTATATTTGTAAGATTACTATCCATTTTTAATTTTATAATGGCATAAGGTGAAGAAATATCGACCAAAGTCTCACAATCATATTTCTCTTCCTTGTTCTCAATCAACCCATCGTCATCACCTCCTATTGATCTGAAACGATACTTATGTCCGTCTAATCCCTCTGAAAAGATAGTAGACTTTTGTTCTGCAGAAAAGTTTCCAAGAACCGTCCAATTACTCCATGTTTGTCCATCAGTTCCGTTGTCCGTCATATATTCTATAATGAAATATTTGGTGTCATTACCATCTATCTCATTGTTTTTGTACCACTCCTCAATATACCACTCAACCTTAAATGAGGAACTATTGACCAAACTGAGAGTTTGAGTATATGTTCCTGGTGGTAAACCGTCAGGTTTGACATACAATCTAGCTTTGACTACTGTCCACAAACTCATTTCATCAGTTGAGTTCATCGAAGTCACAGAAACATTGAATTCGCCAACTGAGAATTCAGTCACTGATGGATTCAGAACAATGGTGAGATTGATTGTCCCACCTTCATCAAACTCGGCGTGTATTATTGAGTCAAAATATACGATTGAGAAGTTTACTGTATCATTCAGAGTTACATTAATTTCATATGAATCTCCTATGTTACCTCTGTTGTGTATCCATATGCCGAATTGATAGGTCCAATTTGCGTACTCACAACATGCTTCAAGTTTAGATACGGCCTTGTCAATGATAGGGGCCTCTAGTTCGAAAGCGTATACAGGCAGTACCTCAAGTTTGAGGGCGATATATTCAGGTTGGAATCCCCAGGCAGAGGATTTAGGAGTTACACTTACTAGTTCTTCATCAAACCATTGTGTATTGCCAGTTTCTCTGACCACGGATGCCAAAACATTCTTTCCTTCCTTCAATAGACTTGAGTTGAATTTAATCTCTTCATTCCAATACTGGGCATAGTGACCACTTCCCCATCCCAAATCATCGAATATTTCTTCCCCGTTGAGATAGTATGTCCCATAGTTATTCGCAGCCATATTCAGGCTGAGAGTATCATTTTCGTAATCACTTAGGTCTTCGATGTGAAAAATGTGTCTGAAGTACGCATAATTGTTTCCTGCCCATTCGGTATTGTAATCAATACTACCTAGATCATCATCTCCAAACGGAGCAGGGGACAACGTCCAATTTGAATCAGGTTCAAAATCAATTTCAGTCCACGTTGTATTACTTTCTTCGTATAGCCTACCACCGGTCGAATTCACCCATTTCCATTCAGTTTCATTATCACGCCCACTTTGAACGATCATATCTGCTATTTCGCCATGGTATTGTGAGCGCGCAGTCAGTGTTAATTCGTAAATTCCCGAAAAGGTTCCGTTATCTGGTGTTATTTCAAGCTTAACTGTGCCAGTTTCACCCGGAGCGAGATTAATGATGTTTGGGACGAATTCTACATCCCAGTCATAAGCTACAGGCACACCAAATAATTGGAAAGTGTAATTATCGCCCACGTCACCTTCGTTGGATATGGTTATATTGTAAGTTAGGAGTTCACTGGTGTTGCCTACAAGATAATCGTCATCTACTGAAAAGTTGTAGGCGTAATATCCTACATATATGAATCTTGTTAGGCTTTCATTCAGAACCTTTGCCGTTACGTTGATTTCACCTAGTTTATCAGGTGTCCATTCAACTATCCACTCAAAAGTTTTATTAGTTTCTATTTCAATGGTCTGACTCGCAAATTCCATTCCTTCTATTTCCAGAGTCACGTTCAAATCGGTCACATTGCTTTCTTCATGGTTGAAGAAATCAATTCCAAGCACCAAATCATCGCCAAGAACAATGGGATTTTCTTTCCAAGACTTCACATTAACCACAAGTTCGACGTCTATCCACTGGTCATTATCTCCTTGCCAACAGCAATAGTCGTACGCTAGTATGGCGAGTAAGTTTTCACCATCGACCAACCAATCTGGATTGGGTCCTGATTCATCGCTTCCATCATAAGTTAGAAAGTTATCTTCGTCTTCATTCCAGTATTCTGGGTTTCTTTCAAAGCAGTCATCATGATAATTGTAATAATAGCAGTTTCGAATGAGTTGCCCATTAAGATAAGCGACATAGTAGTTATTGTGGACTACTTTTAACGTCGCGCTGAGTATCTCATCTTTTTTATCGTAATTAAAATAATGCCGGATTACGATATTATCATTTAAAACACCAGGATCGCCCCCTTCATCAGATTGCCATATTGTTCCAGGACTGACTCCATCAAGGTCATCATTACCGAATGGTGCAGCGCTTGAATTCCAACTGGAGTCATCAAAGGATACATTATACCAATTCTCAGGTAGGCAGTACTGTACGTTACAGTCATCATCATCATCATCATTTCTGTATTGATCGTCATCGTCATCGTAGACATGGTAGTTGTATATTGTGCCATAATCCTTCCCATTGCCAACAAGAATGACGGTCTCACCATTTTCAAGATCATTAGTATATTTAATAGCAGATATGTCTATTTCGGGGTCTTCTGCTTTCACCCCACCAAGACAAATCATAGAGATGATGAAAACTGGTAAAAGTATTGATAATCTGCCTAATGACACAATGTGGCAGTAGTCCTTTGTATAATTAGTTTTTTACCAACTAGTAATTATCGGAATCAGTCTCTTAAGGTTCTTTTCTTTTAGATGATAATCGGCTTCGTCAATTAACCTTTGATCATTCGTATTAACGGCAATTCCCAATCCAGCTCTTTCAAAGAGCGGGATATCAATAACCGTATCTCCGACTGCTGCGACTTCATCCTTCGAAACATTCAATCTTTCTAGCAAAGCATCCATAATAGGTCCTTTAGCATGCCCACTTGATTCAATAACTACTTGTAGATTACCATTTCCATCATCTATTAAGTGATTAGCAATCGCTTCCTTCATATTCCATTTTTCTGCCCATTTAACGGCTAGATATTTAATTCCCCCAGACAAAATTACCGTTTGAATTCCTTTCTGGTGTAAAGACTGAATTAGATCTTCAGCACCATCTATAGGTTCGATTTCATCTAATATCGAATTGATGTACGCTTCATTGATGTGAACATCACTACTCTGTTCCCACAGCCGGATATCAGATTCAGCAAATTCTTGATCATCTATTTTGTGTTCCATATACATCTTTAGCATTTCCTCATTGTCTATTCCAAAATGTTGATGGATATGATTCCAACAGGAACGTGCTTGCAGAAGCGTTCCATCCATATCGAAAACAACCAGTTTTATTTCTGTCATTTAACCAAAAGAAGAGCTGAACCTATCTGTGGGACCCGTTTCCCTTTCCAACATCATTTTCATTTGTTCTTTAGACATGGAATGTGCCTTTTGAGCCATTTCGTAGGATTCTTTTGCATCTTTTTCATCCATTTCGATTTGAAAACTTAATCCAGAAAACATAAAGGATTCTTTTCCTTGTTCGGAAAAAATAGCCAGAAGTCCAACTTCAGGGTTTGATTGAAACTCTACGTTTTTGTATGTCTTAGTTTCACCTTCAGTTGGCATAAATACAATTATTTTTTTAGCTTTGAACATAATAGACTACTGACGGCCTATTCAAAAGGATTTTACTGCTTTATAATATCTAATTCGCGTTCCATTTCTTTCCGACATTCATAATTTTCATCTAAATGGTGCCAATGATTTACTGTTTTTTCACCAAGTCTGTAAGATAGAAAAACGGTTTGAATACCTCTCAATGAATTAAAATTTGCAACACCTAAGTTAGGGTCATCGATTTCAACACCCAATTCACCTAGTTCTACAGTTAAATTATTTACAACATGAATATTATTTTCAAGTTCAATTTGTAGTTCTTCCCAGCCAGGTCTTAGGGCGGCTCTGTAATCATCTTTAACCTCTTCCATTATTTCTTCTAATTGTTCTTCTAACATTTCTTGTCTAACAGAATATTCTGATAATTCATTAAGAGTTGGGGTAATTTTCTCTAAGAGACTATTTGCCTCTTCCACGGTGAAAAGCCTAATGGCGTTCCTTACCATGGAATTTAGTACTTAGCAATGGGCAAATAAATAGAACGGTCGATTTTGTTTCAGCGAAACACTCATATCTCCCTTTCGTCATTTCACTATATCCATTATTTATGATTGAATTAGAAACACATCCAGACAAGTTTGTTAATCGCCATATAGGGCTTTCTCAAAAAGAAATAAAGCAGATGCTTGATAGTTTAGGATATAATAATTTATTAGAATTATCTAAAGCAATAATTCCAGATGCAATAATTAGTCATTCAAAGATGGAAATACCTCAAGCAGTTTCAGAAAGGCAGGCATTGAAGTTATTAGCAGACATCGCTTCTAAAAATAAAGTCGTTAAGAATTATTTAGGACATGGTTACTATGGAACCTTTACTCCAACCGTAATTAAACGTAATGTTTTAGAGAATCCAGGTTGGTATACACAGTATACTCCTTATCAGGCTGAAATTGCACAAGGTCGGCTTGAAGCCTTATTAAATTTCCAAACCATGATTTCAGACTTAACGGCAATGGAAATTGCGAATGCATCATTGTTAGATGAAGCTACGGCGGCGGCCGAAGCCATGAGTATGGCGTGTAATGCATTAAAAGGCAGCAGATCGACATTCATTTTATTGGATGATATTAATCCTCAAACAATTAATGTGGTTAAAACACGGGCTGAACCACTAGATATTAAAATATCAACACAAAAAATATCAGATTATGAATTTGATGATGATACTTTTGGTATTTTATTACAATATCCTACAGTTTCAGGTTCAGTAGAAGATTATTCTGAAGTTGTGGAAAAAGCTCATGCCAATGGTACTTTGATAATAGTTGCCAGTGATCTTTTATCTTTGTGTTTATTGAAGCCCCCTGGTGAGTGGGGGGCCGATATTGTTGTTGGTAATTCACAAAGATTTGGCGTTCCAATGGGTTTTGGAGGCCCTCATGCTGCTTTTATGGCTACAAGAGAAAAATTTAAGAGAAATTTACCCGGACGTTTAATTGGCGTATCAAAAGATTCACATGGCAATAATGCTTTGAGAATGGCATTACAAACAAGAGAACAACATATTCGAAGAGATAGAGCAACTAGCAATATTTGTACGGCTCAAGTTCTATTGGCAATAATGTCTTCAATGTACGCAGTATACCATGGTCCTGAACAATTGAAAGCAATAGCTTTTCGTGTTAATTATCTTACTAGAATTCTAGCATCTAGTTTGAGGGCTAATAATTTCGAGCTTTATTCAGAAAACTTTGTTGACACTCTACGAATTAAGTGCAACTCGAAGAAAATCTTTCAAAAAGGAATCGAGCATAATTGTAATTTCTGGGATTATGGAGATTCTATAGGGATTTCTATTGATGAAACTGTAGAATTAAAGGATATTGAAATAATTCTTAGAATATTTGGTATAGAACGAAGTGCACCCGACAAGAATAGTATCCCTAAATCTCTTATTAGAACATCTGATTTTTTACAAAATCCTGTTTTTAACACTTATCATTCTGAAACTGAAATGATGAGATATATCCATAAACTTGAATCTAAAGATCTTTCACTAAATTTTAGCATGATTCCTTTGGGTTCATGTACTATGAAGCTTAATTCATCAACTGAAATGGAGGCTGTAACTTGGCCTCATTTCTCAAATATACACCCTTATGCTCCTTCCAATCAAGTTATAGGCTATCTTGATCTTTTTACTGAATTGGAAAAATGGTTGTGTGAAATTACAGGTTTTTCTAAAATTTCTTTACAACCTAATGCAGGTAGCCAAGGTGAATATGCAGGTATGCTTGCAATAAGAGAGTATCATTATTCACGACAAGAGTCTCAACGTAGGATATGCTTAATTCCAACTTCTGCACATGGTACAAATCCAGCTTCAGCTGTAATGGTTGGCATGAAAGTTATTGGAATTAAGTGTGATTCTAAGGGGAATATAGATATTAATGATTTAAGAGAGAAGGCTGAACATCATTCTTCTGAATTATCTGCAGCTATGATTACCTATCCTTCTACGCATGGTGTTTTTGAATCGGAAATTAAGGAGGTTTGTAAGATAGTACATTCATATGGTGGCCAAGTTTACATGGATGGAGCTAATATGAATGCGATGGTTGGCTTGTGCAAACCAGGAGAAATTGGGGCGGATGTTTGTCATCTTAATTTACACAAAACTTTCTGCATACCTCATGGTGGAGGAGGCCCAGGTATGGGGCCTATAGGGGTAGCATCTCATCTTGCTGATTTTTTACCATCCAATCCAATTGATGAGTACAAATCTCATGGCCGAACAGGTCCTGTGTCAGCCACTAATTGGGGTAGTGCTAGCATATTGCCTATATCGTGGTCATATATTGCAATGATGGGGCCAAAGGGATTAACTAAAGCAACTCAGGTTGCTTTATTGAGTGCAAATTATATAGCTAAAAAGCTTTCTAATCATTACAATATTCTTTATACAGGTGAGTCAGGTTACATAGCTCATGAATGTATTTTAGATACTAGAGATCTTCTTTCTAGGTCCGGGCTTATCGTTGACGATATAGCAAAAAGATTAATGGATTTTGGTTTTCATGCACCAACAATGTCTTGGCCGGTTTCTAATACATTAATGATTGAACCAACTGAATCTGAATCTAAAATAGAAATAGATCGTTTTTGTGATTCAATGATTGCAATTAGGTTAGAAATCGATCAAATAATTAAAGGCAATTTTCAAAAAGGTGATAACCCTTTACAAGGAGCGCCTCATACATCTCTAGAGGTCACATCTGATAATTGGAATCATAGTTACTCTAGAGAAAAAGCAGCTTATCCAATGAATTGGTTAAAAGATAAAAAGTTTTGGCCTTCAGTAGGGCGTGTTGACAATACTTATGGAGACAGAAATTTAATATGTTCATGTCTCAATGTCAATTCCTATACAGAGGATTAAAATGTCTAATATCAAAATGTATGGAACTAGTAATTGTGGTGATTGCATAAGAGCAAAGCAATTTTTTAAAGATAGGAAGGTTGAATATGATTACATTAGTATTGAAAATAATGAGGAGGCTACTAAGACCGCTATTTCATTAAATAATGGAGTTCGTAGAATACCTGTGATTCAATTTCCAGATGGTACGGTTTTAGTCGAACCAACAAATGAACAATTACGTTTTCAATTAGTAAAATAGTTGTTTTTTCTATTATTTAGCTTAAGGTAAGGCTTTTTATGGGTGAGTTAAAGTGCGACTATAGTGTTTGGCTAGTTAAGATGCCGACCAGAGGAGAAATCAATGTCAACTAAAATTACGAAAGCAGTTTTGCTGGCTGCCCTTATACTGGGGACCACATTGCTAATATTTAGTCCACCTGTTAATGCTCAGGCAGCTGTTGCTTATTCTATCAGTTTCACGAATGGACAGGTTAATCTTGACGTAAGACCTGGTGCCAGCGGGGTTGGATGTACCGAAATGGTAATTTCCAATGAAGGTCAAGCTGCGATTGATGTCGATGTCGCAATTAGTGGCGGTGGCGTGACTATTTCACCTGGAGCCGTTTCTGTTACGCTTGGTTCAGGTGGCAGTATTACAGTACCGATTTGCGCTCTGGCTTTGACGCAGTCTTCATACAAAAATGTTCAAGTAACTGCTATAGCTCAAGGCCGTGAATCAAATACTCAGCTCAATCAGGTAAACAAGAATGCAGGGTTTGCCGTCATTATTGAGCAGTATGCCCGTTTATCAGTTCAGGCGTCACAACCTTTCCAAAGAATCGGACCTGGAAAAGAATTCTTTCTGACATTCATTGCAGTTAACAACGGGAACTATCAGGATACAATAGCCGTTGAGGTTCTTAATCTGAAGGATTTAGAGGAGTCAGGTTTTGTTATTGCTTTGGCTGCTCAACAGTATTTGATTGATGCTCAGGGTGAACAACCAGTGCAGGTTTCAATATCCACACCACGTGGTACCGTTATTGGTTGGAGTAATGAATATCATACAGTTATAATGCAGGTTGCCACGACACTTCAGGGAGAGACCGAAGCCCGTTCAGTTACGGCAACTTTATGGGTTAGAGGCGTTTTCTTACCTGGATTTGATCCTATTTTTACAATATTTGCATTAGGACTTGTTGCTACAGCCTTATCAAGATCCCGTAGAGATTAAATCATTTTAATTAAAAGTAAATTCATTATAACCTAGTTATAATCGTAATTTATGGAAAAGTCATGTGGGATTATCTTATTTAATTTGGATGAAGTACTCCTTCTTCAATATTCATTTAATAATAAGAATGGTCATGGCGGTCATTGGGAATTCCCTAAGGGCCATGTCGAAATCGGTGAAAGTGAGCTTGAAACTGCCTTAAGGGAACTGCACGAAGAGACTGGTATCAAAGATATCAGCATTGTAAAAGGATTCAGACATGCAATATATTATGATATAAGAGAAAAGTCTAAGATTATTCCAAAAGAGGTTATCTTTTTTATTGCTCAATCAAAAACACAAGAGGTTATTTTGAGTTCAGAACATCAGGATTATGAATGGTTAAGCAAGGATAATGCATTTTCTAAATTAACTTATAATAATGCCCGTGAAGCCCTTCAAAAAGCATTTATTTTCATGAAAAAATCAGAGGTATAAGTTTTATCTATGTTTAGCTTTACATAATAGTGGATAAAGACGATGTTGCAGTAGAATTGCCACCCTTAGCCCGTGAAGATATACTACGTGGACTAATTTTCTTAATGTCAATATATCTTATTTTCTTATCATTTAGTTCAGATAATTTTTTATTTGGTATTACATCGTTAATTATTTCGTTATTTTTCTTTTTAGTTCTATTTTGGAAAGGTCCTATTTCAGTAGAACCACGTTATCTTTTTGAAAGATATGCCGATAATTTTGGATATTATCTAGATAAATTTGAATTGTATCTTTGTCAAATATTTAATGCTACGAAAAAATCGGAAAAGATATTAGTGGGTGTAGCTTATAATTTCTTTTTAGTTATGGCTTTTGTATTACCTATTGATCTTTTGTTTCAATATTTAACGCGTTCGGAGAATTCTTTATTATTGTATCAAAAATTTCTTACATGGGTTATTTACATAATTGAAAAAGCTTTTGGTATATCCGTTTATATTCGTGGTGAAAATTCAACTATTTTATCCTATGAAAATATGATAGATATGGAAATTGTTTCAGAATGTACAGGCCTCCATGAAACTGTATTTCTTAGTTTACTCATACTTTGTTTTAGAGGCGTTAAACCTATGATTCGTGTTAAATGGGCCCTTTATTCTATAATATTTATTTTTGTGGAGAATCTTATTAGAATAATTTCAGGCTATCCTTTGATTCACATTTTTGGGTTTAGTACATGGGACAAATTTCATTATTTCTGGTGGCATACAGGACAATATGCTTTGATTATGTCAATGTTTATTTTATGGGTAATGATTGTTGCAGGAAAAATCGAGAATAAAAGTATTAAGAAAAATTTTATTCGTTAATTCTTAAATCGGTGATTCATTTTTGTTGCTTTAGTGTTAAGATAATCTCTATTTTCGTTATTTGCTTTAGTAACATGCCTTACCATCTTAACTTTAAATCCGTTTTTGTGTAATTCATCTACTTTAGAAGGATTATTTGTCATCAAATTAATTTTTTTGACACCTAAATTCTTTAGTATAATTACAGCTCCTTTGTAGTCTCTTAATTCAGCGTTAAAACCAAGAGCTACATTTGCTTGTACGGTATCCATACCATCATCTTGTAAATTATAGGCCTTTAATTTATTAACTAAACCAATTCCTCTACCTTCTTGTCTTAAGTAAATAATAATTCCTTTTTTTTCTTTAGAAATTCTTTCCATGGCTAAGTCTAATTGTTCACCACAATCGCACCTCATTGAGTGCAGAACATCACCTGTAAAACATTCTGAATGAATCCGAACTAATATTTCTCCCTTTATTTCACCCATTACTAATGCTAAATTTTCTTTGCCTTTACTGGCACCGGGGAAGGCAATCAACTTGAAAGTTCCAAATTTTGTCGGTAGTCTTGCTTCTACTAGTAATATATCATTTTCTTTCATTTTGTAATAATTAATAATTGTTCTCTATCTTTCATAAGATTATAATTTCGTCTTTTAACCATAGCCATAATATCTCTTCTAGCATTTGGTTCTTTGTACATAATATGCATTTCTTCATCTTCTTTCATAGATACGATTTCTCTTAATACAGCCATAACAGCTTGAGTACATTGTAATCCAGTAACATCGATTTTTTTCATATAATTATACTGAAAAATTCTCCGTGAGATTTAATTTCAATTTAGCTTCATCTGACATTAATTCCATACTCCAAGGAGGTTCAAAAACCAATTCAACATTAGCCTCGGTTATCTCTTCAACTTCAGAGGCTCTAGCTGCAACCTCTTTAGGTAGTGATCCTGCAACTGGACAAAAAGGAGAGGTTAGCGTCATAGTAATATCAGCTAAACCTTTTTCGTTAATTTCAATATTATATATTAATCCTAATTCATATATATTTACGGGAATTTCTGGATCGTATACTTTTTTTATAGCTTCAATGACCTTTTTCTTAACTTTTTCATTCATTCAGTTGTGGTCTCCTTTTTACCTTCTAAAGCAGCCATTAAAGCATGCCATGAAAGAGTTGCGCATTTTACTCTAGCGGGGTATTTTTTTACCCCTTCAAAAATAGATAATTTCCCCATGTCTTTTTTTGATTCTTTATTTGTAACCAATGTGTGAAAATCTTGGAATAATTTAGAAATTTCATCCACAGTTTTTTCTTTGATAGTTTCAGTTAGAATACTTGCCGATGCTGTTGAAATAGCGCATCCAGAGCCTGTAAAATTTGCCTCTTGTACTAAACCGTTTTCAACAATGATTTGTATGGATATATTATCGCCACATAAGGGATTATGTCCTTCAGCATGGTGCGTATATTGTTCCAAAGTTCCATTATTTCTTGGATTCTTATTATGATCTAAAATTACTTCTAGATATAATTCATTCCATTCATTCATTTAAAAACCTCTATAGTTTTTTTGATACAATTAATAAATTTATCGACATCATGTCTCGTATTATAAATTGCGAATGATGCTCTGGCCGTAGCTGGTATTGAATAAAAATCCATAAGAGGCTGTGTACAATGATGTCCAGCTCTAATGGCGATTCCGTTAGAATCCATGATAGTTCCTATGTCATGAGGATGTATCCCTTCAATAATAAAGGAGAGTACACTCGTTTTTTTTTTAGCAGTTCCAATAATCTGAATTTTATCAATATTTTTAATCTGTTCAGTGGCATAATCTAGTAAATCAGCTTCATGTTTATGTATTTTATCAATCCCTATTTGATTAATATAATCCACTGCAAAACCTAAGGCAATGGCACCCGATATATTGGGAGTTCCCGCTTCAAATTTATTTGGAATATCATTATATGTCGTTTTTTTAAATGTTACAGATTTAATCATATCTCCTCCACCTTGATACGGTCTCATCTCATCTAACAACATTCTTTTACCGTATAGAATTCCAATACCTGTTGGGGCATACATTTTGTGTCCTGAAAAGCAGTAGAAATCAGCGTCTAGTTTTTTCAGATCTACTGAAAGATGCTGTATCGCCTGAGCTCCATCAATCATTATTTTCACATTATTCTTGTGGCTAATTCTAATAATTTCTTTAATAGGATTTATTGTACCTAATGAATTTGATACGTGATTTACAGATATAAATTTAGTTCTTTTATTTATCATTTCTTCCAGACTTTCTATTAATAAATCACCATTATTATTAATTGGAATAATTTTTAATTCTGCACCTTTTTCTTCACAAATCATTTGCCATGGCACAATATTGGCATGGTGTTCCATTTCAGATATAATAATTTGATCGTTATTATTTAAAATTGGTTTAACATAACTATTTGCAACGAGATTAATTGCTTCAGTTGCACCTCTAACAAATATTATTTCTTCTTTTTCGCTAGAATTAATAAATTCAGCTATTTTATTTCTAGCTTCTTCATAACTCTCCGTAGCTTTTTGGCTTAAAGTATGTACTCCTCTATGGATATTTGAATTGCTTTCATCATAGTATTTTTTTATGGCTCTTATTACACTTTTAGGTTTTTGAGTAGTTGAGGCATTATCTAAATAGACTAAATCATGTTCATTAATTTTTTGGTTAAGTGCTGGAAAATCAGTTCTAATTTTTTCTTTAATCATTTACAACCTTTTTGGAAGTCTTTCTAAGGCAATTTGCATAACTTTATTTCTAATGTTTTTTTCACCAATTTTTTCTATGACCTCCCTAATATATGCTTCCATTAATAATTCTTGAGCTTTATTTTGATTAAGTCCTCTTGTTTTTAGATAAAACAATGCTTTTTCATCTAATTGACCAACAGTTGCTCCATGAGTACATTTAACATCATCGGCATATATTTCTAATTCAGGTTTCGTATGTATAATTGCATCATCGCTGAGTAATAAATTTTGATTATTTTGTATTGCATCAGTCTTTTGTGCATTCGGATGGACATGGATTCTTCCATTGAAAACTGCAGTTGAGTTTCCATCTAATATTCCTTTATAATGTTCGTTACTAGTGCAATAAGCCATTTTATGTTCGATTATTGTATGATGGTCAATATGATTATTTTTTTCAGTTAGATATAAACCATTTAGGTCACAATGCGCCCCAGTTTCTAATAATTCTACAAAAAAATCTCTTCTTGAGAATACCTTTCCAACGGTAAAATTATTTGAAGTAAAAGTGGTATCCTTCTTTTGCTGAACTGAAACATTTGAAATATGATATGTATCCTCTGCAAAGTCATCAAGAATAATTTGCTCTAATTTTGCTCCATTTTCTAATATAATATCTGTAGTTGAGTTTACAAAGCTAATTCCCTTTCCTTCTATTTGCCAAGTTTCGAATATAATAGAATTACTGTTTTTTCCTGCTATAATTATAAGCTTTGGGTGAACAGCTTGCTTTTTCCCATTGTTATTAATATGATGTAATATTTTAATGGTTTGACTTGAATTTTCTTCTGTTAGGATATAGCATCCATTTATTATAAATGCATTATTTAGACTGATAAAAGGATTCCTTTTATTTTTTAAGAGATCCACATTTATCTCATCATTTTCCAACCCCTCCTTAATATTTCCAGTTTTTATCAGATTATTTTTTTTTATAATTTTGCCGTTGTCTAGGATAATATCATAATCTTCAATATTTGATAGTTGGTTTTCATAATGGTCTACAATTTCTAAATTTAAGTTTTTAATTATTGAGGGGTCTGAATATTTCCAGAATTCTTGCTTACGTGTCGGTAGTCCTTTATTTTTGAAATCTTCAAAAGCTTTTATTCTTATATCTTTTAATTTTTTATCACTCAATTTTAGTGTACTTTTAAAATCAGCTGCAAATGATTCTATAGCTTTCATTATGCTTTTGCTTCCTCTATAATTTTGTCGTATCCTTTTTCTTCTAATTCAATAGCTAAATTTTTATCACCTGAACTAATTATCTTTCCATCTACTAAAACATGAACAAAATCAGGTATAATATAATTCAGTAAACGTTGATAATGCGTAACTATGATTGTTGCATTATTTTTATTTTTCATTGTATTTACTCCATTTGCTACAACACGTAAAGCATCAATGTCAAGTCCCGAATCTGTTTCGTCAAGAAGTGCCAATTTTGGTTCTAGAACTGCCATCTGGAATATTTCATTTCTTTTTTTCTCACCGCCCGAAAAGCCTTCGTTCACAGGTCTCTTCAATAAAGAGTCTTTTAGATTTAGAAGTTTAATCTTGTCACTTATTAAATCCATAAATTCCATTGCATCAATTTCAGTTTCTCCCCTATATTTTCTTTGAGCATTCAGTGCAGATTTTAGGAAGTACGTATTATTTACTCCAGGGAGCTCAACAGGATATTGGAATGCTAGGAATATTCCCTCACAAGCTCTTTCATCAACATCCATTTCAAGAAGATCTTTGCCTAAATATGAAACATTTCCTTTAGTAACCTTATAATCCTCATGTCCTGCTAGTACTTGAGCTAATGTTGATTTCCCTGATCCATTTGGTCCCATTATTGCATGGGTTTCCCCAGTTTTCACTTCTAGATTTATTCCCTTTAATATTTGGTTTCCTTCCACTTCTACATGCAAATTTTTTATTTTTATCATTAACCTACACTCCCTTCTAATGAAACTTCAAGTAATCTTTGCGCTTCCACTGCGAATTCCATGGGTAATTCACGGAACACTTCTTTACAAAATCCATTAACAATTAAATTGATTGCATCTTCTTCAGAGATTCCCCGTTGCTTACAGTAATATATTTGGTCTTCACCAATTTTGGATGTTGAAGCCTCATGTTCAATATGTGACTTTGTATTTTTTACATCTAAGTATGGGAAGGTATGTGCTCCACATTTGTCTCCTATTAATAACGAATCACATTGTGAATAATTTCTTGCACCAGTTGCAGATTTTTTTATCATGACTTGTCCTCTATAGGTATTTTGTCCTTTGTCTGCAGATATTCCTTTAGAAATTATAGTACTTTTGGTATTCTTTCCGATATGTATCATTTTTGTTCCTGTGTCCGCTTGTTGTTTAAGGGCTGATAGGGCTACTGAGTAAAATTCACCTTTAGAATTATCACCTTGAAGAATGCAAGACGGATACTTCCACGTTATAGATGAACCAGTTTCAACCTGTGTCCATGTTATTTTAGAGGATTTTCCTCTACAAGCCCCTCTTTTAGTAACGAAGTTGTAAATCCCTCCTTTGCCATCTTTATCACCAGGATACCAATTTTGGACTGTGGAATATTTAATCTCAGCATCATCCAATGCTACTAATTCTACAACAGCTGCGTGTAATTGATTTTCATCCCGTTTAGGCGCAGTACATCCTTCGAGATATGAGACGTAAGCACCTTTTTCTGCTATAATTAGCGTTCTTTCGAATTGACCTGTATTCGGCTCATTAATTCTAAAGTAAGTTGATAATTCCATAGGGCATTTTGTTCCAGGAGGAATATAACAAAATGACCCGTCAGTAAATACGGCAGAATTCAGTGCAGCATAAAAGTTATCAGATTGAGGTACCACAGATCCCATATATTTCTTAATTAATTGAGGATGTTCTTTTACAGCTTCTGAAATCGAACAAAATATAACTCCTTTTTCAGCTAATCTTTCCTTAAAAGTTGTAGCTACAGACATTGAGTCAAATACAGCATCTACAGCGACGCCAGCTAATATTTCTTGTTCTTGAAGAGGGATTCCTAATTTATTGTAAGTTTCAATTAATTCAGGGTCTACTTCATCTAAGCTCTTTGGCCCTTCAGAAGCATTTTTTGGAGCTGAGTAATAACTAATAGCTTGGTAGTCAATCGCAGGATATTCAACATTTGCCCAATGTGGTTCCTTCATCTTTAACCATATTTTATAAGCCTTCAGTCTCCACTCAGTCAACCATTTAGGTTCATCTTTCTTTTTTGAAATAAATTTTATTACTTCTTCATTTAATCCAGGTGGTAAGGTTTCAGATTCAATATCAGTTACAAAACCATATTTGTATTCTTGTTCTGCATATTCTTTTAACATTTCAGTTTCTGATTCTTGATTCAAATTTCAGCTCCATAGTTTTTTGATAAATTTAACAAGCCATTATTTTGTTCGAAATTAATCATTTCATTCAATTTAATTTTTTGAAGTGCGGATTTTACAGTTTTATTGATTTTTTGCCATGGCACTTCAACATTACAATTAGATTCATATGAGCAAGTGCATTCATTTGTTGAACATTCAGTTAAAGCAATAGGTCCTTCTATGGATTCAATTATTGAGGCAATAGAGATTGTAGAGGAAGATTGGGCAAGGGCATAACCACCTTGGTTCCCTCTTTGAGATACTAGTAATCCTTTATTAGATAATATTTTCAATAATCTTGTAACGGTTGGTAACGGTATATTACTTCTTTGTGATATGTCTTTTGCAGTGTGAACTTTACTAGAGTCCATATTTGCAATTTCAGTCATAACTACGATACCATAGTCTGTAAGTTTGTTGATTCTCATCATGGTTTTACACCTAAGAGTATTAGGACTAAATTAGTCCTATTTAAAAGTCATCTTCAAAAAAGCTTTAAACAATAAATTTATATTCCTCAATGCCCAATATGATTTGGTCTTTATGTCAACTAGTTCGAAAGAAATGCAAATGCTTACTTTAGCTGAAGTTAAAGCAGAAATATATTCTCGTAAAAATCCAACATTGACTCCAGTCGATATTGAAATTCACGCTAATGCAGTTCATCGTATCTTAGAACTCAAACAAAAACATGATATTGTCGTTTTAGGACACAATTATATGGAACCATTAGTATTTGGATTATCTGAAAAAGATGAACAAGGAGATTCTCTTGCTCTTAGTATGAGGGCAATTAAAACTAATTCACAATATATCATTTTTAATGGTGTAAGGTTTATGGCTGAAACTGCTAAAATCTTAAATCCGGATAAAATGGTGTTAATTGCCGATCGCCAATCTGGTTGTTCTTTGGCTGATGATTTTGGAGCTGAGCAAGTAAGAGAATTAAAATTACAGCATCCAGGAGTTCCAGTAATGATTTACATTAACAGTTATGCAGAGGCTAAAGCAGAATGCGATGTTTGTTGCACGTCAGCTAATGCTGAAAAAATTGCAATGGAAATGCCCGGAGATGAACTTATCTTTGTTCCCGATTTATTTTTTGCTCAAAATCTTGAAAATGTTTTAAATGGTAAAAAGAAAATAATTTATCCAGGTAAGGGAAATAATACTAAAGGTGCAGTTTGCGAGGTTCATGAAAAGTTTACGATATCAGATATTATTTCTGTTCGTAATTCATTTGGAATAACTAAATCACATCCTAATAGAATGCTGTATGTTCATTGGGAATGTAAACCAGAAGTTCTTCAAGAAGCAGATTATTATGGAAGTACGACTCAAATTAGAAATGATATTGCCTATAGAGTTGAACAAGGAACTTTAGAAAAAGCATTCATAGCATCCGAATGTGAATTAACATCTAATTTAATGGAAGAATTTCCTACAGTTGAATTTGGTACAGCATGCTCAATTAGATGTAATCATATGGCTAAGATTTCTCTTGACAAAATTCATAATATTTTTGAAGCCATAGAATCAGGAGATGATTTATCTCCATGGGAAATAACTTTGTCCGATGAAATAATATCGAAGGCTGTAAAACCAATTGAAAAGATGCTTTCTCTTAGTTATTAAATCTTCTAGCAACGAAAGCTATGGCTGGAACAGCAATCATAATTTCAAATCCAGGTAATCCTAAGACTCCACCATCATCTCCAAGTAATCCCTTATCCTTTACAAGTGTTAAACTTACAATTGCAGGTTTGGCAGTACCATTTGTATTGTTACTTGCCATATGATCAAACGTAGTATAATCCATCATTAGTGTAATCCCATTGCCTGTTACTTCTACCCATTCTATTATCTTTGATACAACATTAATAGTAGTACTATTATTTCCTTGTAATTCATATTCATTACCAGTACTTACAACAGCTAATGAGTTATCTGCCATGTAGCCATCATTCCCCATGAGCATAATGAAATCACCATCAAGATTTGTATCCCAATTAGTTTCCCAAGCTTCGGCCAATTCAAGGCTTACTGTTGTTCCACTCCATATTCCTCCAAAGAATAGAACGTGCGTTCCTCTAATATTTAGCCCAGTATCATACGTTATATTGTCGTAATAGATTCTTATATCATCCCAACCTTCGTAAAGAAGATTGATTCCAATAGTATCTCCTGAGACTACTTCTACTGTAGTTGCAAGATTATGTGTTCCTTTTTGTGCTTCTGGATTTCCATCATCATCAGCACCATCATGTTGACAATCACTAATATCTTCACTGACCTCTTGATCATTTACTAGAATGCGAATGGTCCATTCACAAGTATCATCTCCTCCCTCAAGATCTTCCCACCATATATCAAATGAATTAATAGAAATAGATAAATCAAACTCCACAGGTTCACTGGTCCAAGTTCCAACATTAACAGGTTGTCTGTTTGTTCTAAATCCAATGTAATTATCGTATTGAGCGTTAACTTGTTTTGTGGCTTCTGGTTCACCAGGTAATTTATTTTGTGGAGATAATCCATCATTTTCTTCTTTTAAATTAAATTTAAGTTCAAGTTCCGGAGCTTCATATTCAGGTTCCTCGGCAGTCGCGTTAAAAGATAACAAAAAAATGGCTGCAACTGCTATAGCAATGAATGCTGAGACTTGTCTCATGGGCCCTTCCTATTGGGCTTGTTTTATTAAACTTCTCTTCTTAAATAACTAATTAAACTAATCGACAATATAGTAATGACTAAATTGAAACCAGGTAAATCTAGAATACCTTCTTCGTTTTCAGAAACTCCTGAATTCGACATTAATTTATCGGCAACATTTATTATGATTGGTTCTGTAGTTGAAGATATTTTTCTTCCAAGTGAAAAACTAATTACAGACTGATCTAATTTCGCATATTCGTCTTCAATAAACCACGTGATTTTCACAGAACTAATTTCGGTTTCATTAACAAGATATATTGGGCCACTTTCTATTTTGGGATACCCCTTTTCTTGTTGGTTATTGTCTAATTCTTCCATATTTACTAATAATGTAATAAAATTTCCAGTAATAGATTCATCCGTTTTTGTACTCCATGCTTCTATAAATTCGAAAGAAACAGTTTGCCCACTTATTCCGGTTTTTCCAAATTTAACTGCATCCGTAACAATCTTCATTCCCGAGTCTCTAGTGAGATTATCATAATATATGTATATTGCTTGAAATGACTTCATTTCAACTTTTAGAGAAATGATTTGGCCTTTAGTTAAAGCAGTATTTGGAAATGAATTATCAGGTATTTTTGTATATTCACAAGGTTCGTCCCGTGTTTCTTCACACGCATAGCCTTCTTCGTCAGTGAATTGGAATATTTCATTACCATCTAAGTAAAGTGTCCATCGAAGATCAAGAGCTGCGTCATAATCAGTATCATCAGGATCTTCTACCCACCATAAATTAAACATCGCATCATTTAGGGTGATATCAAAAAGTACACTATCACTTTCCCACTCTCCCATTTTTGTCCAATCACCTTTATTTCTAGTATCCACAGGAGTCCCTCCCCCTGGATTTTGCTCATGAGATGAGTATTTTTCTTCTATAGCTATACGCTCAAGATCACCAGAAGTTTCAGGTGAGAACTTTGCACTTTCTTTAAAATTCATATGAATAGGTATGGGTGCTTCTTGTGTTTCTTCTTCTGCATTAGATGAAGAAAATATGAAAATTAAGCCAATAATTATAATTGAAAAAACAAATCCAATATTATTATTTATTTTCTTACTCATTATTATGTCATTTTATAGCCTAATAAATTAGTTTGGTTTTAATCAATAAAGATTAAGACCACAATCGTTCACCATTTATGACCAATTTTTCAGTAACCGGTGAGCGAATAGAAAAATATCTAGGTTTAACAGCCAAAGCATTAGGCAAAGTCTCTATTATTGCAAAACCCGGAAGCAGAGAGCATACTCAAGCTGAAGATATATTATCGATGGTAGAAGCATATCATTCTGATGCAAAATATTTTTTGGATGAGAAAAGAGGTGATGATGCATTTGCAGCAGTAAACTATGCACATGGATGGATTGATTGTGGAGTAAGATTGGGATATCTTGATGGTAAAGGTGATTGGAAATTATTCACACTCGAAAGTTAATTTGCACCAATGCGAATCGATCCGTCTTTGTAGTGTATATGAATATTATTTTTTATATATTCAGCTAAATTGGATAATGAAGCATAGATTTCATCTTCATTCATTTTTAGAGCAGTAGCAGCTTTCTTAGTCGACCATGGGTTTTCAACAAAATCATTTAGTTTCAAATATTCGTAAACTTTTTTGTCATTTGAATCTAAATCACTAAGTGCCATAAAGTGAAAGATGTAATTAGGGTGTTTAAACTTAACTATCTTCTAAATATCGGATTACACGACTCTCATTTTTGCTTAAGGGATACATGTCCTCACCAATAGTTTCTTTCCAGATTCTAAAAAAAGATCCTTTCATATAATCATTGATAAATCTAGGATGAATATAGGATCCTCTGCAAACTGCAGGGGTGTTTCCTAGTTTTAAGGCTACTTCTTTCACCATTTTAGTAGTATTTTTTTTACGTTCTTTTTTGTTATCTTTTTTCTTGAAAGTTGCAATAGTCTTGGCCGCAAGTTTAGTTCCTCCCCAGGTTCTAAAATCTTTTGCCGTAAACTTTTCTCCAGATATCTCTTGAATATATTCATTAACGTGATATGCCTTTACGTCGGTTCCATTACCATTTTCATCAAAAAATAAGAATAAATCTCCTCCTTTGCTTGTCTTAGCTTCCTTGCACATCATTATCAATGCAGACAAATCAGGTATTTCTTCGTCATTTATTTCAATTTCATGTTTTTTACTACTTTTTCCAACAAATGTAAATTTACCACCTACCTGTGAGTCATACCATTTGTCATTTTCATCAGTAATTTCTATGGCTTCAAAACCCATATGTTCATCTTGCATTGTGGACAATCCATAAGTTGCTTTCTGATGGTCATCTCTTGATGTTTCGTTTCCTATACGGATGAACGTAGTATCTAACAATCTTACAATAAGAGCCATTACTCTTTCATACGGCAAATTCTTTTGTTTTTCATTTCCTTCATTTGCTAAATCCTCAAAATATTTCCCTCTAATTAGAGGTAAACTCCTGCCGAAAGAAATCATCTTATCAAATTTCGCTTCGCTTCTTAGTTGTGTCCAAATTGGATGATAAATATATTGCGTTCTTTTTTTTGCGTCAATTCCTGTAGCTTGTAAATGCCCATTTTTTTTGTTACAAATCCAAACCTCAGTCCATGCTGGAGGAATTCGTAGTTCCTCAAATCTTTTAACTTCTCTTTTACCTTTGAGTATTTTATCTTCAGAATCAAAGTAAAGTTGTTCTTCCTCTTTCATTTTTCTAGTATATCCTAATTCTGAATTACTCGAGTAGTAAAGACCAGCTCGTTCAGCAGAAGCGATTGCATTGTCTCTATCGTCCTCATTCATATTATATCAAATTTTCTTTGTTCAAACCTTTTAGTTCCGGAATAACAAATTCTCCATCTTTTCTAATAAGTACATCATCAAACCAAATCTCTCCTCCACCGTAATCAGGCCGTTGAATTAGTACCATGTCCCAGTGCACATCAGATTTATTTCCATTATCGGCGATATCATATGCATTTCCAGGAGTAAAATGAAAACTTCCCGCAATTTTTTCATCAAATAATATATCTTTCATTGGTTCAGTAATATAAGGATTAAAAGCAATCGCAAATTCGCCAATATATCGTGCACCTTTATCCGAATCAAGAATAGAATTTATTTTTTCTTCATCACTTCCGGTTGCTTTGATTATTTTCCCATTTTTAAATTCAAGTCTAATATTATTGAAGACAGTTCCATGATAGAGGGTTTCAGCATTGAATTGGATATAGCCTTCTACAGAGTTTTTCACTGGTGCTGTAAAACATTCACCATCAGGTATATTCCGTTCACCAGCACAGCGAATTGCAGGAATTCCTTTGGTTGAAAATTTTAGATTTGTCCCCGGGCCCTTTATGTGTACTTTGTCTGTTTTTGTCATTAAAGTTTCTAATGGTTTTATAGCTTCATCCATTTTTTTATAGTCAAGGCAACAAACATCGAAATAAAATTTTTCAAATGCTTCAGTAGACATATTAGCTTGTTGGGCCATTGAAGCAGTTGGCCACCTTAATACAACCCATTTTGTATTCGCAACTCTTTCTTGAAAATGTACTTTCTGAAGTAATTCAGATTGGTAAATGGCCATTTTATCGGAATTTACATCAGACATTTCAGAAATATTTAGGCTCCCCCTAAGTCCAATATATGCATCCATAGATTCCATTCTATATTTTTCTACAGATCCAATTAATTCCATATGCTCTTTGGTAGTTTCAGATATTAATTCTTTTAAAATAAGATTATTCTTCCAAGTAACAAAGGGTAATCCGCCAGCTTTTCTTGCAGCTCTAATAGTTGCAATAACGATTTCTTGGGGTACATCAAATGCTTCTATGAGTACTTTTTCACCTTTTTCTAAAGAGCAAGAATGGTTAATTAACAAATTTGCTAATTTTCCAAATCGGGGATTAATCATAAATCAATTATTGAAACGTAGTCTAAAGAGATTACCTCAATCTAATTTTCGGGAATTTGAAATTTCGCCAATTAAATTAATCCCCATTAATTCATTTATCTTATTAGGTCGGTGTTTGGATAACCACATCATTTTCACGAGTGCAGTTTCAGGTAAAGTATCGTATGTTTCTATAATTCCTTTGCTAACTAATTCTCTTCCATTTCGATATACATTAAGATTTGTTGATCCCGAAAGACATTGTGTGGCCATAGCAACAGGCATGTCTTTTGCAGTTTTTTCTATACTTTTAAATAATTCTGAGTTTATGTGTCCAAGACCAGTTCCTGCAATCACTATTCCTTTTTTGTTAGAAGTAATATTCTCCCAATCTTCAGTATTTAGTCCAGGATGGGCCCATACTAATCCAATATTATCTTCAAAACCACTCTCTATGGTAGTTTCGTCTTTAGTAGATTTATATCTTTGTTTCCATTCTATATTTTTTTTTACAATACCCAAGGGTCCTTCGTTCGTCGATTGGAAAGCATTTCTTTTAGACGAATGAGTTTTTCTAACTCGCGTACCCCTCCATATTGCTATATTTTGGTCATTTGTAGTTTCGTGCATAGCTATACTGACTTCACCTAAATCACTCATTGCTGTTTTTGCAGCACCTACCATATTTAGATGTGCGTCACTTGACGGCCGATCAGGACTTCTTTGCGCTCCTGTAAACACAACTGGATTTGATAATTCTTGAAGTTGGAACGATAGTGCTGCAGCAGAATACCCCATTGTATCCGTTCCATGACCAATTATAATTCCATGGTTTTCTTCTGTATGAATTTCGATTACTTTTTCAGCCATTTTAACCCAATGTTCTGGTTTCATGTCCTCTGAGGCTAATGAAAAAAGCGGTTCAGCTTTTACATTCGCAATATCCTCTAGGGATGCAATTGAATTAACTAATTGTTCAGCAGTTATTGCTGGGCTAACAGCTCCTGTCTTGTAATCAACAAATGAGGCAATAGTGCCTCCAGTTCCCAATATTGAAATATTTTGTAAATTAGGATTATTTTTTCGCTCAAGACTTTTCTCAGTTTTATGTTTGTTCTTTGAAATAATTTTTATTTCAGCATTTTCTATGGAAATACCTATATTATATCCATTATCGAGTTTTAAAATTAATATTTGTTCTCCAGATAAATAATGTTTGGGTAATATAATACCTTCATAATTTCGGGTTTTGATTTTGATATTTACTCGATCGTATACTTCAGCACCGTTGTCTTGTATGAATTTTTCAGCTGAGGTAGGCATGCCCCTTCATTCAGGTGAGGTTTATTACTATCATCCCCGATGAGTTGTTGTGGGTTTTAGGGACAGATTTCAGAATTTGAAAGAGAGCGTTGGTCAGTGGGCCGAGAATAAAAGCTCCAATTCTTTAGATAATAGGATAGAAAAAAATTTAGCTGAAATGGAAGTGGGTAGTGAGATTGAAAGAACTGCAGCAATTAAAGCGTTAGTAATTCAAGCCCAAACTGATGAAAAGTGGCTAGAGCCTATTATCAATTCTTTTATGAGGGTTTTGCCCAATCAATTAGCTTCTCCTCAGGAAGCAATAATTGATGCGTTAGTGGATTTGAAAAATAAGAATCCATCTTTTGAAACTAAGATATTGGAGTCTATCCAATCTACTTTAGACAGTCCTTATCCAAGTGTTAGGACTAAAATAATCCAAATATGGACCCATCTCGCATTAAAATCAGATGCAAAAAGTAGTGAAACTATAGCGGATTTATTTGAAATGTTAAGTGATGATGACACAGATGTCCGTTATCAAACACAGGAGTCTTTATCTAAAATATTACACAGTATTCCTAAATCAGCTTTACCAGAGTTAAAGCAAGCATTAAGAGATGACGATTGGCGTGTTGTGTATCATTCTATTGTTATTTTAACTAAATTTGCAAAAAAACATCCAGGCCCCTGCACATCCCTAGCACCAGAAGTTGTTACAGCTTTTAATTCAGGTGATCGTCTAAAAGAAAGGGCAGCCGATTGTATAGGTATTTTAGGTCTTGCAGATCCTATCTCGGTTAAAGGTGCAGTTCCTGGTCTTATCCAAGGTTTAGAGAGTAAATCTTCGGAATTACGCAAGTCCTCAGCTACAGCTCTTGGGAGAATTGGTAGTAAGGATGCAATGGTGGTATTCCACGCAGTCCCTAAATTAGCTAAAGTCCTTAAGAATGAAGATTGGTATGTTCATATAGAGGTTCTCAAAGCTTTAGGTTATATCGGTTCTAACAAACCTACTTTGATTAAACCTCATTTAGCACTTATCCGTAACAAGACAACAACGGGTGCAGAAAGAAATATTTGTGACGCAGCTAAGTGGGCACTCAAAAAGGCCGGAGGATAAAATGCCAGGTCAAGGTCGTCAAGGCCGAAGTGATGCATTTCAGAGGAAAGCACGAAGAGAAGGATATCGTTCTAGATCTGCATACAAGCTTATGGATATTCAGAAAAAAAGTAAGATTTTCAAGGAAGGTTCAACAGTCTTAGATTTGGGTGCCGCTCCAGGCGGATGGTCTCAAATTGCTCTTGAGTTTATTGGAGAAGAAGGCAAATTATTTGGAGTGGATTTACAACACATACTTCCCTTAAAAGGCGCCCAATTCATTCAGGGTGATCTCCGTGAAGCAGAGATCAGAAAAAAATTAGAAGAACTTGCACCCAAAGCAGACACAGTCATATCGGATATGAGTCCTAATTTATCAGGCAATTATTCAGTAGATCAGGCTCGTTCAGTAGAATTATCATCTTTGGCATTAGAAATTGCATCTGAAAGAAAATCTAAATTTTTTGTTTGTAAAGTATTTGAAGGTTCAGATTTTCAAGAATTTAGAAAATCAGTTATTGACGAATTTGGTTCAGTTCGTACTCTATCGCCTGAAGCATCCCGTAAACAATCAAGTGAGGTTTATCTGATTGCTAAAAGGAAATATAGATGAAGTTAGCAGTTTTGTTTTCTGGTGGTAAAGATTCCTATTTTGCTCTTCAATGTGCATCAGTCGAACATGAAATCTGTTGTTTATTAACTTTAGATTCTTTAGAAAAAGATAGTTGGATGTTTCATACGCCCACTATTAAATGGACTAAACTTCAAGCTTCATCATTAGGAATTCCTCAATTAGTAAAAAAAACAAGCGGCATTAAGGAAGAAGAATTAAAGGATTTATCCTCATTAATTGAATTATCCGTAAAGAATTATTCTATAGAAGGAATTGTGACTGGTGCAATTGCGTCAGTTTACCAAGCAACACGCATTCAAAAAATTTGTAATGATTTAAGTCTCTGGTGTTTTAATCCACTATGGCAGATGCCACAAAAACAACTTCTTCAAGAATTATTATCGAATAAGATAGAGTCGATTATAACAGGAGTAGCAGCTGAACCATTTGATAATACTTGGTTGGGGCGTTCTATTGATTCTGAATGTATAGTAGATTTGATATCTTTAGAATCAAGATACAGGATAAATCCTGCAGGAGAGGGTGGGGAGATTGAATCATTTGTATTGAATGCCCCTTTATTTCATAAACCAATAAGAATTGTAGAGTCAAAAAAGCATTATTCAAATTTTTCAGGCAGATTGGAAATTAAAGAGGCGTATTTGACGTGACCATTCTCATTATTTCTACGTGTAGTGAGAAATTAAGTGAAAGAGAGTTTGTTATCCCTATTTCTAAAATAGTAGGTGAATACAAATACAAAATATTACATTACACAGAATGTACAGAAGAAAATATAAATGAATTTGAAAAGATTCTAATATGTGGAACTTCTCTTCAAGATAATTTATATCATAAAGATATCGATAAATTCAAGAGGCTTCTAACTAATTTAGAAAAGCCAATTTTAGGAATTTGTTCAGGAATGCAGATTGTTTGTACTATCTTTGAGGATAAAATCATTAAAAATTTAGAGATTGGAATGGTTAATGTTGAAACATTAGAAAAAAACAGTCTATGTGAGGGAATATTCCAGGCATATAGTATTCATAATTATTCTGTAGATAATTTAGCACATTTCACAATATTAGCACAAAGTGAAACTAGTATTCAATTAATTCAACACAAAACCAAAGATATATTCGGAGTATCATTTCATCCTGAAGTTAGAAATGAATATATTCTTACAAATTTTTTTAAAATCTAAAGTTCCTTTGCCCCATTGACGACTTTTGTTGCACTCATTTTTGTAAATCCCACAACACTTGCAATATCATCTAATGTTGCTGCTTTTAAATCGTCAACAGTATGGAATCCTGAATCATACAAATTTTCGGCTTTAACTGCCCCTAATCCTTTTATTTTAGCGATTTCGGTAACAAAATTGGCTTTACTTCCTCCAGGGCCACTAGATTCCTTTCCTTCAGGAAATTTTCCAGCTTGTATATGCCTCCATTCTTTGATAATATCGGTAATTGATTCAAGGCTACTAATATTTAGATTAAACCAATTGTCCCTAGCGTGCAGAGATTGTCTTGCTAAGTCTAATTCATCTTCCATTTCTTGAGTTATTGATAATAGTCTTTCATACTTTTTAGTTTGATCACCTATAGTGCTTTGCATTTCTTGAATTTTAGGTTCATATTCAGCTTCAATTTTCCCTTGCCTTTGCTTTTCTACTTCAAGTTCCCTTATTTTAGTATCCCTTTCTGCCAAAAGTTCTTGTAAGGAAGAAATCATAGTCTCTTTAGTTTGTATATCAGCTTCCAAAATATTAATTCGATCGAGTGATGCATTCAAATCTTTTTCCTGTTGTTCATAAGCATCCCAAAGTTTTTCGAGTCTTTGTTGTTCAAGACTTAGACTACTTTCAAGTTGGGCAATCTTTTCATCCATTTCAGGGTCCATAAATCTTACTCCTTGTTTGGGACCGCACTACCTGTTATATAATATCCTATGTCGATTGCATATTGTGGAACCTGAAATAGGATGTGGTTATTTGAGAACAGACAGTCTTGAGACATTGTTATCTTTTATTCATCCCGAATTTGCAATTATTGATTCAACTTCAGTTTGTGGTTTTCCCCATCTTATTCAAGCTGCAGAATTATCATTATTGGCTCATAAAGGAGATTATAATTTATCTAAAGATAAATCTACAGAGGTTTTATTGTATTTAACAGCGCAAAGACAAATATCTAAGGCATTGGAATTAGCAGGCCTTAGCTCTGAAACTAAGTCTATTGCTTGGGTTTCTTTCTTAAAAGTACCAGAAAAACTTTTTGATTTTGTAGAACCTGATGACAACGTGATATCACATCATGATTTTGATTATTCAAGATTTAATATCAATAAAGGCCTAGATTTAGACCTTAAACAGAAAATAGTAATGACTAAGACTGCTGTTTTACCAGTTCAATCCCGTTAAAATGGCAAGTTTTTTAAGGCAAGTATCACATTCCATAAATATGCCTAATTCAGAATTAGTTAAGAAATTAAATGGAGGGCTTGCTTGGGAATTGAGGGCAGCAGCCTTATATTCACATTACGCAGCATATATTCGAGGAATAAATAGACTTCATCTCAAACCTTTTTTTGATGAAGAAGCAAGCGAATCACATACTCACGCAGAAATGGTTCGAGCGGCTATAGTAAAATTGGGTGGTGTAGCCTTAACTGATAGAGATTCAACAGAAATAGTGCATACAACAGATTACAAAGTGATGCTTAGAGAAGCCCTTGAAACTGAGCAGAAGGCGGCTGAAGGTTATGAAAAAGTTTTATCTTTGATTAAAGACGATGAAGAAATGTATGATTCTATCGAACAAATATACTTCCAAGAGCTTCGCTCTGTAGAGGAAGTTACCCAACTTTTGTAATTCTAACTATCCATTATCTTTTCTTTAATTTGCCAGCCTAAAAAGCATCCTATTACTGATCCAATAATTCCATAGAAGGCCCAAGCAGCCTCACCATCGATTACTAGTGCAAACATATTTCCAAGTGAGACACCAGGATTTACGTCTCCAAAAGAGGTCATGCTAACTACGAAAAGAGTAGCGCCGATAGATCCAGGGTCTTGTGATGCCAAAAGAGATGTAACGAAAAATGTAGTTCCGACTAATGCAACTATTAAAACATCAATATCTGGAGCGTCAGGTACTGGCTTCAGTTCTTTAAACAAGATAAATCCCATTGTAGCTCCAATAATTTGTGCAACAATATAGGCAATAGCGTCATCTTGTTTCATTTTTCCTGACATGAAAATAGGAATAGTTATTACAGGATTCAGATGACATCCCGATACAGGTCCAAGAATATGGACTAAAACAAATAGTGTGAGTCCGAGTGTTATAGTTGCTTCAAGTAAGAATTCACCTTCATTCGGCCAATAAATAAAAGAAGTTACTCCAAAGAAAACTAAGAATAAAGTACCCAAAAATTCTGCACTGACAGGTTTCCAATTTATATCTTTGAACATAATTCACATTTAGAGTACCCGTTTTTAATACTACTTGTTACCTTCAAAATTGTGATACCAATAGCAAATCCCCAAATGGGTCCTGAAGAGAGAGAAGCAGTAGATAGGGTGCTTAAGTCAGGAATAATTGCACAAGGTCCAGAAGTAGCTAAATTTGAGGAAGAGTTTGCAAAACTTTGCGGAGTTGATTTTGCAGTTGCTACAAGTAATGGTACTACTGCCGGACATTTGGTTATGCTTGCCAGTGGAATAGGTTCTGGAGATGAAGTTCTTACAACTCCTTTCACATTTTTTGCTACGGCTTCAGTTGTTATGATGGCTGGAGCAACACCCGTATTTGTAGATGTTGAGGAAGATGGTTTTTGTTTAGATCCAGTTAAAGTCGAAGCAGCTATAACTGATAAAACAAAGGCAATTCATCCAGTACATTTATATGGAGAATTAGCAGATATTCCCTTATTTCTAGATATTTCTAAAAAATATAATATACCTTTGATTGAAGATTCAGCTCAAGCCCATTGTGCAGACTCTTGGGATGGTAAGGCAGGTAGTTTTGGAAAGGCAGGATGGTTTAGTTTTTATCCTACCAAAAACATGACAACTTCAGAGGGAGGAATGATAACAACTAATGACCCCGAATTCGCTGATAAGTGTAAAGTTCTTAGAGCTCATGGTATGACGGCACAATACGAGCACACGGAATTTGGTTATAATTATCGTATGACTGATATTTCAGCTGCAATTGGTCGAGTTCAACTTAAAAAATTATCAAGTTTTAATGCAAGACGCCGGGAGATTGCTAAAAGATATAATTCAGAATTAGAAGATTTAGTTCAAGTCCCTAAAATTCGTCGAGGGCATGTATTTCACCAATATACCATTAGAATTGACAAGCGTAATGAATTGCGTGAATATTTAGCTGCGAAAGAAATAGGTTCAGGGATATATTATCCTTATTTATTATATGATTATTCTTCTATGAAAGATTTTGCAGCTAATTGTCCCAATGCTGAAAAATTAACAAAAGAAGTATTGAGTTTACCAGTTCATCCAGGTTTATCTGATAGTGATGTTTCTACGGTAATATCTGCTATTCGTAGGTTTTTTGATTGATAATGTTCAGATTTGTCAATTAAGGGGACTATAGATACGGTCTTTTTGAGCAAAACTTTATACATTTTGCTTAAACTAGGGTTTAGGTAATTAATTTTGTCTAGTCCAATTCCAAGAATAGGTAAATCCGCTCCACTTTTTGAGGGGGAAGTTGTAAAATATGATTCTCGTAAAAAAAAAGTTCATTATGATACCATTTCTTTAGTTAAAATTATAGCTGAAAAGCAGTGGACTATCTTATTTTTTTATCCTAGAGATTTTTCTAGTTTATGTCCTACAGAAATCCATTCATTTAATAGACGTATTAAAGATTTTCAAAAGGCTAATTGTGTTTTAATTGGATGTTCTACCGATTCAAAAAATACACATAAAGCATGGATGGAAAAACCAAGAACAAAAGGAGGTATTGATAAATTAGCATATCCTCTTTTGGCCGATCCTTCTTTGAAAATATCAAGTGCTTATGGCGTTCTTGAAGAAGAAAGGGGTCAGTCCCTAAGGGGGACGTTTATCATAGATGATCAAGGTTATTTGCGTTCTTTAACTGTTAATCCTCCATATATTGGACGTAGTATTGATGAAACGGTTAGAACATTACAAGCATTACAATCTGGCAAAGTTTGTCCTGCTGGCTGGCGGCCAGGACGTAAAACGTTGTAATTTTTTTGGAAATAATAGACGATAAAAAAAGGAAATATAGGGTACACTTAAAACCCCCTTTCTTTTTGTGTAAAAGATAGTATTATGTCATCTAAATCTCAGGACTATAAAGCAGACCAAATTCAAGTTTTGGAAGGCCTTGAAGCGGTACGAAAAAGACCTGCAATGTATATTGGTTCTACAGGGGAGGCTGGTCTTCATCATCTAGTTTATGAAGTTGTAGACAATTCGGTTGATGAAGCAATGAATGGCCATTGTGATATTATTGAAGTTTTTTTACATTCGGATGGTTCTTGTTCAGTTAAAGATAATGGAAGAGGCATACCTATTGATAATCATCCAGTTTACAAAGTTCCAGCTGTCGAAATTGTGATGACTAAGCTTCACGCCGGAGGTAAGTTTGATAGTGATACTTACAAAGTATCAGGCGGACTACATGGGGTTGGAGTTTCAGTTGTTAATGCTTTGTCAGCTTGGGCTACTGTTGAAATTCATAGAGATGGTGGCATATACTCCCAAAAATATAAGAAAGGGATTTTGGATTCTAAATTGGAAAAACTAGGTTCTAGTGAGACTCATGGTACAACAGTCCGTTTTTTTCCAGATGGTAGTATTTTTGAAAGCATCAAATTTGATTATTCTATTTTGAGACATCGTTTACGAGAATTAGCATATCTTAATGCAGGCATTAGTATTAGTTTGTCAAGCGATGATGGTAAATCTGAAGTATTTAGATATGAAGGTGGCTTATCTGAATATGTAGCTTTTTTGAATGAGAGTAAAACAACATTAATGAGTGAGGCGATGTTTGTTACTGGTGAAAAAGATCAGGTTCAAGTTGAAGCAGCTCTTCAATGGACAACTGCATTTCGTGAGAACATTCATACATTTGTCAATAATATAGCTACTCGTGAAGGAGGTACTCATTTATCAGGTTTGAAGACGGCTTTAACTCGAACACTTAACAATGTAGCTCGAAAAAGAAATCAACTTAAAGAAAAAGATTCACCATTAGAGGGTAATGATGTCAGAGAAGGTTTGACTGTAATTTTATCAATAAAAGTACCAGAACCACAATTTGAAGGTCAAACAAAAACTAAGTTAGGAAATTCAGAAGTCAAAGGAATAGTAGATACTATTATGTCTGAATCTTTAACAAATTATTTTGCAGAGAATCCTTCAGATGGTCAATTGATTATATCAAAATGTCTTCAAGCATTTCAAGCTAGAGAAGCTGCAAAAAAAGCTAGAGATTTGACAAGACGTAAAGGAATTCTTGAAGGAGGAGGTTTACCTGGAAAATTGGCTGATTGTCAGTCTAAAGATCCAGTTATTTCTGAGCTTTTTGTAGTCGAGGGAGACTCTGCAGGTGGAACGGCTAAACAAGGCAGGGATCGGGCAACACAAGCTATTTTGCCTTTAAGAGGGAAAATTTTGAATGTTGAAAAGTCGCGTATTGATAAGATATTGGCAAATACAGAAGTTATGGCTTTAATCACAGCAATGGGATGTAATATTACGGGTGTTGAAGAAGATGAAAGTTTTGATTTAGAAAAAGCAAGGTACCACAAATTAGTTATAATGACAGATGCGGACGTTGACGGATCCCACATTCGCACATTATTGCTAACTTTCTTTTATAGACATATGCAAGAATTGATTAAAGCAGGTTATGTTTACATTGCCCAACCACCATTGTATAAGGTCTCAAAAGGGAAAAAGGCATCTTATGCTTATAATGAGGTTCAATTAGAAAGATTAATTAGTGAATATGGTTCAGGTTTTTCAGTACAAAGATACAAAGGTTTAGGAGAAATGAACGCTCAACAGTTATGGGATACTACAATGGATCCTCGACAGCGAACATTACTTCAAGTAACGATAGATGATGCTGAAGCAGCCGAGAGGGCCTTTCAAGAATTAATGGGCGATGATGTTCAAAAACGGCGTGAATTTATTGAAGCGAATGCCACGTCTGTAGTTAATTTAGATATTTAACTAAGTTCTTCCATAACTATTGGAAAGGCTTTAGCAAATCTTTCGACTTCAGGTGTTGGAATTGAAAAAGAAACTCGTATAAAATTATCACCAAATCTAGCTGAGACGTAATTTCCAGCCCTTACAAAAATATTATGTTCGTATAATAATTTATCTTGAACAGTTTGAGGATTTGCATTATGTTTTGAAATATCAATAACCATCATACTGGCAGCTGAAGGATAAACGGGTAACGTAACTCCATCAATTTTATCAATGACTCTTTTAATCAAACTTTGATTTTTTGTTGCAGTTTTTACTAATCCAGGTAGCCATTCTGTTTTTGTCTTTAATGCAGCAATTGAAGCTCTTTGACCAATTACATTAATTCCTAAGTCTGAAACCATAGTGCTTCTAATATTACTGACAAACTCCTTAGGCCCCACTAAAGAGCCGACTCTTAGTCCTGCAAGACCGCAGTTTTTTGAAACAGAATATGCAGTTATAGTTTTTTCTGGTAGTAAGTCTGCAGCTAGAGTATGTTTAGGTGCAAAATCGCGATAGGTAATATCATCAATTAGCCAAAGATTATGATCTTCTGCAACTTCACATATTGCCTTTTTTTCATCTTTAGGATAAGTACTCCCTAGTGGATTTATCGGATCAATTAAGAATATTGATTTGGTCTTTGGATTAACGGCGTTTTTTATGTCTTCAACATCAAATCTATAATTTCCATGATATATTGGTAAGTCAGTACATTTAGCTCCTCCAAGTTTGGCAAATTTGTGTACTACAAAATATGAAGGATCGGATGTGATCATTTCAGTTCCCTTTGGTTGTATATACCTCATTAAGCAGTAAAGAGCTTCAGTACCTCCATTTGTTATGTGCAAATCATGCTTAGTCAACTTCAAATCATCTAGAATTAATTGTCTAAGTTCAGGTAAACCTGAAGCCAAGGGGTATTTTGTGTATTCACGCTTATCTGATGATTTCTTTATAGCTTCTTGAACTGCTGAATGGGTTGGTAAATGGTTTGTATTCTGCGACATCCAAACAACATTCTTGTTAGTATGCGCATAATCGAAATCTTTACTCATATTTTCTCATGTGGACTAAAGCTATTAAGCTTAGGGCCCAGCATTGTCCTAAGACGTGATTTAACCTATGAGATTAGTCTTCGAATACAAATCTTCCCGTTTGTTGTGGCTTAGATTAATTGGTTTCGAGTTCTGGATGGTGGCCTTTGTTCCTTTCTTCATAGGTTTTGTTGTTAGTTCAAAAAAATTGTATGATTTTGATTTGTTTTATGGATTTTTGATTATGGCTCTTTTAACTTCCTCAACTTTCGTTCTTAATCATATATGTGATTTAGATATAGATTTAAAAAATCCACGTAAAGAATTCAGTTTACTAGTTCGTGGTGTTCTTAATGTTAGGCAAGGATGGTATTTATTCTGGACTTTTCAGATATCATGCTTATTATTGTCTTTGAAATATAGTTCTGAGTTTATTTACTGCATATTTGGGTTGACAATTATTTCACTGATTTATAATCTTGAACCTTTCCGCCTGAAGACTAAGCCCGGTTTAGATATAGTTTGTAATGGCTTAAGCTTAGGTTTTTTGGTTCCATTAGCTGCATGGTCGATTAATCAATCCCTTTTTGACTTTCCCCGTCTTTATTTCTTTGCGATATTATGCTACTTGATGGCATTGTATTGTCCTACTATAGCGGTTGATACCGACTTTGATCGTAAATCAGGAGTTAACACTTTCGCGACTAAATTCGGAGCCGTTCCCACAATGCGTCTTTCCTGGTTATTTACTATAATTGGAGTTTCAACCCTAATCTATTGCGGTATTTTAGAGATATTTCCATGGAATTCCAAGCTTCTTTTATGGACTGGTTGGCTTCTTGTAGCAGAGATTATAATTCACTATGTATATCTGCCTATTAATTCAAAACCTAGTTATGATATTGTTGCTAAAGGATCTATAATACTAGCAATGGTAGAAGCGGTCGCCACTCTTTTTTTCTTTCTTATTTTTTTGGATTTACTTCCTATTGGTTAACAAAGCCTAGAACTTTTGTACATTTTGAACAAGATACAGCAATTACTCTTCCTGCACTTCTTTGATTATCTCCATCTCCTCCTGTTTTGAATTCTACTACTTGAAATCTATATGTATTATTATCAACACCAATTTCTTTACTACAATAGGGGCATTTTGAGGGGCCGTCTGGATTATTATTACTTGAACTAAACATATTTACCTAATGATAACCTTATATGAATATAACTCTTTTAGACACCGTTTTTTGCTAGTTTATGGTTGAGTTAACTATTATTGGCACAGCTCATGTAATTGATTTGGCATATCCCCTTGAAATTTTTGTGCGAAATTCTAATCCAAATATTATAGCCTTAGAGTTAGATAGAGAGAGGTGGTTTGCTCTTAATTCTGAAGATAGAAAAGTTACAGGTCCATTTTATATTAAACTACTCGCACGATTACAAAAATATTTAGGAGATACGTTTGGTAGCCCTCCAGGTTCTGAAATGTTGGTAGCTGCAAAAATAGCAGCATCCCTCGGTGCTAAACTTGCTTTCATAGATAAACCAATTTTGCCTGTATTTAGAGAGACTTGGAAAAAAATGCCTTGGCGTGAGTTTCAAAATATAATAATAGATTCACTTATTTCGTTTGTTGGTGGCGGTAATCTCAATTTAAATAATAGTATTCGTACCGGTGACTTTTCTAATGAATTAACTGAATTTTCTGAGCGATATCCTTCTCTTAAGAATAATCTGATTGATCGAAGAGATACATATATGTCTACTAAGATTGTTAAACTATTTCGCAATAATAATCAAAATAGAATTGTTGTAATTGTAGGGGAGGGTCATCTTCAAGGTATTTCAGGAAAATTATCAAATTTAAATCCTAAAATCATTACATTGAGCGATTTATTACGAAGAAAAAATAATAGTGTTTCATTTAGTGTAAATATTTAAAAATCATAAATTATTTCAAAAAAATAATTCCAACTTATATTTGTGGCAACAAGCCCATTATTTGTAAAAGAAATATTCACATTGTAATTTCCTAATTCTAAAGGATTGTCCTCAACATTGAAAGTTTGAGTCCAACTGTCTGAATTATCACCTCCACAGGCTACGTTATGTGGCCCTGTATCCGTTCCTATTTCATTATCCTTAGAATCTTGAACAGAGATAATATAATCTATATCACCACCAATACCTGAACATGATATGTCTGTAAATTCGATTTTAAATGTTTTGACGAATATTTCGACACTCATATTATAGTCATTATTATTACTATCTTGCAAAACTACAGTTCCATCTTGTCCTTCATCTGAATAATCCTCTGGAACCACTTGCAGAATTTTGGTAATTTCTCCTTTTTCGTCATTTCCATCTACAACAACTAAGGTTACGTTGTAGTATCCTCCTTTAGACCAAGAATATTGAATTGTAGATTCATTTGTCGTTTCATCAATAGTGCCATCTCCATCGAAATCCCATCTGTACTCTTTTATTTCACCGTCTGGAGCTGTTGATTCGGATCCATCTAAAGTTATATTGGTATTTGCCCTTATTTTTTCAACGGAACTTCCATCATTTTTGAATGTAAAAACAGCTGAAGGACCTAATGATTTAATTTCAATAGTTTTAGTTGCCGTACCTTTTTGTTTTGCTCCATCCTCTACAGTTAAAGTAACAACATAAGTTCCAGGTTCATTCCAATTATGTTCAGGCGCTTTTAACGAAGAAGTTTTATTGTCTCCAAAATCCCATAAAAAATCCAATGCATTGCCTTCAGGATCATAGGAATTCTCCCCTGAAAACTCTATATTTTCACCAGTAAATGCAGAATTTGAATTAGAAGTTATAGAGGCTACAGGAGGTAAATTTGTAACTGAAAAAGAATGCGTTACAGCATTGGTTTCCCCATCAGGATCTTCAACCGTAAGTGTGACACTCCACTGCCCTTCATCTAGTTCTATTGCGAATTTTTCAGATTGGCTAGCTGTGTAGCTAGGCCCACTATCCTCTCCTAATTCCCACGAATAAGATAAAATATCATTATCGGGATCACTACTTGCCATTCCATTAAATGTGATTTCATTACCTCTTGAATAGGCCCCACCATTACTTGGTGAGGTTATTGTTGCTTTAGGCGGTCTGTTCCCTGGTTCAGCATTTATTACAATAAAATCTTCCCCAGTTAAACCTTGTGTGTCCCTAACTTTTAGCGTTAAAATTAAGTCTTTTCCTGGAGTAGAGATAGTAACTGTATCTGTAACTTTGGTACTTAAATCAATGGGACTACCTAACCCCGAAAGCGTCCACATATATTCTAAATCATCTCCATCTGGATCAATTGATGAGGATCCATCTATTTGGAATGGTTTACCAGCAGTTACGGTTGATGCTTGGCTAGGCATCAAAATATAAGCTTCTGGAGCATTATTAGTTTTATCTTGAGAATTAACTTGCAAGCACCCGCTAAAACACATTATAGTAAATATGAGTAATACAGCCAAGGCTTGAATTTTTTTCATTATATATCCATATTATCGTAGTATAAAGAATATCGGTTCATTTTTAAGTAATTAAATTGCTCCTGATTGGGCGTTTAGCTCCACAAGCTTCACAATGTAGCATTAGTGTTCGTCCCGTTCTAAGGAATGAAGTGTCTGGTCTATTACATTCTTGACAAACAACAAAGGTATTAATATATGATTTCATTCTCTCTTGAATTTTTTTTTCAGGTACTCTACCTTGTAGTACTAGTCTTCTGTTATTTATAGATCCAGCAGTTCCTAATTCTTGTAAAAGAAATTTATAAAGGTGATTTTCTTCTCTTCTTAATGTATCTACTATTTCAGAAAAATTTCTTATAATAGTTTTTTTACTTCCTTCATGAAGAATTTCTGGGTTTGGGGGAATAAAACGTTCTGTATTACTCATAACTTCTTCTAATCCTTCGCGCGCTCTTTCTAACAATTTTTCGTAGTTTAAATCCACATTGTCCTAAATCGTCCCCTTGTAAAAGGTTTTCGTTATTTCACGGTTTTTTTATAAATCCATAAATTAGACCCAAAGAAAAACCAAAATGTTGAATAAATAATACTAATGGCGCATAGAGCCCTTGTTTCCAGTTTTTTGTTTGGGACATGACAAGAATTCCTGCAATTCCTAGAACAACAAAGTAAAGTATATTCAGAATTAAGGGAATTATTACACTTATTTTTCCAATTAGAGGTATATTTATTTGATTATATGAGATATAATATAGCCCCATAAGAAAAAAGAAAGCTAGAGCAAAGATAAAATATCTAATGTCAAAACTGCTCGGATGCATTTTTGTTACTTGTGCTCTAGTTTTACCGTAGTTAAACATCTGTTTTAGAAAGGCGATTGGTCTCGATCTTCTATGGTGCCATACCACAACATCAGGCGAATACAGAATTTTATGCCCTGCCTTTGCAAGTCTGATATCAAATTCTACGTCCTCTCCTGGCCATAGACTATCATGAAATCTAATTTCTTGTACAACATCTTTTTTAATAAAGTAATTACAAGTTGGATTATGACTAATTTCCCGAGGCTTTGCATGACCTATGGTATATCTAAATGAAAATAAGAATTTTGAACCAAAAATCCTTCCTACAGCTTTAGCAAAAGGCAAGCCCGTTTGTGGTGTAAAATTAGGCCCCCCTACTCCAACGTATTGATTGTTATCATTAATATGTCTGACTCCATTTGTTATCCAATCTTCTCTTAGAATAGTATCGTCATCCGTAAATGCTATTATTTCGCCTTTAGCAAGATCAACGCCAATATTTCTCTTTTGGCCAGCAGGTACTGGTTCATATTTTAATATTGTATTAATTCCGTTATTTTTAGCTCTCTCAGCATTTACTTCTAGGAGTTTAGTTTTTTCATCACCTATTAATATTAATTCTAATTTATTTTTAGGATAATCAAGATTAGAAACACTTTCAACTAATCCTTTGATATAACTAACATTTCCTGTGGTCGGGATTACAATAGACACAAATTGTTTATTTTCCAATTTTGGACACCTTTAATTTCAATTAATTCCAGTGTTAGAATATAGAATGTTACTTAATTCTTTACTTAATTCTTCAGCTAATGCTTGATCTTTAGTTTTTAATATTGTTTTTCCAGATACATAAAGATTTATTTTACATTTTTTTTCTAATGAAAGTAATGTTCCTGTAAATGTATTTATCTTATACTTTTTTTCTTTAAGGGTTTCAATTATGCTTTCTAAATTAAGCTTTTTTTTTTTGGTTGGCATTAGAACCAAAGAAGAACAATTATTACAGGGCTTAATAATTTCAAACATTATATTCTATTCCCAATAAATAACTTCTATTTTAATCGTATAATCTACATTTCCTCTTTCGTGATCTATGACAATAAACCAATCTCCTAGTTCACTGATTTCATCAAACCATTCACGATGAGTATAATTATAGGAGTCTAGTTCTATGTAATTCACTTGCTCATTATTATTCCAATCGTGTGTGTAGTTTTTTGCAACACAAACATTGCATTCTTCTTCTTGATCGTTTCCTTCATCTTCATCAGGGTTTCTTTCTTGAGTATGATTATATAAATATAAATCTAAGTCATCCTCAGACACTCCAGCTTCATATTCTAAAGTTGCTTTAATGTATCTAACGGATGGGCTGTACAACTGCACAGAATATTCCTGTTGATTATCATTGCCAGTTATACTTTTTGTGCCTTCATATTCATAATTAATTCGCATTTCAATATCATCATAAGAACTAGCTTCATTAGTCTCCCCCATTTCATTAGTTATTCGGACTTTAATGGTATAAACTCCAGAATCAAAATCGTTTGAGGTATCATAAGTATTTGTTTCTTCATCTGTTTGGAATCCATCATCCACGTTGTAAGAAAAGTCCCATTCATATTTAGTAATACTACTTTCAGAAATAGAGTCTTCCGCAGAAAAAGTAACTGTTTTTTTCTCATTATTTGTTATCTTTGCCTCTATATCATCTTCAGTAGTAACAATAGCTCTTATTTCATTTACAGCTTTCTGAATTGTTATTTTTACGGTAGCAATAGCCGAATCTTGTCCATCACTAACAGTTAGTGTTACGTGGTATGTTTTTTCTTCATTAAATGAATGAGTAATTTTACCATTATTTGCTAAATCACCAATTTTCCTCTCATCTTTTTTATCAGTACTGTCAAAATCCCAGTAATATTCAAGTATGTCTCCATCAGGATCACTGCTTCCTTTTCCCGTAAAAGTAATTTCGATATTTGGTTCAAAGGGTCCATTTCCTTCATAACCAGCTATTGGAAGCGGTGCAGTATTCTCATTTCCATCATCTAAGAAATCCAAGCATCCTGAAAAAATTAACATTCCCGTTAACAGTAAAGGTAAGCATCTCATAATATTCCAAATTCTGTAAGCTATTATAAATTCTTTACCGTATCAATTTGGTGCAGGCGCCGGGATTTGAACCCAGGTTGAGGGGTTGGAAACCCCTAGTCATACCAGACTAGACCACGCCTGCTTAAATTTGTATTTTAAATTGTGATCCAGGGCCACATCCTTCTGGAACTTTTACATTTACTAATTGTCCGCTCGGTGCTCTTATTTGTATTTGTTGACCTGCCATTACACCTTCAGGTACCGTAACGGTTAGAATTGAAGGTGGCGTTGGTGCAGCGATAGGTTGAGGAGGTGAGACAGCAGGTTCCGGAGGAACTGGTGTAGGTTGAGGAGGTGCAGCAGGTTCCGGTATAGCTGCCATACTAGGAGGTGCTTGTGGTTGAGGTGTAGCAATAGGTTGAGGGGATGGTGTAGCCATAGGCGGCTGAGGAGGTGCTTGTGGTTGAGGAGGGGCTTGTTGTTGAGGTATTGCAGTCCCCGTATTTTCCATTCCCGCCCATTCATCACTAAAGTCATCTGCAGTTTCTTCAGAACCTCCAAATGCACCTTTTGATTTTTGCTGTAATAAGAAAGCAGCAGTGCTTCCAAGTCCAATTATAAGAACTATAGAAACAATCCAAATCGGATCAACAGGAAAACTACTTTGTTCGGAAAGCTCTTCTGTTTCAGCTCCTTCGCTACTTGCACCAGTCGCAACTATGAAAGTTAAGGTTGTTTCTTTTGATTCACTTGAATCTCCGGCAGATTGCGTTGTTATTTTTAAAGTTGCTTCATCCCCAGCAGATCCAATGGGCGATTTTACAGAAATAATAATTCCTTCCTCAGCACCAGAAGTTATACTAATTGGTTTACTCACACTTTCGCCATCACATACTGTATCAGTAGCTGCACCAGTATCTTGGAATTTTGTAATCCAGTCGCTTCCTCCGATTTCCCAATCACAAGTTACTATTGCTTGATCGTTAACACTTGCTAAATTTTTAATTTGAACATATTTAGAAATCCAAAAAGTTACACCAGGTTCTACTATAATTGTATCACCATTCGGTACCATTAATTGTAATTCGTATTCACCCTTAACTGAAATCTCAATCTCAATTTCAACAGGCTCACCTTCTCCTGCAGAATCACTTGCAATAGCTTGTATTATAATAGTTACAACTTCTCCAGCATCAGCATTAGATGAGATAGTAATATCTACACTCGCTGCATTCTTTTCTTCAAAAGGACCTAATCCACCAGTTCCGTCAATAAAAGACCAACCATCAGGTCGATTACCAATTTCACCTCTATACCAGTCCTTCTTTTTAATTACATAATTTACAGTTTCGGACCACTTATTGAGTAATTTAAAGTTAAAAGTTACAGTGTCACCAGGTCCACCAGAAACGTCCCCTCCTGAATTTGCAGTTATTTTTAATCCATAATAATTTCTCACATAAGTTTTAATATTTAGAGTAGCATGTGTACTGCCTGAATTTCCAGAGGTTGCTTTAATGGTTAAATCATCACTTTCACTGTAAGATACACTGCTGCCAGTGTTGTTTACGGTCAAAGTTACAATCTGACTTGAGAATGCAGGTATGATAATTGAATTTTCACTAAAGATGACCTCCCAATCACTGGTTATGATTTCAAGGCTGAAAGTATCTTCATTATTTCCTTCATTGTTTATCTGGACTTGATATGTAGTTTCTCCATCAATATCAATAGAACCTTCACTTGTTTTTCCATCTGCAATCTCTAGTGATACAGCTGCTTTTTCATTAACGCTTACTTTCAGTACTTTGTATTGTATATGATTCTCATCAGCATCTCCATTATCTTTACATTTTAGATTTATGTTGTGAGTTCCATATAATGCATTATCTGTTGCTTTAATTGAAACAGTTATTCCACTTCTAGTAGCTTCACCAGAAACATCTATGCCATCTAGTGACGTTGCTTGGCCTGCGCTTGTAGCCTGTCCATCATTACTCCACCAAGCCATAAGTCCATTGACTTCATATTCATTTGAATTAGTTATATCCAATCGAAATTCTTTCGGATCAGTAATAATATTTTCTATCGAGACACTCAAGTTAACAGTGTCTTCTACATCAACATTTGCTTCTCCGTTGAGAGGTGTATCAAAATCGAAGTTAAATTCATGCTCATCTGCACTTGTATTATTTAGTATAAAAGAGATGCAGAGAAGCAATGTCAGCTTGGCAAAAAATCTGGTGGAGTTCATGTAGAGATATGTTCCAACCAGTGCGTCATATAAATTTTATGCCACACTAAAGCCTATAAAACTCATACTGATAAGATTATGTGGAAATAACCGATAATCATTTTCATTTGGACCCCTTAGGTAAGGGCCAATTAGCTGTTAAAGAATTTGTAAGAGCAGGAGGCACTCGTTTAGTGTTAGTCCATAAACCTTATGAACCTTGGAAAAAAATAGAAAATTTTAAAAAACAAGTTGAAACAACTCTTAGATTATCAATTAAAGCTAGAGAGGCTGGAGCTAAAGTTGCTGTAGTGGCAGCTCCTCATCCTATTCAATTATTAAAACTTCTTGAATCTTATGAAGAAACTCAAGCTTCTGAGATATATATTGAGGCTGTAGATTTTTGTACAGAACTTGTAAATGAGAATAAAATTGTAGGATTAGGAGAACTAGGTCGCCCTCATTTTGAAGTTGAAGGGCAAATTTGGACTTTATCAAATAAGATATTATCTGAATCTTTGTCTAGGGCTAAAGAGGTAGATGCGGCAGCAGTACTTCATACAGAATCTGGAACGCCTGAAGTTATGGCTGATCTCTCTAAGCTTGCTACGAAAGTTAATTTTCCTAAATCTCGTCTAGTTAAACATTATGGAGGACCAGGTGCAATTGAGGATCCTCATGGTCTAGTAGTATCATTGATTTCATCTGCAACAAATATAGCCTATGCTTCTAAATTAAAGTCAAGTTTTATGTTAGAAACAGATTACTTAGATGATATCAAAAGACCAGGGGCAGTTATGGGTCCTAAAACAGTACCTCGTAAGACTTTTGCAGCTCTTGAAAAAGATATACTTTCTAAAGAGCAGATTTTTGATATACACACTACTTTACCAGATTCAGTCTATCGAGAATTTACCTAGACCTCAACTTTTTCGTCGCTCTTCAATTCCCATTCTAAATTAAGTCTCCATTGTCTACACCAAGCCTCTATGACGTGTCTTTCATGATTAGTTCCTACAAATTCGGTAATTATGACGTCTTTACTCCTCTTTGACATTTTGAAAGCTCCCGTCATCCTAGTTGAGCTGAATATTACGTTACAAGCCCCCAGCCCATACTTTTGCTTGACATCTTCACTTAAGTAATGAGCTAATCTATCAGCTTGATTAAGAACAAAACTTCCTTGGAATAGGTGACCCTTAACTCTTTCTAAATCATCTTTAATAATCCAATATAGAGTTTCACTATTTTCTTTTAGAAACCCTTTTACCAAAATTTCTTCTTTTTCTAATCTTAAAAGTATACTTCTTAATTCAGCCATTGGAATCTCTCCCTTGAGAAGCATTCCCAATCCTTCAGCCGAAACAATTCCAAAAGATAAAATTAATCGTTTTACAACTCGAAATTTGGCTTCTTCAGGTTCATAAATTCGATTAACAGGTAATGTACGATAATTTCCTCTTGTGGTTCTTACAAGATTTAAAGATTGATATAATCTAGCTAAAGAGAGTTTGAAAGAATCAGGATCCATCCCACTTCTTCTATAGAGTTCCTCTCTTGGAAGGCCTTTAGAATCTATAGCTAAGGCCAGTAGTCTTCTGTCATCCGGTTCAGGTGTAATATTTCTTGCATCTCGATAAATTATTGCATCTCTAACATTACAATATGTGGAATATCCGGGAATCATAACACCTTGGACTATTTCCATTTCATTTCCGTAATCTCTTGGATGGAAAAATTTTCCTTGGATTCTAAGAGACAGTTCATATTCGGATCTAATTCCACCCATTTCCCGGAATGCCTCTGAAGCACTTTTGAATCTTCTTTCAGGATTTATTCGTTGTCTCCATAAAAGGTAACCTGAGATGTCTCGTTCCTGATAAGATTGATTAATTACTGGGCCTTTAACTAGCCAATCACGTATTCTCTGATATCCCTGTTCTTCAAACTGTTTAACAATTTCCGGTTCCAGATCTTTTACTTTATTTCCTGAAAACGCCTTGATTCTTATTATATTACTGTGAAAGTTTTCTTGATAGGTTGCAAATTCATCAAGTGCTTCAGTAAAATCTTCAATACTAATTTCAGAATCTAGGACAATTTCCCGTATATCTAATAATCCAGACATAGCCCATGCTTCCATGTAACCTCCAACCATGCCTCCACAGATGATTGGATTGGTCCAAGCTTCTCCATAGGTTGAATACATTTCTCTTCGAATATGCGTTAACATCGGGTCTCTCCATGAGATTACTCGTGTTCTTCTTTTTTCTTTAGTTCTTTTTATTTTTTCAACTTCTTCTTTAAGACAGTATGTAAAAAGTCTAGTTGCTCCCACTACTACTATTTTTGATATCTTTTCTTCTTTTTGTAATTGATTAAGTACACTTCTTGTAATGTTCAATGGTAGTCCGCACTCTCTTCTTAATTCTCCAAAAGTTAAAGGCCCGGCACTTCGCAATTGATCTATTACTAATTTCTTTTCAGGTTTTTCAGGAGCTTCATATTCATTCAAAAGTTTATAACGATTGTGCGTTGTCCAAGGATTTCTGTGCCTATTATGGCGATGTATCATAAGTTTGTCTTCCAAACTTCTTAGAGCCCCATCTACGAATTCTGTCTTTATTTCTAATTCTTTTGCAATTTCACTTTTAGTTAAAGGGGTGCTTCTTCTAAGCATATCTACAATTAAATTTTGTATTTTTCCTTCTGGTGCTCTTCTAAAAAGAGATTGATATACTCCTACTTTATTTGCCGGTATATATCTTAACTTTCCAGCTAAGAATCTACCTTGGAGTATTGCGTCAGAGTCTCTCCATTCCCACCATTCATCTAGTTTGGCTTTTTCAAGTCTATGGAAAACAATTCTTGGAGATGCGACATCACTATATTGTTCAAATAAAGTTTGAAGACTAGAAAATTTTCGGAATAGTTTATAGTCTATATATTCTCTTAGAATCTTTTCAGGGACTACATCAATATCACCTTGTGATTGAGCTTCTAGATAGATTACATCTTCAGCTAAAAGATACTGTGGTGTACTAAGACCGAGAGAAAAATTCCCTCCTTGGATGGTTCCTTGTTCTTCTAAATCATAAAGAGTTTGGTTTATTATTTCTTCAGGTATATTTAATTCAAGGGAAATTTGTTCACTAGTACTTGGCCCTATAAAACCAATATATTTTTTAATAATCCAGTCAAGTGCCTTTTCATATGAGATTGTCTTTTCAATAATTCTTTTTCTAAAACCCATTGGTGTCTTACAAATCACATAATTTTTTTCCAATTCATCACTAATTTTTCTAGATTTGATTTCTTTGCCATTTTTGAGGTTTTTGTAGGTCTTCTCAGCATCTTTACTTAATTTTTCATCAATACCATATATTCTCTTATAATATGGAACTAATTCTGGGATAACAAATAATCTTTCTTTGTCTCTAGTCCATACAGATTCGACCATTTTGTCATTAATCATTTCGTTACACATATCTTGCATTTCAGAATGAGGTATGTCTGACATTCGATAGATTGATTTTTCTTTATCGTTCAGTAAATATATTCCACCAATTTGTCTCATAGCTTGAATTAGTCCTTCTTTGGTTCCTACAATTGGTCTTTTTTCATTAAAATAAGTTAATATTAGTTCATTTTTAAACCTTGGTTTGTCGCCTCCATCTTCTTCTAAAACTCTTCCTAAAACTTGAGCATGTAATTCTCTTAAGAGTGCCGAACGATCTTCCATTAATACAATATCACTTAGTCCTGAAAGAATTAAACTGTGCGAAAATGGAGAAGGGATTGGTTCATAACCACGATATTTTACGATTCTCAAACCACTATCAATTTCATCTAGAATCAATTGTGCATTTTTTAAATCAAAAGCATCATGAAGTATTTCGCGATATGCTTCTTCAAGCATTGGAAAAGAGTCTACTTCATTTATAGCTTCTAACACTTGTGTAGTTCTTAGTTGTTGCCGAGGTAATGAGATTTCTCTTCCTTTGTAATTCCGTAAGACCATAAATGATCTATTTGCACAATGTCTAAATCGCTGAGCGAAAATTTCTGTGTTTTTTATAGCTTTTCTTAATAATGGTTCCAAAATTTTAGGTTTTAATCTTTCTACAATCCCTTCTATTGCTAATCTTTTTGGGAATGTTAGTAAGAATGCATCGTCACTTAAGGAGATTCTGACACTACTTCCTATTTCTTTTCCTAATTCATATGCAAAAGCTCGAGCTAAGGCATCGTTAACTCTTCTTCCAAATGGGAAATGGAAAATTGCACCACTTCTCCCTCGATTATCAATATATCCTTCAACCATAAGTGTTTTATCCGAAGGAATAAAACCACAGATCTTTTTTTGTTCATTTAAGTGTGAAAGAATAGTTTTGGCAGCACCTTTATCTAGATGGTAATCTTTTTCTAACCATTTAATAATTTCGTCTTCAGATTTTTTAAGCATATCTTCAACATTAGCCCTAAATTTCCCAACAGCTTCAGATAAATCAAAAGATCTAGGCAGCATTTCTCCGGACCATGAAGGGACTGTTGGCTTTCTTCCTAATCCATCCTTAACGATTACAGTAGATCTTTCTGATTTAATAAATTGATAAGTTCTTCCTCCAAGTACAAAAATATCATTTTTTGAAAGATTTTCAACAAATTTTTCAGATAAATTTCCTAATTGGATTCCTCTTCCTTCTAAAACAACGGCATAATTAATTTCTTGAGGTATTGTCCCAATATTCATATTATATATTTGTCTTGAGCCTCTTTTTATTCCAATTTCTTGCCCTTTTTCTTCATACCAGATTTTAGGGTAAACACCGTGATCTTCTAATTTATTACCACCTAAAAAATCTAGAACATCTAAAAATTCAGATTTAGATAGATTTCTATAAGGATAAGCTGACTTAACAAGTTGATACATTTCATCAGTTTGCCATTGTCGGTCTAATGACATTCCGATAATAGACTGAGCCAATACATCTGTAGCTTTTTCAGGTATTGATACGCGATCAATATGGCCATCATATGCTGATTTAACTAAAACTGCACATTCAAGCAAATCATCGGAATCAAAGACAATTAACCTACCTTTTGAAATTGCTCTTAGTGCATGTCCTGCCCTTCCTATTCTTTGGAGGCCTTTAGCAATTGATTTTGGCGATCCAATTTGGATAACGAGATCAACATATCCAATATCAATTCCTAGTTCGAGACTTGTAGAAGAGATTACTACGTCCATTTCCCCAGCTTTTAGTTTTTCTTCAACATCTAATCGCATCTCTTTAGATAGAGAACCGTGATGTGCGGCCAACTTTTCAATACCTCTTTCTTTAAGCTGCAAAGCAATAGATTCAGTTCCAGCTCTAGTGTTTGTAAAAATCAAAGTAGTTCGGTGGTCATTTACTAGGTCGACTAATAAATCATACATCTTTGAATTAATTACTTCAGTCGAATAAAGTGTTAAGTTATCAACTGGACAGAGAACTCTTAGATCCAAATGTTTTCTTTCTTTAACATCTACTATATTTACAGTTCTTGGTTTTCCGTTATGATATCCGCCTAAAAACCCAGCAATATCTTCAATAGGAGCTTGCGTCGCAGATAAACCAATTCTAGTAGGTTCTCCATCGATTATTTGAGTGAGTCTCTCAACAGAAAGAGAAAGATGTGTTCCTCTTTTATTGTTTGCCAAGTCATGTATTTCGTCTAAAATGATATATCTTGTTTTTCTGAAATGGTCTCTGAATTTTTTTGATGATAAAAGGAGCCCTAAACTTTCTGGAGTTGTTATTAAAATGTGCGGTGGTTTTCTTACCATTCTAGCTCTTTCTTTAAGAGAAGTGTCTCCAGAACGAACAGCAACTTTGATGTCAGGTACATCTATCTTTAATTTGTCTGCCAATTCAATCATTTCACTTAGTGGTTGTTTTAGATTCCTATCAATATCATTGGCCAGAGCTTTTAGAGGTGAAACATAAAGTGCATGTACTCCTGTTTCCAATTCGTTTTCATTATGCCTTTTGAAAAAATCATTTAATATGCTAAGAAAAGCTGTGAGAGTTTTACCTGAACCTGTAGGACTTGATACTAGAACATTTTTGTTATTATTAATAAGAGGAACGGCCATTGCCTGTGGTGGGGTTAATTCCTTAAATTTTGTATTAAACCATTTTTTAACTATTGGTTCAAAATTTTCTAATAGTTCTTTTTTACTTGTTCTATTTGTAATGTAATTAACCATGTTTTCCAAAGCGATATCAGAGGCGTAATAGCAAGGGGTGTAATAGAGTATGGGTAATTCTAAAATTCAAGTTTATATCATAAACTCTTTTTAGGACCCTTCAGTCGCGAAAAAGAGCCACCGTGGCTAAGGGGTATAGCGGCGCCTTGGTAAGGCGCAGGTCGTGGGTTCGATTCCCACCGGTGGCTCCATTATTCTACATAATAGGCCATATGTCCTTTCGCCCACTTGGAAATATTAACCTCGTTAACAAGTTTAAAATTGGTTTTTAATTTTTCTTTACATGCTATAATAATGTCTTTATCTTTTCCAGGCATTGATTTTGATTTTAGCATTAAAAATCCACATTTCGGATTAAAAAAATTATAGTTTCTCAAGAAAACATCCACTTGATCTCCTTGTGCAATGTCTTGGTAAAGGATATCTGGAATATTGGTGTGTGGCTGGTAGTTTTCTGGAAAATGAGCATCCCCTAGATATGGAATTATGTTCTTTTTTTCTTCAACTAAGAGTAATAATTCAGCCATAGCTATAGAAGAGATATCTACAGCTATTATTCTACCTTGATGACAAATATTACTAATAAAATTGACAGTATTTCCTTCAGCTGCACCTAAATAAAGAACAATATTCTTATTTCTAAAAGGCCATTTTTGTCCTCCGGCTAATAAGTAAGCTGATAATTTTGAATGGTATGGATTCCAGCTAATCCATTTTTTTCCTTTTTTTAATTCTAATAAACCTTTATTTTTTCTTAATCCTTTAGGGAATTCCATATCAGTTTAGGCCTTGTTTTTTAGCTTCTATAGCTTCCTTAATACCAGGATCATTTATCCCCGTCCAAGCCTCAGCACCAATTATATTACTTGAGTCCATTCCTTCTACCCACAATTCAAGCCCTTCAAATGTGCTTCTTGTACCCTCTTCTATTATAAATTTATATTTTGTAGATTCAGTTGTAGGAAGTCCAACAGACCAGATAACTTGGTTTCCTTCTCTTTTACCAGGTTTAGGTTCCGCTCCATTAATTTTATGACCCGGTACTTCAACTCTTAATTTAAAATTTGCAGATTTTAATCTATAATTAATAATCTTTATTTCTATTTGAATTTGGTTATTTTCAAATTTTATTTCTTCTTCAATCCAAACAACATCCATTATTGCAGCTACAACTTTATCCAGATTAGGTACTGGTTTGTTAACTACTATTGATGTTTTTTCTGCAATAGCTGGTAAAACTTTTTGAACTAAGTCAAATTTTTCAGTTACTTTTGCTCTTTTCTTTTGTTTTTTGAGATGTTTTGCTAAAGTTTTTGCATTATTTCTAAGGGCTAATTTACCTTCTTTTTTTATTTCATTTATGTCTGCAATAGCTTCTTTAGCTTCAGAAGTAAAAGGGATATTTGTAGAAGCTACATGCACTAGAATAATTGCTGGCCCATTTGGAGTGCCTTTACCACCTTTTTGTTCTAATCCATATTGTCTCCAATTAATGCCTTGGATTGCTTTGGTTATTGCACATCCACCAGCTTGGTACAATAGAGGCACTCTATTAGCAAATCTAAGTATTTGGACGGGTTGATCTTTAGGTAAATTACCTCCATATACCATTCCAACTTCTACAAGAAAAGGTGTACCTGAAAATACAGAAGGTGTTCTGCTTACGGGCAGTGTGTAAAAATCAGGTCGATATTCATCTAGAACTTGTTTTAAACCTAATTTAATCAATTTAGGCCCTATAGGAACTAGGACTCCACTTGTTGGTGTTCGAATAGAAGTAGTTTGGAAAGCTTTAATCATTGCTTTAGCTTCGACACGAGTTAAATCTTGGGGTCTCATTATGGAAGATAATCTTGATTTTTTTAGAACATCCCCAATACTTTTTGTACCCATTGATGAGAAATCTTTACGTAAAAACTTTGCCATTTGATGTTCTAGGCTATGATGAGCCATTCGTAGAATTTGACCTAATTCAACACCGTGTGGATGTGGTTTCACTCCCTCTCTTGGTAATTTTGCCAGTTCTTGACTTGCTCTTTCAAAAACAAATCTTTTTTTGTCCGGATTCGTAAAAATAATGTGAGCATGGGGATTAACAATTGCTGTTGATTTAATATATTCTAGAACAGAAGGTCTTGCTTCTCTGTATCTTCCTTTAATTGCAAATTCAACTTTAGTACCATGATATTTTTCAGGATAAATTCCATCTTCATCAGGTTCTGCTAATTCATCTTTCCAAACAAAATCTTCAGTCTTCTCAATATTTCCTCTATTATTTCTAGTATCTAATTTCATAGTAATTCTACTAGCTAAATGTTCTTTTGAGATTCTTGTACTAATAATCGCAGATCTTCCTGTAGTTAGTTGACCATACATTATTGCAGCAGATATTCCAATGCCTTGTTGTCCTCTCGATTGTTTTCCACTTCCAAATCTTGAACCATATAGTAATCGCCCAAATACATTAGGTACATTTTCTTCAATTATACCTGGTCCATTATCTTCGATAGAAATACTTAGTTCATCTTTTCCTAAATTTCCAAGGTTTATTCTTAATTCTGGAAGAATATCCGCTTGTTCACAAGCATCAAGACTATTATCTACTCCTTCTTTAACTGCAGTTATTAGTGAGTGAGTAGGATTATCAAATCCTAAAATATGTCTGTTCTGTTCAAAAAATTCAGAGACCGGTATATCTCTTTGTTCTTTTGCTAATTGGTGAGCTTTAGTTTTTTTTTTTGGTTTTGGTTTTATTTTTTTTTCTTCTGATTCAATCTCCGGAACCTCTATTTCATCAGGTTTTATTTCTTCACTTTCAAAGTTTAAGGTCATTTGACCCATTCAATCGCTATAAGCACCAATAATTAAGCAGTACGCCCTACTTACAGAAAATTTAATTTACAAAATCGAGATTTGGGTATTTGATTTCTGAGTAAACTCCCATTCCAGTGGCCACAACCTAATGCAATTTTATTGTATTTAACAACTACAAAACCAGGTTTTGTATTAGAAATAAGTTCTAGATTTAAACCATTACAAAAATCTCTTGTTTCCTTTTTGTTTAATTTAATAATATTTTTAGTTATTTGGTTTCCAAAGAGTTGAATAAAATTGGTTGTGGGTTTAGGTGTTTTATTTAATCTAAATACACAGATTCCTATACTTTCTGGATTAAGCTTTTCAATTTTTCCGGGACCTATGTAAATTCTATTCTTTGATCCAATATACCAATTATATTCTTCAAATCCTATTTTGGAAATTCCAAATCTTTCTTTACAATAATCAAGAATTAAATTTATTCTTCCGGAATTAAGGTCTGTCAACATTTTTCCATTCTCGCTATAAAGAAAGCATTAGTATCATTATGGTGAGGCCAAATTCTCATGCATTTCTCTACTTCTTTGTCATATATTTCTTTATTCCATGTAGTTATTCCTTTACTGGTCTTAAGCCCATTAAGTTTGATTGTCTTAAGATCTATGGATTCTTCTTTGAGAATTTCGTCAATAATTCTTTCGTTCTCTTCAGGAGCAAATGTACACGTTGAGTAAAGTATAGTACTTCCTTTAGGGGCCATTTGGCAGGCTTTTTTCAATAAACCTTTCTGGAGTTTACTAAATCTTTTATAATCCTTATCTCCCCATTTTCGGGCCACGGCATTTTTTTTTCTAACGGTTCCTTCTGAACTACAAGGCGCATCAACTAAGTATAAGTCAGCTTTTGTATTTGGAAATGATTTGAAATCTCTCAATGACACAGTAGTATTTGTTATACCTAAACGATCTAAATTACCCCTTAATGATTTTATTCTTCTATGTCTTGAATCATTAGCTATGATATGACCTTTATTTTGCATCATATCTGCCATTTGCGTAGTTTTAGAACCTGGTGCAGCACAACAATCTATAATTTTATTTTTTTCAACTACATCTTTTACAATTAGTGGTGGAATCATAGAGGTTAATTCTTGAATGTAAATCTGCCCTACAAAATGTTCAATACTACTACCTAAATTTGTAAGATTTGATATAAAAGCATTCTCGTTCCATTTCACTTTTTCGAGATGAGGGTCATAATTTTGTAATCTTTCTAGTATTTCTTCTTTTTCAGCTTTTAGAGTATTTATTCTGAAGGATTGTTTTAGTGGTTTATTTATGTATTTAGCAAATTTTTTAGGCTTGTCAACAATATTGCTGTAACGCTCAATAATTCGTTCTTTTACAGTTTGAAATTTATTCATACCTAAGCCCTTAACACGTGGGCTTTTGGATTTTTTATGTTGGCCATAACGTTTCTAGTATCAATTACTAATTTGGCATACTTACCGATTAGTTCATAGTCAACAGCAGAATGGTCAGTAGTTATTACTATAGCATCTTGTTTTTCTATATTTTTTTGATTTAAGTCTATACTTTTCAGTGAATTTATGTTTTCTACATACGGATCATGATAGCAAATATGAGCACCTTTGAATTCAAGTACATCCTTTATTCTTAATGCTGGAGATTCTCTTATATCATCAATATTTTTCTTGTAAGCCACCCCCAATATCATTATGTTACTCCCTTTTATGCTTTTGTTGTTATCATTTAATGCCTTTCCTATTCGTTGAGCTATATTTTCAGGCATCTTCCGGTTAATTTCACCTGCCAATTCAATGAATTTTGCTTCTGTATTGTATTCTTTTGCTTTCCATGAAAGATAGAATGGATCAATAGGTATACAATGCCCTCCCATTCCAGGTCCTGGATAGAATGGCATGAATCCAAATGGCTTGGTCTTAGCTGCATCTATAACTTCCCAAATATTAATCCCCATTCGATTAAGTACAATTTTTAGCTCGTTTACCATTGCGATATTCACTGCCCTGAATATATTCTCCATTAATTTAGTGGCCTCAGCAGTCTCCATTGAGCTTACTTCTACAGTCTCTGAAACTATGTTTTTGTACAGCCTGCTCGTTAATCTAAGACAATTATCTGTAAGTCCTCCCATTACTTTTGGAATTCCTGAAACATTAAATTCTTTGTTTCCTGGATCTTCCCTTTCTGGAGAATAAGCAAGAAAGAAATCTTTACCAGCAACTAATTTTGTTTTTTCTAGTATTGGTTTGACAATTTCCCTTGTTGTTCCAGGATATGTTGTTGATTCAAGTATTACTAATTGTCCTCTTTGAAGATATTTACTAATCATTTCTGAGGCACTTTCAATATAACTCATATCTGGTTGTTCATGTATGTCAAGTGGTGTAGGAACACAGATAATCAGGCAATCCATATCTTTTATCTTAGAAAATTCTTGAGTAGATGTTCCGTTATTTTTAATAAATTTTTTCATTAAATCTTGTGTTATGTGTTTCATTATCTGTTTTCCAGCATTTATATCATCAACTCTTTTTTTATCTTTGTCGAATCCTAAAACCTTGAATCCTTTATTGGCAAATTCTAAACCCAATGGGATGCCAACATACCCCATTCCAATAATTCCAATTTTGGCATCTTTGCTTTTGATTTTATTTTGAAGTTGAATCATCAGGTCCCCTATGGCTATACTGAAACTACGCGAAGGGGGTATAAATTACGTTATATTTTAGTCATCCATTCGAATTCATCTTTTGATGTGCCAAATTGGATTCCTGTAAGATCATTGTACAGTTCATTTGTTATTTCTCCTATTTTACCATCATTAAAGAGGTATTCTTCTCCTTGGTAATTTATTGAACCTATTGGTGCCACTATTGCTGCAGTTCCCGTACAAAAGACTTCATTTGCATCTAGCGCTTCTTTAATACTTATTCTCCTTTCTTCAACTTTTAGTCTCATTTTGTTCTTTGCTAAATGAAGGACTGAGGCTCTTGTAATTCCAGGGAGTATAGATCCCGTTAGTTCAGGAGTCACAATTTTCCCATCTATTACTGCAAAGAAATTCGCAGCTCCAACTTCTTCAACATATTTTTCTTCGGCTGCATCTAAGTATATAACTTCGGCGTAACCTTTCTTCTTTGCTAAACTGCTTGGTAACATTCCTGGTACATAATTGCCGATTGCCTTAACGCCCCCTGTTCCTTTGAGAGGGGCTCTGTGATAATCATTAGTAACTATTAGTTTAATTGGAGTTAATCCTCCTTTGAAATAAGGCCCTACTGGACTTACATATACTATAAAGGTATATTCAGTTGAGGGAGCTACACCCACACCTTCGCCAGAACCAAATATAATAGGTCTAACATACAGTGCACCTTGTTCAGTATTAGGAATATAGTCTCTATTATCCCGTACTACTTTTTTGACCGCATCCAAGAAGAGTGAACCTGGAATTTCAGGCATAGATAGTCTAATACAACCATTTGCAGCCCTTTTGGCATTCATTTCTGGTCGAAACATTGCAATTTGTCCATCGTCCCATTTATAAGCCTTCATTCCTTCAAAAAGGCCTTGTCCATAATTCAATACACCAGCAGCAGGAGATATGTTCAAATTTTCAAAAGGAATTATCTTTCCAGCTTTCCATTCATTCCCTAATTTGCATTTTGCTACGTACATTGATCGAGTTCTAGTAAAACTAAAACTCAAGTTGTCAAAATCGATTTCGACCGGTTTCATTTATTATTCTCCATGAATTTTTTCAGTCTATTCTCTAAAACAGGCATATCTTCTTCATTTACAAAAGAGATACACACCCGTAACCCTTCATGCCTATTTGAGCCGGTCGATTTTAGAGTAATTGTTGAAATTCCATATTTCATTAATTCTAACATTAGATGATTACCTTCATAATTTGGGTAGGACATTGTTAGGTAAAATCCATCTCCTACAATTTCATCCATATCATTTTCATAAACTTGATTAAAACCATATTTTAGGAAAATCTTTCTGACGCGTTTAGCCCTCTCACCATAAGCTCTTGTTACATTAATAAAGTTGAATTTTCCATCGGTTGCACTTTCTAACATCTTTGTCAGTGCAAACTGGGCAGTGTGGCTAGTACCTGAGGTAGTCACATATAGTCCTCCGAGTGAAAATGCATGTCCAAATCTTTTTCTGCCACAAAATGTTTCTAATTGTTTAAATTCTTGTTTATTTAGTTTAGGTGAGATAATGGCAAGGGCACACCTTGGGCCTGGGAAAGAAAAAGCTTTAGAAGCCGAAATTAAGGTTACCCAATTTGCACCAAATTTGCCAATAGTGGGAATGTATGGTTCTTTATTTGGTTGCGAGTAGTCTTTTCTGAAATCCATTCCTAAATAGGCAAGATCCTCTATTGCCAGAATCTTATTTTTGTCACAAATTTCAGCAATGCCCTTTAATTCTTCATTATTCAAGCATGACCAACTTGGGTTATTCGGTGATGACCAAAGTAATCCGCCAATATTTCCATTGGATATTTTTTTCTCTATGGCTTTTATTAATTTTTCTCCACGATTATCATAAAGTTCAATTCCGTCACTCTTTAATCCTAAAAATTTTGATTGATATCTAGTTACAGGAAACGTTGGATCTAAATACAAAATAGTGTCTTTTTCTTTATGCATATTTCCAGCTAAAGCTTGTGAAATATACCCTCCTTGTAATGATCCACAAGTCGGTATTACATCTTCTGGTGTTACATCTATATCTAGAAAAGCCTTCACAAATTTACTTCCAGCTAATTTTAATTCAGGGATTCCATCAAAAGGAGGATACGATCCTTGTAGTCCTTTGTCAATTGCTTGTTTTTCAGCTTCTTTAGCAATGTTTGGTGTAGGTATATTGGGTATCCCCATCTCCATTCTGACAAATTCGAGTTTTCCTTTTTTGCTTATAAGAGTAGCTAAACGGTTTGTTTCCCGAATAGAAAGGTTGTTAGGGTCGAATCCAGTTTCATCAAAAATTTCTTTTAGAATATCTTTTGAAATTGGTATTACATCGGTCAAATATAGTCCCTCTAAACTCAGTTTAGTAGACCCCTTGCTAAAAGGTTTGTACAAACTTTATAACTGACTTTTGAGATACTATAAGTAATTAATATGATGCCCGTTGAATTATCAGGAAATTTATTTAAAGAATTGAGAGGGCGAGCTTGTCGTCTTCTTTCAGATGATGGATGGACGCAGTCTAGTCTTGGTAAAGCATTAGGTGTAAGTCAAGTAATGGCTGGAAATTATTTACATACTTTGCCAACGCAGTACAACGAACCAATAGAAAGCAATTTACAAGAGGCTGCAACTTCTTTAGCAGAGATTCTCAAAAGTGGAGATGCTTCTCGATGGTCACTAAAAATAAAAATAGATAATCAGGAGCTTAGTATCAACTTCCCAGTTCAGGATACTCGAGAAAAAATGTTGGTTAAAATCACTGAAATGCGTAAACGTTTAGAAACTGCAATTCCATTATTATCTCCACAAGTTCGTGTCAACATTGCAATGGCTTCTAATGATGCGATTACTAGCGCAGATATAGTTGCATTTCCAGGTCGATTGACACCAGTAGGCGGTAAGGCCCGTCCACTTTCCTCTCCCAAATTTGGAGGTTCTTCTCACTTATCCAATTTACTTCTCGATTTACGAAAGTTTGATTCTAATGTTTCTATCATTATCAATCTTAGATGGGATTCTATAGTTTCAGAATTACTAAAAGAATTGAATATAAATTCAGCTAAATTAATTAGGAATGGCGACGATTTAGAGATTAATAAAGTAGTTATGAAAGCGGAAGCTTTGATTGACGAGGGAAGTTATGGTTTTGAACCATCATTGTATATTGTGGGTAACAACTATGACAGAGTCTGTAGAATAGTAAAAGAGTTAGCTAAATCAATGGAAGCAATGGCATGATCTCATCAAGTCTTGCATATGTTTTATTGTTCGGTTCATTAGCTTTTTTTGCTTGGTTAGGTTATCGGGAGTCTTTCGAAAAAGAATTGGATAATGACTATTTTTTATCAGCTCGAGGGAGTCAAAATTGGATAATGATTGGTCTTAGTTTGTTTGCTTCTGGAATGGGTATATGGATTCTTTTTGGCCCTTCAGAGGTTGGGTATTATGGAGGTTTCTATGATGTATTTGGATATGCTTTATCTTCAGCTACTCCATTTCTTTTATTAGCATATCTCGGACCTTTAATTCGAAGCCTAACTCCAAATGGAGTAACTCTTGCAGATTTTGTTCGTCAAAAGCTAGGACGTCCTATGCAAATTTATGTAGGTGTAATTTCTATAATTTATATGTTTACATTTATGTTTGCAGAGTATATTGCAATTGGACGTACAGTCGAATTTTTATCTGGAATTGACTTTTTAATTCCTATAGTTTGTGTTGCCGTCGTTACAACTTTTTACACCGTAATTGGCGGTCTACCTGTTTCAATTAAGACGGATCGTATCCAGTCCTTTTTCATAATTTGGTTAATAATTTGTGTTATTTTATTAATTTTTAATGAAGGTGTTAGCAGTACGATAGGTGATTCTAGGGCTTACACACCAGAAGATATTGAATGGAATTGGTATCATGGAAGTATTAGTGATTATTCAACGTTTAAAGCTGGTTTAGCACTTGTATTAGCAATAACTGCAGCTGAAATGTTTTCACAGGGTAATTGGCAGCGCACTTGGGCATCAAAAGATGATGAAACCTTGCAGAAAGGCGCAATTATGGCGTCGGTTCTATGTTTTATTACAGTATTATTATTTGGTTTTCTAGGTACCGTTACTGCAGGTCGAGGGTCAATCAATGATCCTTCAATTGCTTTTTTTGAATTAATTAGTGATTATCCAGAACCAATATTAGCTATGTTATTAGTTCTTGGAGTTGCCTTAGTATGTTCCAGTATAGATACTCTTCAAAATGCAGTTGTTGCAGTAGTTTCTAGAGACTTAACTGATTCTAAACTTGATATTCAACAGGCACGATATGCTGTAATTGCTACAGCTCCTGTCGCAATTTTACTGGCATGGTATTATTCCGAAGATGCATTAAGTGTTTTCAGAATCTTTTTGGTGGCTGATTTGTTTGCAGCAGCTACAGTACTTCCTATTTTCTTATCATTATCCGATAGAGTTACAGCAAAGGGTGGTTTGGTAGGAGCTTTCTTTGGATTAATTTCTGTAGTCATTTACGGCATTTATACTTCAGATTTACAAACTGGACTAGATTATCTGACCAATCCAGTTAATGAGTTTGGTTTAGCTAATCTTGAGGTCTTTGTATCTGCACTTTTTGGTTCAGCCTTGATGACTTTTATAATTTCTGAGATAGAAATCAGAAAAGATGCTTATTCTTCAGAAGAAGATAAATAGTTAATCATGAGACAATACAAAATTACCTTGAATTAGTAGTAAATTTCCGCTATGGCAGTCAATAGTAACAGTTCTCGTAGGTCCTATTTCATTATGGACTCCTCTTCCTCCCATGCTTAATTTTTCATGTTGAAGATTCCATCTTGCTCCAGTGACACTGACACGTGCTTCAGGCATTGCAATAAGTGAAAACAAGGTACTTTCAGCACCTTCTATTGTTTTTGAATCTGTAATAGCTTGTACCGTAAATTGTTCATCAATGAGACTAATTTTAGAATTAAAAGCTAAACCTAATGCAGCTAAGGTATGATCAATTCTACCGCCAGACCATCCTACTATTTGGATATCTGTTGCACCTTTTTCAATGGCATATTCGGCGGCTTTTTCTAAATCAGTTTTTTGAATATCTTTGTTTGTTATTGTCCATTCTTCAAGTTTGGTCATAGTCTTATCTGAAACAGAATCTAAATCTCCAATAATCCAGTCTGGGATAATATTGAATTTTAATAATCTATCTGCTCCGGCATCCGCAGCAATGACTATAGTATTCTTTGCTAGTTCTATTACATTACTACTTAGTGGTCTATTTCCTACGACTAGTGCTTTCTTCATCTTCATTTAATCAGTTTCTCCTTATTTTTATTTATTTGCTTCAAATACATTCTTCCAAAAAAAGTAAATAATTGACTTCTAATAGTTTTTTTTTTCTTTTTTTTAGATTCGGCTCTATATGTTATTTTATCATAAATATCCATGAATTTTTTATCGGCATGATATTTTTTTCGAAGTTGATTATATTTTTCTTTATCAAAATGCTTCCAGAAATCTTCATAACTGAAGTAACAAGTTGAAAAAAAACCTTTGAACACACCGTGGTTAAAAGAAAATTTTTCAAACGCTTTATTTACTTTTTCTGAAGGTATTCTGGTGTTCTTAATCCCATAAATTCCCAAATCTAGAATAATATTATCTTCACACATTTCGGGTTTACGAGTGCAGAATATTTTATCGGGATGATAATAATCAATACTTGGACATATCCAGAGTGGATAAGTTTTTGTCATTTTATCAACTAGATGCAAAGCTTCTTTCAATTTAGATAATGGAACACCTATATCTGTCGCAAGAACATATTCATCTCTAGTATAATCCCCAACTATATGACTAGTGGCAGTGAAATATTTGTTAATATTTAATTCATCAGTTCTAATCAATTTCTTGGGAATGGTTGCATATATCAAGCCGGCATATACAAAATCCCGAATTTTGTAAGGTGTATACAAGTAATGTCCCCAAAATGCAGAATAACTATATCGTTCCAGATAATCAACTAGGCGTAAGTAATCATGTCTTTTCTTTTTTGCTATTTGAGCATATAAACACATATGACGTTGTTTGAACATATCCTTATCTTTCATGATTAATATGTCGTTTGTATTTACCTCTTCTACATAATTTGCAACTACAATGGTAAAGTCATTTTTATCATTGACAAATGCTTCTACAAAATCAGCTTTTGCATTATGTATGATTTGTTTAAAATCATTGTAAAATCCATTGAATGAATTGTGGTGTAAATAATCGACTTTGACATATTGCAGGCATGGAATTAATTTTAATTTAACACGAGTAATAATTCCCATGGTCCCATATGTACCTCCAATTCCATAATATAAATCCGAATCTTTGTTGGCAGATACATTTTTTACGATTTCCCCATTTCCTAATATTATATCGAAGTCAATTACATTGTTATTGAAAAATCCGTTTGAATAGGAATTTGATCCTAATGCTATACCTCCTAAACACCCTCCTACTGTAAAATTGTCACCTTCTGGCAAAGAGGGAACTATCTTTTTTTGTCGTATAGTTAATCGGTTTATTTTACCAACAGTAACAGCTGATTCACAATCTATGTAAGTTTCACTGATAGATAGTATTTTGTCAAGATTGTTAGTATTTATTCGTTCTTGGTTTTTTTTAAAATTTAAATCTCTATGATTGTGCCCTTTTCTATTAGTGGTAACAAGGTTATCATTTTTTTTTAGTCCACTAGATATTTTTCTTATTTTTTTCTTATATTCTTCGTATTTCATTATTTGTTTCCCAGAAAACTGGTCTTTATATTATGATAACTGTTATTTTAAAATATATAACGCCTAGACTAGTTTTAGCTTTCCGTTTAGGTAGGGATTATATTTTCTTTCTTCGCCTAGAATTGTTTTTGGTCCATGTCCAGGATAAATCAATGTGTTATCAGGTAAGGTAAGTATTTTTGTTTTTATAGAATTCATTAGTTCTTCAGTATTTCCGCCAGGTAGATCCGTTCTTCCAATTGATCCTTTAAAAATTACGTCACCGCCAATAAGGTGACCAGGTGTGTAAAAACAAAGCGAGTCAGGACTATGCCCTGGGCAATGTAAGATTTTAAATTCCGTTTCACCTATTTTTACAATTTCATCATTATTAAGATAGCCGCCTGCTTCAATATTCGATACTTTATATCCAAAAGAAGCTGCAATAGGTCCTACATTTCCAAGTAATTCTTCCCCTATAGGACTGATTTCAAGTGGTAAATTCAATTTCTTTATAGCTATATTTGCTTCCGCAATATGATCTACATGACAATGAGTAGCTATTAATCTAACAATATTCATTCCTTTGTTTTCAGCATCTTCGATAATATTTTCAATTTCATCACCTGGATCAAAAAAGATAGTTTCTTTTGAATTGACATCCATAACTAAGGTAGCATTCATAACTAGAGGTCCTACTGGATATTGAATAACTTTGATGGTCATACTTAGATTAAAAATTCATTTTACCTTCGGGAGATATTAAGGTTCGTTTATGATCGCTATCAAAGGATATTTTTGGTCCGATGATTGATTCTTCAATTACGCCACCATATCCTTTTACATAAGAGAGTATGACAGATTCTCTAATAACGCATTTTTCTAATTTAACATTAGGGCCTATTATCGTATTTGGTCCAATAATACAATCTTGTAGATTTGAACTTTCATGAATTAAAACGGGACCTCTTATGCTTGCTCCATTATGAGACGCAGTTCCATTTTTCTCGATTAATTTAATGTTTGCTTCTAAATAGGAACTGGGAGTTCCAGTATCTATAAAATAACCTTTAAATGGAAAACCATAAAGCTTATTCCCTGCAATTTTAGGATAAATATCTCTTTCAATAGAAATTTTTTGTTTAGGAGGTATCCTTTCTATAATCTCAGGTTCTAAAAGATAAGTTCCTGCGTTAATCAAATTTGATACTTCTTCACCTTTTGAAGGCTTTTCTTGGAATTGTAATATTTTATTATTTTTTAGTTTTACAACTCCAAAACGACTAGGATCATTGACTTCCCATAAGGCTAAAGTCCCTCTAGCTTTATTTTTAGAATGAAATTCAAGCATATTCTTTAAATTCAACGATGAAACAACATCACCATTGAAAACAGCAGTAGTTCCTGTGATATATTTCAAACAATTTCTTATTGCACCTCCTGTCCCTAATGGTTTTTTTTCAGGTACAATAATTATTTTCTTATTAAGATTTTTTGTTTGAAAATATTCAATCATTTCATTCAAACCATAATTAACGGCTAAAATAGCAGTGTCAAAAACATCGGGTAGGTTTAGAATCATTCTTTCAACCATTGGTATATTTGCTAGAGGAAGCAATGGTTTTGGTACACTGAGTGTTAAGGGCCTAAGTCTAGTTCCAAATCCTCCTACTAATATTATGGCTTTCATGTTATCTTGAATCTAAGCGATGATGTATTAATGTTATGCAGGCTGAGCTGAGTAAGCTCTCTTTACCCAAATTTATTTGAGGCAATTTATCAAGTATTTGCATTTCTTCTTTAGTTGGATTCATATCATCGCCAAGTATGAAAGTTTCGGTATTATTTATTTTATCTTTTCCATTTTCACTAAGAAGTACTGGATTTGGTAATTTTGTTAAAACTTCTTCCAGTCCTATTCTTTCCATAATTATTCCAGGGCTGGTTTCCATTATATTTTTTTCGTTTTTGTATTTGATTAGCCCATTTCGAATTAAGGCAGCGGTTGAACGTTCATCGGGGTTTAGATATCGTATGTTTTTTCCGCTAAAATGAACAGTTATAGGTGCTTTTGGAGGTCCATTGAGTATTAGCCAAACATCAGTGTCTTTTCTTATTCCATGTGATTTCCAAAGTGAGGCAGTTACACATCTAACTAGAACATCAAGTCTTCCGGCACCTCCACAAATATCATTTAATTTCCAATCAGCGACGGTGTGCGCACGATGCCCGATTACTATAAAATTTCTTTCAGCCACGATATAGCTTATTGAGTTGTTCTTAAATTGGTGCGGGTGCTAGGATTTGAACCCGAGTTAGTGGTTTGGAAAGCCACCGTCATACCAGATAACACCCATCTATCTGAATTATTTTTTAGTTTTCTTTTTTTTAGGTTTTTCTTTTATCATCTCAGCTTCTTGTATTTCTTCTTCAAAAATCCATTCGTCAATTTTGCCGAAATCATCATTTTCAAGTTGTTTAAGAGTAAATCTCGCCATCATTACAGCTCCTATTCCAAAGATTAGAATTCCAGGATAAATAGAAGGTTCAGCAATTATTCCTAGATAAATTCCTGAAACAGCCATTCCAGCTAATCCAATACCCATTATGGCTTCTCCAGCTATTAATCCTGATGCAAAAAGAATGCCAGGGCTGTGTAATTTTTCTCTTTCACTTTCTAATTTTTCAATATTTTTTGCTTTAAATAATTCGGGTCTTGCTTTTTTCAATGGTACTTCAAATTTTTTATCAATATAAATTTTTATCATACCTCCAATAAATATAGGTATTGTCATTTTCAAACTTAGATACATTCCTACAGCTACGGCCATAATAGAAATATTTAATCCTCCTTTATTCATAATCCAACTTTGTGTAGCAGCGACAAATAGGCTTCCTGTGAATAAAAATGCAGGAATGGCTTCTTCTAAATATCCACCAATTAAGAAAAGAAAATATGCACACCCTAGTATATTCATATAATTCTCTGAATGTCTAAGAGCAATAAGACAAAATGCAATTCCTGCACCCATGAATACCATAGCCCAGTCCATACCTCCTCCTAATATTCCATTTGTTATACTAGCCATTAGAAATGCTTGAGGTGCTTCTAAATCTCCATTAATTATTTGATTTGATAATAAATTTAATACAAGTGGTATAGTTAGAGCACCTGCAGTAATTCCTACAACTTGTCCGATTTGTTGTCTCCATGGGGTTGCACCCACTAAATATCCTGTTTTTAGATCTTGTAAATTGTCTCCAGATATTGCTCCAGCACAGGCTACAAAAGCTGCTACACCAATTACAGCAACTTGTAATTCTGTGGTTTTTTCTCCTCCATATACTAAGGAATTTAATAAAGCGAAAGTAGTTGCAGTTAAAATAACAACAATTATTGTTACCCCAGATAAAGGATTGTTACTACTTCCCACAATTCCTGCCATGTAACCGGCAACAGCTGCAAATAAGAATCCTGCTGTAAAAATAATAATTAATGACAAAATTGCAGGTAATAACAGTCCTGAGATTATCCAGACCATAAAAAACATTGGAAGTGCCATAGCAGCGCTAGTTATGGCGATCGAACGGGCAGGTAAATCCTCATCAGTTCTTATCTTGTTTTTAGTAGATACAGTTGACTTAGTAGCTTCAATCATTTCTGTTATCCCTTTAACTAAAGCTTCTCTCATAATTACTAGGGTATATAATCCACCAACTAACATAGTTCCAACCCCGGCCATTCTTCTTCTTCCATTTATATGATTGGCGTAATCACCATTTGTAATTACATTTCCATTAATTGCCGCGTCTGTAATTTGCATGATGAAGGCATCAGTAGGACTTAGAAGGGTGCTCGCTACAGGCATTATGATAATAGCCCCTAATAGTCCTCCAAAAAAAACAAAACTAGCAATTGCAGGTCCTACAATATATCCCACTCCTAATAAAGCAGGTGAGAATTCAGCGCCTAGATAGAATGTAGTTTTTGATTTTGCATAAACTGCCGTTTCATTTAATTTCCCTGTTAATGTATAAAATCCTTGCCAGCCATGTTCCCATAACCCTATACTTACTTGCTTTGCAGTATTATCAACCGTAACCATAAGTGATGACATTAATTTGTATAAAACTCCAAATGTAATTCCTGCAAAAATGGGAGTTACTTGCGAACCTCCTTTTTCACCAGCTATCAATACTTCAGCGCAGGCTACCCCTTCAGGGTATGGTAGTTTTTCTTTTACTATAAATATTCTTCTAAGGCTGATTGAGAAAAGAACACCAATTGTTCCTCCCACTAAGGCAATAATTAATGTTTTTAAATAAGGAAATTCAGACCAACCCACTTCTCCGTTACTTGTTTGATTCATTACTAACAATGCAGGTAAAGTAAATATTACTCCAGCAGCTAAAGACTCTCCAGATGAAACTGCAGTTTGTACCCAGTTATTTTCTAGAATATTTGTACCTTTTGATAAATTAGCTTTTACTAAACTTCTCAATACAGCCATAGATATTACAGCAGCGGGAATTGATGCACTTACGGTCATTCCAACATATAAACCTAGATATACATTTGCAGCAGTTAATAGCATACCTAGTACAATTGCTATAATGATTCCTTGTACAGTTATTTCAGGTAAAATTGTTTTTGCAGAAATGTAAGGCTTATGCTCTTGATTTGTTGCCATAACATAGGTCCATTTGTAAAACAGTGATAAAGGCTTATGGGCCTCCTCTGTTTTTAATCTACCACTCTCTGACATTATGTGAGCACAGGGTTATCACTAAGTTTCTTCCACGATTCGGGTTTCACCAGACAGAGATGTAATAAATGCCGAAGTTTTTTTTGGTCTATATCCAATCAAGATCTTTGCGGAGATGCACCGTGTGTTGAGTATTCATTTATTGGTAAACCTTTATTTTCGACTCCTATGAATCTTGATGAAGCACGTGAAGCCTTCCTAAGCTTTTTTGATAAGCATAACCATACTAGAGTTGCAAGAGCCCCAGTGGTGGCACGATGGCGTAATGACATTTATCTTTCCATAGCTTCCATAGCAGTATTTCAACCTCATGTCACAAGTGGTTCTTCTAAGCCACCGGCTAATCCTTTATCTATTTCTCAACCTTGTATTCGTTTGAACGATTTAGAATCTGTGGGTAGAAGCGGTCGTCATCTAACAACTTTTGAGATGATGGCACATCATGCCTTTAATACCGAAAATAAAAAAATTTATTGGCAAAATCGTACTGTTGAACTTTGTCATGAATTGTATACAGGATTAGGCTTAGCTGGCTCAAAGATTACATATAAGGAAAATCCATGGGTTGGAGGGGGCAATGGGGGAGAAGCACTTGAAGTGTTAGCCGGGGGTCTTGAATTGGCCACTTTAGTTTTTATGGATTTGGAGGAAGATCCTAAAGGAGATATTGAACTTAAGGGCATAAAATTTAAGAAAATGCCAAGGTCAATAGTTGATACTGGTTATGGTCTTGAAAGATTGGTTTGGGCCTCACAAGGAACTCCTACAATTTATGAAGCAGTTTTTCCAGAAGCAGTATTATATCTAACTCAAAGAGCAAATTTAGAACAGAAATTGAAATCCTCAGGTTCACTTATCACTGAAAATGCAAAATTATGTGGTGTTTTATCTGTTGATTATGGTTCAGATTTAACAGAGTTAAGGCAAATGGTTCTTGATAGGTTGAATTCATTGGGTCACAAATTATCTCTTTCTGAATTTATTTCAACAATTGAGCCGCTTGAAAAATTGTTTGCCATAGTTGATCATTCAAGAGCATTGACATTTATGTTCGGAGATGGAATTGTACCCAGCAATGTTAAGGCCGGCTACTTGGCTCGAATGGTTTTGAGACGCACAGTCATTTTATTGAAAGACATAGGCGTACCAGATGCACTACCTGATATGGTAAAACATCACATAGATAATTTTGCTAAGACGTATCCTGAGCTTGAAAATAATAAATCACATATTTTGGATATGGTTAATTTGGAAATTGATCGTTTCACTCAAACATTAGAAAGAGGCCGCCGTGCCGTAAAGAGAGCTATTGAATCTGGCGGTATTGATCAAGATAAATTATTAGAATTATATGATTCTCAAGGTTTACCACCTTCAGTAGTTAGTGATTTTGCAAGTGAGCAAGGATATTTGATAGAGGTTCCAGATGGTTTTCTAGCTATGGTTGCAGACAGGCACCAAGGCGAAATCAAGGTTCAAAAGAAGGAAACATTTATTGATGCTAAATCAACAAAATTAGATTTTTATGGAGATATGGAAAAACGTTCTTTTACTTCAGAGGTAATTTTCTCTGAGAAAAATCAAATAGCGTTGGAAAATACATTATTTTATCCTGAAGGTGGAGGGCAATTAGGAGATAAAGGAATTATCGAATGGAATAACCAATCAAGTGAGGTTGTAGACGTACAAAAGATTGGAGATGTGGTTGTTCATCATATTAAGGGTGAGGTACCTCCTATCGGGGTGCAAATTTCAGGAAAAGTAGATGATAATCGTCGTTCAAGTCTAAGCAGACATCATACAGCTACGCATTTGATTGGCGCAGCGGCTAGGGAAATTCTAGGTTCTCATGTATGGCAAGCTGGAGCTTCCAAATCGACAGATAGGGCTAGATTAGATATTACACACCATAGAAGATTAACTCGTGAAGTGGTAGAAGATATTGAATCTAAAGTTAATAATTTAATTTTAAAAGATCATTCTATTACTACTAAATTTCATAGCCGAGAAGATGCAGATAGAAAATATGGGAATACTTTGTATCAAGGCGGTGCGCCAAAATATAAGGAGGTCAGAGTAGTAGAAATCCCCGGTGTGGATGCCCAAGCCTGTGCAGGTACACATGTATCAAAAACTTCTAAAGTAGAGACCGTCAAGGTTTTGAGGACAGAGCGGATACAGGATGGTGTGGAACGCATAGAATTCTCAGCCGGACCGGATGCGATTAAGGCAGCACAGAAAGAAAGAGCCCTATTGGAAAAGACTGCTGAAGAATTAGGAGTTCCTGTTAATCAAGCACCTTCTGCAGCTCATAAATTTGTTAAAGAATGGAAGGAACTACGAACACGCGTATCATCATTAGAAAAAGAATTAGCATCGTTTAAATCTTCTAATTATAAGGGAGTAAGTAAAGGAAGTATCACGTATTATTCACAACAATTTAGAAATTATGATACTAATCTTGCAGAAGTTCAGAAAATAGTAAGAAAGCTTACTTCTGAGGAGGCTAGTTTGGTAGCAATGAGTTTTCCGAGTGGAGATAAGGGTATGATAATTTTAGCTAAATCGGATTTTGTGAATGTACATTGTGGCAATGTTCTCAAAGATATCTTAGCCTCATTAGGTGGAAGCGGAGGAGGCAAGGAATCATATGCACAGGGTTCTTTTCCCAAAGAAAAATGGAATGAGCTTGGGGTAATGTTAAACGCCTTGTCTAACCGAGTCGCTGAAGCATCTGGATAATTATGAATTAAGTCTCCTAATTATTTTGTTTCGACCATTATACAGGAATTTATTAGATATTTGATTCCATCAGTATTTTTCAGCCATTCTTCTAATTCATTACTTTCAGATCCAGGTTGAAACCATAGATGTTTGATTCCTAATCCAACAATATGCTGAGCTATCTTCATAGCAATAGGAGGAGGTACAACAAAGTTAGCAATATCAGGTAATTTTTTCATTTCTTCAATTGAAGTATATGCTTTATCGCCTTCAATTGTATTTTCTTTTGGATTTATAGGAGTCACGTTGTATCCTTTATTTCTTAAATCAAGATAAATTTTGTTCCCATATTTGGTTTTATCATTTGACGCACCAATAAGAGCAATGCTTGCATTTTTTTCTTTTAATTTTTGTAATACCATTTAATTTTCTATAAAAGCTTCAGTTTTTAACGTTTGAGATTTAATTCGGAAGCATCTTTGAATTTTACGTTTTTTAGGGTTTTAAATTCGGGGGACTATAGTCCCCCGTAATTTCCACATTACAGAAAAAGATATTTAATCTACCTTTCAAGGAGGCTATCAATGGATTTAGTAGTGGTTGAGTCCGGTGCAAAAGCCAAAACAATTCAGAAATATTTAGGTAAGAATATATTGGTAAGGGCTTCTATTGGTCATGTTCAGGACTTACCTACAAAGGGAAAAGAGGGCAGTAAAGCATTGTGGAGTCATACCGATACTAGTCTACCAGATCCTCCTTGGGATTGGACTGAAAGAGCGGAAAAAACAGTCAAACGTATTATTTCAGATAGTCGTCATAAGAAAGTAGATAGAGTTCTTATCGCTACAGATCCAGATAGGGAAGGAGAATTTATAGCCTGGAGACTTGCTGAGCTACTTTCTGAATTTGGTAATATTCAAAGAATTACTTTCAATGAAATAACTGAAACAGCGATAAAAGAGGCTTTGCAAGCAGCAGGTAAGGTAGACATGAATCTTGTTGATGCAGCTAAGGTTCGTAGATTTATGGATCGGTTGATTGGTTATCGAACTTCACGCTTTGCTAGGTCTTGGAGCTTGAGTTCCATGGGGCGCGTTCAAACTCCAACATTAGGTTTTGTAGTTAAACGTGAAAAAGAAATTCAAAAATTTGTACCAACGCCTTATTGGGCAGTTCAAGCTATTGCCTCTGGAATAGACTTTAGAGTTCGATTTCATGATAAAGATGATCCTTTAGTCTGGAAAGATGAAAAAGGGAAGATTGACGTTCATCGTACAAATGATTCGAATGTGGCCAATAAAGCCTATGAATATTTGAATCTAGAGTCTCAATTAACTGCTAAAACAGTGTCTTTAAATGATTACAAAAGACGTCCTAAACCACCTTTTACCACAGACACACTACTTCAGGCTTCTGGAAGCAAATATAGTTGGCGACCAAGTAATACTATGCGTGTCGCTCAAGGACTTTATGAGGCTGGTCACATAACATATATGCGAACTGATTCAACGCGCACTAGTGCCTCTTCTCGTGATAAGGCAAAGGGCTTTATCACTTCTAAATGGGGTTCTGAATTTGTAGGAAAAGGTTCTGTCAGAGGAAAACCAAAGTCAGGTGTTCAGGATGCGCATGAAGCTATTAGACCAACTAATCCATTATCTGAATTACCAAATGGATTAGATGACTCTCAGACACGTTTGTATCGTTTAATTTGGTCAAGATTTATTGCTAGTCAAATGTGTGATTCAGAGTGGACTAGTATGAAAATTCAGGCACAACTTGAAACATTTGATAAATTATTGGATGGAGATACCAAATGGAGGATAAGATCTGGTTGGGAATCTGCATTTGAAGCAATTAATCGAGTACCTCCTTCATCACCACCCTCTCCTGAAATTACAGAAGGTAGTAAAATTAAGTTAGATAATAAAGAAGATAATCCAAAATTAATAGAGGATCAGACAAAACCTCCTGCTCGCTACACACAACATGGTCTGGTTGCTCTGATGAAATCAGAGGGCATTGGTCGCCCTTCTACATACGCTGCAACTATTAAGAAATTATTGGATCGTAAATATTGTAGCGATACAAAAGGCCGCCTCAAGCCAACTGAGCAAGGAGCATTGCTTTGTGATGAGGTAGTGCCGTTTTATAATTCTGAAAAAGAAAAAATTAGTTTATTTTCATCATCTTTTACTTCTGAAATGGAATCAGATTTAGACCAAATAGAGACAGGCCAGCAGGATGGAGCCTCAGTATGGGATGGCTTTGTTAATTCATTTAGACAGCTTCATGAAACTGCAATTTCAAAAAAGAAGGAGACACCTACTAAGCGCCAATTAGATTATTATATGCGTTTAGCCGAGTTAGTTTCTAATTCGGAATTAGAAAATATTATAGGTAATGAAGATCCGCATAAAATGGATGGTGAGAGAATAGGAGAAGTCATTGATAAACTTAAGAAAGCTACAGAAGATATAGCACTTCCAGCTTCATCAAAGCAAGTATCTTATGTTCAAAGTCTGGCAGAGTCATTAGAAATGGATGAATCTTCAGTCTGTGAGTTAGTGGGGGTATCAAATTATGGTGATCTTACTGGTGGAAAATCAGGAACAGCAAGTGATCTTATTGGTCAACTTAAGAATAAGACAGATAGCATATCTAGGCCACCAAGTCCTAAGCAATTAAATTTCATTAAAAATTTAGTTAAAAAATCTGAAATTGATGAAAAAACTGCGTGTCAATTAGTTGGGACGGTTTCTTATTCAGAATTATCCGGTGGTCGTCAAGGAAGTGCAAGTAAATTGATTGAAACATTACGCAAGAAATCCATAAAGAAATAGTTTATTTTTTATTTATAAACCGAAGATAGTTTAAATGAGCTCCAAATCGAAAGTTTGTGTCGACTATAAAATTTTTAACAGATTCTACAGGTAAAGCCGGTGAAAAAACATTACAGATAAATGATTTAGCATTAGAATTAGAAGGAATTAAAAGTGGTTGGTTAGATATTCTCAATCCTGGTCCAAAAGAGAAAATATTTATGCTCGATAAATTAAATTTCCATTCTATTGCAGTTGAAGATTGTTTTGCAGGACTTATGCTTTTTTACTTTTATCGTAAGGGGTGGATTGGACCTCAGAAATGAATAAATTTATACATCCACTTCTGAAAGGCCAACCTCTTGAGAATAGAGATTATCAAGCAAATATTTCTAAGTCTTGTTTATCTCAATCTACATTGGTAATTTTACCTACGGGAATGGGTAAAACAGTTATTGCCTTGAGAATAATGCTAGAGCGTATTAGTCAGGGGCAAATTCTTTTTATGGCACCAACTAAGCCATTAGCCCAACAACATGCTGATTTTTTACAAAAACATCTTGATAGACATGTTCAATTATTTACTGGTGCTATTTCTCCTAAAGAGCGCGAACCTCTTTGGTCTTCTTCAGATATAATTGTTTCTACTCCTCAAGTTGTTTCAAAAGATATTGCTAATAATCGAGTATCTCTTGAAAATTTTTCATTGCTAGTTTTTGATGAAGCCCATAGAGCTGTTGGAAATTATGCATATGTTACAATTGGTAAACATTATTCATCAGTGGCTAATAATCATCTTTCAATAGGCATGACGGCTTCACCTGGAAGTTCAAAGTCAGAGATAATTAGGTTATGTCGAGATCTAGGGATTTCAGCAGTAGAAAATCGTGATGAAACTGATTCAGATGTTATTGCTTATATTCAACCTATAAAAACTCGTTGGGTTCGTGTAGAGATGTCAGCTGTAGTAATAGATATAGCTAATCATTTAAGAAAATTGCAAGATTATCTTTGTGGAAAGTTGTACAAACAAGGCGTTATAGATCGTCCAAGAAAAATTTCAACAACAATGCTCATAAAAGCAGGTAAAAAATTACAATTAGATTATATAAAAACCAAGCCAAATCCTCCTCCACAAATTTTCAATATGTTGACAACCCAAGCTATGGCAATGAAAGTGGCTCACGCTATTTTAACGATTGAAACACAAGGCGTACTACAATTTTTAGATTATACTTCTCGTATTGAAAAAGACGCCCGTGAAAAGAAAAAAGGCAGTAGAGCTAATAAATGGCTTTCTTCAAATTCGGATTGGCGTATTGCACTAAAAATAGCTAAGTCTAATACCTCGGAACACCCTAAACTTGAACGTTTATTAGAATTAATTGAAGTACAAATACGTTCAGGGTCTTCTCGTTTTATAATTTTTGCAGAAATTCGCCATACTGCAAAATTAATAGTTGATTATCTTAAAAAAATCAAAGGTACTAAACCAGTTAGATTTGTTGGTCAAGGCTCGCGTGAAGGAGACAAAGGTATGACACAAAATCAACAAAAAGAAATTTTAAATAAATTTCGTGAAGGTGAATTTAATATTTTAGTTGCGACATCAGTTGGGGAAGAAGGCTTAGATATTCCTTCAACTGATGTTGTTGTATTTTATGAACCAGTTTCATCAGCAATTCGCTTGATTCAAAGAAGAGGCCGTACTGGTCGTAATAGGCCTGGTGAAGTATTTATTTTTGTAACTAAAGGTAGTAGAGATGAAGCAGCTTTATGGAGTAGTAAAGGTCAAGAACAAAAGATGCATGATTTATTTTCAACAGGTAGGATTGAGATAGATATTCCTAACTCTGAAGAATTATCTGGATCTAACATAATAGAGACATCAAATTCAAATTCGGTTCAAACAACTTTTCGTAATAATTAATTATATAAGAACTAATATTATACCGACCGTTGTAATGTAAGTAAATATGCGTAGACAACCAACAGTTCCATTGAAAGAAGAAGTTAAGCATGGACATGGGTTTTTTAGAGGGGAAAAATGCCCTTTAAGTGGTGAAGAAGGAGTTTTAGTAATGTCTCCAAGACATCTCGATCAATTTGGCAGAATGATGGCTGGTGTTTTACGTCACTTTCCAGACCGGTTTGATCTTGAAATGGATAAACAGGGATGGGTTGAAGCTTCAGAATTTGTTGATGCTATTAAATCGCAACGACGTCATTTTCATTATTTAGAAACAAAGCATTTGCAAGCGGTCGTGGAAACTGATCCAAAAGGTAGATATCAATTAAAAAATGGAAGATTACGAGCAACATATGCTCATACTTTAGAATTAGAATTAGATTTACCTATTGACATGAACCCTGAGCACCTTTATTTTGCATGTTCTAAAGAAGATTCAGATGAATACTTGCAACATGGTTTATATCCTGGTGATCGCAATATGGTTCACTTATCTAGTACAAGACTAAATGCACTAGAGGCTGGCAGACATATAATAGGCAAACCAATTGTTTTACTTATAGATGTCAGAGCTGCTGAAGAGTCCGAAAACCAGATTATGAAAGCTGGAACAACAGTTTATCTTACAAAAGAGATATCTGGTAAATTTCTTAAGAAACTTCCAGATAGTACATAATTACGTGAATTAGAATCGTGACAGTTGATAAAGATTTAGAGCGTAGGAAAATTTCTCGTGTTTTAATTAGTGTAAGTGATAAATCAAATATTTCAAAATTATCAGTTGAATTTAAACGATTGGGTATTGAAATAATATCTACTGGTGGAACTTCTAAGATTCTTAATCAAAATGGCATTGATGTAGTTCCTGTAGAAGATATAACTAATTTTCCAGAGTTAATGGATGGTCGTGTTAAAACGCTACATCCTTTAATTTTTGGAGGTATTTTAGCTCGAGGTTCAGATTCTAAAGAAGTTAAACAACATGACATTAAAACTATTGATATGGTTATTTGCAATCTTTATCCTTTTTTGGATGCAGCTTCGAATGGTGCAGAATTGGCTACATTAATTGAAAAAATTGATATTGGAGGTCCTAGTTTGCTTAGGGCTGCAGCCAAAAATTATAACAGAGTCACAGTGGTAACAGATCCTGCAGACTATGAATGGATTGTTAAAGAAATTGAATTGGGTGGTCTTAATCTTAAACAAAGACGTCAATTGGCATTAAAAGCTTTCAGACATACTACAGATTATGATACATTGATTCAGAAAGTTCTTGCTGAACAATTTGATGAAGAAGGCTTACCACCTTCTTTACACATAAGTGGATTAGGCAATCCACCCTTAAGGTATGGTGAAAACCCTCATCAATCAGCTATTTTTTATTCTGATCTATTATTTGAGGGCCCTTCAGTTTCTAATGCTGTTCAAATTCAAGGTAAACAGCTTAGTTACAATAACCTTCTTGATTTCGATGCAGCTTTAGCTATTGTTACAGAATTTGAAGAGCCAACTGCAGTAATAGTAAAACATAATAATCCTTGCGGGGCAGCTAGTGGAAAAAATTTATTAGAAGCTTATAATCTTGCAATTCAAACAGATCCCCAGAGCGCCTTTGGAGGTATCATTTCATTCAATAGGGTGGTTACTTCTAGTCTTTCTAAAGAGATAATTAATTCTTTCAAGGAAGGAATTATAGCCCCTTCATTCACTAAAAACGCGCTTGAGGTACTTTCACAAAAAAAGAATTTAAGAGTATTAGAAATAGGAGAATTAGAGGAATATAGTCGTAGTCATTCAATGCGCTCTTTGGATGGTGGTTGGTTACTTCAGGAAGCTGACGAAGTATCAATTGACATTTCAAAGTGTAAAGTGGTTTCCAATCGTAAGCCAACGCCAGAAGAATTTGATGCACTTGCTTTTGGTTGGAAAATAGTTAAACATGTTAAGAGTAATGCGATTTTGTTTGCTAAGGACAAACGAACTGTTGGAATTGGTGCAGGTCAAATGTCACGCATAGATTCAGTAAAGATTGCGATTTTCAAATCTATTCCTGATGCACAGAACACAGTTATGGCTTCAGATGCATTTTTTCCATTTAGAGATGGAATTGATGAAGCTGCTAAGGTTGGTATTACTGCCGTCATTCAACCAGGTGGTTCAATACGTGATCAAGAAGTAATAGATGCTGCAAATGAGCATAATATGGCAATGATATTTACGGCAGTGAGGCATTTTAAGCATTAATGAAAGAACTCTGGTTATTTTGTGAGATATGCGGTGACGAGAATCCACATGAAGTTTTGAAAAGTCGAACTTCTAATAAGAAGGGATTTCGTTTTCAAGGAATAGTTAAATGCGGAGAATGTAGTAATATTTTTAATAGTGAGATTAAGGAAGTGCTTCCTATTTCTTTACCTTTGCGTATTTCTGTTGATAATGAAACGCTGAATAGTTTTATTGATATAGATAGAGGTATTCTTTTAGAAGTTGGTCAAACACGCCCACATCCTGATGGTTTAATACAAATAACTGGTTTGGAGTTAATTAATAAAAGACCGTTAAAAATTTATTCAGATGACAAGCCAATTATTTGGGCTAAAAGAGTAACACATACAAAAGTTCGTTTTGCTATTCATGATGGAGAACACACTAGCTCTTTTAAGCAGGAATTTGAATCCCAAGAAGAATTTTATGTAGGAATGAAATTGAGATTAGAAGGTCGCTTAGCTATTGTAAAAGATATAAATCTTTTTGGAGGCAAATCCGTTAAAGCAGCACATGCTATTGAAATAACTAGGGTGACTTGTAGGCATATTGATGAAAAAAGAAGGCAAAGGAATAATAGTAGTAAACAATTCAGGTAAAAAAAGTTTAGAGGATAATTTACCTGAAGAAGATTTTTCTATATCTGAGGATGCTTTTAGTGAATTAAATACTAATTCGACTGAAAAATTAGTTGATAATATCAATAAAATAGATGAAAAAAAAGAATTAAAAGAAGATAAAGAAATTGAAAAAGGTATAGAAATTGAAGAAATTCCCAGCCCTAAATTTGTTTCAAATAGTGAGATATTTAGTATTGTATTCTCTCGCAAAACATTATATCATGTATTAGTTCTTTTTATGTTTCTTATTTTCTTTGGTGTTTTGAGTTATTTCGAATCTGATCTTGCTGTAGAGATAATTATTGTATTTGGTTATGGCGTTTCTATTGGTTATTTCTTTACGGCTGTTTTAAATCGATTTGCAGGAGTTCGTAATCTTTCAAGATCAGAGCGTGCTACTAGTTTAATTATGCCTTTAACATTATCATTTCTTGTCTCTGGATTTATATGGATTAGTTTGCATAATTCAACTTATGGTAATAATATTGAACGCATTCTAAAATTGGGTTTTATTTTTATATTTATATTGTGGCAATTTGCGCAAGCTTGGTGGATGCGTATTCCATTCAAGGAATTTGCACTGCGTCGTATGAATTCATATTCTTTAGAAGGAAAAAGTAAGTTAGGTATGTTTGGTAACTTGTTGGCTCCGATTCTTTGGTCTTTAATAGGGCTCTTATTTTTCTTTTTTATTTCAAATTACGTGCCTTCATTTTCTGAGCACTTTAATCAAATGTTTATCTTATCTTGGATTTTGTTTATGAGTTTGATGGGTTTTGTTTCTTTTTATTTTTTAAGAAAAATGCACAATATTCTATGGTATAATCCCAAAGTAGCTTCTTTTTCAGCATATTTTGCAATAGGTTATTGGGGATTTCTTGCATATCATGCCGGAATTCTTCTTTATTCTATGTTCAATGAACCCAGTTTTGTTTATGATTTATTTTTTATGATATTTACGATAATGCTAATAATTTATTCACTTTCCGTACAAACATTGAGAACTGAGGCAAGACGCAATCATTTGAAAGATATAACGAACGATACTAGCAAATCTTCAGGCTTTATGAGTAAGCATAATGTTATTTTTTATTCCATATCGTTTACGGTTGCATATGGTGCTAGTAGTTTTTTCTTAGCTAATGATGCATCGTTTATAGGTAATGTCAAAAATGTTTCACGCATATCACATTTAATTGTTATTTTTAGTGGGATACTTGTATTATTATTTGTTAATCACAATTTATTGACAGGACGGGGCTTGATATCTAAAGGATTTATTGAGTCAATGCGTAACCCAAAGGATAATTAGTCGTTTACTTTAGAGGCTTTATGAATTGGATTAGATTGCTTATCCTGCGTCTCAGGTCTGCTAACGTATTGCGTCTCGGGTCCGCTAAAGATCCCGAACTTGCACCACACATGTATCTGGCATATTTGTTGGCGTGGACCTTTGCAGTAGGCATTTTTGTTTTATTTGTTTTTCCAGTTATTGGTAATACTTTAGGTTTTTTTGTAATTGGATTAATGATTGTTCTTTTTGTGACATTAGTTTGGTATTTTAATCAAAATGAACTTTTTGCTGATTAAACTAATACTTAAATTCAGAGTTATTCCCTAACCCTTTAGAATTATCAATAATTCTAGCCCATTTGATATCAAATGTGTACAAATTAACTTTTTTTAAATGATGTTTTAAGTTTTCATTGTTGTTAATAAAAGGATATCTTTTAAAATAATAAGCCCAGTATTCTTCTTTAGCTAGCCTAATTTTTCCTTTTAGTTGAACTCCTTTTATCAATTCCCAGTTTAATCCATCTTCTTGTATGGTGGCAGCACATTCATTATTCGAGATTATATTTTTTATATGTTCAGATTTAGGTTCACTAATAAAGAGGAGAGTATTCTTATTTTTGTTTAACGCATAGAATACAGCAGCAGCACATGGTCCATTTTCGCCGATTGTAGCCAAAGTCATGGTGTTGTGTTTTTCTATAAATTGCTGTACTACATCCATTATTTTATTGAATTAGGCTTAAGTTTATAATATAGTCCGTGTGGCGCCTCATCCCTGTGGAGGGTTTATTCACGTGACAACACATTACGACGTACCCGGAGAGAGCTTAGTCGGAGCATTAGCTAAAGCTCTTAAAAAGGAAAAAGCGATTGAGCCTCCTGAATGGTCGGGGTTTGTCAAAACAGCCGTCCACAAAGAAAAGTCACCGTTACAACCAGATTGGTGGTATTTCAGAACAGCTTCAATTTTAAGAAAAATAGGTATCAATGGCCCCATTGGTACAGAGCGTTTATCAAAACATTATTCAGGAGCAAGAGACAGGGGTGTTAAACCAAATAGAAGTAATAATGGCAGTCGTAAAGTTATTAGGTTAATTATGCAACAATTAGAAATTGCAGGTTTCATTGAAAAAGTTAAACAAGGTGGGCGCAAGTTAACACCTAAAGGACAGTCTACGTTAGATAACACTGCATTTGATATAAAAAAAGTATTAGAAAAGGAGATGAGATTTCTCAGTAAATATTAAGATGTCAAGTCGGAAAGTTTTTGGTAAAAAATTACGTTTAAATAAATTAATAAAACGTAATCGTCGAGTTCCCGCTTGGGTTATTCAAAGAACGAATCGAAGATTTACTAATCACCCCAAACGTCATTTTTGGCGTCGGGGTAAACTACATAGGTGATAAAAAGTGGCTGATGATGAATTAATGCAGGAGAGACTTTACACGATTCCATTGCGTAAGCTTCACAAAGTTTCACGTTCTAGAAGGGCTCCCGTTGCAATGCGTATTGTTGAAGATTTTATTGTTAGGCATATGAAGCCAGAAAGAGACGGTGAAGTTCTAATTACTGCATCTGATGCTAGAAGTGGTAGCGGTGAAGAAAAACAATTATTCATAGATCCTCCTGTTAATCGTTATATTTGGTCTCGTGGTATTGAAAAACCCCCTTCAAAAGTTAGAGTACGGGCACTTAAATTTGAAGATGGCAGTGTAATAGTACACCTTGCTGAATAATTTATGGCTTTACTTCAAAAAAATCTTTTCAATAGTCCGTATGCTGGTGTATTTTGTGCTACAAATGACCATTTAACATTTTTACCACCAGGTATTCCACAAGACGATATACAAGATATTTCGGAAGCCTTGTCGACTAAAATTGAAATAATAACAGTTGGCGGTAGCAGCGTTTTAGGCACGTTAATAGCTATGAATAATTATGGGATTCTAGTTTCAAATTTAGCCACAAATCTTGAAATTGAAACTTTAGCTTCACTAGCTTCTAAATTTGGTATACAGTTTGATGTAATATCTGATCGATCAAATGCTATTGGAAATAATTTTTTAGTTAATGAAAACGGTGGTTTCTGTAATGAAAAATTGGGTCGCCAATCTATTGAGGTTGCAGAGAATACATTAAACATTAAAATCACACCCCATTCTTTAAATCAAATGGATACTTTAGGTATGATTGGTTGTGTTACTAGTAAAGGCGGTTTATGTCATCCTGACATCTCATTAAATGAAAGAAAAATTTTAGAGAAAGTACTAGAAATTTCAATTATGGAAGGAACGGTAAATTTTGGTATGCCTCTTGTTGGTGCTGGTATCATAGCGACATCTGGAGGTGCAATTTGTGGGCGGCAAAGTACTGGTGTAGAATTAGGCAGAATAGAAGAAGCTCTTACTCTTTTCTAAGTTTAAAAATGAGATTACATACTGCACCAATCTCGGTATCAAGTTCGAATTTTATTTTTTTATTACTAATATCAAAATGATATTTAGCTTGATTACGGATTTTTTTAGAAATTTGGTTTGATATTTTATCAATACCAAAAATTAGGCATATTTTTTCTTTGTCAGCTAATTCTACTATATCTTTTTTATTTTTTGCTTTTATTTCATCAGGATTTGAGGTACAAATTATTTGTTCACCACAATTTTGGGGTAAAGGCAGATTCTTGATTTGTAAAAGTCCTTTTTTAGCTAATTCGACAAATATTTTACCATTTTTCCCAATACTAGTTGATTGAGCTATCGATTTAGTAAAATCAATTGGAGATAGATCTATTTTGTAGTTTACTAAAATTAAATGGAAATTATAGGCTTTGCATAAGGGTACAATTTTAGCAATTAATCTTCGATTCTTTTCATCAATATTTTTGTTTTTGCTTTGATTGAAAAGAGCTATAGTTAGGGGCCGCTCCACTGTTAGGTTAGGGGAGTCCCTTTTAAGGGGGTTTATTCATCTAGTTTAGTGTTAATCAGAGGCTTTAGATTTGACTAAAGAAAATACAGATACCATTTTAGAAATTAGCCTTGAAAAGGAAATGCGTAAATCCTATTTGGAGTATGCAATGTCCGTAATTGTAGGGCGTGCTTTACCAGATGCCCGAGATGGTCTTAAGCCAGTACATCGCCGTGTTTTGTTTGCTATGCGTGAAATGGGTTCAGGTTCTCGTTCACCATACAAAAAATCAGCAAGAATAGTTGGTGACACTATGGGTAAGTATCATCCACATGGTGATCAAGCCATTTATGACACTATGGTTCGAATGGCTCAGGAATTTTCTTTACGTTATCCTTTAGTAGATGGTCAGGGTAATTTTGGTTCTATAGATGGTGATAAAGCTGCAGCAATGCGTTATACTGAATCACGTTTAGCAAATATTGCAGATACAGTATTAACAGATATAGATGAAGAGACGGTTGATTTTCGAGATAATTATGACGGTTCTTTACAAGAGCCATCCGTTCTTCCAGGATTACTTCCTGGTCTTTTAGTTAATGGGTCATCAGGCATTGCAGTAGGCATGGCTACCAATATGGCGCCTCATAATCTTTCAGAAATAATTTCAGCGTTAAATTTACTTATTGACAATCCTGCTGTTTCACTTGCTGAAATCATGGAAGTAGTTCCTGGTCCTGATTTCCCTACAGGTGGTACTATAATGGGCCGTAAGGGTATATTTGATGCATATAGTAAAGGACAAGGATCAGTGAAAATAAGGGCTAAGATAGTGCATGAATCTAATGTGAAAGACGAGTATCTTATTGTTGAAGAGATTCCTTTCTTAGTTCAAAAGAATCGCCTTTTAGAAGAAGTATCTAAAATGGTTCGAGATAAAAAAATAGAGGGAATACGTGATATTCGTGATGAATCGGATCAAAAGGGTATGCGAGTTGTTTTAGAATTAAAACGTGATGCCTCTCCAATGATTGTTGAAAATCAATTATACAAACATTCAGCTCTTGAAAATAGTTTTGCAATAAACAATGTGGCTTTAATTAAGGGGCAGCCAAAACGAATGGGGCTTATTGAATTATTACAAGTTTATTTAGATCATAGACAAGAAATAGTTACGAGGCGCACTCAATATCGTTTAAGGAAAGCTGAAGAAAGAGCTCATATTGTTGAAGGATTATTACTTGCCATATCAAAATTGGATAAGGTTATTGCCTTTATCCGAAAAGCGGCAGGAAGAGATGCAGTTATTGAGGGATTACAAAAGAATTTCAAACTTAGCAAAGTTCAATCCAAGGCTATAGCAGATATGCGCCTTTATCAATTATCACAACAAGATGCCAAAGAAAGAGAAAAAGAGTTAGAAGAACTACAGAAAACGATGAATGAATTAAAATCAATTTTATCAGATTCATCTAAGGTTTTGGCAATAATAAAAGAGGAATTAGACCAATTAAATGAGAAATACGGCGACGAACGGCGAACTCTTATTTCAGATTTCGATGGAGATTTAGCAACGGAAGATTTGATTCCAAGATCACAAGTTGTAGTTATGCGGACGCATGCAGGATACATTAAGCGAGTTGGTCTTGAAGAATATCAAGCTCAACACAGAGGTGGTAAAGGTAGAATAGGAATTAAAGCAAAAGAGGGTGATTTCCCTGTGGAATTGTATTCAATGAGTTCTCATGATCACTTATTGTTCTTCACAACATCAGGGAGTATGTATTTCCTTAAGGCTTGGCAAATACCTGATGTTTCACGTTATTCCAAAGGGACGCCATTAGTTCAACTTCTTCAAAAATTGGATGAAGGCCGGCAATCAAAAGATGAAAAAGTTTTGTGTATGTTGCCGGTTGCTAATATTGGCGGAGATGGGCATTATTTCTTGTTTGGAACAAAGAAAGGTATTATAAAGAAAACACGACTGGAAGAGTATTCATCTCGAATACAAAGAGCTTGGGTTAGAGATCAAGGTTTTAGAGCAATTACACTGAAAGAAAATGATGAATTAGTGGGTGTAAAAATTTCAGAGGGAGATAGTCAAGTTATGTTTGCAACTAAGGAGGGGCTGGCTAATCGTTTTTCGGAAGGTGAAGTTAGAATTGTAGGGCGTAATGGGCAAGGTGTAATTGGTATGCGTTTGAAAGAAGGTGATGAAGTTATTGGCATGTCTTTGGTAAATGATGAAGAAGTACTGTTGACAATAACAGAAAAAGGATACGGTAAGAGGGCAAATGCAAGCAATTATAGACTAACTCGGAGAGGTGCTAAAGGCGTTAAAAACATAAAAGTTGATGAAAAGAGTGGAAAAGTTGTTGCAACTTTGACTCCCGGTAATGCGAATCAGGTTTTAGCTACTACTTCTTCAGGTAAAGTTATCCGTACACATATAGACACAATAAGGCAAATTGCCCGCGTTGGCCGAGGCGTCAAAGTAATGGCAGTTGATGAAGATGAAAAGGTAGTTGCCGTAGCTTTACATGATGAGGATGATGAAGAAAGAAATATTGATGAATCTCCCAATGGTGGGCAAAGTTGTCCAGAATGTGATGTTGGTAAGTTAGTACTTGATGATGGCAAATATATTTGTGGTACTTGTGGACTGATAAAGGATGCGTAAAATCCCTGTCAAAGATATTCAGATTCATTCTAATACAACATTGGAGAATTTAATTTCCCAATTTGGAGAAGCTGGAGGTTTTGTAGCATCTAAAATTTCGGCGGCAACGTCAATTATTCAGAGTATGAATGAGAATGAATGTACAAAGTTCTTATCATTTCCAGCAGATATTATGGCTACAGGTACTCGTGGTTTAATTCGGCAATTAGTAGAGAATGATATGGTTGATGTTGTGGTTACCACGTGTGGAACTTTAGATCACGATATAGCTCGAATCCTAGCAGATTATTACCATGGGGATTTTGCAATGGATGACGAAAAATTAAGAGAAGAAGGTGTTAATCGTTTGGGTAATGTCTTAGTTCCTGATGATTCGTATGGTATTCCTATAGAGAATTGGATACAGCCAATTCTGGAAGATATTTATTCACAGGGAAGTCGTTGGCCGCCTTGGAAAATATGGCATGAGTTGGGCCTTCGTTTGTCAAAAGAAAAAAATAGCTCGGAGTCGTTTTTAGTTGAATGTGCTAAGAAAAATATCAAGGTATTTGTTCCTGGGCCTACAGATGGTGCTGTTGGTTCTCAATTGTGGCTATTTTGGCAGAGCCACAAGGATTTTACTTTAGATGTTTTAGCTGAAGAACATGAACTTTCAGATATAGTACATGAAGCAAATTCTACAGGAGCTTTGATAGTGGGTGGAGGCATATCCAAACATCATACTATCTGGTGGAATCAGTTTCGAGATGGTTTAGATTACGCAGTTCAGGTTACCACAGCTCCAGAATGGGATGGTTCGCTTAGTGGAGCTCGTGTTAGAGAAGCAGTTTCATGGGGGAAAGTTAGACCAAAAGCAAGAAGAATAACAGTCGAGGGCGATGCAACAGTTTTGTTGCCATTAATTTTAGGTCCATTATTATGAGAGCAATAGTTCGTGGAGTCTCAGATTCATTTGAAAACGCTTTAGCATCTTATTTTGGTAATGGTCCAACTAGTTTCGATGAAGCAAAATCTCAGCATCTTGCCTACGTATCAAAGCTGAAAGAATTAGGTTTATTGGTTAAAGAAATAGAGTCACATACAGATTATCCTGATTGCTGTTTTGTTGAAGATCATGCAGTGATAGCTGGTGATTCTGCATTAATTACGAATGTAGGTCATGATACCAGATTAGGTGAAAAGATGGCTGTTCAGACAGCACTAGGTGATGATTTAATTTTGGAATTTATGCCTATCGAAGCAAGAATGGATGGAGGAGATGTCCTTCAATTTGGCAATAAATTTTTAGTTGGGCACAGTAGTCGTACAAACAAAAAAGCAATAGAATGCCTTAGGGTTTTCGTCGAATCTCGAGGATTTGACTTACATGTTATTGAGGTTCCAAAACAATCACTTCACTTAATATCAATTTGTACTTCTCCTATGCCTGGTGTTCTTCTTGCTCCTGAGGGTTGGTTCTTACAATCTGATTTCCCAGATGATTCAGAGATTCTTTGGGTTCCAAATGAAGAAGCTTATGGTGCTAATGTTCTTCCTTTTGGTGAGAATATTATGGTTGCTGAGGGGTATGCTGGCGTCACAGGAATTCTAGAAGAAAAAGGCTTGATTTTACACCAGATGCAAATGTCACAATTCAGGGCCGCGGATGGTTCACTTACCTGTCTTTCTCTTCTTTATGAATAAAGTAAATAGTTAATATCAACCTTTAGTAGTTGTTATACAATGGTTTCGATTGAGAGTCCTGCAAAGATAGAAGCAGCTAAAGGCAAACTAGGTGTTTTAATGCCTGGTTTAGGGGCTGTAAGCACTACTTTTATTGCAGGAACATTGACAATTCGTAATGGAATCTCTAGTCCGATTGGTTCAATAACACAAATGGGTTCTCTAAGATTAGGAAAAAGAACCGAAAAACGAGAAGTTGACATTAAGGATTTCGTTCCGTTGGCTCATCTTAATGATTTGGTTTTTGGAGGATGGGATATTTTTGAGGATGATTGTTATGAGGCAGCAGTCAAGGCTGGTGTACTTGATAGAGAATTATTGGATCAGGTTAAACCGGAATTATCTTCAATAAAACCAATGAAAGCCGTTTTTGACAAACATTTTGTTAAAAAATTGGATGGAAAATATATAAAATCTGTCAAAGGCCATCGTTCTCGAATAGAGGCACTTAGACAGGATATTCGTGATTTCAAGAAGAAGAATAGACTAAATCGTGTTGTAATGATTTGGTGCGGCAGCACTGAAGTATACCAAGAGCCAAAGGGTTCAGTTTATGATTCATTAGATTCTTTTGAAAAAGCATTAGATGATGATGAATCTTCTATTGCACCATCGATATTGTATGCTTATGCTGCGATAAAGGAAGGCCTTCCTTATGCAAATGGAGCCCCTAATCTTTCAGTAGATTTTCCAGCAATGTATTCTTTGGCTTTACAAGAAGGAGTCCCTATTGCCGGAAAAGATTTCAAGACAGGTCAGACGCTTATGAAAACAATTTTAGCGCCTGGTTTCAAGGCTCGTAGGATTGGAATTGATGGTTGGTTTTCAACGAATATTCTAGGTAATAGGGATGGTGAAGTTTTAGATGATCCCGAGTCATTCAAAACAAAAGAAGTTTCGAAATTAGGAGTTTTAGAGCAGATATTAGAGCCTGAAAAGTATCCTGAATTATATGGTGATTTGTATCACAAAGTTCGTATCAATTATTATCCTCCTAGAGGGGATAACAAAGAAGGTTGGGATAATATTGATATCAAAGGATGGTTAGGTTATCCGATGCAAATCAAAGTAGATTTTCTATGCAGAGATTCAATATTAGCAGCACCAATTGTTCTTGATTTAGCGTTATTTTTGGATTTAGCTAATCGTTCGGGTATGTATGGAATCCAAGAATGGCTTTCATTTTATTTTAAATCTCCAATGTGTAAACCTGATTTATATCCAATACATGATTTGTTCTCTCAAAAAGTTAAATTGGAAAACACACTTCGTCATTTGATGGGTGAAACTATTATCACACATCTTGGTTTAGATTACTATTACGAAGAGGATTGATGAAAGCAGTAATAGTTACAAAATATGGAGATCCCGATAATATGGAACTTCAGGAAGTTCCAACGCCCACGCCAGGTCCTGGTGAGATTTGTATCAGAGTTTCTAGAGCTGGTATAAACTTTGCAGATATTCTGTCACGAATGGGTCTTTATCCTGGTGCACCTAAACCACCGTTTACACCAGGGATGGAAGTATCAGGTACAATTTGTGAGGTAGGACCTGATGTGGAAGATTTTGAGATAGGAGATAGAGTAGTTGGTTCAGGAACAAAGGGAGGTTATGCATCACACATTATTTCCCATTTTCAAGGTGTTTTCAAAATCCCTAAGGATATTTCTTTTGATATTGCTGCAGCGTTTCCTGCAGTTTATTTAACTTCATATTTAATGATAATTCATCCAGGAGATTTGAAACCTGGAGAATCAATTTTAATTCACGGTGCTGCAGGAGGGGTTGGTTTAGCTGCAATCGAATTAGCTAAAATTGCTGGTGCTAAAACAATATTTGGCACTTGTTCTTCAAGCAAACATGATTTTATTCAGGAAAGAGGAGTCTTACCAGTGCATAAAGATAATTTTTTGGCAGGAATAATGGAATGGACTGATGGTAAAGGTGTTGATTTAGTTTTAGATCCAATAGGTGGTGAACACTTAATGCAGTCTTATAGATGTTTAGGTTCTGGTGGCCGAGTTTGTTCTTTTGGCATATCAGATATGGCACCAGGGAAAAAAAAGAGTCAATGGCATCGTTTTAAATCTTGGTTGACTTTTCCAAAGTTTGATCCATTGAAAATGATGGCTAGTAATCGAGGTGTTTTTGGCATACATTTAGGGCGCTGGAAAAATCTGAATCATTTAGATAATGCTAGAAAAGATTTAATGCAATGGATCAAAGAAGGTAAAATTAACCCTCATGTAGACCAAGTTTTTCCTTCTCATAAAGTTTCAGAAGCTCATCATTATATTCAGGATCGAAAGAATAAAGGCAAAGTACTTTTAAGTTTTGATTAATTTCAAAATACTTGGCATCTCTTTAAAAACAGGCAATCGTTTAATCGTTTAATGCCTGATATCAATGTCAAATTAAAGCATGATTTAGATGATTCAGATAAATTATTCAGGATTCTTTTTGCTTCAATTAAAATAGGGATACCAGCATCTAAAAGAAAAATTGCAGATGTTGCAGACCTTTCTTCACAAATAGTTGATTATCATATTGATAAATTGGTAGCAAATGGACAGATGTTAGTTGTTAACTCACAATATACTGCACAGAATGCATTTACCGATAAAAATATTTATAAATTTTTGAAAAATAGTGTAATTACACAAAATTTAGTAGATCAAATTGCTCACGGTATTGATTTTTCTCAATGTGAGATTCATGAGAGTAAAGTAATTGAAGAGTCAATTTTGACAATGTTAAAATTATTTTCGATAGAGTTAAAGAAATAGATAGGTATCCAAATTTTTTTGGCATTGTTTTATATATAAAAATAGTTTTTAATAAGTTATGAGACGAAGGCATATGCTTGGAACGCACGACAAAACACTTTGCGGTTGGAATGTTACAGTTGGTGAGTTAACACAGATGAAGAAAATGGATAGCAAATACGTCAATTGCAAACGCTGTTTAGAAAAATTTGGTAGCGGATCAAACATTTCGTTTTTAGATTTAAAAATAAATAAAGGAAATGTAAGTAATGGCTAAAAAAATAGAAGTTTTTGGTAAATCATTAAATGAGCCAAGAGCAATAGCTGGTTTATCCGGATCACAGCCAGAACCTTTTGGAGGAATTCCTTCTGGAGTTTTTGCTGTTTTTGCAGTAACTATTTTAGTTTTTTCGTTGGCTTTATACCTGCCTGAAGATACAGGACCTTCCAATCAGAGTTTGACAGAGGCACAATCCACTTATTTAGAAAATATATTATCTGATAGATCGCGTTCTTCACCGACTTTGTCTACATATGATACATGTGGATTCCTTGAAATGGATTTAAAAGAACATTTAAAGGAGGAAATGCGCGTAAATCTAGGAACGGGTTCGTACTACTATGGTAGTTGGAGAATGGTAGATGACGTTATGATTGGGGAACCAGAGATGGCAATGGATAGTGATGAGGGAGGCATGGACAATTCAGCTCTATCTACAGAATCCTCAGACAAAAGTTCCTCTGGTTCTGAGCAAGGTGTTGATTATTCAGGAACTAATAATCAAGAGCAAGGAATAGAAGAGGCTGACTTTGTCAAGACAGATGGATCCTATATATATATTGTAAATAACGGATATAGTGACTATGGTAAATATCCTTTAGGTAAAGTACATATTCTTGAAATTCCTGAAGTTGGAAATGTTTCATACTTATCAAATATATCAATTGAAGGTTCTCCTAATGAGATGTTACTTGTTGAAGACAAGGCTGTAGTTTATTCCAATGTTTATGTTTACAGTTATTATGAAGAAGAGCATCCATTGGGGCCTCATTTGCGTAAAGAATTTAAGAGAGAAAAGCCAAAACCTGATGAGGGCGTAGGTACTCCTCCTCCTTCTAAAGAGAGTACAACATCTAGTGAAGGCAAATCAGATTCTAGAGGAGATGATGATGACGAAGAACGTAAAGAAAATTGGGAGGACGAAGAATACTATTATGAATATTATTATCGGACAACATCATTTACTAAAATTACAGTATTAGATTTAACCAATAGAAGTTCTCCTCAAGTTTCCAGAGAACTTTACATTGAAGGAGATTACCAAACTGCTAGAGAATCCGATGGTACAGTGCGTATGGTTTCTTATGGATGGATGGAAATATATGGTCTAAGAACTTGGTTAGATTTTGATTATAGGTATTGGGCTCTTGATTGGGAGAGTTCGGAAAGAGAAAAAATGTGGATGGAGAAAATGAATGAGACAATAGAGTACAACGATAAAATAATTGACAGTACTCCTTTAGATAATCTCATTCCTCGCATTTACGAAAAATCAGGAACCGAAATTATAGTTCACAAATATTCAGACTCAGGTGTAGGCAATTGTCAGAATTTTGCTGCAGCATTAGATGGGGCTGGACAAGGCGTGACCTCAATTATGACACTTGATTTATTAGACACTAATTTTAGTTTCAATGCAGATCATATCTTGAGTAATTGGGCCACAGTTTACGCATCAGGAGATGTGATGGTAATGGCTGAATCTGCTTGGAATTCGTGGTGGTTTTGGCAAGGCGATGAAGAAAATAATAATAATAATGAAATGACAAACATTCATGTATTTGACATTTCTAGCTCAGGTCAAACTGAGTATATCGCTAGTGGGAGAATAAATGGTACAATACAAGATCAATTTTCGTTGTCAGAATATAATGGAGATATTCGACTTTGCTCTACTACTGGACAATGGGGTCGATGGTGGATGGATGATCCTGAGCCTATGGTTAGTCATGTCTTTGTTCTAGCCCTCAATGCGAATCAGACAGAATATGAAGTCGTAGGGCATGTAGGAGGAATTGCTGAGGATGAACAAATATGGTCTGCTCGTTTTGTGGATGATAAAGCTTATCTTGTCACGTTCAGAAACATAGATCCTTTGTGGACTATAGATCTTAGTGAACCTACAAATCCAAGAGTAATTGGTGAACTTGAAGTTCCAGGCGTATCAACATATATTCATCCTGTAGGAGATAATCACCTTCTTACAATTGGTATTGCTGGAGATAAAGATGGCTTAGACTGGGGTGTCACTCAAATTTCGTTATTTGATGTTAGTGATTTTTCGAATCCAATATTGGCAAGTTCACTCAGGTTGACCCCTGCACCGGAAGACGAGTATGACTGGTCATATTCATACAGTGAGGCGACCTATGAACACAAGGCCTTTCAGTATTGGGAAGCTGATGGTCTCCTTGCAATTCCAATGTCAACTCAAAGATATTATCAAGATTCAAAGATGATTGACGGGCAATGGTATTATTCAAGCGGTTATGAATACGTATCAAAATTAATGCTGATAAATGCAAAACCGGGTGAGAATCTTACAATTTATGATGAGGTCGATCATTCATCCTTCTACAATTCTAGTTATTGGTGGGATAATTCTGATGTCAGGCGTAGCATATTCATGGGTGGAGGTGATTACATTTATGCTATCAGTGAGAAAGGTGTCACTGCTCACAATATTGATACAATGGAAAGAACTGGTTTCGTTGAGTTACCTTCTGATAATAAGCCAAATTACGTAGATTATTACTACGGTGAAGTTGTTGATGCTGTTGAAGCAGAACCCGAAGAAGATGGTGACGACGGAGAAGATTCCGATAATAGTTCAGACTCTGAAGACAGTCCAACAGGTTCTGAAAGTTAGCACTTAACTGCTAAATAACCCTTGAAAATAGCTGAGTCATTATGATTCAGTTGAATAACGTAGAAAGGCATTATGTGATGGCTTCTGAAACCATTAAGGCTTTAGACGGAATAACTCTAAGTATTCAAGAAGGTGAAAGGATAATTTTACTGGGGCCCTCTGGTTCCGGAAAAACCACTCTATTGAATTGTATTTCAGGTTTAGATATTCCAACATCCGGAGAGTATTTATTTGATGGTATTTCAGTGGCTGGTAATAGCGAAGATCTTACTACGTTTCGCAGGAAAAACGTAGGTTATGTATTTCAATTTTTCAATTTATTACAAGATTTGACGGTTTTGGAAAATGTTTTGTTAATACAGGAACTTTCAGGCCAGCGTGACGTTAATCGAGCTAAAAAAGTTTTGAATTTAGTAGGATTAGAAAGTGAAATTGATCGTTTTCCTTCTGAAATTAGTGGCGGTCAACAACAGCGTGTTGCAATTGCTAGAAGCATAGCCAAAAATCCTAAATTGCTTTTGGGTGATGAATTGACCGGTAATCTGGATACTGAGACTTCTGCTAAAGTAATGGATGTCCTCACTGAAGCCTGTAAGAAAGAAAATATAACGACAATTATGGTAACTCATGATGAGTCATTAGCAAAGTATGCAACACGTGTTATTCGCCTTGATAGTGGTAAAGTAAAATCAGATGAGCGAGTATCCTAAGAGTAATGTCCTTTCTTCTAATTAAAAGATTAGCACGTAGTCTTTGGAGAACAAAGATACGTTTGATTGCAGTAATTTTTATGGTAGTTATAGGTGTTTTAGGTGGAATCTCAATGGGTGGTTATGCCACCAATGTGGCTGTACTCTATGATAATATTTATGATGATGATGATGAAGGAGTAAATCTTCCAGATATTTGGGTAAATCTTCCTGGTGGGACTTGGTCTGAAGATGAGTCTCAGAATATTTGTAATAAATTTGAAGAGGATTTCCCTATTGCTTCACCTTCAATAGACAAATGTGAACCTAGATTAGTTATTGATGGGACCCTTTTCCATGTAGATAAGTCAGGTGAAGAGGTTATGGTCACAGCAGTTTGGCATGGCATTGACGAAGGTGAAGTTGATAAGGTTTGGATACCAGATCATGAGTGCTGTGAAGGGCGAGTCGCGCAGACAGCAACAGAAATTGTAATCGATGCTCATGTTGCAGAGGATTTGGATATTTCCGTTGGAAGTTCAGTATCACTAGGTGTTGGTGAAGGTCGTATGAGTTTTACCGTAGTTGGTTTGGGTTATCATTCAAACCATTTTTGGTTTGCACCTGAAGGGTCTTTGTTTCCTGCTGAGGCTGGTACTTATGTTACAGGTTATCTAACAGATGAGGGCCTTGAAAAATTAGCTAATCTTAGTTCTGGCTCATCAAATAAACTTTTAATTGATTTGAAGGGTACTCCAGCTTTTGATTTGCCCTCTACCGATGATTTTGAGGGAGATGAGATTTCTCCTGTCAAAGCTCATGTGATGGAAGTTTTGTTGGCTGCAGATTCAGGTACAGCAACAGTTAATGATAGAGGAGAGACTCCATCGGTAGAATTTCTGAGAGCAGACCTTGAAGGTGCTCAAAAAAGCTTTCCAGCAGTCACGATAATGTTGGCCATTGTAGCCTCAATAACGATAATACTTAGCCTGCAAAGATTGATACAGAGCCAATCACGCGAAATAGCAATAATGCGGACTCTCGGAGTTCCTAGGAATTCGATTATGTTCGGTTACATGCTTGCGCCATTAGTAATTGGATTAATTGGTAGTATTATAGGTGTTCTATTAGGGGTGTTATTTGGTATTCGAGCGATGTTAAATGTTTATGAGGAAATAATCGGTCTTCCGATTCTGAACAAAATTATTGATTGGAATATGATAATGGAGATAGTAGGAATTGCAATGGTAATTGTCTTTCTGTCTGGCCTTAGACCAGCTTGGACAGCATCAAGACTGAAACCATTGGATATTTTAGGCGGTCAACATGAGGTACGTGTTGGTTCTAAGTTTCTTCAGAATTTGACTGCTAGGTTACCTACTACAATTGGTTTAACTATTAGATCAAGCATGCGTAAGCCAGTTCGTTTAAGTTTGACTTTCATTGCCGTGGGTCTTTCCATGTTGATTTATGGTTCAATGTTGATGTTTACAGGTTCCATGACTGATATTCTTGTAGATAATTTAGAAGAAGGACAACAGTGGGATGTTCAGGCCGATGTTCCTGCAGGTGGCCCAGAAGGTATTATTGCCTGGTCAAATAATCATAATGCAACATATGAATTGGTCATAGAGTATCCATTTGGAATAATTAAAGATGATACGGGAAAAGCGAAGCCATTTACTGCCATAGGTTTGGAAAAGTTTGCTACTGAAGGGTCATCAATGCGCTTCGTTAATCTTATTGATGGAGAGTTGCCAATCAAAGAAACTGGAACTGTTCAAGTTTTAGCGGATGAGGGAACTGCAACTTTACTTGACTGGAAATTAAATGAAAAGCGTGCCCTGAAACTTGGAACTATGGAGATTGATGTTAAACTTGTGGGCACAACACGTGGAGAGATTTCTCGAACAATCTATTTCCATCGCACATTCTTAGAGGACGATATAGGAATAGAGCCTACATCAGTTTATCTCAAGCTGGAAAAGGGAGGTTCTGTTGATGGAAATTTGGCAGACGTATCACAAGGACTAACGGAGAAACAAAATTTGCTTTCAGGAATTGAAAAACTTCTAGAGCAACAATCTCAATTCGTAGGAGTTTTTATATTTCTTGGAATTCTAGTAGCGGTTGCGGTTTTGTTTAATACATTAGTAATGAATCTTGCAGAAAGAGATTTAGAGTTATCAACTCTGAGAGTTCTTGGAGCTTCTACGACTAGATTAGGATCTATGATAATTGGTGAGAATTTTGTGATTGGTTTGGTGGGTGGAATATTTGGTGCCATTTTTGCTTACTTTGGTACTGTCTATATAGCCGGCGAATTTTCTTCTTGGACTTTCTATATTACAGTTGTACCTAGTCTAAATGTCGTCCTTTTCTTGATTGCTACGGTCCTAATAATATCATTAGCTATCACACCATACGGAATTTGGCGTCTAAGAAGAATGGATTTAGTAGAAAAAGTAAAAGATTTCAGCAGTTGAGTAGTTTCTTTGCTTCAGAAATAATAAGTTCTATTGAATTTTCTAAAACATGACTGTCTTCTACTGCTATTAAATTCACATTATTTCCCGATCTTTTGACATAATCATTGCTTGCACTTATTGGAACAATATCATCCGTTTTTGAGTGGATTATAGTAACAGGAATACTATCTGGAGCTATCAAATTATCAGGGTTATCATTTGGTGGTTCAGGATAATGAAGGGCAGGGGCAAGTAATAGCAAACCTTTGAGTTTTTCTGGTTTTTTTTGAGCAGTTAATGCACAGGCAAGCCCTCCCCAGCTGGATCCAGCAAGTACTACGTCTCCGATTTCGATTGTTTTTTCTAGGAGTTCAACTCTGTTCACAAGCTCCATTTCATTGAAGTCTGGAGATATTACTTCAATTCCGCTTTCACGAATAGCTGTGACCTTACTTCCGTTTGGACTTCCCCATAAACCATGCGCCCAGACTAACATACCACCCTAAAGACAGTCGATATAATATACAATCCTTATTAGCCTATAATGTCACCAACATACTCAGAGTATCTTAGATTGGAACAGTTGCTCAAATTACAAACGGGTATCGATGGTGATGCGAAGAAACTCAGTAACGATGAATTGCATTTCATATTGGTTCATCAAAATTTTGAGTTGTGGTTTAAGTTAATAATTAATGAACTTAAATGTACAAGAGATATTTTAGATTCAAATTATGTCGAGGAAACAAGCCTTCCACAAGCCGTTCATCATATGACTAGAGTTATTGAGACCTTCAAACTGATGGCTCAACAATGGAAAGTTATGGAGACTCTTGAACCCCAAGATTTCCTAAATTTCCGGGATGAATTAGGTACAGCCTCAGGTTTTGAATCTTTTCAAATGAGGGAAATGGAATCACTTATGGGTAAGAAATGGATTGATGGAAAGCCTATCGGTAAAGACGAATCAACTGAAAAATCATTGTATGACGTTACGTGTGATTGGCTTGAAAGAACACCTATTCAAGGATCTACACCTGATTTATCTAATGATAATAAGGAGGTTAACACTTTCATAAAACAGTATCTTGAAGCTCATAAAAATTTATATCCTGACACTAACCAAGAAGCCATGGATTTCTTTGAACAAGATTTAGTTTTACGTCGACGAAGAGCAGGATTAATCTTCATTGAATCATATAGGGAACTCCCTTTGTTATCTTGGCCTAGAAAGTTGATTTCTACACTTATTGAATTAGAAGAGTCGATGATTCTTTGGCGTAGTTCTCATGCACGTATGGTTGAACGTATAATTGGCAGAAGAATAGGAACGGGCGGTTCTTCTGGTGTTGATTATTTAGATATGACAACTAAATATAGAGTTTTTATTGATCTTTGGTCAGTACGTAGTATATTGATAAAAAAAGAGTCTTTACCTACTCTTAAAAATCCCGAATTTTATGAATTTAAAGGAGATTAAATGATAAATTTAGAAGGGAAAAGGGCATTGGTCTGTGGTGGAACAAGTGGTATTGGAAAAGCGACGGTTGAAGCACTTAGAGAATGTGGTGCACATGTAATTATTTTGTCACGAAGCGCATCTGGAAATGACAGTATTTCCTGTGATCTTGAAGATTTAGATTCACTTACAGATTTAATAAAGAAGGAAATAGACACTAATGGTTCTTTTGATATATTAGTTAACAATTCTGGAGGTCCTCCTTCCGGTCCGCTTATAGATGCTAAACCTAGTGATTTTGAAAAGGCATTTCTAAGACATGTTTTAGCATCACAAACATTGGTTCAACTTCTTTTACCTGGGATGCAAAGTTCAAATTATGGCCGAATAATTAATATAATTTCTACATCAGTTAAGGAACCTATCTCTGGTTTAGGTGTGAGCAATACAATTCGTGGCGCAATGGCCTCGTGGTCAAAGACATTGTCTAAAGAGTTACCTCCTTCTGTAACTATAAACAATGTTTTGCCAGGATTTACTAATACAGAACGATTAAGTGAATTAAAGAAAACCCTTTCAGAGCAAAGAGGAATTAGTCAAGATGAAGTTGAAAGTGCTTGGTTAAGTACAGTTCCTGAAGGTCGTTTAGCTGAACCTTCTGAGCTTGGTAAAGTAGTGGCATTTCTCTCTTCACCAGCAGCTAGTTTTGTTAGAGGAACTAGTATTCCTGTAGATGGTGGCCGAACAGGTTCAATTTAATGGATTTTGACATATTCTTATCAATTGCACAAACACCTGTAGAGAGTTATATTCCAGATGAAGACACAATGTTTTCTAATTTTTTCGATCAATTACAATCAGCTGATAAGTTAGGTTTTGGTACGGCATGGGTTGCTCAAGCGCACTTATCAACTGAAATTCAGAAAATGAATAAGCAACCGGTTGTTCCACATTGGGAGGGTGAAGTTGGATTATGCACGGATTTTTTTCAATTAGCTCATTTGATGTTTTCTAAGACTAAAAATATTCATGTTGGTTCTGCTGTTATGAGTCTTCTTACACATGGAGGACCAGTAGGAATAGCAGAAAGAGTAGGTGCTTTTTTGGCATTACATGGACTTAATAAAGAGGAAAAGCGAAAATTAAGAATTGGTTTTTCAGCAGGTCGTTTTGAATTCATGGCACGTCCCTATGGGATTGTTCCAAGAGATATAGTTGAGGAAGCTGCTTGGCCTGCATTAAGAGGTCAGATATTTGGAGAGGCCTGTGAGATATTCTTGCGTTTACTTAATGGAGAAATTGTAAATAGTAACGTTATACGAGAGACAATCCTTACACGTTCAAATTTCCGTAATGATGCAGACTGGAACAATGTTCAAAATGCAATGATTGAGCGAGATTCTCTTTCTGAAGTTCCAGAGAGTATTACTATACCTAACAGATATATTTTCGAAGATGTGAAAAATATTCCACAAGCTTGGAATAGAGATTTATTAGATTTAATTCTTGGTTCACATGATCCTAATCTTCAAGTAGAAATAAATGAAATTCGGCCTGTTAAAGTATTCAATCTTTCAATTACACCTCCTGAATTAATAGAAGCAACCCATGAAAGAATGACAAAACATTATCATTCTGATGGAGGGCCTTGGCAGAGAAATTATATGCCAAGAACATTGATGGTTTTTGTAAATGATGAACTGAATTTATCAGATTCGGAAAAAACAAAAGCTGCTAAAGAAGAGGCAAGAAAATCACTAAGTTCTTATTGGGGGGCGTTAGAAGGGACAATTGATCCGATGAAAGTTTCTAAAGCGGCCGATAATTCTGTCATTGGGAATGTAGAGGCCGTAGCTCAACAAATAGCTGATAGATTTAATCCAGAGGATTGCGTTATGGCTTGGTTTGATTTCTTCAATCATGATAGTCCTCGTGTAATTCGTAATATGGAAGCTTTCATGAACAAGGTTGTTCCCCGTGTGAAGGAACTAACCAAATGAGTCATCCAACAGATGTTAGTCAATTGTATCCTAGCAGTCCATTAGGTGATACAGAGGGAGATATTCCCACAGGTCGTGACGTTGAATGGGAACCATTAGTTGATTATCGTCGAAATGGAGTAAGTGAAACAACAATTCATGGTGCAGTAGCATGGTATAGTGGAGGGAAAACAATCCATAGTTTTGGCGGAAATGTTCTCTGTTACGGCCGTTCTATGATGAAACCTATAATGTTGAAGGTTTTTGTAGAAGATTTGAATGATTTGACTTGGGACCAAAAAGCGATATCCGTTGCTAGTCATAATGGAACTTCAGAGCATGTTAAAGCTGCCCAATCCTTGCTTCCAAAATCAGATTGGGGTTTGATGCAGACGCCTCTTGATTTACCATTAGTACAATTTGGTAGGCAGGTTCGTAGAGCAAGACGTTGGTATTCCAATTCTTCTGGACAACATGCAGCAATTCTGCTTGGTTGTCGTCGTAAAGGATGGAATCGTGCAGGTTATACTTTACCAAGTCATCCGTTCTTTTTTGCATTTTTAGAGCAGATAAGGCATTATTTAGGAAAAGATTGGAACCCTCAAAGAATTGCACGAGATGGAGATGGTTTTCCAACACTTTCTAATACGGTTAATGAGTTAGCAGCGTGTTATGCTGGATTAGCTAAAGAAAAAGATGAAAATTGGATTTGGGAATCAATGATTCGAAACCCTGATTTGGTTGGCGGTTTCAATAGACTTGATACTACAATTATTAAAACTTGTAAAGGAAATGTAATTGCTAAAGAGGGCGCCGATGGCTTACTTGGATTATCAATAATTCATGAGGATTATCCGGATGGTTTAGGAGTAGTAGTGAAGATAGCACACGGGTGGAATCCACAAGCTGCTTGGTACATTGCAAGAGGAATTTTAGGAGTGTTAGGTATGGAACTAAGAAATCCATATCCTTTAAGACGACAAAAGGCATTTCTGGTTCCAGGCGTAGTTCCTAAAAATTATCTTGAAAAATTAAAGGATATTCCTACATGGGATGAATGGGATCCCGATAGTGACCGTTGGTACTTTAATCCTGAAGATTATAAGAGTACAGAATGATAATCATTCAAAATTATATCAATGGTAAATTCCAATCCACCGAGAAAAATATAGAAGATATTAATCCAGCTACTGGAGAAATAATTGCATCTATTCCTAAATCTAATTCAAATGAAGTTCAGATGGCTGTAGATGCAGCAGATAAAGCTAGGAAAACTTGGTCTGAATTAAGTTTGAAAGAACGGACTCAGTGGCTCGATAAAATTGCAGATTCTTTGGAATCTTGTTCCGAACAAATAGCTTCCTTAGAATCTTTAGATACTGGTAAGCCAATTTCTCTTGCAAGGACCGTGGATGCCTCTCGTTCAGTCACAAATTTCCGTTTCTTTGCTGATTTTGCACGAGACTATTCACCAGAGAAATTTGAAATGGATGATGCTACCAATCATGTTATTCTAAAGCCAGTAGGAATTGCAGGATTGATTACTCCTTGGAATTTACCACTTTATCTTCTTTCATGGAAGATTGCGCCTGCAATTGTTATGGGCAATACCGTAGTTGCTAAACCATCCGAACTTACTCCATTAACAGCTAATTTATTAGCTGAAGTAATTCATGATGTTGGATTGCCTAAAGGTGTTGTGAACATAGTTCATGGTTTAGGTTCAGAAGTCGGCCAAGCAATAGTTGAACATCCAAAAATAAATTTGATTTCTTTTACTGGGGGTACAACGACTGGCCGAAAAGTGGCCGAAACAGCTGCACCGATGTTCAAGAAGTTAAGTCTCGAATTAGGTGGTAAGAATGCAACGATAGTTCTTGATGATATAAACTTGGATGAAGTTATTCCAGGTATTGCAAGATCGGGATTCCTAAATCAAGGCCAAGTTTGTCTTTGCGGGAGTCGTATATTTGTATCTGATAAAATTTGGAATGAATTTGTTCCTAAATTTGTAGATTATGTTAAAAATATGAAAGTAGGCGACCCCTCTTCTCCTGATTCGGATTTAGGGGCTTTAGTTTCATTTACACATAGAGATAAAGTTGAATCTTATATTCATTTAGCACAAAGAGAAGGAGGAGAAATATTATGCGGCGGTGAGTCGCCCAAACTAGAATCACCTTTCGATAAGGGGGCTTTTTTAGAACCTACAGTAGTCACTGGTCTTAGTCATCTGAGTCGAACAGCTACAGAGGAAATTTTTGGTCCGGTCGTTACACTGCATCCTTTCGACTCTGATGAGGACGTTATTAAAATGGCAAATTGCACAGATTATGGTTTAGCAGGTTCAGTATGGTCTGGAAATACAGATAGAGCAACTAAAATTGCAGAGAAGATTGAAACAGGCATGGTTTGGGTTAATACATGGTTGCATAGAGATTTGAGAGTTCCATTTGGAGGGGTTAAAGATAGTGGAATAGGCCGAGAAGGAGGTCGTTGGAGTTTAGGTTTCTTTTCAGAAGCAATCAACATTTGTGTAAAGGAATCATGAAAAATTATTATATTGAGGGGCAATAGTCTACATTTATGTCTAAGGGCGAAATTGTAATGGGCGCTTTAGCACCGCACCCTCCACATTTGGTTTATGCAGAGAATCCACCTCAAAATGAGGCTACCTCAGAAGGTGGTTGGGAAGAACTTCGTTGGGGCTATGAACGTCTTCGTGAAAGCCTTTCTGACAGAGATTATGACGTTATTATAGTTCATACACCACATTGGGCAACATTTATTGGTACTCATTTTTTAGGCGTTGACAAATTCAAGTCATTATCTGTAGATCCTATTTTTCCTAATTTGTTTAGATATAATTATGATTTAAAAGTCGATGTTGAACTATCTAAGGCCATACATGATAATGCAGCAGATTCTGGTTTACTTGTGAAAATGATGGAGAATCCTGATTTTAGAATAGATTATGGAACAATTACTAGTTGCCATTTGGTAAATCCAGAATGGAATAAGCCTATAGTTTGCATATCTTCAAACAGATCCAAATTTTATTTTAATTCAGAGATTATGCAGGCTAACATGATTAAATTAGGAGAAGCTACCCGTAAAGCCGTCGAAGCATCAGGTAAGAAAGCCTTGCTATTATCTAGCAATTCACTTTCACACAGACACTTTACAGTAGAACCCGAAGTTCCTGAAGATATGAGTAAAGAACATGTGACTAATCATAATCAATATCTTTGGGATATGAAAATGATAAATTTGATGAAGGAAGGAAAAACTAAAGAAATGATAGATTTGATGCCTGATTTTACGGAGCAAACAGTAGCTGAGACTGAAGCAGGATGTTTGACCTGGTTAATGAGTGCATTACGTTTTCCAAATTACAAAGCAACAGTTCACGCATATGGGACAGTTATTGGAACTGGAAATGCTATAGTTGGTTGGGACCCTAGAAAGGTTAAGATATGAGAGACGATAACGTACGCAAGGGGATTCTTGTCCCTGGTCTTCCTCATCCTCTTCTTTGTCCCGAAAAAAATGAAGGTTGGCAAAAAATAAGAAATGCTTATGATAAGGCACGTTTAGAAATAGAAGAAACTGATGCCGAAATATTAGTAGTTTATAGCACTTTTTGGCCATCTATTTTAGGACATCAAATTCAAGCTTTTCCAGAACCAGAATGGACTTTTGTGGATGAAGAATTCCATGATTTAGGCAGTATTGAATATAAATTTAGGATGGACCCCGAGTTTGCACAATTAGCAGTTGAGAAGTGTGAAGAAAGAGGTCTTCATGCACGTACAGTATCTTATTATGGTTTTCCAATAGATACGGGAACTATTGTGGCATTAAAACTACTCAATCCAGATAATAGAATTCCTGCAATAGTAGTTTCAAGTAACATGTATGCTAATAGAGCTGAAAGTATTGTTCTTGGAAAATCGATACGTGATGCAATAGATGCTAGTGGCAAGAAGGCTGCAGTCATAGTAGTTTCAGCTTTATCTAATAGATTACATACTGTTGATATAAATCCTAAAGAAGATAAAATTCATTCACTTAAAGATCACGAATGGAATTTAAAATTCTTAGAATATCTCGGTAAAGGTAGGTTAGAAGACGTATCACAATTATCGAGACAATTTCATGATGAAGCTCGCGTCCCTAAGGTTGTAAGTTTCAAACCATTTTGGATTATGGCGTCGATTATGGGTCAAAATAATTTGTATGAGGGTAATGTGTTAGCGTATGAACCAGTTTGGGGTACCGGTTCAGCAGTTGTAACAATGACTCCTGCAGAGGATACTGCAGGGGATTTAGAATACGATGAAGATGATCCTGAATTTTACAAAGGAGATCGTGAAGTATTAGATTTCTATGATCAACCAGGTATGGGTCCATTAGAGGAAGGCGATGGGAATTAGTACCGATAAAGCAGCTAAACCTGTTGGAGCATATGTCCATGCTAAAGAAGCAGGGGATTTGGTTTTTCTTTCAGGGGTTGGTCCTCGACATCCTAAAACTGATAAAATTCCTGAGGGAATAGAGGCACAAACACATGCAACTTTTAGCAACGTAATGTTTATTCTGGAAGCTGCAAATTTAGACATGTCAAATGTTGTGGATATTATGGTCTTTTTGACAAATATGAACCAAGACTTCAAGAAATTCAATACAATATATGCCGAATATTTAGAAGGCTATGAAGCAACCAGAACAACTATTGAGGTTAGTTCACTACCAACACCAATATCAGTTGAATTTAAGGTCGTAGCAAAAAAATGAATTTTATATTTCTAGCAATTAAAGAACATCCATGGGGTCGTGAAATGCTATCCCAACTTCTTAATTCAGGTTTCATACCTTCTCTTATTATACAAGAGTTTTCAGAAGGTGGCGAGGTCGAAAGAAAAAAATTTGAATTTAGAATAGGAACTAATACTGTAGGCCCAACAATTGAATCTCAATCTAAAGAATATAATATTCCCGTTATTGAAGTACCTATACACAATGATGAGCATTGTATAGAACACATTGAGAAGACAGAGCCTGACTTGATTGTCTTTGGAGGTACCAGAATAATTCGAGGAAAAATTTTGGAATATGGTGAGAGTCGAGGTGGAGTTTTGAATTCACATCCAGGGCTCTTACCAGAATGCAGAGGGTCAGCTTCACCAGCTTGGAGTGTTCATGAAAATATTAAAATTGGTAGTAGTTGTCATTTTTGTTCGACGGATATTGACGCAGGAGATTTAGTTGGAAAACGGGAAATTCCGGTTTCTCGAGGAGATAATTATTATGATATTTGTTACAAGACATTGGTTGTTGCATCAACACTTATGGTTGAATCCGTAAGAGCTTATTCTGAAGGGAATTTAGATTTGAAAAGAAGGCCTCAAGGTAAAAGTCCGAATCCTGTTTTCAGATATGATCCTGAAGTTGAGCAAGAAGCAATACGTATATTAGATAGACAAACGTATAATCATTATATTGATTAAATAAGTTTTAATTACAGGCCCAAAATCGAATATTATGGCTATACTACGTCTTTTTGGTCTTTATTTCATGTTAACCTTTTTGATGATAGTCGTTGGTTTTGTAGTAGGGGCCTATTTTGGAGGCGATCCTTTTTCAGGTATGATTGTATTCTTGTTTATCGCAGTAGCAATTAATTTTTTCTCCTATTTTTATAGTGATTCATTAGTTCTTAGAGCTTATGGTGCAAGAATAATAGAACGGCAAGAAAGTCCAAGACTATATGATATGGTAAAGAATATAGCGAATATTAATGAATTACCAATGCCTAGAATTGCAATAGTTAGATCAACAACACCTAATGCTTTTGCAACTGGACGGAATCCAAAACATGCAGTTGTTGCAGCAACTACTGGTCTTATGTCTCTTTTAGATGATAATGAATTAGAAGGCGTCATGGCTCATGAAATGGCTCATGTAAAGAATAGGGATACTTTGGTTATGTGTGTAGCAGCAACGATTGCTGGAGCCATTGCTTTTGCGGCCCGAATGCTATGGTGGAATAGTTTATTTTCCGGTGGTAGAAATCGTAATGTTCACCCTGTATTGATGATTTTAGTAGTATTAACGGCACCACTTGCTGCTTTTTTACTTCAAATGGCAGTTTCTCGTTCAAGAGAATTTCATGCAGATGCGACCGCCGCTAAATTGACAAATAAGCCATGGGCGTTAATTAGCGCTCTCAAGAAATTAGAGTGGGAAAATCATAGAAAACCATTAGATTGTGGTTCACCTAGTAATGCAGCAATGTGTATTGTAAATCCACTAAGAGGTAATGATTTTTTTATTAGTATGTTTTCAACTCATCCACCAATGAAAATTCGGATTAAAGAATTGGAAAAATTGTGATTCGAGCTTCTTTAGTGATTATAGGAGATGAGATTCTATCAGGTCGAACTGAAGATAAGAATCTAGCATATCTTGCTAAATGGTTAGGCAAAGTAGGAATCAACTTATCCGAAGTGAGAGTTGTCTTGGATAATGAATCAGATATTATTGAAGCTGTTAATACACTTCGGAAAAGATATGATTATGTTTTTACAACGGGCGGAATTGGTCCCACTCATGATGATATTACAACTGATAGTATAGCCAAGGCATTTGGTGTTGAATCACGAATAGATGATGATGCATTAGATAAAATGAAGAGTTTTTTAGATGGTAAAGAATTGTCAGAACCTTTATTGAAAATGCTTCGAATCCCAGAGGGTGGTGAATTAATTTACAGTCCTGCAACCAAAGCTCCAGGTTACAAAATTGATAATGTTTTTGTTATGGCTGGAATACCAAAGATTATGCAAGGTATGCTTGAGGGAATGTATGATTATCTTGAAAGAGGTGAGATAGTTCATTCACGTTCTTTTGATATTATGGTAGGTGAAAGCTTTTTTGCAGAGAAATTAACGAGTATTCAAAATGGTTTTTCGACAGTTGATATTGGTAGTTATCCTTTTTCTAAAGATGGGATTTATGGTGCAACTATTGTTATAAGATCTATAAATGAATCAGAACTAGATTTATGTGAATCTCATATCAAAGAATTAATAAATAATTTTTAATTTATTCTTTTTTATATTTGTTATTTTCATCATTATTATTTTTTTCCGATTCTTTTGTCATAGGTTTTTTATCAGGTATATTGTTCTGCTCAGATGATTCTACTTTACCCATTCCAGTATATCTAGCCCAAAGAACTAGCATGCTAGGTAAAACCCACACAGAGGCTAAGAAAGAGTAAAGAATGGTCAAAGCTGTCATTGTACCAAATTGTTTCATTGGTGGTAAAATTGCGAAGAATAGCACTCCAAATCCTAGAACTGTAGTCATTGCAGCTCCAAACAAAGCTGAACCTGTATTTTTAACGGTATTATTCACAGCTTTTTCTAAGGAATTATGATGTTCTATTTCCTCAATAAATCTGTGAGAAATATGTATTGCATAAGTTACACCAAGTCCAACCGTAAGTGCACCTATCAAAATAGTAAATACATTCAAAGCGTAACCAATAGCGACCATAGTTCCTAGAATCCAGACTAAAACAAGCAATACAGGAATCATTGATAAAATACCGAGCAATGGTTGACCATCAGTATAAGCAAAGATAGCAGTTAGTAGGATAAATGATAGAAGAATAGTGTACAGTATAGACCCAATCATTGTTTCATTTATAGTGTTTATAACCACATTAATTATTGCAGGTGGACCAGTTACTACAACAGAATTCACTTTACCTTCAGTTTCTAATGTTTCTAAAGAGGCAGTATCTTTTTCTAACTCTTCTACAACCTCAGAAAAGTAGGTGTTCTTAGATTTTGTGTTTACTAAAATGTAAGCTACAGTATATTCTTTCGTTTCTTCATCATAGTAAATAAAATTTGAGACCATATTTGGGATATTTTTACCTTCACCAATCATAATCCAGTCCAAGAGTTCCTTAACATCTTTGTCAGTATCTGGTATTCTATCATCATTCAAATCTTTTGAATTAAATAAATTCTCAAATGTTTCATTGTAAAAATCAAAAGGATTTGTAGCTGAGTTGTTTGATGCTAAATCTCTCATTCCATTTAATGCTGAAAACATACTACTTTGATCTGGATTTATCCATTTATCATCATCAGATAGGTTTTGTTGTGTGTTATTTATTTGATTAAAAACATTAAATGTAGCGACATTTCCACTAATGTATATGAATGAGAATTCATTAGATGTGCTAAATTCGTCTTGTAAATAATGGAAATGTTTTGTTATTTCTATATCTTCAGGCAGAAAATCATTAAAATTAAATTCCGTCGAAATACCCATAGCTCCATACCCAGTTACTAGAGTTATTACTGCTACAACTGCTAAAACTTTTGATGGGTTCTCTAAAGCAACTCGTGATCCAAGCCCCATAAAGTCATCTAAGATACCGTTTTGTTCACCACCTATTTTTCTTGCTTTAACTATCTTTTCATTAGTTTTTGATAAAAGAGACTGATTCTTTTTTTCGTAGTATTTGTCAATAAGAATTCTACAGGCTGGAATAAATGTTACAAATATTATAAATGCCGATAATACTCCAATAGCAACTTGAATTCCAAATTCTTTTATTGGAGTTATATCTGAAGTTACATTTGATAGAAATCCAACCATTGTAGTAGTAGTAGCCAAAAGTAAGGCTGACCCCACAAAAACAATTGATGATTTACCTGCTTTTTCTATATTCCATTCTTCTACTAGTTCTTCTCTATATCTCATTATAAGATGTATTCCATAATCTACACCAAGACCAACCAAAAGAATAGGAACAATTATTGCAAAGAAACTCGGTTCAAAATCAAGTATGCTTGCAAAACCATTAGACCAAATAATAGCCATCATAAGTGCAAACATAGTTAGACCAACATCAACCAGTGAACGGAATGTTGCAAATAGTACGCCTATTACTAAAATAATGACAAGCATGAATAACTGTCCAGTACTTTTCTCTGAGGCCTCATTAATTTCTTTATCTAATACAGATTGTCCCAATGAATGAGCTTCAATGTGTTCTAATTCTATTTTCTTAACAACTTTATTCATTTCAAGTTCAACGCTAACCATTCTATCAAATGCTTCAGTTGAGTCCTCACCTTCTCTATTGCTATTATCAAATTTATAAGTTATTTTTGTCGCTTTAGCAGAGTTGTTCTCATCATATTCTCCTAAGATATTTATTACAGCACTAGCCATCATTGGATTTTGTTTTGCAATATCAAAGGCATTCTTAATTTCTTTATCAGATTTTTTGGAATAAATAGTTTTTAAGCTTTCTAAATCAGAGGCATCACCACCAACGAATGGTGCCAAATAGTTAGGTATTGCAATAATATCTGCACTAGGGTTACTGGGTGTCATAGAATTATTAGTGATTAATTCATTATTTGTGAGCCTAATTTCAATCTCTATAATTTCTACAAATGAATCAGATGTTAGGATATCTCCATTTTTACTGTATATCAAAGTGTCTACCGGGTACTCAGTTACAAATTTGTCTCCAATGTCATTAAGGGCACTTATCACCTCATTATCTGGAAGAAAACTTGATTGATTAATTTCCCCATCTTGTGGATTTAGGGCTAGCTGAGCAATCATAAGTGCAGTAATAGAAACGATACTGATTACTACTATCAGTGGTTTTTTAGTTACTTGTTCGCTAATTAAATTTAGAGCCATAACCTTGTGTCTTAATTCGGCTATAAAAAACTTATTTGAAAGCTATTATGCTTTCTATAGATTTTCTAAATTTATACTTGTTTTCCTATATTATTTACAACTCTTTTTAATTCAACTACACTTTTAGCTATTGATCGATTAATTTTTAATATTTCATCTCTTTCTTTTTGCATTTTTTTTGCTTCCATAAAAAGTCCTTTCATTAAAGCTTTAATGGTATTTCCGGTTTCATCACATGCTGGACAGAAATCAAATAATTCTTTATCACTTTTAAATATTTCACGTCTAACATAGTCTTCAAGTGTTGTTAAAGGCATACTTTCCTATTCATTGTAGTTTAATACTTCTTTGCCTTCTATATTCTTAAGTATAAGTGCGTATAATATTCTAAACAATGCCTTTGTATTCTCATAGTCGGTTAGGAACTTACGAAACGTGCCCTTTTCAATATAAATTACGTTATATTGATAGATTAAAACCAAAATTAGGCAATACAATTGAATCTTATATGGGTAGTATGGTGCATGATGCACTTGAGTGGCTTTATGGCTTAGTTAGAGATTCACATATTGTTTCTAAAGAGGCTCTACTAAAAAAATATGATCAAATTTGGAAAGAAAATTGGAAGGACAATATTCGAGTAGTAAAAAAAGATTTGACTGCTGATAATTTTAAGCAAACAGGATCTTCATGTTTAGAAATGTATTATAGTAGATATCATCCTTTTGATCAAGCTATAACTATAGGTCTTGAAGAAAGAATGATGATTGCCCTTCCTGAGGATAAGAAAATGCAGGGTTACATAGATAGATTAGACAAAATTTCAGAAGGACACCTTTCAGTTCATGATTATAAGACATCTAGTCGCGTACCTCCTCAGGCTAAAGCCGATCAAGATAGGCAGTTGGGATTGTATGCTCTTGCAGTACAACAAAAATATCCGGACGTATCTCAAATTGATTTGATTTGGCATTATGTCAGATTTGATGAAGAGGTTCGATCATCTCGAAGTCAAAAACAATTGGATAAGATGGTGGTAGATACACTTTCTTTGATTAAAGAAGTAGAGGTCGCAACAGAATGTAAGGATTTTCCAACTAAAACCAGTATTCTATGTAATTGGTGTGAATATAAGGCGCAATGTCCAGAGTATTCCCATCAATTTTCCTCTCAAGAACCAATTCCAATACTTGAGACTACTACCATAAATGCTTCTCAAGCAGCTGAAACTGTAGATAAATTAGTTGAACTTAAAGATAAAAAGAAAAGTATGAACGCAGATATAGAAGCTATGATTGAAACATTAGAAAATCGATTAATGGTTTATTCTAAAGAGTCAGGGCACAAATCGATATTTGGTAAGGATTACAAAGCTAGTTTTAATGATCGTAATTCAGTTCACATTCCTGATAAAAAAGATTTAAGACGTTCTGAATTAGAAACAGCTCTTAAGGATATGGAACTTTGGAATGAACTTCAGGAATTATCAGTTTATAGGCTCAAATCTCTTTTAAAATCAGATAGTTGGTCGTCGGAACAAAAAACAGCAATACTGAAATATATGGATTCAGATTCTTCTGTAACAGTGAGTTTGAAAAAATTATAAATATTCGGAGATTAGTTTGAGCGAAACCTGAGTAGAAATCAACTGTTAAGACCCTTGAAATAAAATTAAACATAACTATTATATGTACGCAGGTAGCATTTGGTAAGCCTCGGCTGTCGGAGAGAGTCTATTTCATTTTCCCTCATATTCCACCCCGAGGCACTTCGATACAATGCCGGCTGTGTCAATAGAAAAAGCGAAAGCAGTAATTTCGGATTTTGTACTAGTAGACCAAGGAACAAGTATTGATGAATTGACTCTTGGTTCTGAAAAGTACGTTAAATTTGTGAATGAATTCTGGACTGCAAAGCAGAGACAGGCCAATTCAATCCATGAGATATCCTATCGGGCTTGTTACAAACCACAACTACCACGTTTTTTCATAGATATATTTACCAAAGAAGGAGATGTTGTTTATGATCCATTTGCAGGTAGAGGCACAACACTTATCGAAGCTGCACTTCTGCATCGTAATATTGTCAGTAATGATGTTAACCCATTAAGCCGCCTTCTTGTAGAACCCAGGTTGAATATTCCTACAATAGATGAGATAGAGGATAGGTTAGATAGTATAAATGTTGAACAATCAAAGGCAGACATTGACTTGTCAATGTTTTTCCATAAAGATACAGAAGTAGAAATCGTTTCTTTGAAGGGCCAATTAACTGATTCATTTATTGATAATTGGATTAGGATGGTTGCTACTAATCGCCTTACAGGTCACTCAGCAGGTTTCTTTTCTGGATACACTTTGCCCCCAAATCAAGCTGCCAGTCAAAAGAGTCAAAAGGTAATCAATGAAAGGTTAGGAATAGCGCCTCCTTACAAGAATACTAAGGAAATAATATTAAAGAAATCAAAAAGCCTTCAGCGTAATTTAAGTTCAAAAATTGTAGAGCAATTAGAAGTAATAGGACAAACTGCTATTTTTTCAGATAAAGATTCTAGAGACACAGGTCATATTCTAGATTCATCAATTAATCTTACTGTAACTTCACCTCCCTTCCTGAATATAGTAAGATATGCAGATGACAATTGGCTAAGATGCTGGTTCAATGATATCGAAGTTTCAGAAGTTGAAAAGAAGATATCATTATGCCGAGATGTTGGGACTTGGTCAGATATGATGGGGTCTGTCTTCGATGAACTTCATCGCGTTACTGTACCAGGAGGTTGGGTTGCTTTCGAAGTTGGTGAAGTCAATAATGGTAAGATACACTTGGATGAATATGTAGTACCTATCGGTATTGAGGCGGGTTTTGATTGTGCAGGTATCATGATAAATTCTCAGGATTTTACAAAGACATCCAATATTTGGGGTGTTGATAATATGAAAACAGGGACTAATACAAATCGAATAGTTTTGTTTAATAAATCTAAATAAAGTCATATCCTTAACGATAAACAATGCAAAAATTGTTGACCCTTGTAATTGCTTTTTTCTTGACGCCAGGAATGAGTGGATGTCTTGAACCTGAAGATCAAAGAACAATTGTCGAAGAACCCTCCGTTTTTGATTTTGGTCGTTTGAGTCCAACAACTACTTGGTACCATTATGCAGGTACTTTGTCAAGGCCTTACGCCGTTGATGCAACTAATAATTCAGCTATTTTAGATGCAAATATTTCAGTTGATTTGACAGGAAATAATATGCCTTATTTTACAAATGCAACATATTATGGTACTGGATTTGATACATTTGAACCAACTATAGGCGTTACGGCCTCAGGTGCAATATTTTTTACTAATTGGAACGGTGCGGGTGAAGGTACTCACATAATAAGATCTCTAGATCAAGGCCAAACTTGGGAAGATGTAGGTCCTTTTTTGGGAGGGGATGAAGGTGGTTCAGGACAAACACCAAATTCTAACGATCCCTATATTTATGTTGATAAATTTACAGATAGGCTTGTCAAATTTGACATGCATGCTCTTTCAGTAATTAACGTTGAGTATTCTGATGATGACGGTGTGACATGGAGTGCACCCTTTCCCACAGAGGGATATGGGGTACCTCAGGATCATCAAAGTATTGCCTCTATGCCACATTCAAGTGCAATGGTAGGAGAGGTAGTCTATGTTTATTGCATCAATACAGGTTCAGCAGCCGCTGGACCTCAATGTTCGCGTTCTGTGACTGGTGGACATACGTGGGATATTCAGAGACCAGGCTATCCTACTGATACCTCGCAGTGTTCTGGCCTTCATGCCCATCTTGCAGGTAGCATTGACGGGGCAATATACCGTGGCAATCCTTCCTGTGATGGTCCTGCAGTATATCGCTCAGTTGATGGAGGTTCTACTTGGACAGAACACACAATTACTACTGAATTAGGCATGCACCCTGCCTTACAGCATGCTCACGAAGTAGCTACAGCAGTTGATGATGAGGGGAATTTATACGCAACTTGGATTGCAGATGATTATATGATATGGTATTCTTATTCTAGAGATCAAGGAGATTCATGGAGTGAGCCAATGATGATTGCAGCTCCTGGAGTTACAGAAACAGGTTTTCCAACAATATTTGCAGGCTCAGAGGGGAGAGTTGTAATTGGTTATATCGGAGAAGTTAATGATATCGAAACTAATGCATCAAATAGTGGCTGGTCCGGTTATATGGCCATTATGACAGATGCTTTCGCAGAAAATCCTCTAATTACAAGTGTAGCAGTCAATAATCCTGACGATCCTCTAGATGTAACCTCAGATTGTGGCGCAAGGCGTTGTGGAGGTTTTGGTGACTTTATTGATGTTGAATTGGATGACCAGGGAAGACCATGGATCGCTTTAGCACATAATACAGCAGGTTTCGATGAAGCGATTATTGGAACACTTACCGAGGGACCTTCACTTTATGGTGATTTGACCTATTTAGAAATGTTACCCTCAGGTGGCCCTACAACTCTCAAGTTGTAGAATATTTTGTTTAATAAATCTAAATAAAGTCATATCCTTAACGATAAACAATGCAAAAATTAAAGCAAGTCAAAAAAACAGTTATAGAAAATCAGAAGTGGATAATATTCGGTATTGTAATCATGCTTATCGCTACAAACGTTGATGCACTTGTACACATATTTGAATCAGAAGATAAAAGAACAATTGTCGAAGAACCAGGAATTTTTGATCAATTTTTTAATAGAGATATTCCTGAAACTACCTGGTATCATTATGCCGGTGGAATTAATGCACTTGATGATGTTGCAGTTGAAGAAGCAAACATTACAGCCAATTTAACAGGTAATAATATTCCATTTTGGACACAGGGTAGTTATTATGGGATAGGGATGACAACATTTGAACCAACTATGGGTATCACAACTAATGATAATTTGTACATGACAAGTTGGGGCAATGGTCCAGCAGGTTCAACTGCAATTGTCCAATGCTCAGGTCTTATAGAAATGAAAAACTTATCAGATTATGGTTGTGCGAATGTTTACGATCCTATTTCACCAGTACCCAATAGTAATGATCCTTATGTTTATATCGATAAATGGACTGATAGAATAATGAAATTTGATATGCATGCTTTGGCAGGTATGACTGTTGAATGGTCTGATAATGATGGAGCATCATGGTCTCTACCAACATTTGCTACTTCATATTCAGTTCAAGACCATCAAACTATAGGTTCATCACCTTATCCTGCATTCGGTCATCCAACTACATGGGTTTTCTGTGTAAATGGCAATTGGGAAGCTCCACTATGTTCAACAAGTTTTGACGGAGGATTAACATGGAGCCCTGAAGTACCAGGAGCACCTTTAGGTTGTAATAGTGGAGGACTTAGTGCACACATAGAGGGTGCAGATAACGGTAATTTCTATAGAGGAAATGTAGGTTGCAGTGGTAGTGGTTATTCAATTTATCGAAGTACTGATGGTGGATTTACATGGACGGAACATCCTTTGCCTACTGAGGAATCAGGTACTGCCGATACATGGAATTTCGAAGAAGCACAAGTTGCTATTGATGAGGAGAATAACGTTCATGCAATGTGGATGGGAATTGATAATATGCCTTATTATGCTTATTCTAGAGATAATGGAGATTCATGGAGTGATGCTATGATGATAGCACCACCTATTGGACTTATTGGTACAGGATTTCCAGTAGTTACAGCAGGTTCCGAAGGACGTGTAGCATTTGGATATGTGGGAGACATAGGTAATCAGACATGGCATGGATACATGACTATTTTGACAGATGCTTTTTCAGATAATCCACTTTTTACAACAGTTCAAGTTAATCAACCAGATGATCCTATAGATAGTAGTAATGCATATCCTGAAGGATGCGGTTACGAGCGATGTGGAGGTTTAGGAGATTTCTTAGATATGGCCGTTGATCAATATGGAAGGCCCTGGTTTAGTTTGGCAAACAATGATGCAGGAGAAATTGGAATATTTGCAACAATTACGGAAGGTCCTACTCTTAGAGGAGATTTAACTGAATTAAATCCTATGCCATTAGGCGGTAATTTATCTCTTTAGATATAATTTTTTCCAGGATTCTTCATCGCTTCTCTGATATCTTTTAATCCTTGTGTTGAGTTTTCAGAGTTCGCTTTTTCTAAATCTAGATAAATTAATTCATCAATTCCTTCACACGTATTTTCCATTTCATCAGTGGTTAAAGGTTCTATAGTTTCGAATAGAAACAAGACATACCATCTTTCCTTTTCTTCATCAATATGTGATTGACAACCAATAAATCTTATTTCTCTATCTTTTATTTCTAATTCTTCAGTTAGAATTCGGTGTCCAGCTTCTTCAGGGTGCTCACCAAAACGCATAGCAACTCCTGGAATGTAATATTTACCTGCAGCATAACTATCAGCATCTTTTGCAACTTTTTCAACCATTATATGATTATTTTGATTTTTGTTGATTAATTGTGCTTGTAATAGAACTAAATCCGTTGCATTGTAATCTATTTCTTTTTGTTTTATGGCGTATGCTAACATATTCTCGCTTGACATAATTATGAATTTAGACCACACTATTTCAAATTAAAGTAAGCAATTATTAATCAATATTATAGTGAAAGTTCTATTAAGATAAACCCTTACTACATGAGAATATGGAAGAACATTACAAGAGTATTGCGGAATCGATTATCCAGCTTTCAACCCCTGAAATAGATATTGAGTCTTTCTCAAGTATAGATAATTTTGGAAGAGGAATAGATGCGTTTTCACTTTATAATTCAGTTTATCTGGAAATAATTGCATATGAAGAAGATGCAGTTAAACAGGAGCAAGCGGCAACACTTTTAGGTTCTTTTAATCACCACCATCTTGAATCGCAGAAGATTCTAACAAATTCAATATATCAGTCATTTTGTGGCAATTATAACATAGCTTATTCACTTCTTAGAAGTTACATTGAATGCCATCTCCGAGGAGTTTTCCTTAATCAATTGGCATTGTCTCAGCATGAGTCAGGTCTTTGGAAGGTTTCTCTTTCATCGGCTGTTCAAGATAGTTACGGTGATTTAATTAATGATTTAAAGAATTATCGAGCCAATAGGGATAAAATTTTAGATAACGCTCAATTCTTAGATATGGTTTCTGGTTTAAGGCAAGAATTAAGTTTTAGCGATCTATTGAAAGAATTAATATCGTGGGAATTGACAAATCCTGAAAAGAATTACCATAATTTTAGAAATTATTCCAGATATGGAAAATTATCAGGATATGCACATTCAGAAGAAAAAACACACGATATTTCTAGGTTAAAGAGATATTTCGGCAATGATGAACAAAAAGCAATCATAAGTGAATCAATGATTATTCCTCAACTTAGTAAAGAATATTTAAGCGATATGTGCTGTGTCGTAGACGCTTCGATGGTCGTTATGTTTAATTTTATTTCAAGGGTCTTAACAGTTGATTTCTACTCAGGTTTCGACCAATATATAGTAGATTTAAAGAAAGATATAAGATTCAATAATGCTCATCTAAATTATTGCACGAAATGGATGTCAGCTTATTTGGGTTCACCTTAATTGAGTTTATCTTCTAATTCGATGGTCAACTGTTCCAGTAGTTCTTCTAAGTTATCACTTTTTAGAGACATAATATTCGGTGTCAATCCTTCTACACGAGCTTCAAATTCGCCTTCATTTCGAAGAATTTCAATATCACAAAAGAATTCAGCCATGTTTGCCCGGATTTCGGCTAATATTTAACAGTTACCATTAATTTTCAGCAGCTATACACAAATTAGTCTGGATATCAAATTCGATGGATTCGAGCGCACGCCAAGAATCCATTCCTCTATCCTTAGGTGAATTTGTATAGTGTTGGTCTTTTTCTGAAGTATATTCCATTAATTCACTAATGCTTCTCCATCCAATTTGGTTCATGGGAACCACGATAGTCCCATTTGGGAAATTACTTCTGGGCAGGAATGTTTCATAATGGATTGAGGCTATATCTTCATTATCTGATTTAATGCCTAAATAAACCCCATGGTCCTTTAGAATACGTATTGTTTCTATAGATGCAGGATCACTACATTCAAAGAGGTATGCGTAAACAAAATTATTTTCTTCTCCATCAGAAGATTGACGTGCTTCCAAATAGTAATCAGGATTTTCGGCTACTTCATTAATTACAGCTAATGCAGCCCAGGCCTGAAGTTTGACTCTTTCAGAATATTCTTCTGAAACTGCAGATTCAAAGAGTAAACTTGTAGAACCGTGTACTGCAAAATGATTACGATGTATGCTCGAATCTTGTGAACTGGTTGTTGGAGGATAATTGGTTACGCTACCCACCCCCCATTCATCATTAATTGAGTCTAATACAACCGATTCAAGATTGTATGAGGCTAATAGAATATCATGATGTGTTGCAGGATTCTGTGGAGCTGCCACTTGAAAAATAATGCTTCCAATGCCTCCAAATTCATGCATATCTACAGTAACAGAGGGATGAAGATTATGAAATGCCAAATGCATAGCCTTACCTTCAGGTTCCAATAATTTCATGTGATCTCGATTAAGGTCAGTTCCATTTGAGTTTCCACGAGTGTTATTGTCTCTCCCATCAGGATTCACCATAACTAGAACTGCAAGATTTATGTTATCTAAGATTGGGTCAATCTCTTCAGGAATTCCTCGGGCAAAGTGTCTAATCATAAGATAGGCTGAATCAACTGAGGCCGGTTCATTTCCGTGTTGAGCAGCAACAAAGTATACAGTTGGTACTGTAGGATCATAGTTACCAAATTCAAGTAACAACAATGGTTGATGGTTAATGCTATATCCAATTTCAGTGAAATTTGTTATTCTAGGGCTATTTTCAAGTTCGTATGTAAAATTGATAATATTAGATGCAGACGTCATATTTTCAGGAATATCACCCCATAGGTCTTCAATGGTTAAGTCATAAACAAAAGCTTCTTTGATTTCATCATCGTTTCCGAATAGCCCGCCAGGGCCAGTACATCCTGTTGTAGCCAGTATAATTAGGAGTCCAATCGGAACAATTTTTTTCATTTTAGCCTGTTAGATTGAGGCACTAGGGATAGATAAAGTCAGGGGTTCATTTCATAAAAAGACTTTACTGCTGTAATTTGTGAATCAAATAGATTTAGTAGCATTTATAATTCTTTTTTGTGGAATTGTAATTTTAGCATATCCGCTTTTTCTTTTGGTATTTGAAAGAGCAACAAAAGAGCGTTCTAGTGATATGTTATTAGCAGGAATAATTTTGCTTCTTGGAGTTTCTTTAATAATTGCACTTTGGGCAGTTTACTACGCCTCTACATCGCCTGAATTGTTATGGCCATTGGCAATGTTTACATTGATTTTTCGCTTTATATCGCCATTAATCTTTGTAAGATCGATTAATACTTTACGCACCTCCAGTTCTTTACTTTCAAATTCTAGTGGACGTATTCTCACAGAGTCCTTTCCAGGTATAGCTATGGTTATTGGAACTTTTATACTGTTGTCACCTTATATGTCAGGTGGCCATTCAGAGAGTTTAGAACTTTTGATTGCAACTATACTTGTAATTTTCACCTTTACTCAATTTTATCTTTTTCTTTTTGTAGATTATATTCGTCAAGGAGGTTTAGCATTTGCTTGGATTGCAGGTTTTTTGATAGGTGTCGGCTTAGTTTTGATGGTACCATATTACTTGGAAGGTTTTGATTCAGCTTTTCGTATAACTTCGTCAATAGGTTGGTTTACTGGCGCTATGATTATGATGTATGGAAATAAAGAACCCTATTCAGTATATCTTAAACGAATTGGATGGTAATTAGTTGAATAGTCCTTCCCTAATCAAAATTTATGGAGCTTTAGTTATTGTTCAAATAATATTTGGTTTACATTATTTGACAACATCCATAATTGTTGAGCGAATTGACGCATTAGAATGGACGGCTATTCGAATTCTAGTTGCAGCATTTTTTATGATAATTTTATATCGTAATCGCATTCTTAATTTTCCGAAGGGGCGCGAATGGTATTTTTTAATTTTATTATCTTTACTTGGAATCGTTCTCAATACGGCTTTATTTACTAAAGGTTTAGAATTAACAACGCCAGCCCATGCATCTTTGATAAGTTGTATGATTCCAGTTATGACTCTTCTTTTTGCTTGGATATTAGGAAAAGAAACTATGAATATTTACAAATCATTTTCATTAATTGTAGCAATGAGTGGTGCACTTATTCTACTTGGAATAGATGACTTAGATATCCGTAGTGAATTGTTTATTGGAGATATTTTGGTTTTGATTAATTTCTCATGTTTTGGTCTTTTTTTGGTATTATCTAAATCTATGATTGATCATCATTCACCATTCGGTTTAACTGTTTTAGTTATGTCAATAGGCTCAATTATTCTTTTTCCTTTCTCAATTAAGGGGCTTTTTTTCAATTATGATATTTGGTTAGAGCAACCATGGTGGATATGGCTTGCAGTTTTTTATTCTATTTTTTTCGCTACAGTGATTACTTATTCATTGAATTATTATGCAATGAGTTATGTCGATTCTTCTAAAGTTGCTCTTTTTATTTATCTTCAACCAGTAATTGCAGGTTCACTTTCGGTTCTCTTGGGAAGAGATGAAATTACTTCACGTCTTATTGTTTCTAGTATACTTATTTTGTTAGGGCTATTCTTATCTACGATTGAAACAAAATCAGCTTCTAAAGTTAGCCAATAAGTTATCTAATGTCTTTTTAGGAGGTCTCATCATTTTATCAGGTAAATTAGCTAGGGGGATATCTACCAAATTCTCGGTTTCATCCAATGTTGCTTTTCCTTCATCAAAATATAGTAATCCTGTTACATGCTTATCATCTACATCAGCTTTATGAATTGCTTCTAAAGCCATTACACGACTTGAAACATCGTGTTCTTCACTAATAGTTTCTAGTCTGATATATGATCCATCATGCAATTTTACGTCTTTGTATCCACCAGAAGGTACTTCTACATTTTCAATTGGATTAAAGTGTGGAATATAGTCTAAAGTGTGAAGTTCAGTATCATTGCTTTTAACATATCCGTATGATTTCAATGATTCTTCGTTGTTATTGAAAGTTACGCATGGCGAAATAACATCAATTATAGCCATTCCTCGATGTGACATTCCAGCTCTTACAAGTGCAGTTAATTGTTTTCTTGAACCTGAAAAAGAACGCGCCACAAATGAACATCCAAGATTAATTGCCATTGCACAAAGATCAATTTGTTTCATTACGTTTGGATTACCCTTCCTCTTTTTTGTTCCTTCTTCAGCCGTTGCAGAATATTGACCCTTAGTTAATCCATAAACACCATTGTTTTCGATAATATATAACATATTAAGATTTCTTCGAATAGCATGAATAAATTGACCTATTCCAATGCTTGCTGTGTCACCGTCACCTGAAACTGCTAAGAAATTAAGATCTTTATTTGCCATATTAGCTCCTGTTGTGACAGATGGCATTCTTCCATGTGCTGTGTTGAATCCATGACTTTGACTTAGAAAATATGCTGGAGTCTTACTTGAACATCCAATTCCAGACATTTTGGCAATTCCTGCAGGTTCGATTGAATTTTGCCAAGCTGCGTTAATGACGACATTCGAAATTGCATCATGTCCACATCCTGGGCAAAGAGTTGACTTTCCTCCGCGATAGTCATCAATGGGCAAATTCAATTTGTTAACTTTTTCTCCCATTATGATACCTCAAAGGATTCTAATGTCCCTATTATGGCTTCCGCATATTCTGCAGCTTTAGGTGGTAAACCATCACTGAAAGCAACTGAATATAATTTTGGTACCAGTTCTGTTGCGATTTCCTTTCTTAGGATTCCATACATTTGACCATCTCTATTAATTTCGAGAACTATAATTTTGTCGTGTCTTCTCACAAATTCATCTACTTCTAAAGATAAGGGAAGTGCTCTAACTCTACATTGTGACACTTTCATTCCCGTTGATTCTAATATGTCATCTATTTCTTGAATTGTATTTTCCATTGAACCATAATAAATTATTCCAACATCATGTTCTTTTTCTTCTTTCATTACTGGTTGTGGCAAGTCACCTCTTGCGCCTTCAATTTTCCTTTTGAGGCGGGTCATATTGTCTCTATAAATTGGAGCTTTTTCGGAATAGACTCCATCTTCATCATGTCCAGTTCCCCGGTATAAAATTGGTTCTAATCCACTACCTGGTAAAGTGCGGTATGGAATTCCATCTCCATCTACATCACGATATCTTCCATAATTCTTTATTTTAGCTAAATCTTTTTTTGTCCGTAAAACTTTGCCCCGATTTACTGGCGTATCAGGATATTTGAATCCATTAGAAACCCATTGATTCATTCCTAGATCTAAATCTGTAAAACCAAAAACCATGGTTTGATATTTTTCCGCATAATCAAAAGCTTTCCATCCATATTCAAAACATTCATCAACATTTCCAGGAATTAGGACAATATGCTGAGTATCACCGTGGCTTGCTTCATATAACATCGAAATATCTCCTTGCTGGGTTCTTGTTGGTAAACCAGTTGAAGGCCCTACACGTGTCACATCCCAGATGACTCCCGGAATCTCAGAATAGTAAGATAATCCGATTAATTCAGACATTAACGAAATGCCTGGTCCACTTGTACATGTCATTCCTCTAGCACCACCCCAGCCTGCACCTAGCACCATCCCTACTGCAGCCAATTCATCTTCAGCCTGTATCACTGCACAGGTTGTTTTTCCATCTTTATCTGTTCGTAATTTAGGAACATATGATTCAATTGCTTCTGCAAGAGAAGAGGATGGGGTGATTGGGTACCAAGATAACATGTTAACGCCACCATAAACACAGCCTAATGCAAGAGCTTCATTTCCTTCAATTAAGAATTGGTTTTTGTCTTTTTTTCGTTTTTCAATATAATAGGGATCTTCTTTATTAAGTTCATTTTTAAAATGTTCACGACCCATAATGGAGGCTTTAGAATTAATTTCAATTGCTTTTTCTTTTCCTTGAAATTGTTTAGAAATTGCTTCTTCAATTATTTTTTGAGGAATTTCTAGCATTTCGGCCATTATTCCTACATAAACCATGTTTGCTACCATCTTAGCTAATTTTGGATTTAATTCACGAGCCATAGAAGTCATGGCAGCAGGATATAGTATGAGATCATCACGGTCTACGGGTGCTTTCAGATCGGTGTTGTAAATTACAACCGTACCTGCTCTCAATTCAGCTAAGTCTTCAGCCCATGTATCAATATTCATCAACACTTGAATATGTGTTTCATCTCCGGGTGCTTGATAACCATAATCACTTACACGAACGATGTACCACGTCGGCAATCCTGCAATATTAGATGGAAATAGATTCTTTCCCGAAACATGAGTTCCCATACGGAAAAGACTATTGAGAAGAATCAAATTAGCGCTCTGAGAGCCAGTACCATTTACAGTGGCAATGTTTATGGTGAAATCGTTTACTATTTTTTCCATTGACGGTTGACGTACGGGTGATTTTGCGTTACAGAATACGACTGATTATACAGCTAACGAACAGTTATTAAGGGTTCTTATCCAGTGACTAAATACTGGTAAAAATGAAAAGTTCTATAGAATTTGATGCTGTGATTATAGGAGCTGGCGTTGTTGGCCTAGCAATCGCTAATGAGGAACCTAAGGATTTTGTTATTAAAAATGAGATTGATTTAGGCTTTCCAAATTTAATTAATTTGATAGGATTTGAGTCTCCAGGCTTGACCAGTTCATTAGCGATTGGAAATTATGTAAAAAGAATAATAATTTCCAATTTTTAAAACCGTACGCTATATATAGGAGAATATAAGTTGTACAGCCTAGTGGAGCAAGCTAGCTGCGACGAGCGGATACGAATTTGCGTTACCCCGAATGGACTTTGACTAAGGAGTCGAAGGGTGACAGGGAGAGGTGATGTAAGGTGCGTTAGCTATCTGCCAGCTCAGGTATAATTAATGGATTGGGGACTAAGAAACCGTTTAAGTCGTATTTTGCCAGGTTTATCACAAGGTTCAGGGTCAGTCATGTTTGCTATAGATCACGGATACTTTATGGGTCCAACGTCCGGTCTTGAGAATCCTAGAGAAACAATCGTACCATTGTTGACACATGCCGATAGTTTGATGCTATCTAGGGGCATTTTGCAAAACAGTATACCTAAGCGGACTTCTATACCAATTGTTCTGCGTGTTTCAAGTGGTAACAGTATTTTGAACGATGATCTTTCTAATGAGAAGTTATGCGTGTCTGTTGAAGATGCTCTCCGCCTGAATGCTTCAGCAGTTGCCTTTTCAATTTATATTGGAAGTGAACATGAGCATCAAACTATTGTTGAATTCTCGGAATTAGTTAACGATGCACATCGCTACGGCCTACCCGTCCTAGCCGTTACTGCAGTGGGTAAAGATATGAGCCGAGATATTCGTTATTTATCTTTAGCTTCACGCATAGCTGTTGAATTGGGGGCAGATATTGTTAAAACGTATTATTGCGAAGGCTTCGAGAAATTAGTTGAAGCTTGTCCAGTACCAGTGGTTGTTGCTGGAGGAAAGAAGACGTCTGAAGAAGAAGCATTGGTTTTAGCCTCTAACGCCATTGAGAGTGGGGCTGCAGGTGTTGATATGGGGCGAAATATTTTCCAGGCCACTTCCCCTAAAGATATGATAAAAGCCATACGTTCTGTAGTCGTTGACAAAATATCACCTAGTGTTGCCCTTAAAAAATATCAGAAATCATAAGTTTAATGCAGTTTGCTAATTATTACAGTAATAATGACATAAGAATAGAAGAACAACCAGTACCTGAGGTTGCTGAAGGTGAGGTTTTGATTAAGATACAATCTAGTGGAATTTGTGGAAGTGATTTAATGGAATGGTATCGGAAAGATAAGGTTCCAATTGTTTTAGGTCATGAGATAGCGGGAGAGATTGCAGATGTCGGCAAGAACGTTTCAACCTTTAACGTAGGAGATAGAGTGGTGGCGACCCATCATGTTCCATGTTTGAAGTGTAGGTTGTGCAGGAAAGGTAATGAGACTATGTGTAAAACACTCCAAAAAACAAATTATGATCCCGGTGGTTTTTCCCAATTTGTAAGGCTACCAAAAATTAATACTCGCCTTGGTTTGTTCAAAATTCCTAGCACTATGTCTTTTGATGCTGCATCCTTTGCGGAGCCTTTGGCTTGTGTAATCAGAGCACATTCACGGATTAACAAATGTACTGATGATACGGTTGTCGTGATTGGAAGTGGAATATCAGGCTGCCTACACATTGCTTATTCCAGAGCAGTCGGTTGTGGTTATATCGCAGTAGCAGACATAAATCAAGACCGTTTGAATTGGGCTAAAGATTTTGGAGCTGATTACGTTACTACAAAATCTGGAAAAATAGAGGAAATTATTACCGAAAGAACCGGTCGAAGGGCAGACTTGGTCATAATAACAACGGGAGATCCACAAGCTATTCGAGACGGTATTAATTCAGTTGGAAAGGGCGGAACTGTGATTTTCTTTGCCCCCGCAAGTCCAGGAATCAATATTGATATTGATTTCAACAAGGTTTTTTGGAAACGGGATGTTACTTTAACAACATCTTATGCGGGTTCACCAGAGGATATAGAAGTTGCATTGAGCATTATAGAAAATGGTCAGGTTCCTGTTGAAAAAATGGTTACACATATTTTGCCACTTAATCAAATACTTAAAGGATTTGAATTAGTTCGTACTGGTAAAGATTCTCTTAAAGTGATAATTAGACCTAATTAGATAGATACATGTCAATAAAACCATTAATTGATCCAACTCCAACCATCTCTTGGAATGATGGCAAGGTGCTGATGATTGATCAAACATTGTTGCCGTTAGAAGAATCCTACATTGAGACTGATGATTTTAGGGTAGTTTGTAAGGCAATATATCAACTTTCAATACGAGGAGCTCCAGCAATAGGTGTAGCAGGAGCTTATGCCTGTGTATTGGCATCCAACTATATCTTAGAGAATAAAAGGAAAGCCTTCCTGAAAAAATTTAAAGCCTATTCAAAAGAGATTTCTGAGACGAGACCTACTGCGGTAAATCTCAAATGGGCGGTGAAAAAAATGGTTGCCTTTTCGAATAGATTTATAGGTTCGGTAGAAGATTTAAAACGAGAATTACTAAATGAGGCACACAAAATTAGAGAGGACGATTTGTTTCGATGCCATAATCTTTGTTTAATCGGCTCTCAAATAATATCAGACAATGCAGAAATAATGACTGTGTGCAATACAGGAGGACTAGTTGGTGGCGGTGGTATAGGCACAGCTCTTGGCGTCATTCAATATGCCCATTCTCAAGGCAAAAATGTCAAAGTTCATGTTTGTGAAACAAGACCTTTATTGCAGGGTGCCCGACTCAATACATGGGAACTTAAAAGAACAAAAACTCCCTTTACTTTACTGACAGATAGTATGGCTGGTCAGACCATGAAAAGAGGTAATATTGAATGCGTTATAGCTGGTGCAGATCGCATTGCATCTAATGGCGATACAGCAAATAAGATTGGGACATACAGTTTGGCAGTTTTAGCCAATCATCATAAGATTCCTTTCTACATTGCTGCACCTCTATCTACGGTTGATTATGATTCTGAAGATGGTTCACAAATACCCATTGAGGAAAGAGATCCCAAAGAAGTAACTCGTATACATGGTGTTCAATTTACAATCGAGGATATAGATGTTACAACCCCTGCATTTGACGTTACGCCTGGAGAAATGATAAAGGGAATTATTACGGAGGAAGGAATTGCAACCTATCCATATAAGGAATCGTTAAAAGCTCAGTATGTTGCCAAGTAGAATTAAAATAGGAATTATTGGAGGTTCAGGTATGGAGGATCCAATATTTATTGAGGATTGCTCATCCGAAAAAGTTTCAACGCCATACGGCAATCCTAGTTCGAATCTAATTGCTGGAACTATGGCCGATATTCCGGTTGTAATATTGTCACGACATGGTACAGGGCATTCTATAAGTCCAACTAATGTGAATTATCGAGCAAATATTTGGTCATTAAAAGAAGCAGGTTGTACACATATTTTTGCAGTGACTGCCTGTGGTTCGTTAAGAAAACATATTGAGCCAGGTCATTTTGTTTTTCCGGACCAATTTATTGACCGTACTAATAAACGAATTAGCACTTACTTTGATGGTTCTGAAGTAAAACATATTTCAATGGGCAATCCATTCAGCAAAAGTTTGCGTGACAGTCTTGTTTTCGCTTGTAATGAATTAGATTTTATCCATCATAAAGGAGGTACAATCGTAACCATTGAAGGCCCTAGGTTTAGTACAAGAGCTGAAAGCTTGATGTTTCGTTCATGGGGTTGTGACGTCATAAATATGTCTACAGTTCCCGAAGTTGTTTTAGCTCGAGAACTTGAATTAGAATACCAAAGCATTGCAATGAGTACTGATTATGATTGCTGGCTTGAGAGTGAAGAAGAAGTTACGATGGAAATGATATATGCAGTCATGGAAAAAAATGTTAACAATGTAAAAAGGTTGATAGAACACACGATTCCGTTAATAGATGACAGTCACGTTAATAATGAATAAATATCAATTCAGAAACATAGCCGAATTAAAAAAGCAGGATAATCTTTAAACGCCGTCACATTAAGGACATTTAATCAATGAGTATAGCAAAATCTTTTTTTGAATCGGGAGTTTATAGCTTCTCTCGTTTAATGGGCTGGTATGGCGCACAAAATGATGTCCGTTTAAATTTAGCCCATATTCAAGCTTTTGCACAGTGCAGTAATTGGCCAAGATTTGAAAATCTAATAAGGTATTACTGGGAAATGTATAATGGAGTAGACATGATTAAGACTGCTCCATTTATTATGGATATTGAGCCTACTGATAAGTGTAATCTTTCATGTCCGTTTTGCCCAACAGGTAACAAGTTAGATACAGGTCGTTCAACATCTAAATTAGATTTAGATAATTTCAAAAGAGTAGTTGACCAAACATATGAGAAAATGTATTTTGCATGTTTTTCGGAATGGGGTGAACCTCTATTAAATCCTGAAACATATGACATGATTGAATATCTTAATCGTAAAAATGTATACACGATGGTATCTTCAAACATGAGTTTTGTAAACAGTCCTGAAAATGTAGATAGATTGATTAATTCGGGATTGGACTATCTGACAATAGCAATTGATGGCATTACTCAGAAAACTTATGATAAGTATAGAATTGGTGGTAATTTAAGAAATGTTTTAACAAATAGTATGCAGGTTATAAATCGTAGAAATGAGTTGGGTCTGAAAAAACCCTTTGTAGAATGGCAGTTCGTTATATTTAAGCATAATCAAGATGAAGCCAAACATGTTAGAAGATTAGCAACAATGATGGGGGTAGATAGGTTGTATTTGAAGAAAGCGTATATCGAGGATGTAGACTGGCAGCCAGATAAGGATGAAGATTTTAAAACAGAACTTTTTTCTAATGCTAGTCTCCAGAGTTGCGCTAGACCTTGGCGTAATCTAGTAATCAGGGCAGATGGCGGCTTATCTCCTTGCTGTTATACTTATTACAAAAAAGATGATTTCCATCACATAAGTGATTTCGGAGGTGACATTTCAAAAATGTGGAATAGTGATACTTATAAACGTTCAAGGCGAACAATATATGATATTGCTACTGGCAAAGAGGTACCTGAAGATAAGAAATTTGTCTGCGATGGTTGTATTAGATACAATCAAAAACCATTAATATCAGTTAATGAGAATGCAGATCAAGGAAGATTGGAAAAGGTTGTTGCATTCAGAGAAAAAGCTAGAAAAGGTGGTCGTAAACACAAACCTACATTTGAAGTTTAATATATAATTATAAATTTTATTTCTTTATTTTACAATGTTCAGTATTTATCCTCATATTAGATGAAAGCAGTCATACCTGCAGCGGGTTTGGGAACACGTTTTTTGCCATTAACCAAGGCTCAGCCTAAAGAGATGTTACCAGTAGTTAATAAGCCAACTATACAGTGGGTTGTAGAGGAAGCTGTTGATGCAGGAATAGTTGATATTGCGATTATAACTGGTAAACACAAGCAATCGATTGAGAATCATTTTCGGCCATCTGAAAATCTGGAAAAATTTCTTGAAAAAACTGGAAAATTGAAAGAATTAGATGAAATAAGGAAACTTAATGAGATAGCCAATCTTGAATTTATTATTCAAGAAGAGCAAAAGGGACTTGGAGATGCAATACTTTGTGCAGAAGATTTTGTAGGCGATAGCCCGTTTGCAGTTTTGCTAGGTGACACAATTTGCACTGGTGATCCTAATTGCACTAAAAGTTTGATAGAAATCTTTGAAGATTTGGGAAAAAGTGTTTTTGCAGTCGGGCAAATCAAACATGAAGAGACTAGAAGATATGGAGTGATTTCTGGCGAAGAAGTTTCAACTGGTCTTTTTTTAGTCGATAAGTTAGTTGAGAAGCCTGAACCTGAAGTTGCACCTTCTCTTTTAGGAATATTGGGAAGGTATGTCTTTACTCCTGAAATTTTCAATTTTCAAGGTAAAATGGGAATTGGTAAAGGTGGTGAGATACAACTCACTGATGCAATGCAAAGCTTAGCTAGGAATTCAGAAATGTATTCTTGGATTTTTGATGGTAAAAGATATGATATTGGTACAATGAAAGACTGGTTTCAATCACATTTACATCTATCTGCAAATTCTGACTTTTCTACAATACTTACTGAAGTTATAAAAAAATTATGAGATATTTAGTTACAGGTGGTGCGGGTTTTCTTGGTTCTAATCTTTGCAGAAGTCTGTTGACTGAAGGTCATTCCGTTTTATGCCTAGATGATTTAAGTACAGGAAGCTATGAAAACATTATAGAACTCGAGTCCAATCCTAATTTTGAATTCATAAATCATGATTTAACTAAGCCTTTCTTTCCAGATAAAATAGAGGCTATATTCAATTTGGCATGCCCAGCATCACCGATTCATTATCAGTATAATCCTATAAGAACATTAAAGATGGGAACACTTGCAATGTATAATATTTTAGGGATGGCAACTAGACTCAAAGTTCCTATTTTACAGGCCTCTACATCAGAGATTTATGGCGATCCTGAGGTCCATCCACAGGTTGAGACATATTGGGGTAATGTAAATCCTATTGGAAAACGGGCTTGCTATGATGAGGGTAAGCGTGTTGCAGAAGCACTTTGTGTTTCATATAAAGAACATCACAAGGTTAGCATTAGGATAGCTAGAATTTTCAATACTTATGGGCCATTTATGGATCCTAGGGATGGCCGTGTTGTTAGTAATTTCATTGTCCAAGCTTTGAAAGGTAATCCTCTAAAGGTTTATGGAGACGGGAGCCAAACACGAAGTTTTTGTTATGTAGATGAATTAGTAAATGGTTTAGTACGATTGATGAATTCAGAATACGAAAACCCTGTAAATTTAGGCAATCCTGAAGAATATAGTGTAATTGATTTGGCAAAAATCATCATAGAGGCTACAGGTTCATCCTCAACTATTATGCCTGAGCCTTTGCCAGAAGATGATCCCAAAAAGCGCCGTCCGGACATATCATTGGCTAAGAAAATATTAGATTGGAATCCGCAAATAGGACTTAATAAAGGGTTACCTTTTACTATAGAATGGTTCAATAAAGCATTAGAAAAACATGAAAAATAAAACTGAATTCAAGTTGAGTATCGTAGTTCCTTGTTACAACGAGGAGAGTAACATAGAACCTACCTTTTCTAAATTAGATTCCACGGTATCAAGACTGACAAAAGATTATGAAATTATTTTTGTTGATAATGGAGGAACCGATGGACAACTAAAGATGATGACGCAGGTTTACCAAAATAACAAAAGTAAAGTTCGCATTGTGTCCTTATCCAGAAATTTTGGTTATCAGATGTCTATTTCAGCAGGTTTAGAGTATTCTAAAGGTGATGCAATAATAATTATTGATGCAGATCTCCAGGATCCACCCGCTATGTTTGAAACTTTTATTGATAAATGGAAAGAGGGATATGAAGTTGTTTATGGACTACGTGAAAAGAGACGTGGCTCTTTTTTCATGAGGCCTTTTTATTATATATTTTATAAAATATTTTATTGGACTTCAGATATTACAGTACCTCAAAATGCAGGCGAATTTGGTTTAATAAGTCGAAATGTAGCTGAAAAGATGTTAGAAATGCCAGAGACTGTACGTTTCATTAGAGGTATTAGAGCTTGGGTTGGCTTCAAGCAGATTGGCATACCTTATACTAGGGATTCTAGGTCTATAGGAAAGAGCAAGTTTCGATTCTTTGAAACATATTCTCTTGCTATGGATGGATTGCTATCTTTTTCTACGAGAATACTAACTTTTTTAACCATTTTAGGCTTTCTTACAACTTTATTTTCAGTTGCTTTGATATCGTATATTCTTTACTGGCGCTATGACTCAGGTGAGGTAATACCAGGGTATGCAGCACTTATGGTCACTTTATCATTTTTTAGTGGTATAATTATCATGATGATAGGAATATCGGGTGCATATATTGAAAGGATTTTTTTGGAAGTTAAAAGACGACCGAAATTTATAGTAGAGGATACAATAGGTTTTGAATGATTAAGATTATAATACTAGCAGGAGGCTGGGGAACCCGTTTGGGTCGTCAGTCAGAGCTTATTCCTAAACCAATGGTTAGCATTGGTAAGAGGCCAATGTTATGGCACATAATGAAAATCTATTCAAGTTATGGTTTCAATGATTTTGTTTTGTCCCTCGGAGTTAAAGCAGAAATAATCAGAAATTTCTTTATTGATTATAATATTAATTCTCAAGACATATCCATTAACTTGGCAACTGGTCAAGTAAAAGAATCTGGAACAAATATGCAAGAAAATTGGAATATTGATTTAATAGATACAGGGTTAAATACCCTAAAAGGAGCTAGGATAAAGCGTGTAGAAAAATACCTTAATTCTGATATAAATATGCTGACATATGGAGACGGCGTAGCAAATATTGAAATAGATAAGTTGTTATCTTTTCACAAATCACATGGTAAAACTCTGACAATTACAGGAGTACATCCTCCAGCAAGGTTTGGAGAGATTATTGAGGAAGACGGTTTAGTTAAGTCATTCGAAGAAAAACCACAAACTTCTTCAGGTCTAATAAATGGAGGTTTTATGGTTTTTAACAGAAATTTGCTAGATAATCTTTCAAATGATGAGAATTGTGACTTCGAATTTGGAACATTAGACAAATTGGTAGACAGAGAAGAAGTTATGGTTTACAAACATCTAGGTAACTGGGAGTGTATGGATAATGAAAGAGATGTCGAGCATTTGAATAAATTATGGAATAGTGGAAATGCCTTTTGGAAAAATTGGTAGTGATAGAAAAATCGTTTTGGAAAGATAAAAAAATTCTTGTTACAGGCCATACAGGATTTAAAGGTAGTTGGCTTTGTTTGATACTAAAAAATCTTGGGGCAAGGGTTACGGGTTTTTCTTTAGATGACCCTGTTTCAAAACCATCGATGTTTGATTTATTGAAATTAGACACAGTTGTGAATGATTATAGAGGTGACCTTCGTTCAATCGATGAGTGTAGTAATATTATGCTGAAAGAACAACCAGATGTAGTAATCCATATGGCTGCACAATCACTAGTTCGAAAGTCATACAGTCAGCCAGTTACTACTTTTGAAACTAATGTAATTGGTACAGTTAATATTCTCGAAACAGCCAGAAACTTAGATTCCGTTAGCGAGATTATAGTTGTAACTAGCGACAAATGCTATAAAAACATAGAAAAAGACTACTCATATACTGAGGATGATTCATTAGGCGGTTTTGACCCCTATAGCAGCAGTAAAGCATGTACAGAGCACGTCTCTTCAGCGTATTACAATTCTTTTTTGATTAACGAGGGGAAAGGTTTAGCTACAGTCCGTGCAGGCAATGTTATTGGCGGAGGAGATTGGTCCGTAGATCGCCTATTTCCAGATGCAGTAAAGTCATTTAATATTGGAAATAAAGTATTTATCAGAAATCCAAGTGCAGTACGTCCTTGGCAACATGTGTTAGATCCGTTATTTGGATATTTGCTTCTTGTAGAAAAGCTACACTCAGACAAGCAGGTTTATTCAGGCCCATGGAATTTTGGCCCTGATAAAAAAAATTGCAAGAGTGTAGAACATGTAATTAATTCTTTTTCGAAAATGTGGGGCGATAAAGCAGCTTGGGAACTTTTTAAGGAAGACGAATTGCATGAAGCAACATTACTACAATTAAGTAGTAATAAATCTAGGAAAAAATTAGGTTGGAAGCCTAAGCTAGGATTAAAAAATGCACTTGAATATACATCCGATTGGTATAAAACATATTATTCTTCCAAAGAGAATATGTATGAATTTACTCTAAGCCAGATTTATAAATATATGGAATAGTCATGAGCAATAGTGATAAATTAAGAGATCAAATATTTGATTTGGTTGCTAAATATTCTGAGCTGAACATAGAAGTACAGAATAAGTTTATCCCTAGAGTCACACACGTTCCAGTTTCTGGAAAGTTGATAGATAGAAATGAAATAATTAATTGTGTTGATGCTAGTCTGGATGGCTGGTTTACAACAGGACGTTTTACGAAAAAATTTGAAAAATTGTTTGCAAAATATATGGAACACAGAAGTTGCTCCTTAACTAATTCAGGTTCGTCTGCTAATTTGCTTGCATTATCCACACTCACTTCTCCAGTTCTTGGTGAAAAAAGGTTGAAAAAAGGAGATGAAGTGATAACTGTGGCGGCAGGTTTTCCAACAACAGTCAATCCCATAATTCAAAACGGCTTAGTTCCAGTATTTGTGGATGTTAATCTTGATGACTATGGAATAAATATTGAGCAAATGAAAAAGGCTTACTCTCCTAAAGTTAAAGCTATTATGTTGGCACATACTTTGGGTAATCCTTTTAATTTGGACGAGGTAAAAAATTTTGCCGAAGAAAAGAATCTGTGGCTCATTGAAGACTGTGCAGATGCCGTTGGATCTAAATATCATGGAAAAATGGTAGGCACTTTTGGAGATATTGCAACAGTTAGTTTTTATCCTGCACACCATATTACGATGGGTGAAGGCGGTGCCGTCTTAACTAGTAGTCCTAAATTGAAAAAAATTATAGAGTCATTTAGAGATTGGGGAAGAGATTGCTGGTGTGAACCAGGAAAGGATAATACATGCGGTAAAAGATTTGACTGGCAACTAGGACAATTGCCATGTGGTTTTGATCATAAGTATATTTACAATCACGTAGGCTATAATCTCAAATTAACAGATATGCAATCTGCAATTGGCATTGCACAGTTAAAAAAAATCGACGATTTTATAGAAAGTCGCAAAGAAAATTTCAATTATTATTATAGCAAATTGATAAATTATAGTGATTTCATTTCAATGCCCAAAAAATTAGAATATGCAGACACTTCATGGTTTGGATTTCCAATACGAGTTCGAGAGACATCACCTATTTCCCGAGATGAAATAATAGCACATTTAACGGATATGAATATTGGAACACGCCTTTTGTTTGGCGGCAATCTAACTAAACAACCACTTTACGAAAACTCAGACTATAGAATCTCAGGCAGTTTGGAAAATGCAGATTGTGTTATGGATAATGTGTTTTGGATTGGAGTTCAGCCAAATTTAACTAATGATATGAGAGATTTTGTCATAGACTGCTTCAAAAATCTTTTTGAATAATGTATTTAGAAGAAACATCCTTGGAGGATTTTTATATAATAAAACCTAAGCTACATGTAGACAATAGAGGATATTTTTTAAAAAATTTCTATAAATCATTTTTTCTAAATTCAGGTCTTGAATACAATTTTACAGAATCATATTTCTCATCATCCAAAAAAGGAATAATAAGGGGCCTACACTTTCAATTTCCACCTTTTGATCATGTAAAATTAGTTTCATTGCTATCAGGAAGGGCGTTTGATGTGGTTGTAGATATTAGAAAAAATTCCTCTACTTATGGGTCCTGGGAAATTGTAGATTTGAATTTGACAACTCCTAAGATTCTTTATATACCTAAAGGCTTTGCACATGGTTTTTGTTCTCTGGAGGATCGAACTATATTACAATACATGACTACTACTGAGTACAAAGAAGAAAATGACAGTGGAATAAAATGGGATTCTATTGATATACCGTGGCCAACACAGGATCCTATCATTTCAGATAGAGATGAAAACTTTATCACTTTCAAAGATTTCGAGAGCCCTTTCATTAAATGACAACTAGAGCCTTAATTACTGGAGGTACTGGCTTTCTTGGCATAAATCTTATAAATTCCTTAGTTGAGAAAGGATGGGATTTGAGTGTAGTAACTAGAGCTAATTCAAATCTTAAATTATTATCAAGAAATATTTCTAATGTTCAAATTTTACAGCATGATGGGTCGTTTGAGAGCATGCAACTAATAATAGATAAATCCTCACCAGAGATAGTATTCCATTTGGCTACTCATTTCCTTTCGGAGCACAGTTCAAAAGATATCGATGAATTGATAGAGAGTAACATACGATTCGGATGCCAATTATTAGAAGCCCTTACTTCCAATCAATCAAAAAATATAATCAATACAGGAACATCTTGGCAACATTTTGGTAATTCAGATTATTCTCCAGTTAACTTATATTCATCCACTAAAAAAGCATTTGAGGATATATTACAATATTATCATGAAGCAAGGAGTTTTAATGTTATAAATTTTAAATTGTTTGATACATACGGTCCAAACGATCCAAGAAATAAATTATTTGCTTTGTTGAGAAATGCTTACCTTGAAGATAAAACCATTTTGATGTCTCCGGGTGAACAATTGATAGACTTACTGTATATTGAGGATGTAATTAGTGGAATCATACACAGTGTTGATTTTTTCAAAGAAGAAAAATCCTTTTTCAGTGAATTTGCACTTTCATCAGGAAATACTATTTCTCTAAGACAAGTCGTAGAAACCTATTCTAAAATATTTGGCAAGGAAATCAAGGTCAAATGGGGGGGGCGAGAATATAAGAAAAGAGAGATAATGCGACCTTGGAGCAAGGGCAATAAGTTGCCCGGTTGGAATCCAGAATTTGATTTAACTACAGGAATCAAGAAAATGCTTGATGACGAAAATTCATGATTTAAAAATGTATCACTTATACATCGCATTCTTTTCAATACTATTGGGAGTTCTCGCTCAATTGATAATGAAGAAGGGCATGAACGAGATAGGTATAGTAGAGCTTTCTCGGATTTTTGAAATAAATTTGCTTTTAGAAATATTTACTAACAGATATATCTTACTCGGTGTAATGTTTTATGTTTTTGGTCTACTATTCTGGCTCGTAGCACTTTCTTTTATGGAGGTTAGCAAGATGTATCCTTTACAAAGTTTAGGTTATGTTATTGTTTTATTTGGTTCTTTTATATTTCTCGGTGAAGAATTGTCTTTGTCACGAACTTTTGGAATTTTTTTGATAGTATTGGGTACTTTATTTGTTTTAAGAACATAATGGTAAAAATATATAATATAAATTAATGGTAAAACTCAAAGTAGCAGTAGGTCCTATAAGTAATTTAAGAGGAGGAGTAGGGGGCGTTTCAAAGAATATAGTAAAATTTAGTAAGCATAATACTGAAATATTTCGTGCCCCCTTTCATTTATCTTTTTATCAAAAATTAGTTGATACAGACATTTTTAAAAAACACATGCGATTCAGGGAAAAAATTTGGTTCAATGATCCCTATTCCCTATATTTAGCCAAGGTATGGCTGAAAAATTTTGATGTAATTCAAATGATGGGGGCACCTGGATACCCAGGCGTTTTTAGTGAAATAGGGAAATCCAATTCTAAATATGTTTATAGAATACCTGGTTTTTATTACCTTCAGGGCCGAAAGAGGTTTGATTCAATGCATCTTTCTAAAAAAATAGACGCACTTATGGTGAAATTCTGCAGAAAGGCAGATGCTATTGTTGTTACTACACCTTGGTATGTTTCTTTTCTTAAAAAAAGGTACAATTTAAATTCGCATTTAATAGGCAATTCAGTGGATACAGAGTTGTGGGGTTCAGGTAAAGCATCTAGATTCGAGAAGAAATTTGGGATAGACAGAGGCTTTTGCCTTCATACAGGTACTTTGACAGCTACTAAAAATCCTTGTATGTTTGTTGAAATTTCACGTGCATTTCCCGAAAAAAGATTTGTTATGATAGGGATGGGCGTAGAAGAAAAAGCGGTAAGAATTCTTTGCAATTCAAATTTGCCAGATAATTTGTTTATATTAGGAAGATTAGGTGGAGAAGATTTGTTAGACGCTTACAAAGCAAGCCATGTTCTTTTATCTGATGAACCAAGTATTTGGGGTGGGAATACCGTTATGGAAGCTATGGCAAGTGGTACTATTCCCGTTCGAGCTTATCATCCTAGCTATCCTAAAGACGATTTCTTTTTTACAGATCAAAAAAATGGTTTTCTTTTTGAGCACCGTAATTTTCAGGACTGTAAAAATATGATAGAAAGAGCTTGGACGGAAGCCGATATGGGAAAAAGAGCTCAGAATATTGCCCAAGAAAAGCATGACTGGAGTGAAGGAATATTGAAATATGATGACTTATATTCATCATTGGTATAGCTTAATACGTTTTCAGCAGTTAGAGAAAGTATTATGGTTCCTTCAGATACAACTCTTGGAATGAATTCAATAATTTATAAGTCATATGATAAAAGTGGTTTGACTTTAGTTTCATCAGAAACAGCCATATAAGATAGAAAAAAATTGGAACAATAATGAATTTTTTTATTTCGTTCGGGTCTTGATTTCAAATGTCAGTTTACAAAAAGATATTTTTTTCGGGCTTTAGGAATGCTTTTCATCTTCTAACGGGAAATGTTTTAAGTCAGATAATTTCTTTAATAGCTTTGATATATATAACAAGAAATTTAGGCCCTGAAAGATTTGGTACATATTCTTTAGTTTTGTCCTTTGTCACTATTTTTGCTTTTCTTAATCTTCCTGGAATTGATAGAGTGTTAATGATTGAAGGATCAAGGCGAATAGAAAAGATACCAGAATTAGTTTCAGAAAGCTTTAATGTAAAAGTTTTATCTTCTTTTTTATCAGTGCTTGTTGTTATTTTATTTTCTTTATTTACACCTTACGATAAAGAGATAATCCTCCTAATTATTTTATTTAGTACATCCCTGTTCTTCACCGGCTTTCTTGGTTACTTTACATCTATTTTTCAATCACATGAACGAATGGAATTCATTTCGATGTTTCGAATATCACGTACTTCCTTTTTTGCCCTTGGATCCGTATGTTTAATCTATCTTGGTTTTGGTGTTCTTCATTTGATAGCTTTGGCTTTGTGTTCTTTCGCGATATCTAGTTTTTTTCATCATCATTATGCTAAGACATTATCTGATTATAAAATAAGCATTATTAAACCAATTTCTTATCCTAGATTCAGAGAGGCACTAACCTATTCAGCTATATCTATGGTAGGTCTTGCCGCAGGTAAAATAGAAATACTAATTCTTTCAGTTCTCACAAATACATATGAAATTGGTTTATTTGTGGTACCTCTTAGTCTAGTTAATAGGAGCGTCATTCTTAGAAATGCATTGTCTGTTGGATTTGGCCCCACGATAATAAAGAATTTAGAATCATTCAATTGGTTCAAAGTCTTTTTCGCATCATTCGTGGTTCTACTATTTGTCGGAACGGGCTGCTTATTTGTCAATTTTTTTAGTGAGGATATAGTAGTTTTTTTGTTAGGCAGTCAATATATTGAGTCTTATCTATTGTTGGAAGTAATGGTTTTCTCGGTGGCCTTCTCTTTTGCCACGATACCTTATGTATTAATTCTTCAAGCAACGAATAATTCCAATGCAATTTTATTATCATCCTTTTTTTCTCTTATTATACAGGTTCCTTTGACTTTTCTAATGTACAATAATTATGGACTAATAGGAATTGCCTATTCATCATTAATAGCTTATTTTCTTGTTTGGTTTTTTATGGTTACTTATGGGTCATATGTAATACACACTAATGTTCATCGAAAAGCTTTTAATTCGCAGGGATAGGATGCAATGAGTCTTTTGTGTACTAAGCATGAGGTTTTTGAAAAATGAGTAAGATTGTTATATTCGGAGCATCAGGTTTTGTCGGCCAAAATATAGCAAGAGGTTTATCTAAATCTGGTCACGAAATTATAGCAGCTGATATTTCGGAGAGTAAATTTGAAAAAATTGAAAAAATCACCTATATCACCAATGATATTTTGGATTCTAAGAATGTTGACAAAATAATAGAAGGCGCAGAAGTTGTTATTCATTTAGCCACTAGTACACTAAGAACTTCTTTAAAAGATCCTAAACTAAATATAAAAATCAATGTTGGAGGGATGATGAATATTCTTGAATCTTGCCGACACTTTGGTGTCAAAAAAGTTATTTATTCTTCAGCTTCTTCTATATATGGAATACCTGAATATCTGCCGGTTGATGAATCCCATCCTAAGTATCCAACTACAGTCTATGGTATTGGGAAATATTCAGGTGAACATCTTTTAAGGGTGTACCAGCAATTATACGGATTAAATTATTTTGTTTTAAGATTCACAAATGTTTTTGGCCCTTATCAACATCCAGATACAGGAGGCCTGATTCCAGTAGTATTATCCAAGATTTTGAATGGAGATAATGTCACAATTTTTGGCGACGGTTCCCAAACTCGAGATTTTGTTTATGTTGGTGACATAGTTGAAATGGTTAAAATGATAATACCGGATGATCACAAGAACATGATTGTGAATGCAGGCAGTGGTACAAACACATCAATACTAGAAGCTGTTATGAAATGTGGAGAAGTTTTAGACATTCAACCAAAAATAGAATATAAAGAGCAAGAAGGTGGTGAAAGAAAAGGCTTCCAAGCAGATATGTCCCTTAATCAGAAACTGTTTGGAGACTCATTCAGAACTAGTTTTGAGTCAGGGCTGCTATCTACCTCAGAATGGATAAAAGATCTATGAAAAAGGAATTAAAATTATTAGGAGTAGCGAACGCAAATGTTTCTGGGGCAGCACTAATTATTGGGAGCAAAGTAGTGTCGGCTGTTAGTGAGGAAAGATTTACACGTAAAAAGAATCACCGTTGTTTCCCTACCGAATCAATAAATTACATTCTAAAAGCTTCAAAATTAAGTATTTCAGATATCGATTACGTTTGTTGCGGCTGTTGGAAGGGGCTTGACGTACCAAAATACGTTGAAACAGTCGTTTCAGATTCAATTAGATATGTTGAGAACGATGAGTCTTCTAAACAAATAATAATTGATAAGGTCCGTGTATCTGCAGAAAGAGATGAATTTTTTAAAAATGAATTGATTAACGGGCTCAAAGAAATGGGTTTTGATTATAGCAAGATTATTATGTATGATCATCACATGTCACATGCCTATACGGCATTTTATCCATCACCTTTTGAAGATTCTTTAGTTGTAACAGTAGATGGAAGAGGTGATTTTAAGAGTGGTACAGTCTGGTTGGCTGATAGAAAAAGCGGTTTACGTCTTATTGATTCTATTAATATGTTTGATAGTTTAGGAGTTTTTTATGGTTTTATAACTAAATTTCTGGGCTTTAGACCTAACAGACATGAAGGTAAGATTCTAGGATTAGCTGCGCACGGAGATTATCGAAAAGTTCTACCTATAGTAAAGAAAATGATATCATATGAGAACGGGAGACTGTTTGGGCGGATTGGTAGGAATTTCACAGCCTGGAATTCTGGGAGAATACCTGAAATTGAAAAGGAATTAGAAAAGCATACACGTGAAGATATCGCAGCGGCTACACAATATTGGTTAGAAATCCTTACAGTAAAATATATTGAACCATTTGTAAAAGAACATAAGATAAAAAGAATAGGACTTGCAGGCGGTGTATTTGCAAATGTTGTATTGAATCAAAAACTTCTAGAGATTGAAGGTGTTGAAAACATATATGTATTCCCGCATATGGGAGACGGAGGAAATGCATTAGGTGGCGCAATTATAAAGGCAGTAGAAGAGGGAATAGATATCGATTATCCAATGGAAGACGCATACTTGGGGCCAAGTTACAATAGCAATGAAATAGAATCAGTCTTAGATAAGTACTTTAATGAGATAGATTATGAAAACGTTTCTGATGATAAAATGCGTTTAGCCGCAGAATTTATACATAACGGGAAAATTGTAGGCTGGTTTCAAGGAAGGATGGAATATGGGCCCAGAGCTCTTGGAACTCGAAGCATATTGGCTAGAGCAACAGATGCATCAATTAATGAGTCGTTGAATAATAGGTTAAGTCGAACTGAGTTTATGCCGTTCGCACCAGTTACGATGATAGAATATGCCAAAGAGTGTTATATTGGTTGGAAACCAGAGCATTTCTGTAGCGAGTTTATGACTATAACATATGATTGCACAGAAAAGGCTAAGCGCCAGACTCCAGCAACTGTGCATGTGGATGGAACAGCCCGTCCTCAAATAATAGCCAAAAGTAAAAATCCAGAGTATTATGGAGTGATTGAAGAATACTATAAATTAAGTGGTCTTCCTTCCATCATAAATACGAGTTTCAATAATCATGAAGAGCCCATATTGTGTACTCCTGAGGATGCTGTTAAAAGTATTTTATTAGATAATGTTGATATCATGTTTGTGGGAGACTTTATGGTCAAACTTAAGAATAAAGAAAATTAGCTACACTTTTTCATGCTATGCATAATCGATTTTGGAATGGGTAACCTTCGTTCGATAAATAGAAAATTGCGTAGCGTAGGAATAAGTTCTGAGATTTCATCAGCTGATATGTTGATACTACCAGGTGTGCTAATTAATTATCCAAGCAAAACTGATTTAGATATTCTTTTTGAAAGATTAGGTGATTATAGGTTATGATTTTCAAACATCGTTATTTTGTATTGACAATTAGATTTGGTTTATTTTTTATTGGTTTAAATCTCTTCTTCAATATGGTACGTTTGTTTCTATTTCCTGATGCAGATATTCCTTTTGGATGGCCCGTAAGCGTTCTTGTACTTAGAATGCCTTCATTCATTTTTCCTTCTTACTCAGAATATACTACATTGGGAACTAACATTTATTTTAAGGTTAACCCCTTAACTCCCGAAAATATAATTGTTGCCTTAATTTACATGGGGGTGTTCTATTTTGTAGTAAAAAATATTGACAAATTTAATACTTTTCCCAGACTTTATTTTTTAGGAGCTTTAGTTATTTTACTATCCACCCTTATACAAGGATTTCACGGTGGCCTTCATGTAACCGTCGCTGGACTAAAGCCGGGTGAAACAGATAGGCTGTATTATCAGGAGGCGTTAAAAATTAATTCGACCACAGATTTTATGGAGGATTATAACTATTTACAATCAACACATAGTCTTGCAGAGCATGCTATTGTTCACCCTCCCGGCTCAGTATTGATATATTATTATTTAGACGTTATACTGGTTTACCCTGAGCTTATAGCTTTATCATTATTATTAATATCCTTATTTTCAGTTTACTACGTTAGAAATCTTTTCCTACTTGACTTTGATGAGGAAACAGCCAATTTTGTAACCCTTGTTTTCTTATTTATTCCTGCAGTCCAGATTTATTATCTTTCATGTATAGATAGTATAATTGCATTATTCATGATTGGGACCATTTATCATTTTGAGGTTTGGTCTCGTCAAAAAAAGAAAATAGATCTTTTGTTTGCTTCACTTACTTTTATTTGTGCGGCATTCTTCACATACACAATTTTTTACTTGTTTGCTATTCTTGTTGCATATTCTTATTCAAATTTTTCTTTTTTACCAAAAGAACTGAGAAATAATCTTCCAACAGCACACTATATTCACAGTGTCTGGATTTTGTTAATTCCGGTAGGTTTTTACATGTTACTTGTTTATTTTATTTTTGATTTTAACTATATAGCTGGCATTCTTGAAACTGCCAAGTATGAGAATAGACATTTTAGCCATAATCTCCTGTTATTGGATAGTCCAACAAATTTTATTTTCACACGGTTAGAATGTATTTCAGAAGTTATTTTCATGTTCGGTGGCCTATGTGCCTATTTTTCTTATAAGTCATTAATCCAAAAAAATGAAAATATGATGCTTTGGACAAAATTTGCAATACTATTTTTCATGCTGATGATATTGACTGGTGCATATAGAACAGGTGAAACAGCACGACCATTTTTGGGAATATATCCTCTTCTCCTAATCCCTTTTGCTTATTACATAAAGGATAATATAGAAATAGATCTTAATAGTAAAAAGACTATACTGTTTTGTACATTTTTCCAGTCAATTATTTTGCAAACTTTGTTCTGGTTTTATTGGTAATGAATCATTCAGAAGGAAAACGGCTAGGTTTAAATTTTATATCTGGCAGTTCATACATGATATCTGCAGAGGCTATTTATTTTTTGGCAGGATACATGATACATATCGTAGCGGCGAGCCAGGTCTCTCCATTAGATTATGGAAGGTTTGGAATAATAATGTCTTTGATGGGTTTAATTTATGTTTTGTTAGGAACAGGTCTACCTGAATCTCTAACCAAGCATATATCTGAAGGATTTGATGCTAGGCAGACCTATTTTTTAGTACTAAAATACCAAGTGGTGGTCTCACTAATATTATTTATTTTATTATTCTTTAGCTCCTCCTATATTTCTGATTTACTGGGTGATGAAGATTTAGAAGTATACATAAAGTCCATTAGTTTTTTAATAATCCTAAGATCGATTTTTCATATTAATCGCGGATTCCTTAATGGTTTGTCTAAGTTTGGTCTTAGCTCAATAATGAGTATTGTTAATAATATCAGTAAATCTTTTTTATCAATTTTATTCTTGTTAATGGGTTATGGCATATTTTCAATGATTGGAAGTTATATGGCAGCAACGCTTTTAGCTATTATTATCTCATTTATTTTTATTTATTCCATTGAAATACCAAGTGGTAAGCAAATCAAATCTGCTAATTTATTTGTTTTTACTATACCTCTCATAATTTTTACTATATGTCATACAATAATGGATAGTACTGGTATTTTCTTTATAAAATCTATGATTACAGATCCTAATACGACAGGATATTTTAATTCTGCAAAAGTTCTGTCTTCAACAATTGTGACTATCGGATTTGCTATTTCATATACTACATTGCCTACTGCTTCTAAAATCTATTCTACTCAGAATCATTATGCTATGCAGAATTTTATAGGCAATATAATGAGATATTTATTTTTAATCTTGTGTCCTATAATAATTTGTATTTATTTAACTAGTAATGAACTAATATCCTTTTTTTTCCCGAATGACTACGTAGCAGCTTCAAGGAGCTTGGAAATTTTAATTATATCATCCTCTTTTTTTGCAGTATTTATAGTTCAGGCATCTATAATTAATGGTACAGGTAATCCTAAACTTCCAATGATTATCAGTTTATTATTGATTCCTCTATTTATTATACTTAATATAGAATTGATAACTAGATATGGGATGGTTGGTTCACCATTATCATCACTGATTTGTAATATAATTGGTACAATTATCTTGACTTCATTTTTATTTCACAAATATCAGACATTTATTCTATTAAAAAACATCAAATTTTTTTTTACAATTAACCTAATATTGTTTTTGTTCATTTATAAAATTACTAGTATTTTTCAATTTTATAATTTCACTCTTATCCTTCTTTATCTTTTTTCCGGCCTTGTTTATATTTATTCTTGGTATTTGATTGAATTTAAAAATGGCGATAAATTTAATATGGTAAATTATGTCTCTTGAATTAAGGTTATGTCAATGGTCTTTATACAGTGCTTATTTATTGTGAGTATAGAAAATGCATAGAAATAAAATATATTTTGGAGGAATCTGTCAATGAAGGATGAAAAAGGTTTAACATTGGATATAAGCAAGTTGTATGGTGGCCAAAAAGAAATTTCTGAAATCCCTAATCTGCCTAGATTTGCCAATCTTATCAAAAAATCTATTCACAAGTTAGAGTTAAATCTTGATGGGCTTGTTATTTTGACAGAAGCAGCAAGCGGATATTATGTATGTACACCGTTAATTGCTGCAATGAGTGGTTCTGAAAAAGTTTATGCATACGTGCGCGATTCTAAGTATGGTAAAGCTAAAGACATTATTGCTAACACCGGAAAATTAGCTTTAATGCTTGGAGTTCGAGAGAATATAGAATTTGTAGAATCTTTGGGGAGTAAAATTATCTCTGAGTCAGATATTGTAACGAATCTTGGACCATTACGACCTATAACAAAAAAGTTTATTGATAATATGAAAGATACAGCAGTAATACCTCTAATGAGAGAAACATGGGAGTTTAGAGATGGAGAAATTGATATGAAAGCATGTGAATCTAAGGGAATTATAGTACTAGGGACCAATGAGAATCATCCACATTTGCTAATATTTGATTATCTCGGCCATCTTTGTGCAAAGAAATTGTTTGAAGTTGGAATTGAAATTTTAAACTCAAAAATTATCGTCTGCGGTGGTGAGGATTTTGGTCTGAACATCATAAAATACCTTCGGAGGTTGGGCGCAGAAGTAAAAGGAATTTGCGAAGAGAAAGATATAACAAATTGGGGCGCTCAGAATATAGGAAATTTAGTTGACGGAATTCAGGATATTGAGGCTATTAAAGATGCAGATGCCATAGTAGTTACTAGCTATCCCCATAATGCTGAAGTTATTGGAGATAACGGTTTGATTTCAGCGTCAAAATTAAAGACTCTTTGCCCAGGAATTTCCGTTTTCCAGTTTAAAGGCAATTTGGATCGAGAAAGTGTTATCAAGGAAAACATACCTCTATTTCCAGAAAAATCTCCAAAGTATGGCCACATGAGCTGGACACTGAATTCACTTGGCCCGAAGGCAGTTATAGATTTACAATCATCTGGATTAAAAGTGGGAGAAATTATGAGTCGTTTAAGATTGGAAGGAAATAATCCACAAAAGGCGATTGAATTAGCATTAGAAAATGACTTAGTTCAAGGATTTTAACCTAAGAATGCGTGTAGTAGCAATTGGCCGAACTGATATTTTGTACAACAGCATATTAGAAATTGCAAAGGCTGGTCACGAAATAGTAATCATAATCACGTCTCAGCATAGCCAATATCAGTACTCAAAGGATATTGAAGATTTCCGTAATCTTTCAAAAAAGCTTGGCTCCGAATTTTTCTTGACAGATAATTTAACTTCATCTGATATTGTTACAAGATTGAAGCAATACAAACCAGATATAGGTATAAGTGTTAATTGGAACACACTTATCCCTGAGAAGATTATGGACATATTTACATATGGGATTCTAAATGCACATGCAGGGGATTTGCCTCGTTATAGAGGTAATGCAGTCAGAAATTGGGCGATAGTTTCTGGTGAAAATCAAATTTCGTTAACAATCCACCAAATGGAAGCTGGTTTGGATTCGGGACCAATAGTCATGAAAAAATACTTCCCTATCCAATCAAAAACCCACATAGGAGCTTTGTATAATTTTGTGAACAAAAACACACCAACCTTATTTGTCAAATCCATTAATGGCCTTGCAGATGGTTCAATTATTCCTGAGCCCCAAAATCAAGACCGGTCTCTCAGATGTTACCCTAGATTACCAATAGATAGTCATATTGATTGGAACAAAACAGCGGAAGAAATAGACAGAGTTGTCAGGGCTTCCTCAGAACCTTTTACCGGAGCCTATTCATTTATGGATGGTGAAAAGATAACAATCTGGAAATCCTCTGTGAAAAAGGAAACTGGAGAGTATCTTGCAAAACCTGGGCAAGTTATTGATAGAGATTCAAAGTCAGGAGGTGTTTCTATTGCAACAGGCAAGGATTTCTTATTGATTCAAGATGCTGAGACTTCTAAGAATGGAAGGACAGAACCTACTAAAATAATAAATACCATCCGAAAACGATTGGGGATAGATTATTCAAATGAGATAATCGAACTGAGACGTAGATTATCCATTCTCGAAGAAAATTTATCAGAAAAAAAAGAGGAGTAATTATGGAGCGAAATATACAGTTGATGAAACCTAATGTAGGTAGTAAAGAAATTGAGTTAGTAAAGCAAGTAATAGAATCAGGTTATCTTGTTCAAGGCCCGATGGTTAGTGAATGCGAATCACTGATTTCAGATTTTGTCAATGCTAAGCATGCCATATCCTGTACGTCTTGGACCACTGGAGCCGAATTAGTTTTCCGTGCTATAGGGATTGAAGAAGGCGATGAGGTCATATGTCCTGATTTTACACATCCGGCAACTGCTCTTTCAGTTATAACGGCTGGAGGCACACCTATTTTTGTTGATGTAGATCTGGAATCAAGAAATATGACTGCAGAAATTTTATCTGAAGCAATTACAGATAGGACAAAAGCTATTCAACCCGTTTCAATCTTTGGAAATCCTGTAGATATAGATCCAATAAATAAAATAGCTGAAGAGAAAGGTTTTGTAGTAATAGATGATGCAGCTTGTACTTTAGGTTCATTTTATAAGGGAAAACCAGTAGGTGGTCTTACGGATTTTACAATTTATAGTTTCCATCCTAGAAAAGTCTTTACATGTGGAGATGGAGGAATGATAACTACGAATCACGATAAATGGGCTAATTCAATAAGATCAATGAAAGTGTTTGGTTCAGAGTCTGGTGAGTTTTCTAATTGGGGTACTAATCAAAGGATGAGTAACATTCATGGTGCAGTTTTGCTCGGTCAATTTAGAAGAATAGATGAAATTGTAAATGAAAGGGTAAAACGTGCTAGAATCTATGACTCTTTATTGTCAGGTATTGAAGAAGTATCTACACCTAAGATAGAACAATTCAATAAGTCAAATTACCAAACATATGCAATTTTACTCAAACTAGAAAAAGAGGACAATTCAGTTCCAAGAAGCAAAATTATGGATTATATGAGGGCCAATGGCGTTCAAACACAGATAGGAACATTTTCAATATCAAGTACTCCTTATCTAAACAAGTACAGGAGAATAGGAGAATTGACTAATTCAAAAAAACTTGCGTCTTCGCTTCTAGCGTTGCCTCTTCATCATGAACTTACTGAAGAGGATCAAATTTATATCGTGAAAAAATTAAAAGAATCATTTAACATAATTTAATCATTTTAAATATCATTTTTTAGAAATTATGGATGTAACATTCCTTAGCACATCATATTCAAGGTTTAGAGGAGACGATACAAATGTTCCTTGGTTGGAGGATTTGGCTAAAGGACTAATTAAAAAGGGAATAAATGTAAAAGTTATAGCACCTCATGGCAAGAATACAAAAGATAAAGAGATAATGGATGGCGTTGAAGTTCATCGTTTCAAGTATTGGTTTACAACAGACAAGCAAAGAGTGGCTTATGGTTCAGGAGGCATTCCTGCTAATCTTGGAACACTAATCTCCAAATTACAATTTCCTTTTTTCATATTCTTCTTTGCCTTAAAGGCAATACGCATAGTAGGCCCTAGAGATATAATTCATGCACATTGGTCATTGAGCGGCCTGATTGGCATTATGGTAAAATCTCTCCGTTCTAATAAAGTTTACTTATCTATAAGAGGAAGTGGTTTGCGCCTTACTCCTAGATTTCTCATGAAATTTATAGTAGATAATGTAGATCTTCTAAATGTAGATACCAATGAGTATATAGAAGAGATTAAATCATTGAAAACATCAACAGAAATTAGCGAAGTAAGAATAAAGTACATTAATTTAGAAAAGTATGACCACAAAATGTTTAATCAAAAAATAATTGACGAATTTGGCCTTAAAGATAGATTGGTGGTAACAGTTGTTTCTTATTTTGTACCACAAAAATGTATAGATAGTCTAATTAAGGTGATTCCTAAAGTTCTTGAAGAAAGTCAAAGAGATATTGTTTTCTTGTTTGTGGGTGATGGGCCATTGTTTGATGATTATAGAAATATGGTTAATAAAATGAAAATATCAGATTCAGTCATATTTGCTGGCCTCCGTAAGGATGTAAACCAAATTCTTTCAGTTTCAGATATATTTGTAAGGACAGGTAAAGAATCTATCTGCTTTTCGAATGCAGTTTTAGAAGCAATGGCTATGGGCGTTCCTTGTACATTACCAAATATTGCTAATACAACAGATTATTGGACCAATGAATTCGATTCAATAATTTATGAACTAACTGATGATTCATTGAAAGGTGCTATAGTAAAATTGATAAACGACAAAAATCTTCGTATAGAGATTTCCAAAAATGGACTTTCATTCTTCGAAAGGATAGGATTTACAAAAGAGAAGGTTTTGGAAGGTCACATTGAAAATTATAGTTCACTTAGTTGATTGAAAAGGTTTATAAATAATACATACGTCTCCAAATAAATTAAATTATAAAAATATAGAATTATGTACGAAAATAAAAAAATCAGTGTAGTCGTTCCAGCTTATAATGAAGAAAAATTAATAATTAAAACCATTTCAACAATTCCTGAGTTTGTAGATTATATAATTGTTGTTAACGATTGTTCAAGAGATTCAACCAAGATGTTGGTTCAAAAATTTATTGAGAGCGATAATAGAGTATCTTTAATTAATAATAAGACCAACAAAGGAGTCGGTTATTCTATAAAACAGGGCTATCTCCAATCGAATAATTTAGGTGCAGATATTTCAGTAGTTATGGCAGGAGATTCACAAATGGATCCCGATGAACTTCCTAGATTGTTAAGTCCGTTAATAGTTAATCAGGCAGATTATTCGAAAGGAAATAGGCTGACCCCTAGACATATTCATAGGATGCCGTTGTTTAGGAGATTTGGAAATTCATTGCTAACTTTAATCAACAAAGTGGCAACTGGATATTGGGATATAGCCGATCCACAAAATGGATATACGGCAATAACTAGTAAAGCTTTAGACAAGATATTGGAAGAGAAGATTACAGATGGTTATGGCAATCCTAATGACTTTTTAGTTGCCTTAAATATACATAATTTTAGGGTTATTGACGTTGAAATACCTGCAATTTATGGTGAAGAAAAATCAGGAATAAATATTTTTAAATTTATATTTAAGACTTCTTGGTTACTTTTGTCTGGTTTTTTTAGGAGAATACACAATAAATATGGAGGTATCAAATTTCATCCAATATTGCTTTTTTACTATTTAGGCTTCTTTTCATTTACGTTCTTTACAATATTGCTTGGTCGTATATTATACATTTGGAATCAAACTTCAAATATACCTGAGATTAATGCATTAGCAGCAGGAATAGCGTTTATAAGTACTGCACAATTTCTGATGTTTGCCTTATTTTTTGATATGCAAACTTCAAAAGAATAAATGAAATTAGAGAACTCCAATTATTGTATTTGTTCTAAATGTGTTTGTGATACAACTATACCTGGAATCTCCTTTAACGACATGGGCATCTGCCAATATTGCGAGTTGCATGAAGAATTGGTAAAAGCTTACCCCTCAGGTAAGTCAGGACACGCTATGCTAAAGAAAATTTTAAGAAGAATAAAAATAAATGGGAAAGGGAAAAAATATGATTGCGTAGTAGGAGTAAGCGGAGGTACAGATAGTTCATATTTATTATATGTTACCAAAAAACTTGGACTAAGACCTCTAGCAGTCCATTATGATAATGGCTGGAATTCACCAATTGCGGTTGAAAACATCAAAGCTTTAACTGAAAATCTGAACGTTGATTTGTATACTTATGTTAACAATTGGAATGAATTTAAAGATCTACAGAAATCTTTCCTTTATGCTTCCGTTTCAGATGCAGAGATACCTACAGATGTGGGGATACATGGCTGTCTTATGAGGATTGCAGATTTATATAATATTAAGTTTGTAATAAATGGTCACTCTTTTAGGAATGAAAGTTTAATGCCTGTAGGATGGACATACATGGATGGAAAATATATTAATAGTGTACATAATAAATTTGGAAAATTAAAATTAAAAACCTTTCCTAATGTAACTTTATTAGATTTCTTTTACTATAGCTTTTTGAGAGGTATAAAACAAGTACCGCTTTTAAATTATATAAAATTTGATAAAACTAAGGCAATAAAAGTCTTAGAGCGTAAAATTGACTGGAAATATAGTGGTGGACATCATCATGAATCTTATTACACTGAGTTTTTCCAATCCTTTTTTCTTCCTAAAAAATTTAATATTGATAAAAGACTAACTGAATATTCTGGATTTATTAGGACTAATCAAATTAGTAGACAAACTGCCTTAAATGAATTAAAAAAATCTGATTATCCATTTAAGCCAGAATTAGTTAATTATACATTAACTAAATTAGACATATCTCCAGAAGAATTTAATTTGATATTAGAAAAACCAATTCGGAGTTTCAAAGATTATGACACTTATTATTCCATTATTATACTTCTTAAACCATTAGTTAAAGCTATGTCATCGGTAGGAATAATTCCTGTAATTCTTTATCAAAAATTCTTTACATAAAATATGTTAACTATAGTGGATACTGGGATTGCAAATGTAGGTTCAATTAAATATAAGCTTTACAATCATGGTATTGAGTCTAATATTGCTAAATCAGCTTCAGATCTTTCAGAGGCTTCAAAAATAATATTACCAGGGGTAGGACATTTTAAAGAGGCAATGAAAAGGTTAAATGAAAACCATTTTGCAGAAACACTTAGAGACAAGGTTCTAATTCAGAAAACCCCGATTCTTGCTATTTGTTTAGGTATGCAATTACTTACCAATAAAAGTGAAGAAGGAGATTGCATGGGTTTGGGTTTAGTTGATGCTGAGACAGTAAAGTTTCAATTTGATAATAATAAACTTAAGATTCCGCATGTTGGGTGGAATGGCATAAGTCTAAAGCAAGAGAGTAAGATTCTTAAAAATATAAATCATAAACATTTATTTTATTTCACACATTCATATTATGTTAAATGTAATGATAAATCAATTATCTTATCAACAACAAACTATGGTGTTGATTTTGTATCATCTATTAAAAAAGGAAATATTTATGCAACACAATTTCACCCGGAGAAGAGCCATGAAACCGGTTTCCAAATTATAACCAATTTCATAAATAATATATAATGTCTTCTTTCAGAGTCATACCAGCTTTACTTCTTAAGAACGGTGGTTTGGTTAAGGGCCGTGCTTTTAAGAATCATATATATGTCGGAGATCCAGTAAATGCAGTTAGAATATTTAATGCTAAGGAAGTTGATGAATTATTTTTCTTCGATATAGATTCTACAATTAATGGTCGACATATAGATTTTGATTTAGTAGCCAAACTTGGGAATGAGTGCTATATGCCATTTGCAGTAGGTGGAGGAATAAATTCATTAAATATAATATCTAAATTAATCGAATTAGGTGTTGAAAAAGTGGTAATCAATTCTCATGCTATATCTAATCCTGAATTCATCAATAAAGCTTCGAATATGTTTGGCAGTCAAGCAATAGTTGTCAGTATAGATTATAAAATAATTAATGGCAAGCCCAAAATCTTCACCCATAGTGGTACCAAAGAAACAAATTTAGAAGTTTTAGAATTTACTAATATTATTGCAGATATGGGGGCTGGTGAACTAGTTTTAAATTCAATAGTAAGGGATGGTGTTCGGAGTGGTTTTGATATTGAATTAATAAAAAAAATCTCGGAATCAGTTTCTATTCCTGTAATAGGAGGTTGTGGCGCAGGACATATAGATCATTTCTTAGATTTAAAATCTAACACAACAGTTTCAGCAGCTACAGCAGGTTCATTTTTTGTGTTACATGGCCCTCTTGAAGCAGTACTAATTAGTTATCCAAAAAAATCGGAATTTGTGAATTTATTAGCTTAATTAATACCTTTCAGTTATCAAAACATGAGTAGTAATATAAAAACAGGAGTTATTGGGGTAGGTTCTATGGGTAAGAATCATGCCAGAGTTTATAGTGAAGTATCAGATCTTGTTGGAGTATCAGACTTAAACGAAAACCTAGGTCGTGAGATTGCAAGTTTATATGGAGTAAAATTCTTTAGTGATTATAAGGACTTATTAGAACAAGTAGAAGCAGTTACAATTGCAGTTCCTACTAAGCATCATTTAAATGTCTCTAGGGACACTCTCATATCAGGAACACACCTGCTTATAGAAAAACCATTATCCTCAGATTATAATGATTCAAAGGACATACTGGAACTACATAAGGGTACAGGTTTAATCTTGTCAGTGGGGCATATTGAAAGACATAACCCTGTTGTAAAAGAATTGAAGTTTATTATTGATAAGGAAACACTCGGACACCCGATTACGCTTTCAACTAGACGTTTTTCATCTTTTCCTGGAAGAATAGTTGATGTTGGAGTAATATTTGACTTGGCTATACATGATATAGATATATTGAACTATCTTTCTGGTAGCAAAGCAGTCTCAGTTTATGCATTAGGTGGAAATCATAAAAATAAGAATTGTGAGGATTTTGTTTCATTATTGATTGATTTTGAGAATGGTATTAAGGGTCTATGTGAGTCAAATTGGCTGACTCCTTTTAAGGTTAGAAATTTATCAATGACCACTGATTTAGCCTTTGTTGAGGCTGACTACATAAATCAGGTAATTGAAGTTTCTAATTCTACATTATTAGAAAAAAATGATAAAAATCCAATATTTAAGGTTGAAAAAGAAAGAATAACTGTTCAAAAAAGCGAGCCTCTTAAAAACGAGATAATAAATTTTCTTGATGCTATAAAAGGTAATGCAGATTTGTTAGTTAATGGACAAGATGGTCTTCAAGCAGTAAAAATTGCTGAAGCTTCTTTAGAATCACTTAAAACAGGAAAGAAGGTATTCTTAAATGATAGTTAATAAGTGTCTAGTTCTTAGCACAGGGATTTGGAAATCCTTCTATACAATTGGTAAGTTAAAATGATTAGTTTGTATATATCTTTTTTAATTTCACTAACAATTACCTTTTTGCTTTTACCCTGGGTAATTGAGAAGTTTACTGAAAGAAAGATTGTTGGGATTGATATGAACAAGCCTGACAAAAGAACAGTTCCTGAAATGGGAGGGTTAATAGTTATTATTGGATTTTTGTTTGGCGTATATTCTCAGATTATTTTATTTTATCTTTTTTCAATAGGGCTAAATATTACGCCTTACCTACTAGCTAGTCTTCTGGTTCTAATAGGGATCGGTTATGTTGGTCTTTTAGACGACTTGATTGGAATTAGACAATCGACAAAATCTGTACTCCCATTCTTTTTTGCTCTACCCCTTGGTACATTTATCTCATCTTCTATGAAGTTTCCTATAATTGGATTTGTAGATTTTGGTTTTTTGATGTTAATTATAGTTCCTGTAGCTGTAACCTGTGCTTCAAACTCTGTGAATATGTTAGAAGGTTTTAATGGGCTATCTACAGGATTGGGTTTGATAATTGCCCTTTGTTTATCAATTGTTGCTTACAATAAGCAAGAGTACGAAGGACTTTACTTATTATTTCCATTATTAGGTGCCTTAATCGCTTTCTTTTTATTCAACAAATATCCCGCTCGTATTTTTCCTGGAGATACATTCACACTTTTTTTGGGTGGCTGTTTAGCATGTGCTGCCTTTGCCAGTAATTTGAGATTGGAATGTGCAATTTTATTGATGCCCATGATTGTTGAATTTTTCCTGAAAGCTAGAGGTAATTTTGGTTCACAATGTTTTGCTCAAGAAGTTGTCGATGGAGTTCTGAAATATGAGGGTAGAATAGAGTCTCTGACTCATGTTGTTATGTATTACTTTGATGTGACCGAGAATAAACTAGTAGGTGTTTTCTGGGCTATAGAAATCATTCTAGCAACATTCGTTCTGTTACTAAGTTATACACAGGTAATATAATAAAATGTCTAAATCAGCGTATAAATTAGACAAAACAGAGAGATATTAAATGATTAATAAAGAAAATAGCAATGAATATTATTTTTCAGACTTTACTCTCGATGAATACTCTAAATTGTTGTCTTTCTCTAAGGAAAATTATAATTTTTGTGATTATACAAATTTCACATCCCATGAAGAGTTTTTATTATGGCGACATGATCTTGATTTTTCTATACCTCGTGCTCTAAAGCTGGCTAAAATTGAGAATAAATTTGAAATAAGTGCAACTTATTTCATCCATTTACACAATGGTTTTTACAACATCTTTGACAAGAAAATGACACAAATGATTAATGAAATAGTTGAATTGGGGCATAAATTGGGCATTCATGTAGATACTGATTATTATGATATTGAAAATGAAAACCAACTCATTAGTTGCTTAGAATTTGAATCTAAAATTCTAAAACGGTTGTTTGGTGAAACACCAAAAGTGTTTAGTTTTCATGGACCTTCAAAGAAAACATTGAAAACTTTTACTGAATTTAAATACAATGATATGGTTAATACATATTCCAAATTTTTCTATGAAAAAGTAACATATTGTTCCGATTCAAATGGTATATGGCGTTTTGATCGTTTAAAGGATTTGTTACATTCTAAGAAACATAATAAATTACAAATTTTGACCCATCCGGCATGGTGGACAGAAACTCCATTGTCTCCCACTGATAGAATAAAAACAAGTATGGAATTCATGCATAATTTAACTTTCGATGAGTATTCCTTAGGCAGAAAATCAAGAAATCGGACAATTATAGATTAATTTATGTCAGGCATCGTTCTTTGTTCATGTACAACAACAGGCTGGGAGATTTGTAAATTCTTATCAGATTCTGGTATAAAGATTGACCAAATTGTAAGTGTAGAAGAAGAAATGGCACAACGGTTGAATATCTCTAATTACAAATCGTTAGCAGATATTTCAGAATTGTATGATATGCCTATTTATTATGCAAACGAATATTCTATGAATAATGAAATAGATTTAAATCATTTTAAAGATAAAAAATATGATCTAATGATAATTTGCGGTTGGCAACGTTTGGTTCCTGAGAATATATTGGACACACTAAAAATAGGAGGAATAGGAATTCATGGAAGTTCTGAGTTCCTTCCTAAAAACAGAGGTCGCTCACCACAAGTCTGGTCATTAATTGAAGGCAAAAAACAGTTTATTATGCAATATTTTTTAGTGAATGCAGACGCGGATGACGGTGATTTGTTTCATCATAAAATTTATGATATAAATTATTGGGATACTATAAAATCATTATATTATAAAAATTCAATAGTTACTAAAAGAACATTGCTAGATTGGATACCTAAATTAATGTCAGGAGATTTTAGGACAACACCTCAGAAGGGAGAACCCACCTACTATCCTAAAAGGAATCCAGAGGATGGTAAAATTAATTGGGATGATGATATGCTATCAATATACAATTTTGTTAGAGCACAAACAAAACCTTATCCGGGTGCCTTTTCTTTAGTTGAAAATGAAAAATATTATATTTGGAAATGTCAACCTTTTGATAGCAAAATTGAATTTCCATTATCGAAGAATGGTGAAATAGTTGAAACTTTTTTAGGTGGAGATATTTTGATTAAGTGCAAAGACGGCAGTATTCTGGTAACTGAGTCCGAGGGTTCTAAACCCAGTAAGGGGCATTGTCTTAAATAGAAAGAGGTTTGAATTAAAATATGCGCGTTTTAGAGGTATCTTTGGTGCTTATTTTAAGCTATAATAATATAATATAATAATATGTCTGAAACACCATATAAACTTAACAAAACAGAGCTTAAACTGTTATTTTTTTCATCGACTATTTTACTCCTGTTTCTATTTTTTAATAATGGTTGGAAGTTACATCCAGATAGTGACACATATACAAGTTATTTGGAATTATTTGGAGAGAATGGTGACAAATCTATGCTAAATACTGAAGTTGCATTATTGAGGCCATTGTTATTCTATTTTTCATTACCATTTTATTTTGTATTTAGGGATCCAGTACTAGCTATTGGTTTACTTAATTCAATATTTTATCTTTCTTCAGTTATAATTTTCCATAGGTATGTTTCTGAATTTTTAGATAATCATAATTTAATTATTGTCTCTACAGTCTATTTCTCAACATGTTTTCCAATATTGTATTGGGGTTTATCTATTCTAACTGAGATGGGTTCTTGGTTTTTCATTATACTTTGTTTAAGAAGACTACAAAATTTTTCTTTTAATCTGGAAAAGAATAGTGATTATATCACACTTATAATAGTTGGACTTGGAATTCTTTATAAGACTAATTTATTTGTCTTACCATTATTTATTATGTTTTATGGATTCGCGACTGTTGGTATTAAGAATTTACCCACTAGATCTTTATTTCTAATTCCATTTTTCACATCAATTCCATTAATAATTAATCAGTTATATGCATTCTATTTCTTTGATGTCAATTACTATGATGATTTATTGAAAGAATCCTTGTTTTTTTGGGAAAAGGATCCTTCAGAGAGTACTTACAGCGAAGGTGAATATAGTAAAGAATATGAATTCAAATACACGCAGACCTATAGATTATTGACCTTCTTTATAGCATTTCCACTATTATTGTTTTCATTTTTTGGCATGAAAATACTAAAGGAAGAAAATAAGGATGTATATGCTAGTTTCAAATGGTATCTAATATCGGCTTTGATAATAATATTAGGTTATAGTTCTACTATAGAATATATAGGTGCAGGTTCTCCCAGATACGCCTTTCTACTTTTTCCGATTATGATTCCATCTATCGTAATAGGTTTAGATTATGTAATTGATAAATTTTTAATTTGGTACAACATTTCAAGTTTATTTTCCAGAGAAAAAGTATTATGGTGTATAGTTTCAGTTTATTCTTTATTTAGTTTTGTATTTTCTATATTCGACAGTCAGATTCGTATATATTTGGGATTATGGTTATAAATTCTTGAATTCAATTCCGAGATTTATATTTTTTGTTTTTACTAGAGGCGTTCTTTGAAGATTAAGAAAATCAGCTCATTTAGTTCTATTTCCTTTTATTTTTTTGGATTATTTATTTGTACGCTTCGTACACATCCTTTTCCTGAGAATTTAAATGGAAAAGATACCTTTGCAATGTGTGGTATTATACAACAACTTGTTAGTGAGGGTAATTTTAATTTTATAACGAATCTCTTATCCTATCTGGGTCTTGCAGGACCTTCTTATTCGTTAGGCGCATTGTCACTTGCAGCTTCTATCCAATTAGTTTTAAATATAAATATTGAACAAAGCATTCTAATCTATACTTTCTTAATTTTTTTTCTGGCCTATTCCGCGGCTTTTCTTACAGGATATAGATTTTGTGGAGATCAATTTGGGGCATTTTTCACAGCAGTTTTATTTATTACAGCACCAACAACAACACAATTTCTAGGTAATTGGAATTTTTCCACACGTACTCTACTATTAACTTTCTTACCAATTATGTTACTACTTATTTTTAAATATCTTGATGAACATAAATCTATATTTTTGTACTTATTCATTACTTTATCTCTTCTCTCTTTGACATTTCATCGTTCTTCGTATTTCACACTTTTCTTGATAGCTTCTTTGATTATTTTGAAAATTAGTAATAGAATTACACAATATTCATTTATTCAAACGAATAAAACAAAATCGTTTATTATATCAATATTCATTTTTATTTTACTTTATTTTTTACCTATATTAATTGGTCGGATAATTTATCTTGAGGGAGGCGAGGTGGTTGAACCACCCTCCTTTCAAATAATATCAAATAATTCTCCTATTGGTCTTTTTATTAATTTAGCTGCGAACTATGCAATGACCTTTGGTTTTCTTTTAATTATGGTTCTCGTAGGTATTTATTCAATTCTTGTAAAACAGTTTTTTGTTAAAGATAAACATATCCTTATTTTATTTTTCTTAGCTCTATATTCATTCGTTTGGGTTGAATTAACTTATGCTCCTTTGTACTTTATAATATATTTATCCTTATTGTCTGCTAAGGGTTTGAATTTGTCTCTCAAATCTTTTAGCGGATTTACAAAACATAGGCCCAGTTTCAATTTATTTGTAATCTTTTTTGTTGTTTTTTTACAGTTTTCACCATTATTTATTGTAGTTGATACTTCACGTGTTGTGGCTTCAGAAAGAATTACAATATATACCGAAGCGGAAAAAGAAGAATTGATAATTCTATCCAGCAGCGTATCAGATCAAACTATAGATTTAAGCAATTATCTTAACTATCAATCAGGAAATATAAGTTTTTTCTCTAATTATTATTCTGTTGAAATACAGGTTCGAGTATATTCAAATATAGGTCCTAGAGAGCACATATATTCAGTACAAGAATATGAAACTTACACGACTCAGTTGGATTTTGGAAAAGTTAAATCATTGATTTTGGGTAAACAAGTATCAATAACAGAAAAACAAGGGCCAGATTATCCAGTGTTGACATATAGTCTTTACTATAATGAGAATCCTACAGACGAATACATTTCTAAGACTTTAGAATACCATATTGGTGGTGATGGAAGATATTATATTTTTTTAGCTTCATCAAGCTGGAATAGGGAAGCTTGGAACGAGAAAGAATCATCTTTCTTGATTGAACTAGAATCAAATAATTATGTTGTTTACGCAAACACAAATTACGAAATAAAGTATTACGCGGTATAGATTGAAAAATACAAACGTTTATTGTGATGTCACAGCAGTAATAATTACATACAACGAAGAAGAAAGAATTGAATCCTGTATCAGATCTATTATAGATGTTTTTTCAAAGTCGGGATTAAAGTATGAAATAATTTTAGTCGATTCTTCTTCGGAGGACAGAACTATTTCCATAGCGGAGAAATACCCAATAAAGATTATTTCACTTAAGAGACATAGATCCCCTTCGTTGGGACAATATGTTGGATTTATTAATTCTGAAGGAGATGCAGTTATGTTCATTGACGGAGATATGGAATTAATAATGGATAGCAATAAAATTAGTTATTTCTTGGATAAATTAGATGATAAAGTAGCAGGACTCCAAGGCTATTTCATAGACTACCAAGCAGATGGAAGTAAAAGCTATCACAACATGGTTAATAGGGAAACGGAGGTTTCATTTCTTTCAGGATATGGACTTTATTCTAGAGCTTCTTTACTCAAGGAGACTTTCAATCCATTTCTGTATTCTAATGAAGAAAGAGATTTGGGTTATAGACTTAAGGATGAAGGCTTTTCTCTTTTAAGAATTCCTGTTGCTATGGTAAATCATTATAGGCGTGAATCATCTTCCGGTTTATCAGAAATTTTAAGGCGATATCGCAATAATTTTTTCAAGGGTTCGGGTCAAATTTTCAGGAGTCAAAAAACTTTATCTTCATTTTTCAGGCATCTTTATTACTATAAATTTGATTTTATTTTTAGCTTCAGTTTGGTTTTACTTTTTTTATCCTTGTTTTATTATAATGAAAATTTTATAATAGCAATATTATTTTCCCATTTTTTTCTAATCTCATACTACAAGTTCAGATACGGAAACATTGGTCGTTATTTTCTAAAATATTTTATTTCATGGGGGATTTTAACTGGTTTTCTTACTTATAGAAAACATAAAATAGAATATGAGGTTATAAGATCAAATGCTTGACAAATTGATCGATTATCATTTCAGTTTTTAATAAATGCGTAGAAACAATAATTCTAAGAGAATATTACTGGTCGGTTCGACGAGTTTTATAGGTAAAAACCTAACTAGGAGGCTTATTTCTAGTGGCCATAAGGTTTATTCACTAGATAGATCTAGGATAAACAATCAATTACCAAAAGAGAATATTTTCCTTTATGATATTTCTAGGCCCAAAACAATAATTAAAGCCTTCAAAAAAATTAAAAATATAGATATCTGTATAAATTTTGCAGGAGGTGCAGGCGCATCCCTGAGTTCTAGATCGACATTTGAACTAAATTACTTTGGGGTAAAATATTTATATTCTGCATGCCGAATGTATGGCGTAAAGAGATTTGTTCAATTATCATCAGCAAGTGTTTATGGAAAGGTAAGCAAAAATAAAGTCATAAATGAAGATTCTCCTACATACCCATATAATAATTATTCAATGGCAAAATTATTAGCAGATGATTATCTAATCAATAATCAGAATGAGGAAACAAAAGTAACAATCCTTCGTTTGCCTCAAGTATATGGTAGAAACACTTCTGTTACAATCCCGGGCCTAGTAGAAAAAATTAGAAATTCCAAATTTATTTTATTTGGTAAAGGCAGTAATATTATACACCCACTTCACGTGGATAATCTTGTAGATTTATTTATTAGAATTATAGATGATAATAATGCGAAAAAAGACGGCTTATTTGTTTTGGCAGATAACAAATATTTTAATTTGAAATTTTTTCTTGAAACTATCATATCACGATTTAAATCTAAAAAATCTTATCGTACTTTCCCTATATTCTTACTTTATATTCTTTACGCTTTTTCAAATTTTATATACCTTATTTTGGGGAGAACCTTAATAAAAAAGGAGAATTTACTTTTCTATTCTAGTAGTCGAATAATAGATTCATCTAAAGCTAGGGAAAAACTCAGTTATGAACCGGTATACGATTGTAAAGATAAACTTGGAGAAGCAATTGATAGTTTCATATGAATAATTCAAGAACGGCAATAGTTGGTACAGGTATTGTTTCAAGCAGTCATGTGAAGAGCATAAAAAAATTGGAAAAGAGTCGGCTTTTCTGTATGATAGATACAAATAAGAAGATACTAAGACAAAAGTCAAATTATTTTAAAATTAACCAGATATCTGATGACGTTGATTATCTAACAGAAGTAGCAGAACCGGATATAGTTCACATATGCACCCCTCCCCAGTATCATTTAGATTTGATTATGAAACTGGCTTCTAAGGGAGTACATTTGTTTGTTGAAAAACCATTTGTTTTGAATATGGATGATCTCAATAAGGTTAAAGGAATTAAAAGTGAATCAATTATTCACTGTAATCATAATTACACGTTCAAGTCATGTATTGTTAAGTTATTAAATCTTGCAAACGAACTAGAGGTTAGGCCTAAGCAGATAAAAGCCCTTTATTCAATCAAAACAGACAATGGGATTTACGATCAAGAAAATGACAACATACATTGGAGTTATGATATCCCTAGTGGTCCTATAATAAATAATATTTCACATCCTCTATCTGTTATAAATTTGTTTGGTGGAAGTTTTAATGACTTCAATATTTCTCAAAAGATTGATGACTCTTTAGATTCTTGGAATATCTCTATAGATGGAGAAATATGCCATTCTAGTTGTTCGATTTTTATGAGTAAAAAGCATTTTGCAAAGCTAGCAGATTTTGTCTTCGATGATTTCAGTGTCCGTTGTGATTTACACAGAGACACGTTATATGTTTACAATATCAGAGGTTCTGTTCTGAAAGATTTTCTATATGAATCTCTTAAAAATGCGTTTTACTCAGGTAGAGATTTATTTGCTAGTTTGCCAAGAATATATCAATCAATTACAAGGAAGATGCCAGATATGGATAGGTCATTGTCTTTCTTTTATGAATCTATAGAGAACGGTAAAGCTAATAGAATTAATGAATCCCAAATAGCCGACACAACAAAAGTTATTGATAAGATAATAAATCAATCTGAATATCTTCTGAAAGAATTATAAATGCTGCGTGTACTTCACATAACTAATACATATCCTTATTTCAAGCGTTTGGAAGGAAATAAGAAAAAACTAGTACCAGAGGGTTTTTATGTCCACTCACAAATTAAATCGCTTGAAAAGCATACTGTCAATAATGTTTATTTCATAAATGGTTATTCCAACAAATTTAATTATTTAAGAGCAATTGTTTTTGTTTTAATGCTAAATTTCACAAGTGGTAAAAAGTACGATATTATTCATGCACATTATGGTATAAGTGGTTTTATTGCACGAATGCAAATTAGATACAAGCTATTAATTTCATTTTGTGGCTCTGATGTTTTGGGTAAGCCTAACCCTTCAGATTCTCAATCCAAGATTAGTAGGTTGGTTGTCTTGTTGAGTAAAATAGCCCATAGGTTTGCAGATGGTTCAATAGCTAAAACAAGCCAAATGGTATCGGTTCTAAAAGGCCCATATTGCCACGTTATTCCTAACGGTGTTGATTTTAATAAATTCAAACCAATAGATAAAGAAGAATCGAGGAAAAGATTGGGATTAAATCCTGAAAAAAATATAGTTCTATTTTTGGGCAATAAGAATTTGTTTGGCAAAAGATATGACCTAGCAGTTAGAGCCTTAGAACATCTAAATAGAGGTTCTGAAAAAGCAATTTTATTTGCAGGCTATGGAAATCCCCATTCTAGGATCCCACTCCTAATGAATGCCAGCAATGTACTTTTAGTCACCTCAACCTGGGAAGGCAGCATAAATGTTGTTAAGGAGGCAATGGCCTGTAATTTACCAATAGTTTCCGTAGATGTAGGGGATGTTAGGGAAGTAATTGGTGAAACAGATGGATGCCATGTATGTAAAAGAGATATTTCAGACATTTCCAAAAAACTTGGTTATTCAATATTTTTTGGTAAAACCAAAGGGCGTGATAATATTTCACATTTGAATTCCAAAGTTATCTCTGAGAAAATATTAGAAATCTATAAGAAGGTAATTTCATGTTGAAATCTAGAATCTGCTTCTTATCGTCTACTGGTGGTCATATGGCCCAACTGCATTCAATCCGAAATATAGTTCCAAAAGAAAATAGATTTTTTGTTACACAGCTTTCTAAAGATACATATACTACCTTAATTGATGAAACGACATTTTTTTTAAATATTAACCTTCATACAAGCAATAATCTAATTTCTATTCTAATGGTCAGAGTATTTACAGGCTTTCACATTCTTTTGCAATCAATAAGAATTTTATCCAAGAAAAAATTCGATTATTTAGTTACTACTGGAGCAGGCACAGGTTTGGTTTTTTGTTTTTTATCATGGTTACTAGGCAAAAAAATAATTTTTATTGAAACCTATGCTGGCATAACAAGATTTGGCAAGTTGTTGCACCTTATATCCTATAAAACGTTCGTTCAATGGCCTTCACATGTAGGTATCCACCCCGATTCTGTTTTGATTCCTCCTCTTTACAATTGTATAGAATATGAAGAATACGAATTCGCCTCCAATTGTAATTTTGTATATGTTTCAGTGGGTAGTACTAATTATCAATTTAATAGATTATTTGAAATGATAGATAACACTAAAAATAATTTTAAGGGTTTAAAATTTATAGGGCAAATAGGACATAGTACCTATGTCCCAGATTTCTTTTCAAAAAAAGTATTTCATAAGAAAAATCATATGAGACTAATGAATAATTGCAGTATATTCATAACACATGGTGGTTCATCCAATCTCTGGGATTCTGAAAAATTGAAGATTAAGACCATAGTTGTACCTCGCCTTTCCAAATTTGGAGAAACGATAGATGATCACCAGCTTTTCTTAACAGAAAAATATGTTAAAAGAAAAATGGCTAAGGTCGCTCATTCTTCAGAGGAAATTGTAGAGGCAATTAAAACTGAATTTAATAAAGGAATTGATATAGTGGATGCTCCAAATCCAATTCCGATTATTATTAAACAATTAGAAATTAATTAGAATATGTTATGAATAAAATGAGATTACTTTTGACCGGCTATTCAGGGTTTATAGGCAGTCAATTTATCGAATATAATTCTGATAAGTTTGAAATAATCCGAATTTCCGATTTGAAAAATCTAAGTATAGATGATCTAAATGGAGTTGACGCAATTGTTCATTTAGCCGCCCTTACAAATTTAGGAAGAAACAATTCACTTGAGTCATATTTGGATACTAATCTAGAGTTGACAATTTCAATTGCGACCGTTGCTAAGGAAGCCAAAGTAAAGCAGTTTGTATTCTTAAGTACGGTAAAGGTTTATGGTCAAACGTCTACAAAGAACATTTTTAGTGAAAATACGAGTTGTAATCCTTCCGACTATTACAGCCAAAGTAAGTACATGGCTGAGAAAAAATTAAGAGAACTTGAAACACCTGAATATAAGGTTGCAATCATACGTTCTCCTATTGTTTACGGCCCTGGAGTAAAAGGTAAGATTCTAAGTTTAATTAGATTTTCGTCCACTGTTTTCCCCCTTCCTTTCAAGAATCTTGTAAGCAAGTTTAGTGTGGTGTTTGTTGGAAATCTTGTCTCATTAATAAACAAAATCGTTTTGCAAAATCAGAGTGGAATTTTTTTGGCAGGAGACAACAATCCAACTTCTCTTTTTGAATTCATGTCATTAATGAGATTTTATCTTAATAGAAAAAGTAGGTTCTTCAGTTTGCCTTCATTTGTCATTCTCTTCATAAAAAATTTCAACAAGGAATTCTATGATAGCTTATTCAATCCTATTTTAACAGACAATACAGTAACCAATAAAATACTAAGATACAAATCCCCTTATACGACGGCGTCTGGGATTTCCCAAACAGTAAATTGGTATAGGAGTAAATTAAATGCTTAAGGAATTTGACTTAGATTCATTCATTAAAGAACATATAACTGGTCGCCCAAGTAGTATAGTCAGTAAAGATTTAATAAACTTTGACAGGAAAATTAAGGAAAAACTTGAAAATCGATCGGTCATGGTAATTGGAGCGGCTGGTACTATTGGCTCTTCATTTATTAAGTCTGTATTAAAGTACCCCATCAAGCGCCTTTTTGCTTTTGATATTAATGAGAATGGTCTAACTGAACTGGTTAGAGATTTACGCAGCTTAAAAGGATATAAACTACCAAGTGTAATTAAGACATATCCAATAGATTTTGGCAATTCTATATTCTATAAGATATTTGATAATGAGGGTCCTTTTGAAATCATAGCCAATTTTGCAGCCCATAAGCATGTTAGAAGCGAAAAGGATCATTACTCTATAGAGGCAATGTTAGAAAATAATGTAATTAAGGCGAAGAAACTTCTTGATAGGTTAACTAGCAGTCCTCCAGAACATTTCTTCTGTGTGTCTACTGACAAAGCTGCAAACCCTGTTAATGTTATGGGCGCCACTAAAAAATTGATGGAAGACATGATTTTGTCGTACTCTTCAAAGCTCCCAATAACCACTGCCAGATTTGCCAATGTAGCATTTTCTAATGGAAGTCTCTTGTTCGGTTTTATGGAGAGATTGATGAAGAAGCAACCCTTGTCTAGCCCTATAGATATAAAACGGTATTTTTTGTCTCCAAAGGAATCTGGTGAGCTTTGTATGCTTGCTTGTTTGTTAGGTAAATCAGGTGAGATAATATTCCCCAAAATGGATTATGAAGTAGATATGATGAGTTTCTCAAGTATAGGAATTAAGCTTCTTGAAGAGATGGGCTATGTACCACACATTTGTGAATCGGAGAAGGAAGCTCGAGAATTTATAGCAAATTCGAGTCCTCGTTCCTCGAGATACCCTATATATCTATTTGAATCTGACACATCCGGCGAAAAACCGTTTGAAGAATTTTATACAGAGGATGAGATTGTTGATAAGTCCAAGTTCTCTAGTATTGGCGTTATTAGGCAGAGGTCTCATAGAAAAACCTCTGAAATTGATAGAGTAATCACTGGTTTATCATCAATTTTTAATAAACCGGACGCAAATAACGAAATGATAATATCACAATTATCTGATTATTTACCAACATTTAACTATATAGATAAGGGTAAAAATCTAGACCAAAGAATGTAATTTTTGTAAATGGCCAAAATTTATTTTGAAATATTAATCTTTGCAATCGTTGCATTGTTCCTATTTTCACCTCAAACATATCCTTTAGCTAAGCGTCTTTTTGATTTTTTAACCTCCCTAACAGTTTTCTTTATTTCATTAATATTATTTGTTCCAATAATTATAATTTTAAGATTTTCGGGAGAAGGGGAGGTTTTTTATTTTCAAAAGAGAGTGGGCTTTAAGAATAAACAATTCTATATATGGAAATTTGCCACCATGCTTAAGGACAGTCCAAACATAGGGACCGGTACCATAACTGTTAGAAATGATCCTCGGGTGACTAAATTTGGTAAATATCTCCGTAAATCTAAAATTAACGAGCTTCCACAAATAATTAATGTTATGAAGGGAGATATGAGCCTTGTTGGGCCTCGCCCCTTGGACAATCATGCATTCAAGGCCTATACGCCCGCAATTCAGAAAGTAGTATATAGTTCTAGACCAGGTATGACTGGAATTGGATCTATCTTTTTTAGAGACGAAGAAACAATCATACATGAATCCAATCTCTCACCTAGAGAGTGTTATAAGCAGGTTATAGCACCATACAAGGGAGAATTAGAGAAATGGTATAATAGGCGTAAATCATTCATTACAGACATAGTTCTAATAGTTCTAACTATTTTTGTAATAATATTCCCAAGATTGGATTTGGCATCAATCATAATCAGAGATCTCCCTAAATTTGAAAAAAAGTCTTAATAAGCTTATCACATTCTAAATATTATAACTTATGCCTTCGACAAATTATAAGCATTATACCTGTTATCATAGAAGGGTAGGCCGTTGGTGTTTACCTAATGTTAGCATAATGCACCCAGCTGAGATCCCTACTATGAATTTCTCTATTAGAACTAATTCAATAGGAATGAGAGACGATCGTGATTTTAATATAAGCAAAGGGGAGAAATTTCGGATATCACTTTACGGCGATTCTTTTACTTTTGGAAACGGAGTACCCGTCGAGGAAAGATTTAGTAATCAAATGGAGGATATGATGGATAATGTGGAAATTCTAAATTTCGGTCATTCTGGAAGTGGTACGGACCATCAATATTTGATATCCAAACATATTGGCTCTCAGTTTGAAACAGATACTGTTTTATTTTTGCCCCACGTTTCAAATATAACCAGAAATAAACTTAGGTATTATATAAGGCAAGAGAGGGACGGCTCATTGTTTTTTGCGCCTAAACCGTATTTTGAATTATCACAGGGGTCTTTGTCTCTTAGAAACAGTATAGTACCTAAAAAAATAATACGTGATGGTCCTATGTTTAAGATACTTTCCTCACCAAAGTATCGTCTGAAGTATCATTATTGGACAGGATCGCGAGATAAAGAGGGTAATTATCCAATGCGTTTGTATGAATTAATGCGAAAGACTCGTATGAAATATATATTAACGAGAGCTTTTGGGCATCAACCATATCCTCAGTATGAGAGTCCCAGCCACGAATCCTGGAGACTAATGGAAGAAATAATTAGAAAATGGGCTTCTGAAACGAATTGCGCCTTTGTCGTTGCCCCGTTGCCAGCTTGGAATCATGTCTTATGTCCCGAACTAGCAGACGGCTATCGAAGTCGGTTCAGGGAGTTAGCAGCTCAGGATAATAAGATAAAATTAATTGATATATTTCCCTATTTCATGAATAAAAACTTTTTAGAATCAATTAAACTTTTCATATCAGTTAAAGATGCACACTATTCTGAAATTGGTAATTTGATTGTTGCTGAGGCACTGAAAACAGAATTAAGTAAAATAAAAACGGAGTCTAATTGAAACCGAGTAATTATGGAAGGCGTTTAGTTCAACACAATAATGATTAGGACTTCTGGGAGCCAGATCTAAATGAGCGCGATTCTGGGGATATCCTGTTTTTATCATGATTCTGCTGCCAGTCTTGTAGTTGATGGAGATATTGTAGCAGCTGCACAAGAAGAACGTTTCACCCGCATAAAGCATGACTCTTCGTTTCCAGTAAATGCAATCATTTATTGCTTAGAAGAATCGAGTTTGGAGATGAAGGATATAGATAAGCTGTTTTTTTATGACAATTCATATATTAAATTTGAAAGATTCACATCTACTGTTTTAAAGAATCCTTTTTCAAGATTTAAACTATGGGAAGCTTCATCTTTTGATTTTGCACATGAAGATTTTTCCTTGAATGCCTATTTAGAGAAATATTTTGATTGGAAAGGACAAATCGAATTATGTGAGCATCATATGTCTCATGCCTCAAGTGCTTTTTTCCCATCTCCATTCAATCAGTCTGCATTTTTGACCATGGATGGTGTTGGCGAATGGGCTACTGCGTCTTATGGCGTTGGAATTGGAAACAAGATTGATATTCTGTGTCAAATGGACTATCCGAATTCACTAGGTTTGCTTTATTCAGCCTTTACCAATTACTGTGGTTTCAAAGTCAACTCAGGTGAGTACAAGTTGATGGGCCTAGCTCCATATGGTGAACCAAAATATGCTGAAAGGATTGAAAAGGAGATAGTGGAAATATTTGCAGATGGTTCTATCAGACTAAATATGGATTTGTTTTCATTTACTGAGGGAGAACGTATGATTAATTCAAATTTTGAAAGAATAATGGGTGGTCCTAAACGTAAACCCGAGTCAAAAATTGAACAAAAATACATGGATGTAGCTAGTTCAATTCAGACGGTTACTGAAAAAATAGTAATGAAAATGGTTAAGCATGTTAAGGCAGAGACCAATCAGGATAATCTATGTCTTGCGGGCGGGGTCGCATTAAATTGTGTTGCCAATGGAAAGATACTAGAGAGTGGTCTCTTCAAAAAATTGTGGATTCAACCAGCCGCCGGTGATGCTGGTGGTTCATTAGGATGTGCACTTTTTGGTCACTACACATTTCTTGACAATCCAAGAAAGGATCCCGAGGGCCAGCCCCTTCAAGAAGGTTCTTATTTTGGTCCTTCCTTCAGTGATCCGGAGATAGAGTCTTATCTTATTGAAAACTCTTGTGTTTATCACAAATTAGAAAGTCAGGATAGAGCCAAAAATGTAGCGAGATATATAGCAGATGGAAGGATTGTAGGTCACTTTTCAGGTAGAATGGAATTTGGTCCGCGTGCTTTAGGATCTAGATCAATACTCGGTAATCCTATGGATGAGAAAACACAAACCGTAATGAATTTGAAAATCAAGTATAGAGAATCATTCAGGCCTTTTGCCCCATCCGTTCTAGAGGAAAAAATAAAGGATTATTTTGAAATACTAGATAAATCACCATATATGCTTCTAGTATCTCCTGTTAAAAAAGAAAGATGCATTGATTCCCCAGACACTAGAACTGCAAATATCTACAGTCGATTAAATCAAAAACGAAGTGATATTCCAGCAGTAACACATGTCGATTTTAGCGCACGTATACATTCTGTAAATCCCACATCGCATAAAGAATATTACGATGTTATAAAAGAGTTTGAAATATTGACTGGCTGTGGCGTATTGGTTAACACATCTTTTAATGTAAGAGGTGAACCAATCGTCTGTACACCTTATGATGCATATGTCTGTTTCATGAGAACTGAAATGGACGTTCTTGCCATAGGTAATTTCATCTTAATTAAGGATGAGCAACCTGAGTGGTCGGAGAATAATGATTGGAGGCAGGAATTTGAGTTGGACTAACTCCATTCACAGTAAAATAAGTTTGCTACTTTTCGGAATATTTGTGATACCATTACAGATTTTTTGTAGTCTAATAAAATCAGGTAAAGATGATTCTAAGCCCCAGACAACTTGGTTGAAAAGATCTAATAGCAATTACGTTAAAACCTCTGGACAAGATATATTTGAAAATATTAGGAACTGTTCAGATACAGGCAAATTTCTAAAATTAGCTAGATTGTATATTCTGCTTATACCTGTATTATTACTTAAGTATAGATCTAAACATAAATCACATAAGTCTATTAATCCAGATATATACATGCACTAAACTTTAGGACAAAAAATTTTATGAGCGAGAATGGAATGTTTTTTTTGGTATCTTTAATTTCACTTTTATTTTTAGTTTCTATAAATTATTTTAGGATATTCAAATCCTTTAGGACGCCTTTTAATGTAATCTTTCTCTGTGAATCGGTTTTATTGTCCTTCTTTTTTGCCAAATATCCTCTTTTATTTTCTTTGCCTTTGGTTTTCTTTTCCTTATATTATCTAATTTTAAACATCATTAATACAGAGATTCCTAATAAAAAAGCAGATGAGTCTATAATTCCTATACAGCTTTTAGACTATTTTAGATATATTGGTTTTTTATTATTAATTTTAATATTAATTTATGAATATTTTGGAGATAGGACCTTTAGCCACAATGGTTTATTGGTTCTAATTTTAGCACTATTATTTTTATTTTTTGATAAGATACCGAATGATTTTATTAGGGAAAAAGAATTTGTTTTTGTTTTCTTTAGTTTACTTACTCTGTATTTTATCCTTCCAATGGTTTCATACAAGATTCTACATGGTTCTATTGGGGCTAAGACAGATGGTCCAGGTTTCATTGGAAATGAGCCGATAGTTTATTTATTATTAGTAAGACCGCTATCTTTAATGCTAACCATTGGAGGATATGAGCACTATGCTTCTGGGCAGTACATTCATATAAATGACCTATCTAATGGTGAGCTTCTGATTGTTTCAATTGCAGAAAGTTGTTCAGGAATATATAGTATCATTGTTTTTTCTTGTGCATTAATAAGCTATTTGATCACAGAATACCGAAATTTAGATATGAGGATTGCAATTTTTATTCTTTCTTTGGGAATTACTATATCCTATTTAGCTAATTTAGTAAGGATGATAATAGTGATACTGGCAGGCCATTATAGGGGCATGGAATTTCTTCTTTTTGTTCATCAACACATAGGTTGGTTAATTTTCACTTTGTGGTTAATGATTTTCTGGTATTTTCTTGGATCCTTTATAAGATTCTTTGGCGGATTTGAAAAGTATGACAATTTTCATAAGAATCATAATGAATGATAGTTTCGGTGTATAGATTAAATAGGCGTTTTTCTTATTAAAATTATGAAAATAGGATTAATTGGATTTGGTGTGGTTGGTAAGGCTGCCAGCAACACATTTCAGAAGAAATATGAAGTAATTAAATATGACAAATATTTTGATTTAGATGATTTTAAAGATATACTTGTATGTGATTTTGTATTTATTATGGTGCCAACGCCCTTCGACTGCAATTTGGATCAGGTCGACGATTCAGCAGTTTTAGAATCACTTGAAAAACTTGGAAAGGGAGGATATAGAAAAATTGTGATTATCAAGAGTACAATTCCACCAGGTTCCTGCGTTAGATATTCTCAAAATTTCAATTTAAACATAGTCTTTAATCCCGAATTTCTTAGGGAAAGCACAACTCCAAATGAGGATTTTGAAAATCAAGATACAATTGTGATTGGTACGGGGTCTAATTCTACTTTTGAATCTGTTAAAAAAATGTATCAAAAAGTTACAGTGGGTAATGCAAAATATTATCATACTTCAGCAATGGATGCTGAAATGATAAAATGTTCTCAGAATACAATGCTAGCTTCCAGAGTGGCCCTAGCTAATATGATATATGATGCATGTCAGGAAAACGGCGTAGATTATCAGAAAGTTAAGGAAATTGCGTTCGATAGTTTTGAAGTTTTGGGTCCCCACATGGTTCAGGTACCTGGCCCTGATGGGAATCGTGGTTTTGGAGGAAAATGTTTACCAAAAGATATTAGAGCTTTTTCAACCATTTATAAATCAGATTTACTTTCTTCAATAATCAGTTATAACGATGAATTGCGAAATGATTTAGAAAAAGTGTTATTGAATTTCAAAAAGTGATAAATAGCCACAATATCTCAAATGAATAGAACGGGGGAAAAGTTTTGGATTACAAAAAGAATATAATATTTTTAACAAAAGATATTTTGAGATCAGATTATCTGAGATGCTATAATCCAAATTCTCATTTCAATACAAAAAATATTGATGCTAAGAAATATTACAATTTACTTAAGTTTGAAAAGAACAAAATATGGCGTACAGGTAATTTTTTAAATGAATATTCAGGAGGACTACGGAGTAGGCTAAATTTAGTAAAAAAAGTTGCTGTTTTCAATGCATCTAAGAGAAAAAAACCTTCTCATTTTGTTGAAGGAAGATGGGATTGTAAAAAGGCCCGGGTGAACGTTTAAATGCTTTTAGTATCTCAGAATTTAACAAATTATATGGACTTTTCAGATAAAACAGTTAAAAAAAATAGAGTTCACAGAAAAATAAATAAATTTTCAATCAATAATAATTAGGTCTTAAAGTTTATTTTTCACCAACACTAAAATATCTAGAATTATTGTTTGCAAAATATAACCCTGAAACACTTGCCATAGGAATCATAGCGTAATTTTCAGTGAGTTTCATTCCTATATTCTCCGCTTTGAGAATATCGAACAATTTCTTTTTCGCTTCGTGGTTTGGACAAGCAGGGTAACCAAATGCAGGCCTTATTCCCCTGTATTTTTCTTTAATTAGATCCTTATTTTTAATTCCAGATTCATCTGGAAATCCCCATTCCTTTCTAACTCTTTGATGTATTAATTCAGCAAAGGCCTCGGCCAATCGATCTGCAATTGCTTTGACCATTATTGCATTATAATCGTCATTTTTTTTCTCATATTTTTCAGATAATTCATTTGCGTTTATTCCAGTAGTAATTGCAAAAGCTCCAATGTAATCTCTAATTCCTGAATTTTCTGGAGCGATAAAATCAGATAAAGACAGCGTCACCCCTTTCCTTATTTTTTGCTGTCTTAACATATTAAATCTAACTAGTTCGTCTGCTCTCTTTTTATTTTTGTATAAGATTATATCATCTCTAATAGTATTGGCAGGCCAGAAGCCGTATGCTACATTTGCTTTTAACAATTTCTTTTCTATGATTTCATCGATTAACTTATTTGCATTTTCAAGTAATTCCTTCGCTACTTTGCCTTTCGCAGGGTCATTCAATATTTTTGGATAACTTCCTCTCATTTCCCAGGCACTGAAGAAGAAGGTCCAATCAATATATTTCCTAATTTCTTCGAGCGGATAATCTATAATATGTTTCAATCCAATAAACGAAGGAACAGCAATATCCTCATTTTCCCAATCCAATTTTAATCTGTTTTTGTAAGCTTCTTCATAGTTAACCAAGTCATTCTTTGATTTTCCCTCGAAAGCTATCCTTTGATTTTCCTGTTCTTTTTTGATTTTCCCATCAAATTCAATTTTTTTGTCGGGATTTAACAAATCTCCAACAATATGAGAAACTCGTGAGGCATCTTTTACCCTCACAGTAGTATCGTCATATTCGGGTGCAATTTTAATCGCCGTGTGTTTTGAACTTGTAGTTGCACCACCGATCAGCAAAGGCATCTCAAATTTTTGTCTTTTCATTTCTTTTGCTACATATACCATCTCATCTAGTGACGGTGTTATCAATCCACTTAAACCGATAATATCTGTATTTTCTTCTTTAGCTATTCTCAATATTTTCTCAGCAGGCACCATTACCCCCAGATCTATAACTTCATAATTATTGCATTGGAGAACTATCGCTACAATATTTTTGCCAATGTCATGAACATCGCCCTTCACAGTAGCAAGAATAATTCTTCCTCTTTTCTTAGCTTCTCCTTTCGATTCCAGTTCCATAAAAGGCCTCAGATAGGAAACGGCTTTCTTCATCACTCTTGCGGATTTAACCACTTGAGGTAGGAACATTTTTCCGCTTCCAAATAAATCGCCGACGATCTGCATTCCATCCATAAGTGGTCCTTCAATGATATCTAAAGCGGAATCGTAATTTTTTCTTATATTCGCTACATCTTCCACAATATATTTGTCAATACCATTGATTAAAGAATACGAAATAATTTCTTTCAGAGGTTTGCTACGCCAGTCCAGATTTTTTTTTCTTACTTTTGTTCCACCAGTTATAGTTTCTGCAAAATCAACTAATCTTTCAGTCGATTCTTTTCTTCGATTGAATATTACATCCTCTACCAATACAAGTAAATCGTCCTGAATTTCATCGTATACAATCAATTGTCCTGCATTTACAATACCCATGTCCATTCCTGCTTCAATAGCATGGAATAGAAATGCTGAGTGTATTGCTTCTCTGATTGCGTCATTTCCCCTAAATGAAAATGAAAGGTTACTCACTCCTCCACTGATTCTGCATCCAGGACATTGATTCTTGATTATCTTAGTAGCTTCAATAAAATTCTTGGCAAAATTATTATGCTCTTCTATTCCAGTTGCTATAGCTAAGATATTTGGATCAAAGATTATATCTGTTGGATCAAATGTTAGTTCTTCAGTTAGAATATTGTAGGCTCTTTTACATATTTCGACTTTTCTTTCTACAGTCTCAGCTTGGCCTTTTTCATCAAAGGCCATAACAATTACAGCAGCCCCGTAATCCAATATTTCGGAAGCTTTTTCAATGAAATCTTTTTCACCCTCTTTAAGAGATATAGAATTTACAATAGCTTTTCCTTGTACACTTCTAAGTCCCGATTGAATTACTGACCATTTGGAACTGTCAATCATTATTGGAACTTTTGCAATATCTGGTTCAGCAGATATAAGATTCAAAAAACGAGACATGCATTTTTCACTGTTCAATAATCCTTCGTCCATATTCACATCAATGATATTAGCTCCATTTTCGACTTGTTGTAGAGCAACTTCTAAAGCTTCTTCATAGTTTTCTTCTTTTATTAATCCTGCAAATTTTAAAGAACCTGTAACGTTTGTTCTTTCACCAATCATAGTGAAATTACTATCAGGTCTGATTGTGAAATTTTCAAGTCCACTAAATTCTGAAAAATGTATGTTTCTCTCAGAATTAAAATCTCGAGGCTTTGCTTTCTGAGCAGCTTCTACAAAGTGCGAGATATGATGGTGGTTGGTTCCACAACAACCCCCTACAATATTTACTAAACCAGATTGACACCATTCATCAATATGTTCACACATACTCTCAGGTGTTTCATCATAACCCCCAAATTCATTTGGTAATCCTGCATTTGGATAGCAGTGTACATTTGTTGTTGCTATTTGAGATAATTTTTCTACATATGGCCTTAAGTCTGAAGGTCCTAAAGCACAATTCAACCCAACACAAATAGGATTTGCATATTTTATTGAAGTCCAGAAAGCTTCTACAGTTTGTCCCGAAAGAGTTCTACCACTAAGATCGGTAATTGTTCCTGAGATAATTAGAGGTAATTCAATATTTTTTTTTCTGAATATGCTTTTTACGGCAACAATAGCAGCTTTGGCATTTAGCGTATCAAAAATTGTTTCAATAAGTATTATGTCTGTTCCACCATCTATCAAACCATTCAATTGTTCTTCGTAAGAGTCTCTTACCTCATCAAAAGTAACTTCTCGAAATCCTGGATCCTCTACTTTAGGTGAAATAGATAGGGTTTTATTTGTTGGACCTAGTGCACCTGCCACAAATCGAGGTTTATCCTCTACTGAATATTTTTCGCATGCTTTTTTTGCAAGTGTTGCAGCCTTTTTATTCAATTCATAGCAATGTTCTTCAGTTCCATAATCAGCTTGTGAAATTCGATTTGCATTAAAGGTATTAGTTTCAATTATATCACATCCCGATTTTAAGTATTTTTCATGGATTTTGGATATTATTTCCGGTTTTGTCATACAGAGAATATCATTGTTGCCTCTCAAGTCAAGATTGTGTTTAGAAAAAAGGTCTCCTCTGAAATCAGATTCATTAAAATTATATTCCTGAATCATAGTCCCCATTGCTCCATCAAGTACTAGAATTCTCTCTTTGAGAAGATTATTAAGTAAAGTTTTTTTTTCAGTCATAAAGTGAAGTTTTAATGCAGAATTTCCTGTAAATCTTTGATAATTCTTGAAGCATGTTAATTGAATATTGAAAATTATAGGACATAATATGCTCAACATTCAATCCTATGGGGACTGTAATGCTGTGTTTTTCATTATTTTCTAAAATATCTTTTAGAATTTCCGTGGCCATTTCTAAGGATTCACTAGTCATATCAGTTTTTTTATGTAATAAACGTTTTTCAGTTGAATTTGGAATTTCAACACCTAGCCATTTTAGGAAATCAATATTCTTTTTTGAAGAAACTGGAGCAAAACTAAGTAAAATTCTTCTAGGTAATACTTCTTTTTCTTTACATAGTTCATCATAATACTTTAGCATTTTCTTAATTTTTTTTGAATCATAAAGAACTTGAGTTGTGAAGAATTCAATACCATTACTTCCCTTTCTAAGTAAACGTTTGGATTCAATTTTTCTGCTTGGTATAGATATACCTCCACAAAAAAAGTCAAACCTTCCTGTATTTAGATCTCTAGAGATATATTCAGAGATTTTGTTGACCGAAGGTCCTAGATAATCAATATTACTTGATTCACCACCAACTAAAATTAAATTTTCAATATCGTAGTCGTAAAAAGTTTCCTTTATCCAATTCTTTTGGTCCTCTAATTTGTCATGAACTGTTACTCTATTAACTATTGCCTCTATTCCCACATTATTTTGTAATAATCTACCAAATTCTCTAGCTTCTGCTCTTTCCAAATTTTTAAGGGGTCTTATCCCTCTCCCATTTTCATCATGGACTTCCGGAATATTGATTGCATCTATATGCGTCTGCGAAAGTAAAGAACTAATTTTCTCAGCGTATGAGTTAAGCGTTCCATCTTTTTCCCTCGGTGGTAAAATTTCATAAACAACAACGGGTCTTTTTGGTTTTCGGACTTTGTCTCTAAATTTCATTTTTAATCACACCAATGTTTCGGTACAAACCATCGTAACAGTTTGCGTCAAATATTTACCATATTTTTCTCTAAATTCTTGTAGAAAATCATTGAACTGTTCTAAGTTACTACATTGAATTTTTATTATAAGATCATAATTTCCAGTTACAGCCGAAACCTCAGCAACATATTCTTGATTAAAAAAATAATCATCAAGATATTTCTCAGGCGAACCATTAACCATAACATATGCTGAGAAATTTTTTCCCATTATTTTTGGATTTAAAACTGCATTGTAACCTTTAATGATTCCATTTGCTTCTAATTTTTTTATTCGATGGTGGACCGTACTCGCAGGAATTCCCGTTTTTTCGGATATTTCTTGTACTGGAGCTTTTGCATTTTTTTCCAATATTTCTAGCAATTGTACGTCTTTATTGTCTAATTCCATATTTTTCTTTATTCAATATACTTTATAAAACTTGCTATTTTTTACAACAATTTTGTAATTATTTGGAAATTATCTAATAAGAAAGCATTTGTATTAAGAAAATTATATATACTTGTTAAAAACAGAAGACTATGGCTTTATCCGCATCAAATGCTAAAATACTGAAGGATGGAACTCCTGATTACAAGGTGGCAGATCTTTCGTTAGCTGATTTTGGTAGAAAAGAAATAGAACTTGCAGAACATGAAATGCCTGGTTTAATGGCTTGTAGAGAAGAATTTGGTTCGAAGAAACCGTTGAGTGGTGCTCGAATCATGGGTTCCTTGCATATGACTATTCAAACTGCTGTATTGATTGAAACTTTGAAAGAATTAGGGGCCGATGTACGCTGGTGTTCTTGCAATATATATTCAACTCAAGATCATGCCGCAGCAGCTATAGCAAATGATGGTTCGGCAGCAGTATTTGCTTGGGAAGGAGAAAACCTCGAGGAATATTGGGACTGCACCTTTAGTGCTTTAACATGGCCTGATAGGCAAGGACCTGAGATAATTGTTGATGATGGTGGTGATGCTACACTTTTAATTCACAAAGGTGTTGAATTAGAAAATGGGAGTGATTGGGTTAATACTTCCTCAGATTCCGAAGAAGAGCAAGTCATTAAAAATCTTTTAAAGAAAGTACATGCTGAGAATCCAAGCCATTGGTCAAAAGTGGCAGATGCATTGGTCGGAGTTTCTGAAGAGACGACAACTGGCGTTCATAGACTTATTGAGAGAGCCAATGAAGGTACACTTCTTTTCCCAGCTATAAATGTAAATGATTCCGTAACAAAGTCCAAATTTGATAATGTATATGGATGTAGACATTCGCTTCCTGATGGAATAATGCGTGCAACTGATGTAATGTTGGCAGGTAAAAAAATAGTTATTTGCGGATATGGAGATGTAGGTAAAGGCTGTGCACAAGCTATGAAAGCTGCCGGAGCTCGTGTTTACGTAACAGAAGTTGATCCAATATGCGCACTTCAAGCATGCATGGAAGGCTTTTCTGTAGTGACCTTAGAAGATATTTTGGCAGAAGGTGATATTTTCATTACAACTACAGGAAATAAAGATATAATTATGAAAGACCAAATGTCTCAAATGAAAAACAATGCAATCTTAGGAAATATTGGACATTTTGATAATGAAATTGATGTTACTAGTCTTAACACAGACAAATCTATAACTCGTATGATTATCAAACCTGACACATCTGGTGCCGTAGACAAATATACTTTTGAATCTGGAAATAGTATTATACTATTAGCACAAGGAAGGTTACTTAATCTTGCTAATGCCACAGGTCATCCAAGTTTTGTTATGTCCAATAGTTTTACAAATCAAGTTTTAGCACAAATTGATCTTTGGGCGCAACGGCATGAAACAAAATATGAAAAACAAGTTTATGTTTTACCTAAAGAATTGGATGAAAAGGTCGCTAAACTTCATTTAGATAAGTTGGGGGCTAAATTAACTAAATTAAGCAAAGATCAAGCAGATTACATTGGAGTTTCAGTGGAAGGGCCTTTTAAACCCGAATCTTATAGATATTAAATTGATTGATTATTCTGAAATAAAGCAGTGGAAACCTGAAAACCTATCTGAATCTGAAATTGATGATGGTGAGTCTTATCACAATAGCCTTTACTCAGATGAGAATGGTATTAATCCAAGATCCTGGCATCTAAATTCTACAAAACCGTTGCTCGATTCAGTCTTTGAGGTCGTTAAAGATGGTGATTTCATAATTGATTATGGGGCTGGAACGGGCGGTTCAGTCGTTGAGCTTACTAAAAGGTTAGAACGTCTTTCTTTGAGTTGCACAATAGTTCTTGTAGATCCTCTTGAGTCTTGGTTCTATAAAGCATACAATTTATTGAAAAATAGGCCAAATATTTTTTTTTGTAGGTCATTGTCCAAGAGCGCAAAAGGGAAAAGTAGATTTTTGAGTATGCAAGAATTAATAGGTAGCAATAAAGCAGACATAATATTATCATCCAGTACTTTACATCTTATCCCTTCTTCAACACTCGAACCTTTATTTTTTCAATTTCATGATAGCCTTAAAGAAGGCGGTCATTTTTTCTGGAGTAGTGGAGATATAAGTTCTGAAGAGGTATCTAAGGATTGCTGTTTACTTCATGACCCTTATCGCGAGCTCTTAAGAGTAATCAATGAGAGTCAGGAATATTTTTCATGGTCAGATAAATTGGACAAAGATACGTATAGTAAACTTAAGAAAGAGACATCCAAAGTATTTCCCATTTCAAATGGAATTAACTTTTTTGAAAAAAGTCTTCTAAATGCTGGTTTTAAAGGTAAAGTAAAGACTGATAAAATAAATAAAACTTTTGAAGAATCCTTCTTATTCATGAAGAGTCAAAGATTATCTCGAATAGCCGGAGCAATTAATGATATAGATTATAGAAATAGGTTCATAAAAAGGAAATTGGAAGAAGTATTTTCATTATTACGTAAGAGGGGTTGTGCAGATTTTAAGGGATACAACACATTTTGGCATTATGGTTCTTTTCAAAAAACTGCTTAATATTAAATAAATACACTTAATGTATAATGAAATGTCTTCTATTTTCACATCAGAGTCAGTCACTGAGGGCCATCCAGATAAGGTTTCAGATAGAATATCGGATTCAATTTTGGATGCTCTTTTATCGGGTGATAAATATTCAAGAGTTGCTTGTGAGACATTAACTAACACTAATCTTGCTGTTATTGCAGGAGAAATTACATCTCAGACCGATTTAGATTATGAGTCGGTAGTCCGGAAAGCAATTAGAGAAATTGGTTATACTGGCAAAGAAATGGGTTATGATTATGACACATGTGATGTTAAGGTTCACATAGATCAACAATCTCCAGACATTTCGCAAGGAGTAACTGAAGGTAAAGGTCTACATCGTGATCAAGGAGCTGGAGATCAAGGAATGATGTTTGGTTTTGCTTGTAGTGAAACTCCAACACTTATGCCCGCTCCGATATACTATGCACACCGTTTGACTGAAAGATTGACTGAAGTCAGAAAGAAGGGAATAGTTGATTATTTTTATCCTGATGGAAAGTCACAGGTTACTTTAGCATATGAAGGTAATACACCTACACACGCAGATGCAATTGTTATAGCACAACAACATGCAGATGATGTTGAACATGAAAAGATTGTTGAAGATGTTATAGAACATGTTATCGAACCGACCTTACCTTCCGAATTTTTAGATCCTAAACCCGATTTTCATATAAATGCTACAGGCCGTTTTGTTATTGGAGGACCACATGGAGATTGTGGTTTGACAGGTCGTAAGATTATTGTCGACACGTATGGCGGTTATGCTCCACACGGCGGTGGAGCTTTTAGTGGTAAAGATCCTTCTAAAGTTGATCGTTCAGCAGCTTATGCAGGTCGTTGGGTTGCAAAAAATGTTGTTGCTGCAGGATTAGCCGAAAGGTGTGAAGTTGCATTAGCCTACAGTATAGGCGTACCAAATCCGGTTTGGATTGATATTAAAACATTTGGAACTGAAACAGAATCTATAAGCAGTATAAAATCTAAGATTAATAGTAATTTTGATTTAAGGCCTCGTGGAATTATTGAAGATTTAGATTTGCTTAGACCAATTTACACAGATACCTCAGCTTATGGTCATTTTGGCCGTGAAAAACCAGATTTCACTTGGGAAAAAACTGATAATTTATGATTTTCTGGTTCACAGGTCAACCAGGTAGTGGCAAAACAACACTTGGAAAAGAACTTGTTGAAAGATTAGGTAATACCATCCATATAGATGGAGATGATCTTAGGGATTTATCTGCGAATGCAGATTATTCTAAGCAGGGTCGAATAAATAATATTAGAACAGCACAATCAATAGCAATGTTTTTAGATAATAAGGGGCAGAATGTTGTAGTGTCAATAGTTGCACCCTATAAATGGCTCCGCGAAGAGTTCAAAGAACGTCATAAAGTAAATGAGATATATCTCCATACTACAGAAATAAGAGGTCGTGAACACTATTTTGCTGAAGACTATGAAGTCCCTACAGACAATTTTCTAGATTTAGATACAACAAATATTTCAGTAGATACTTGTATTGAAAAAATAGTTAAGGAGTTTATATAAATGAAACGAGCATTATTTATTGGAAGATGGCAACCTTTGCATCCAGGACATAAATGGTTGTTTAATCAGAAATTAGAGCAAAATATACCAATACTTATTGCTGTTCGAGATACAACAGTCGATGAGGGTAATCCATTTTCTACAGATCAGGTAGTCTCAAACCTTGAGAAGGAATATGTAAATGAAGTTGAGAGTGGAATGGTTAAAGTTATATCTATTCCTGATATTGAGAGCGTGAATTATGGTAGAGGAGTGGGATACGAAATCAATGAATTTGTACCCCCTAAAGATATTGGTAAAATTTCAGCAACAAAGATTAGAGAAAGTTTGAATAAAAATGAATGATTACACTTTGAATTTTAAGAATAAAGATTGTTTAGTAACTGGTGGTGCAGGTTTTATAGGTTCAAATTTGTCTAGATATTTAGTAAAGATTGGGGCTAATGTAATAGTCCTTGATAATTTTAGTACAGGGCGAAAAGAGAATACAAAAGATTTTGAAAATTTAGGTATCAAATTAATTAATATAGATATTTCACAACAAGAGAAAACATCTAAATATTTTGCAGGAATAGATTTTGTTTTTCATCAAGCTGCAGTTCCTAGTGTTCCACGGTCAATAGCTGAACCTATGCTAACAAATAATAGCAATGTAAAAGGGACGCTTTCAGTATTAGAAAATAGTCGTTTAAATAATGTTAAGAAGGTAGTTTATGCGGCAAGTTCTTCAGCCTATGGAGATACTGAAATTTTACCTAAAACAGAGACAATGACTCCATATCCCCTAAGTCCTTATGCTGTCCAGAAATTGACGGGAGAAATGTATTGTAAAACATATTTTGATAATTTTGGTTTGCGTACTACATCACTTCGATATTTCAATGTTTATGGCCCATATCAGGACCCTAATTCTGAATACTCTGCAGTTATTCCTATTTTTATAAAAAAAGCAATGTTGAATAAACAAATAACAATTTTTGGAGATGGAACGACATCTAGAGATTTTACATTTATTGAGGATGCCATTCAGGCTAACTTAAAAGCAGCAATCTCACATGCTTCAGATGGTTTTGTTATAAATGTAGCATATGGAGATAGATTTACTTTGACAGATTTAGCAAATAAAATAATTGAAATAGTAGGGAGTGAGTCCACTATTGAGTATCAATCTTTCCGTAAGGGTGATGTTTTACATTCGTTAGCAGATTTGGCAACAACAAAAAATTTGATAGGTTATGATCCACAATTCAATTTATCAAAAGGTTTGAACAAAACTATTGAATTCTATAATAAGTAATTAGATATTACTATAACGTATATTAATCATAGTGTAATTCTAATTTTAATGGATAACAAAGTCTTTGAAATAATATCTAAGGAATCAGAAAGGCAAGAATCTACAATTGAATTGATTGCTTCAGAAAATCACGTTTCTACAGCAGTATTGAAAGCAGTTGGTTCTTGTATGACAAACAAGTATGCTGAAGGCTATCCTGGTAAAAGATACTATTGCGGTTGTGAAAATCATGATGCTATGGAATCATTAGCAATTGAACGAGCTAAAAAGTTGTTTAATTGTAATTATGCGAATGTACAGCCCCATTCAGGGGCTTCAGCAAATATTGCAGCTTTTTTTGCATTTATGCAACCAGGTGACAAATATGCAAGTCTTGTTCTTTCAGATGGTGGGCATCTTAGCCATGGACTAAAAATTAATATTTCGGGGAAATATTTTGAACCAGTTCATTATCCTTTGGTTTATGATGGAAATAGTCCCGATTTTGAGACTATAGATTATAATGCTGTAAGAGATGTTTGTTTAGAGCACAAACCAAAGATGCTTCTTTGTGGTTATTCAGCATATCCACGTATTATCCATTTTGATAAAATGCGAGAAATTGCAGATGAATGTGACGCATATTTGATGTGTGATATAGCTCATATTGCAGGTTTGGTTGCAGGAGGTGTACATCCTTCTCCATTCCCTCATGCGCACGTTGTTACAACAACAACTCACAAGACTTTGCGTGGGCCAAGAGGAGGATTAATTCTTACTAATGATGAGGAGATAGCAACTAAAATTGATAGAGCAGTTTTTCCCGGCTCACAAGGTGGTCCACTTATGCATGTAATTGCAGGTAAAGCCGTATGTTTTGGAGAAGCATTAGAACCTGATTTTAAGGATTATTCTAAGAAAGTAATAGATAATGCCCAATCCTTAGCTAAAGGATTAATGTCTAGAGGTTTCAGATTAGTGAGTGGTGGAACTGATAACCATTTGATGCTTGTTGATTTAAGAGACAAATTACCAGATAATACTGGTAAAGAAGTAGCGGTTTGGATGGAAAATTCAGGAATGATTGCTAATCACAATGGTATTCCTAAAGATCCGAGGCCGCCTATGCAGACCAGTGGTCTTCGTTTGGGAACTCCAGCAATTACAACACGTGGAATGGGTGTACAAGAAATGGACAAAATTGCAGAGTGGATAGACCAGATTATTACTTCTAAAGGCGATGTGGAGGTTCATAAATCCATAAAAAAAGAAATAACTTTATTTTGTTCTAATTTCCCTTTACCTCACTAAACCTTGCGTTATCGTCGAGCCAAAACCTAATTAATGTGCTATTTAGAATCCTGATTTAGATGGGACGCCTTCGAGCAATCATATTAGCGATATTTTTGTTGGTTCCTACAGGCGTACATGCTGAATGGACTATGTTTGGTAAAGATGCCAATCACTCTGGAGTTTCTGATATTACAGAAAGAACGATTCAAGATAACGAACCAGTCATTTCTTGGGATAAAGGAGATTCATCATCAGATGAAGAAGTTTATTCTTGGGGATCGGTTATTGGTAATTTTACAAGTAATATTGGCGGCGATCCATATGATAGAGATGTTCTTCATGTAGTTTATATCACAAGTGAAATTGTTGATGATGAGTTACGTGGAAAATTGGTTATTTGGGATGGCGGAAATCAAAAGTTAATGTGGGAGAAAGATTTAGGGCTTATCAAAGATCAGAATGACCAGACTATAGATAATGACTTTACATCTTTTGATTCAGCTTATGCTACACCTGCTATAGCTGATTTTGATGGCGATGGTTTAATGGATATCTCAATTATTAAGCCAAATGGTGAAGTTCATTTTTATGAACCTGAAATACAATATTATTCAGACAATGAAAATTATGATGGAAATGATAATTCTCAATTCTGGTCTTATGATTCAGATATTACAGTAGTTCGTAGCAATCCTGTTGTTACAAGTCTAAATGGTGGTAATGATTTAATTTTTTCAGGAATCGATTTAGATACAGATGAGATTAATGTAATATCAATAGATGGTTCAAATGGTAATAGACTTTGGCAATTTATTGCATCTGGTTCTGAAATTTCTTCTCCTGTTATCTTAGAAGATGCCAGTAATCGCAAAATATTTGTTTCAGTATATGATAATGGTAATTTGAAAGTTTATGGAATTCAAAATGGTGATGTATTATCCGATTGGAATGGTATGGTTATAGCTTCTATTTTAGATCCTGATGATCCTGCACACCACCCAATGCTGCCTAGTATAGTTATAGCCGATATAACTGAGGATACAGGTAAAGAAATATTAGTACCACAACCCCCCTCTTCTTCAGGAGAGGATGCACAATTATGGTTATTTGAATCTGATGGAACGCCAGCAACAGATTGGAGTGAGCCATATAATCTAGAAGGCGGAGGAGACATGGACGCCACTCCTGTTGTAGGAGATATTGATGGTGATCTGGATGGTGATTTGGAAATTGTTGCAGTTACTTGGTCAGACGTGGGTTGGGAGGATACTGAAAAAACACATGTTTGGTCGATACATCATGATCATTCATTCGATTGGCTTAGAACTTATGATACTACTAATTCAGGTACTGGCGATAATGATGAGCATGCTATTTCATCCCCAATCTTAGCAGTTATTTATGATGAAGATGGAAGTTCCAATCTAGATGTTTTTACTTGCACAACTCCAGATTGTTATGCTTTAGATGGACATGATGGAGAAAACGGTGATCCTGAGGATTCTAAAGATAGGTTGTGGGATATTACATTAGATAATAGAGGGAATGACAACCGTATTTTCAATTCACCTGCAGCTTCAGATATTGATGGTGATGGCCTTTTAGATATTGTTATAGATGGTTCAGTTTATTCAGCAAATTTAGCGGATTTAACATTAAAAAGGAAAGATATTAAAATTACAGATACTGAGGAAAATAGTGTAACTGAGGTTGAAGAGAATCAGTTAGTTGTCTTTTATCCAATAACTATTAGAAATGAAGGTAATTTTCAAGCTATAAATGTTGATATTGAAGTTAGATTAGATTCTAAAGATGGTAATATTCTACATGAACAGACTATAGATATTGATGCAAATACAGTTAAGAATCTTGAAGAATTTAATTGGACAGCTCAAGGCCAGGGAATTCATAATATTTGGGTTTTATGTCTTATAGACTCTAATGAGAATGAAGAGGTACGTTATGACAACAATAATATGTCAACATCATTACTTGTTCGTCCTCAATATGGTTTAGAATTAAATATAACTGATAATTTAGAGACCGTAGATGTAAATGAACCAGCTTCTTTTATTTTTGATTTGACTAATGTGGGGCTTCAAGAAGATAATTATACAATTTCTGTTTCAGTTATGAATCCTGAGTGGACAATTACTCACCCTTCTACGATTAATGGTTTAGTAAGTAATATGACCGTTAATTTCACCGTAGATTTTGTTCCAGAAGCTAACGTGACTGCAGCTGAGCATTTATTTACAATTACAGTAACATCTGAAGGTAATATTAGCCGTACAGATTCTGAAATGGTCAGTATAGTGGTTAATCAATATTATGGATTAAAATTAGAAATACCTTTAACTCACCAGAGAGCATTTCCTGGAACTGAGATTACGTATCCTGTAAGAATAATTAATCAAGGTAATGGAATGGATACTTTTGATTTCTTTATAGATAATGAATGGGGAGCTAATACATGGATTGATAATTCAGTCGAGGGCTTTGTTCTGATTGGTGCCTTTAGGACAGTAGATATAGAGCTTAGACTTACGACACCCTCTGATGGTAATGTTGATGATTACAAAGAGGTAAGTCTTAGTGTAGTTTCTCAAGGCAATGGGTCTATTACAGAGTCAGTTACTAGTAATACATCTATTGGAATTATGATGGCTGAAAAAGCTGTTATTGGTGTTTTACCAGGAGAAAACGCTAGTTTCTCAGTTATTTTTCTTAATCCAACCAATTTAACGGATTCTTTCAATATTTCAATTATTTCTGGAGCTCCAGATTGGGAATATTCTATTTTTCCTGAAAATATTACATTAGACACTGATGAAGTAGGTAATTCTTGGATTAATTTTACAGCACCAAATACTGCAAATCCAGGAGATTCTTTTGTTATTCAATTAGGATTTGGTAATGGTGAAATTTTAGATACAATAACTATCGTCCTTGAAGTTAATACTATACAAGGAATCCGTTTATGGTCGATTGAAGATAAATATGTTGCATACTCCGATCCGGGTGAAACTGTATATTTTAATGTTAGAGTAGTTAATTATGAGGCTCAAGAACTGACTATTGATTTATCTCATCAAAGTGATTTCATCCCAGGATGGAGTGTTGCATACAATACGGTTAGTACCTGGTCGAAAACTATACCTGCAGGCTCTTCAACAACAGTTAATATTAGTGTAACTCCTCCTGAGGAGGCTGAAGCTGTAGATACCGGCTGGTTAAGGATTATAGGCACTACAAATGGTTTTGTGCCGACGTATTTCGATGCAAATATAACGGTCAATCAGGAATTTGGAATTTCGATATCTTCTAAGGATACAATAACATTACTTGGTAATATTAGTGAATTAGTTAAAATATCAGTAACAAATAGTGGTAACGGACCTGATATTTTTGAAGTTAAGTATTCTGGTGCTTGGGTACAAAATACTACTGATTTAATTTCTTTTGATGGTTTTGAAACTAAAGAGATTAGTATTTCAGTTAGTCCGGGTTTAGTTGCCCCTGGTACTCAAGAAATAATCTTATTGGAGATAAATTCAACTAAAAGCTTTGATACTGATCAAATAGTTTCAGATAATTATACTTTATCTTTTGTTGTTACTGGTATAAAAATGGTTGGTACTCCGTCACTTAATTTAAATCAAGGAGATACTGATTCATTTGGTGTTTTGATAGTATCCTTACTTAATCAAGACTCTAATTCTAGAATGATAACTGAAGTTACTGGTGCTGCTCACTCTTGGGTTAGTTTTAATGACACAATAGAATTTTGTGATGGTAATAATTGTGATGAAACCTACGTTGTTTCCGTAGGATCTCCAGAATTATTTTTTGTAGATGTTATAATACCTCAGAATGTTGAGTCAGGAGAGTATAGTTTTACTTTGATAGTTAAGGATTATTATAACGTTAGTCATATTTCTACTTTAACACACACATTAACCGTTATTCAAGAATATGATATTTCTATGATAGCTATAGATGTACCTACTTTTTCTAATCCCGGATATAATGCTGAATGGGCACTTCAAGTATCTAATAATGGTAATGGGCCTGATACAATTATTATGGATGTAACAGGTATACCTGATTTTTGGAGTTATACTTTTCATTCAGATTCAATTATAAATTTGGAGTCTACTTTTTTGAGTCCAAATATTAAATTAATTATTCTTACACTAAACATACCGGACAATGCTACTTCTGGAAATTATAATTTTGTTATAGCTGCGCAATCTTTAGGAGAGACTGTTAATTTGGATGCAAATTTAACTATAAATCCAATTTATAAAATTTCAGCATCAGCGGTTGGTGAAAGAGAACTTACAGGTGAACCTGGTGAGGTTGTTTATTTTCAATTTGTAGTAGTTAATCTTGGAAATTCTAATGATAGTGTTCAAATCTCTGCAACAGGAACTATGCTTTCTCAGGCTATCCCTAATGATTTTGGTTGGATTAATGAATCTTTTAATCCTTCTGTTTCAGAACCCAATTATCTTAAAGCTACAGTACCTCTGAGCAATGACGGCCCATGGACTGCTATAGTTTCTATTTCTTCAGTAGGTAATCCTTCAATATCAACAACACTTAAGTTTACTCTTAATGGTTTTACATTACCTGATGCTGGTATCAGAGATTTAGTTTTAAGTCCGACAAATCCTAAACCTGATGATAAAGTTACGGCAAGATTTACAATTACGGCTGCCGATGCTCAAATTGAATCAGTATATTATACAGTATACTTGGATGGTGATGTTATTGGAGGTGACAGAGTATATGGATTGGAAAAAGGAGGCAGTAAAGTAATTACTTTTAGTTTTATAGTAACTGAAGGTTCACATGTTTTTTCCGTCAAACTTGATGAAGAAAGTGAATTGGATGAGACAAATATAGGAAATAACATTGCTCAACAAGAGTTTGTTGTTGAGTCATCTAATAGTTCTAATTTAGCTTTGTATTTAATTGTATTTGCAGTATTATCTGTTTCTATTGCAGTTTATTATAGATATTCTCGTAGAGATCAATCAGAAGTATCAACAGTCGGTGTTAGGAAACCTCCAGTTATATCTGAAGTAAGTATTAATTTTCCATTAGTTTTAAATTGTTTACAATGTGGTTCTAGAGTTCGTGTTGCGCGACCAGGTTCATTCCGCTGTCCTTCTTGTAAAGAAGTATCTGATGTAGATAGTAACGGTGAAATAAAATCTTCAAGTGATACTTCTGAAACGCAGGTAAAGAATAGAAAGGAGTCTAGTTCTGTTTCTTCACAATCTAATAGGACTCGATCATCACGTATGGAATCATTTTTGTCTGAAAAGAAATCGGAAGAATCTCCTAAGAAAGTAATATCTGAAAAGTTATCGGCGTCAGAAAGATTAAAACGTCTTAAAGAAGAAATTAATATTGACGATTCATCAGAGGATTCGGAATCTGAAATTGAAACAACGGATGATGTTAAATCAGTTGATGAGTCTGATGATGAGACTGATTCAGATAAACCTAAAAAACGTAAAGACCCACCCAAAGGCGGTAGTTTTGGCCCCACCGTCGGTGGATTCTAATGAAGATAGGTTTAGTTGGAAAACCAAATGCAGGTAAATCTACTTTTTTTACGGCTGTCACTTCAGCTAGTGCACAAATTGGAGATTATCCATTTACAACAATAGAAAAAAATGTAGGTATAGCGCATGTTCGTAAACCTTGTCCCAGCAAAGAGTTAGATCTCAAACCAAATCCAAATAATTCACTTTCAATAAATGGAATTCGTTACATACCTGTAGAGGTTATTGATGTTGCAGGTTTAGTTCCAGGTGCTCATGAAGGAAAAGGAATGGGTAATAAATTTTTAGATGATTTACGACAGGCTGATGCTTTGATTCAAGTTGTTGATTCTTCTGGTAAGACTGATCTTGAAGGAAATCCAGTGGAAGGAGCTGATCCTATTAAGGAAATTAACTTTTTGAAAAATGAATTATGTCAATGGATTGGTGAAATAATAATTAGGAATTGGTCCCGAAATGCTCGTTCAGTGGAAGCTGGTGAAAAAATGGAGGATTTTCTTTCAGATAGACTTGCTGGTCTAAAGTTCAGTCGAGAGCATGTTCTTCAATCTTTGAGAAAAGCTGCGATTATTAAGCCAATAATGAAGTGGGGTCTTGAAGATGCAATAATACTGGCTGAATATCTTCAAAAGTTAGCTAAGCCAATAGTTATTTCTGCTAATAAGGCAGATATTTCTTCAGAAGAAAATTTAAGCTCTTTAATCAAGCTATCTGCAATAGTTACTGCAGCAGATTATGAGTTAGCCCTTAAAAATGCAACTAAAGTAGGATTAATATCTTATAATTCAGGAGACTCGGATTTTCAGTTAAATGATAAGAAAAAATTGACTGAGAGTCAGATAAAAGCACTTCAGACCATTAAAGATTTCATTTTACATCATGGTTCAACAGGGGTTCAAGAATGCATTGAAAGAGCGGTATTGAAAGAATTAGATTTGATAGCTGTTTATCCTGTTGAGGATGAAACACATTTTACAGATAGTCAAGGTAGGGTTTTACCAGATGCATATTTACTCCCTAGAGATTCTACAGCACATGATCTGGCTTATAAAGTTCATTCAGATATCGGTGACCATTTTATTCGGGCGATTGATTGTAAGTCTAAGCGTATAATTGGTAAGGATTATGAACTCCAAGATGGAGATGTAATCAAGATAGTTGCAGGTTCATAGTTGCGAATAGACGAGTTAGATTCACTCAAAGCAATGGCTTTGGTAATGATGTTAATTTCTAATTTGGTTACGGATCTTAATTATTTTGGGATTATGGATGTTGTAAGAGGCGATCAATGGTGGTGGTTAGCCAGAGCAACAGCTTTTTTATTTGTCAGCATCTCTGGATTTTCATATTTTCTAGCCCATCAAAAAGAATATGATTTTAGTAAAACATTGAATCGAACCAAACGTTTAATCTTTTGGGCATTTTTAATAACCATTATAACTTATACTTTTGAACCATCTGCATATGTTCGTTTTGGAGTATTACATTTACTTGCATTAGCAAGTATAGTTGCTTTTCCCGTTGCACGGAAACCGGTATATGCTTTTGGAATAGGTATATTCTTTCTTCTCCTTCCCTTGTCTTCCAATTCGAATCTGGTTTGGTTTGGTTTACGAGAAACGGGTTTTTTTGCTGTAGATTATTTTCCATTGAATCCATGGCTTGGTATATTTTTTATATCTTTAGCAATTTCAAGCCAGGTTTATCCGGATAACAAACCTTTATTGGAATTTAAGTGGCCAGAACGTTGGCTCTGGTTTGGAAGGAACACATTGATAATATATGTAGTACATCAACCGATATTGATTGGGCTGCTGATTTTGAGTGGTCAAGTTTCTTTGGAGGATTTATGATTTCACAAAGAATAAGTGAAATATCTAATCTAATTGAAAAAACTGCCATTAGCTGTGGTCGAGATGTTACTGAGATAAAACTTATTGGAGTAACTAAGACAAAACCTCTAGTGATGATTAAAGAAGCTTTTGGGGCGGGTTTGATGGATGTAGGAGAGAATTATGTTGAGGACTTTTCAGATAAATATCAACAGTATCATCCTGAAGGTTTAAATTACCATTTTATAGGAAGATTACCAACTAAAAAAGTTAGAAAAGTAGTAGGTAAATCTCAATTAATACATTCGGTCGGATCAATAAAATTGGCGAAAAAGATAGATTTTGTGGCTTCTGAAGAAAATGTTTGTCAAGATATTTTAATTCAAGTTAACCAAGGAAGCGAATTATCTAAATCTGGTACAGACTCCGACACTTTAGAAGATTTGGTTTCAGAAATAATGCAATTATCTAACATCCGAGTTTGTGGTTTGATGTCTATTCCTCCTTTTCATGAACCAGCTAGACCTTATTTTTCACAACTCCGTAATTTAAGGGACACTATTCAAGAAATTTTGAGTATAAAATTGCCATATCTTTCAATGGGTATGTCTGAGGACTTTCTGGAGGCTATTCTAGAGGGTTCTACTCACATACGAGTGGGAACTTCAATTTTTGGTTCACGTTAGTTTTCTTTAAAAAATCTACAATAATATCACTTATTCTTTCGGCAGTTTTATAGCAAAAGACTCTAATTTAATCCTTACCTAATGCTTTAGAAACTCGGATTAGTTCTTCTCCAAGTTCTTCTATTCTTTTTTTGATGTCCGAATTTGTTATCTTGCCATCTTCAAAATCATGTTTAGTGGCGTATACAAATTTAGGAATAATATAACATCTAAAATCAATCATTAATGAATTCGCTAGTGACATTACAGCCATATAACCATTTTTTGCACCGGCTGCACATATAAATCCAAATATTTTATCGTACAGCATTCTTCCTCCAAGTTCAACAATATTCTTGGCACTAGAGCTCACATTGAAATTATAAACTGGTGTGGCCAGTATTATTCCCTCGGCATTATTTATTTTTTCTCTAAAATCAAGAACTTCTGGGAGGTTATAACATGCATCTCCGTCGCACATAGGTAATGGATTGTCTTGCAAATCAAAGAATTTTACATTTTCCATAGACGTTTTTAAGTATCTTGCCATTATTTGGCTTCGACTACCTGAGCGCAAACTAGTACTGATTATGAGGAAACTCAAGTCTATTCTTCAAATAATGGGGGGTAAATATAGTCTGGATTTTTATCTCCATCATATTGTATAACATAAATTCCACTTACCATTTCTGATACGTAAATATAGCCCCTAGGGTCATATTGTAACCCCCAATCAAATGGAATCATACAAGACGCCCAACAATCAGCCATGTCATATCCTAACTCTTCAGTTGCATTATCCATCCAATCAGGTCCATGTGGTAGATAATATCCTAAAGTATCAGTAGTTCCTAATTTTTCTATAGCTTGCCAACCTTGATCCGGTGCTACAGTCCCATTTTCCCATACAATAGTTTCCCAGATTCTATCGTGTCCAGTTATCCAAGTTCCTGCATGATAGTGTGTCCAATAGACATTTCCGTTAGTTCCTGTGTCTCCATTATGTGGAGAATATATGTATATATTTGGGATATAATGATGTTCATGTTCACTTCCATCTTCTCTTACGCCATTACCTGGTAATTTCCATTCAGATACTATGAAGGGTTTTGCGGGGTCGGTAGTGTCAATAGTTCGAACATAACCTGTGTGGTTATCGTTCTGTCCATATTCAGGTGCAATTAGAGTATAGTGTCTCCAGTTTATTCCAAATTCAGGATCATCAGGTCCAGTTCCACAAGATGCAGGCCATTCCGATTCATCTACATATTCAGAAATTCCATTACAAATTAGATGATCATAAGGTACAGCATAGTGAATCCATCCATTTCCTTCTAATTTTGAAGTCCATTCATCAGCACTCATTCCAGCATGACCGCCACCTTCAGGTCCATACCAGCCACTAGTATCAGTAGGGCACCCTAGCCATCTTCCAACTTCATTATTTTGTGGCCAAGAAAGTCCATTTGGATCAGGTATAGGCGGTGGATTCGACACATCAATTATCCTAAGTCCACCATCCCAATATGAAGCGTAGAGTAGAATTTGATTAGTAATAGGATGCCTGTGAATAACATGATCGTGGTTGAAAACAGTTCCACCGCAAGTTGTGGCAGGGTCAGGAGAATAACCACCCCATCTTGCTATCTCTTTGGACTCATTATTTTCACCTTCACCAGGTATGAATGATTCTAAACCGTCTGGAGCATAGAAAATCTGCGTTCCTTTGTACAGTCCAGCTCCATTAATCTCAGGATAGGGGTCAGCTCCAAATAAGAAAACTTCACAATCATTATTAGATCCAGGCATATTCACATCACAATAAACATGAATGTCTTGGTTGTGAAAACCAGCAGGCGGGTTGTTCCATTGAGCTCTTTTAACTGGATGTGATTTATCGCTCACATCTATTAAATCTAATCTATCAACTCCATTGTTTAGATCACTGCCTTGTGGAACAGGATCCAATTCGGAGTTTGTCAATTCGTGATTAATTAGAACCCAATTATTATCAGAAGTCACTTTGATATCAATTATTCTTGCAATTTCTGCATAATATGTAGATAGAAGGGTGATATTATTCGGTTCGCTTATGTCCAGAATTTCGAATTGATTATAGCTAGAAACATATGCAAAACATCCACCACTTCCATCACCATAAATTTCACAATCTTCAAGAAAATTCCCCTCAATAGCTATTTCAGAATTATCTCCAGGAGTAGGTGCCAGATTTTTGTATTCAGGTTTGCAAGGTCTCCCTGCAGAGTCATCTAAAGCATCATCATCAGGTCTTTCTTTTCCATCACAATTTAGGTTGTGATAATCTATCAAGGTAACATTGTGGGTTTGTAGAAAATGTTGCATTATATCAGTATGTTGATGGTTTGCATCTTGACCTGTACAATTCTCACAATTTTCTACTTCAGTAATAGGATCAATCCATTTATCATTACTATTTTCTTGTGAATTATCACGGTCAATACATCCAGATATAGCCGATACTAAAAACAATGCAATAATATTTACACTCCATAAACTTTTTTTATGCATTTATACACGCACCGATACCCTCTATCCTTAGCAGATTATATAGTTTAGTTACTTTCAATTATGCTAAATGGCATACTAGTGTTTGAAGTTCCACAAATCTGTCCATCCTTACTAATTGCAATGATTCCAACACCAGTTTCCTTTGGTAATAATTTCACACCCCATCCTAGTGATTCTTCTAGATTTTTACTATGTTGGGCAACACGATAACACATTAATTGTTCAGTAATAGCTTCTCCAACACCTGTAGCTAGAATACCTATGTTTTCATCACAGTAGAATCCAGAACCCCACAGAGGAGTATCTCCAACTCTTCCTACAGGCCTTCCTCTAACTCCACCAGTTGACGATGCAACAGCAATAGATCCATCAGATGATTGAACTACAGCACCAACAGTATCGCCCGTCCATCCTTTTTTAGATCCTTCGACTTTGGCTTGTTTGAATCCTTTTTTTAATGCAAATTCAATTGCGCCTTTTCCCGCAAGCATATTTACAAATTCATTAAGTAATTTGCTTGCAATTAATACAGGATTTTTGAAATCTTGAAGATTTGCTATGGCTCCTATTTTCCCGTCACTTGTCGCTACAGCAGCATCATTCTGGACACTTCCATCATCTCTCAAACAACTTCCAGTACCAGCATTAAATCGAAAGTCATCTTCCATTATTATTGTTGCAGCTATTGCAGCTTCTAGGGCATTATCAGTTTCATTGAGAACTTTCCATCCAGCCTCAGCAGCTTTGTTAACACCATCTTGTACTTTAGGAGTATGACCTGCACCGCCATGACAGATAATTTTCATCTTGAAGGTAGACAGGTTTGACTTAATACGGGTTTCCTTTCCAATACTATGTCAGAGGTTTCACCATTAACAGCGATACCAACTCTTCGGCAATTAGCAATGCCTAAGGATACCAATGCTTTAGGTACTATTTTTGGAGGAGTTATTCTTAGTCAAATTGATACTGCAGCTGCGATAGAGGCTCACAAGTATCACAGAGGAGCTGTTGTGACTGTAGCAATGGATGAAATTGAGTTTAAGCAACCTGTGTTTGTCGGAGATGTTGTTTCATATTATGCTCAAACTTACAAATTAGGTCGAACATCGGTAACGATTGATATAGATGTTTTTGCTCAAAGACAGTTCGCTGAAGAAGGAGATTTTATTGAGGTTACAAGTGCAAGAGCGGTAATGGTTGCAGTTGATGAGAATAACAAACCTACAGCTTTGAATAAGTGAAAAGGCGCTGTTATAGGATCTATAGTAGACCCACCAAAGAACAAAACAACTATAATTTTAAATTAAACAAAGACGTCAGGAGGATATGGGCAACGAACAAGAAAATGTGGAAGTTGTTGAAGCTGATGCAGTATTTGATGCATATACTGAAAAGGCCACGGGTTTATCAGAAGAACTACAAATTGATGCTGTGAGAAGGTTTGATACACATTTCAAAACATTAAATGGCCATATGTGGTGGTTAACTATTGGAATCAAAACGAGTGTATTTATGTCCTTTATTGTATTATTATTTCTTATTTTTACACTATTTGCTTAACAAGTCGGATGAGGAAAGCCTGAATTAGTTATGGTTTCAGTAATTCGAGTATTGATTTCTTTTTGGGTTTGGTCTCTTCTTGATCTAGCCCCAATTCCATAGCCATTGCAGCTTCACCTTGCTCAGATGTAGTGATGCCATATTTTCTTCCCCATTGTTTCTTCCAATAGTTCAGATTTTTAGGTGCATCATATTTGCTAACAAATTGGCCTATAGTGTTTCTTGGATGTTTCAAGTCAAATATTTCTTGTCTTAATTCTTTTTTTTCTTTTTTTATCTGTAATCTAGTCTTTGTCATATTTCTATCTCTCTATTTTGTTTCTCATATTATTGAAAATAAATTTCAAGAATCGGTACACTATTAACCAATATTGTGTTCTGATTAAAGACTTTGGGCAGGAAGTGCCCCTCAGCACTCATAGGGCTCTTCAACGCATAACGCTCAGCCACAATATTACATCACAGGGGCATACTCCTAACAGCCCCTCCAAAAATAATTTAGCAATAGATAATATTATTAGGCACTCTCAATCTGAAAAATAGGTGCTTGCAAACGATAAACCGAATCGCTTGCCAGAATGGTTCAAAGTAACTTTGCCGTCTGGTGATAGTATGGAGCGCTACAAGTCCACTACAACTTCGGTAAAAGACAATCAATTACATACAGTTTGTGAGGAAGCGCATTGTCCTAATATCCATGAATGTTGGGGACGTGGAACCGCTACTTTCATGATTGCTGGCAAAGCTTGTACACGTGGATGTCGTTTTTGTGCAGTTGATACTATGCGAATACCACCACCCCCAGAAGCTAAAGAACCACAAAATTTAGCAGATGCAATTCAGGCAATGGGACTAACTTATTCTGTGATTACAGTAGTTAATCGTGATGATATGGATGATGGCGGTGCTTCACATTATCGCAAATGTTTGGATGAAGTTCATAAAAGAGTTCCTGAAGTAGGCCTAGAACTTCTTTGTAGTGATCTGAGTGGTAATCTGAATGCCCTTGAAAATTTGCTAGCTAATGCTCCATTGCAAGTCTTTGCACACAATGTTGAAACAGTTCAACGACTTACACCAAGAGTTAGAGATCCTAGAGCAACTTTTGAACAAAGTATTTTGATATTAAAAAAAGCCAAAGAACTTAGGCCTGATTTATTGACAAAATCAAGTATTATGCTAGGTCTTGGTGAAACTGAAGAGGATTTGATTGATGCATTCAAAGAACTAAGAAAGGCTAAGGTAGATTTATTGACTTTAGGGCAATATCTGGCACCAGGCCCCGGATATCATCCTGTGGTTTCGTTTCCAACACCTGAAACTTTTGATAGGCTGGCTAACATGGCAAAAAAGATGGGTTTCAAGGCTATAGCATCAGGACCAATGATAAGGTCTTCTTACCGTGCCGAATCATTAGTAGCTGCGGCAAATGGAGAAAGTATTGAGTCGGGTTTGAAGGTGATAGCTTGAGTAAAAAGAAAACATTGTATGTTCCAGATGCTCCTTTTAGGCCGGGGGAGAAACCAAATTTTAAAAATTTGGATTTACCGAAAGCCGGGGAAGCCGAAAAACCGGATATTATGGTAAATCCAACCGATATTCGTGATTTAGCTTTTAGTTTAGTTAGAGTACTTGATGATAAACATAAGGCAACAGGTTCTTGGAATCCAAAGCTCAAACCTTCAGTATTGAAAGAAGGCTTGAGACATATGACCCTTTTGAGAATATTTGATAATCGTATGCTTACTATGCAGCGTCAAGGTAAACTTTCATTTTACATGAAATCCTTGGGTGAAGAAGCAGTTGCAATTTCTCAAGGAATGGCTCTAAGACCGGATGATATTCTATTTCCTTCTTACCGACAACCAGGATTACAGTTTGTGAGAGGTCGTGATTTAGTAGATATGATTTGCCATTGTATTACGAATGTAAAAGATAATGTTAAGGGTCGTCAAATGCCAGTTCATTATTCTTGGAAAGAAGGAAACTTTGTTTCAATTTCAAGCCCAGTAGGAACTCAATTTCCTCAAGCTGTAGGATGTGCTATGGCTTCAGCATACAAAGGTGAAGATAATGTGTCTATTTCTTGGATGGGCGATGGAACTGCAGCTGAAGGAGATTTTCATCATGCGATTAATTTTGCATCAGTTTACCAAGCACCAGTAATTCTCAATGTCGTAAACAATCAATGGGCTATCTCAACACATAAAAATATATCTTCTGGCGGATCCACCTTTGCCGCTAGAGGCATTGCATACGATATCCCAAGTATACGTGTTGACGGTAACGATTTCCTAGCTCTTTATTCAGTGACGAGTTGGGCGGCTGAAAGAGCAAGAAAAGGTGGTGGACCAACTTTTATTGAAGTTTTTACATATAGAGGAGAAGCGCATTCTACTAGTGATGATCCAACAAGGTATCGGCCAAAAGATGAATGGAAATCTTGGCCATTGGGAGATCCAATTGAACGTTTGAAGGAACATTTGATAGGAATGGGTGAATGGTCTAAGACAGATCAGAGTAAACTCGAAAAGGAATTAGATGCACTAGTCATAAAGTCGTACAAGGAAGCTGAGAAATTTGGGACATTAGCAGAAGGGCCTTGGGCTTCTGAGGAAACACTATTTGAAGATGTTTACAAGAAACCACCAAGGCATTTGCGAAAGCAAAGGCAGGAGCTAGGAATTTAGATGCCTCAAATGAATATTATCCAGTCCGTTAATTCGGCTCTCGATATAATCCTCGAGAAAGATTCTGAGGTATGTATATTTGGCCAGGATGTAGGGTATTTTGGTGGTGTTTTTAGATGTACAGATGGTTTACAAACCAAATATGGTAAGCATAGAGTATTTGACACACCACTTTCAGAAGGTGGAATTCTATCTACAGCAATTGGAATGGGTATCAATGGTCTAAGACCCGTTGCTGAAATTCAATTTTCAGATTATATTTTTCCGGCATTTGATCAGATAACTAATGAACTTGCCAAATTACGCTATAGAAGTGGAGGTGAGTATTGGGCCCCAGTCACAGTTAGAACACCATGCGGCGGAGGAATAAGAGGAGGACACTATCATTCACAGAGTCCTGAAGCTTATTTCACGCATACACCCGGTTTGAAGGTAGTAATGCCTTCCAATCCTTATGATACCAAAGGATTGCTGATAACGTCGATTGAAGACGATGATCCTGTAATTTTCTTTGAGCCTAAAAGATTGTACAATGGCCCTTTTGATGGGGATCATAAAAAAGCTGCATTGAAATGGGACACACATCCAAAAGGCGAGGTTCCAGAAGATTATTATTCAATTCCACTGGGCCAAGCCTCTATTGAAAGAGCTGGAAGCAAAGTAACCGTCTTGACTTATGGAACAATGGTTCATGTAGCTCGAGAAGCTGCAGAATCTAGTGGTATTGATGCTGAAATTATTGATTTACGTAGTCTTGTACCACTTGATATTGATACAATTCAAGCATCAGTTGAGAAAACAGGAAGATGTGTTATTGTACATGAGGCTCCACGTACGAGTGGTTTTGGTGGAGAACTATCTGCACAAGTTCAAGAATTATGCTTTTATCACTTAGAAGCACCAATAGTGCGCGTTACGGGTTGGGATACTCCTTTCCCTCATTCGTTAGAATGGCATTATTTTCCTAGTCAGGAAAGGGTTATAGAGGCAATGAATAAAGTAGTGGAGGACTAAGATGGCAAAACACGTATTCAAACTGCCGGATGTTGGTGAAGGTGTTGTTGAGGGTGAAATTGTAAAATGGAATGTTAAACCAGGTGACACTGTAAAGGAAGACGAACCTTTAGTGGAACTTATGACAGATAAAGCAACAGTCGCTATTCCGTCTACAGTTAATGGTAAAGTTGTTTCAACAACAGGCAAACCCGGAGATATGATTCCTGTTGGTTCGGAGTTAATCGTATTTGAGGTGGATGGGACTGGCAGTTCAGAGCCAGAACCGGAAGCTAAACCGGAAGCTAAACTGGAAGCTAAACCGGAAGCTAAACTGGAAGCTAAACCGGAAGCTAAACCGGAAGCTAAACCGGAAGCTAAACCAGCTCCAGTTCCCGTTTCTACTCCTTCTCCAGTTATATCTTCTGGGACCAAACCTCTTGCTTCCCCTGCAGTCAGGCGTAGAGCTAGAGAAGCAGGCGTAGATTTAGCCCAAGTTCCAGGAACGGGTCCAGCCGGACGTATTTCACACGATGATTTAGATTCTTTTATTTCTGGAGGTGGTCGTCTTGCCGCAGTTCAATCTGGAGTTAAGATGACGGGAGTTGAGGAAGTTCCAGTTATTGGATTACGTCGCAAGATAGCCGAAAAAATGGCGATTAGTAAGCGTAGCGCAGCACATTTTTCTTATTTTGAGGAAGTTGATGTTACCGAACTTGAAAGTTTACGTCAACATTTGAATTCTACAAGGGCTGAGAATCAGCCTAAGCTGACATATATTTCATTTATTATTCAGGGTTTGATTAAAGCCTTGAAAAAATTCCCACAATGTAATGCAATTTATGATGAGGAAAAAAACGTTGTACTAAGACATCAAGCAGTACACGTTGGAATATCCACACAAACAGAAGATGGCCTGATGGTTCCTGTCATCAAACATGCCGAAGCTCGAGATATTTGGGATACTGCCAATGAATTAATACGCGTTACCTCATCAGCCCGTGAAAAGACAGCCACCGTAGATGAACTGACAGGCTCAACAATAACGATAACAAGTTTGGGAGCTATGGGTGGATTAGGTGCAACGCCCATAATCAATCACCCCGAAGTTTCAATTGTTAGTATTCATGCAGCTCGAGACAGGGCTGTTGTTAGAGAAGGTGAAATTATTATTCGCAGGATGATGAATTTGACGGCTTCTTTTGATCATAGAATAATTGATGGCTATGATGGAGCATTATTGATTCAAGAATTAAAATCTATACTTGAGTATCCAGCTACAATCTTTATGTGATGTTCAATGGCTGAAATTCGTAATTGTAAAGTTTTGGTAGTGGGTGCCGGCCCAGGAGGATATGTTGCAGCTATTAGAGCAAGTCAACTTGGTTTAGATACCGTAATCGTTGAGAGTTCAAGAGCTGGTGGAACATGTTTGATTAGAGGCTGTATACCGTCAAAAGCTATTATTCATGCGGCTTCTTCATTTGAAGAGATTGAAAAACACTCCGGTGCAGGTAAAATGGGTATTAGTGTTACAGGAAAACCAAAGGTTAACATGAAAAAAATGGTAGCCTGGAAAGAATCTATCGTTACTAAATTGAACAAGGGTGTTGAGGGATTGTTGAAGGCAGCCAAAGTCGAATTAATTTCAGGATGGGCTAAATTCAGGAATGCTAAAACTTGTGAAGTAAGTGGAGGTGAAAATGAATGGATTATCAATGCTGAGCATGTAATTCTAGCTAATGGTTCAAAATCTGTCGAATTACCGTTTATGCCCTTTGATGGAAATATAATTTCTTCTACTGAAGCGTTAGAATTACAGGATGTTCCAAAAAAATTAGTAGTAATTGGGGCTGGATATATTGGTTTAGAATTGGGTATCGCTTATCGAAAATTAGGTTCAGAAGTAGTTTTCATAGAAGCCTTAGATCAGATATTGCCAATTTATGATTCTGAAATGACAAGACCTATCAATATGTGGCTCCGTAAGCACAAAGTTACAGTTAATTTAGGAGCTAGAGCCAAAGGAGCAACTACAAAAGGGAAGATAACTATTGTAGAATATACTGATTCAAAGGGTAAAGATCACAAAATCAAGGCAGATAAGGTACTGGTTACTGTAGGCAGGAAACCAAACACAGAAGGATGGGGTTTGGAGAAGATGGCTGTAGACATGGATGGCCCTTTCATTAAGGTCGATAATCAGTGTCGTACTTCAATGAAGAATGTTTGGGCAATTGGAGATGTAGTAGGCGAACCAATGTTGGCTCACAAAGCTTCAGCACAAGGTGAAATAGTAGCAGAGATAATTGCCGGACAACGTACAGCTTTTGATCCCGTATCAATTGCAGCCGTTTGTTTTACAGATCCGGAAATAGTTGGTGTGGGGTTAACTCCAGATGAAGCTAAAGAAGAAGGAATTGATACTGTAATTGGCAAATTTCCATTCGCAGCTAGTAGTCGTGCATTAACAATGGATGCAGGTTCGGATGGTGGGTTTGTAAGAATAACAGCAAGATCAGACAATCATGTAATAGTTGGCATACATGCAGTTGGTTCACATGTTTCAGAGTTATCAGGTGAATTTGCGCATGCAATAGAGATGGGATCCAGATTAGAAGACATAGCTGGAACAATTCATGTTCATCCGACTTTGACAGAGGCATTCGCCGAATCGGCACTTGCAGGATTAGGCCATGCAATCCACATTTCAAAGTGATTTCTACCGATATTATTCTAGCCGGTAATTCAACACATGAAAACGTAGACCGCTTAATGGTTGAGCTTCAGAAAAAAAGAATAAATAATGAGATTCAAGACACTCTAATTTTTGTTGAGCATCCTGAAATAGTAACTATAGGTCGAAGAGGAATGCTTGATAATATTCAAGCACCCGATGGCTTTGCATCATCCAGTGTTGATCGTGGAGGTGGACTGACTTGGCATGGTCCAGGACAATTAGTTGGTTATCCTATTTTCAAATGGAAAGAAGAGTCTGTTAGAAAAGTAATAACAACTATTGAAGAGTGGATAATTACATCTCTATCTAATTTTGGTATTGATGGTAATAGGGATGAAAAAATGCAGGGCGTTTGGTTTCAAGGACATAAAATAGCTAGTATAGGTTTAGCATTTAGTAAATGGGTTTCTAGACATGGATTTGATATTAATTTAGACACACCAGAAGGCCGAATAGAAGCGGTTGAAGGCTGTGGCTTACCAGTTGGAAAACATACCTCATTATCCAATTTTGGCCATAGCATTTCTGTAAAAGAAATGCAAGATATGCTGCTCAAAACAATGCCTCAGATTTTAGGTAGAATTGCTGGTGAACAGACTACTTTAGAAATTTCTTAATTAAGTGTTGGTTTTGATCTTTTAATTCGTGATGAGTTTTCATCCATTCTGAAGCTTTTTCAATACAAATTGCTTTAATTTCACCAGTAAGAAGACTTCCAGAGATATATTCTTCTCTGATTTTTTCTAATTCTTTGTCATTTTCTTCAAAGAAATAGCGAAGGTATTGGTATGCTACATCAATATCTGGGTTTCCACCTTTTACCCGATGTTTTTCAACCGTTGATTGTCCCCCGGAGAATGATGCTTTTATTTTTTTCTCAATATCATTCATGGAATCATTTAGAAATATAGTAGTTTCTGGTTGGCTTGAGCTCATTTTACCACCAGTCATGCCTACGGCAAATTGATGATAAGTTGAGGATGGTTGCATTAATCCCATTCCTCCTAATTGTCTTTCAAGAGTTAATAATTGGTATCTAATCTCATTTTGGTCTTTAGATAATGCATCTTTAACATCGATAGTTCCATGTTTTGGGTTTGAATTTATTTGGCTAAAACCAGCTTTATGGATGGCTTCAATTGCTTTAGTTATGATTTTTTCTCGTTGTTCTTTATTTATTCCTCCATCATTTCTAATACCCATTACATTCTGATTATTGTCTTGAATTGATAATCCAATTGTAATATTTCCTGCTTTATTTTGATTAACATTAAACCAGTTTGTTTTAGATACCATGCCTCTTGTTAGTCTCACATGAGGGTCTTGATCAATCCCGACTGGAACTACAATAGGCCTTAATCCTCCGTATTCATCTAATTGTGGATGAATAATATCGCCTGCTTGAACTAAGGGAGATTGTACATGAGCTAAGTTTGTTTTACCTGAAAAACCATATATTGCTTCCATTTCGGAAAGGTTAGTTTTCGTACCTAAAGTAAAACCTAATTTTTGAACAATATGTCTTTCTGATTGAAAATAAATTGAGGTTTTATCTGGGTTTAGGCCCATTCCGGCATAATTGGTGATATATTCTTCAATGGCGTATTTTTTACATTTTTCAAGGCTTAATCCTCTTGTTGCATGAGCTTCTAAATCGGCAACAGTAATCGTGACATCTGCGCCAAGTCCTTGGAACCATTTAGCTTGATCAATCACCATTTTATGACCCAGATGGATTTGTCCGGACGGCATTAATCCTGAAAGCACTCCGAAAGGCCTTCCTACCTTTCTTGCATTCAAAATATTATCTAAATCGCGATGTGCGAAAATTATTCCTCTTCTGTGTAAATGTGTTGGATTTGGTAAATTGGTATGATCTATCATTTCCAATCCAAATTTATCACAAATCTCTTTGTAGTTTTTAACACCTTTACTAGCCCAAGGGTCAATTTCCATTATTTGCTTAGAGGTTGGGGGGTTAAAGGTAATTCCCACCGTCCTTTAGGACATGTGAAAAGGATAGCATGGCCTCGAGCAATTCTGCATCTTGATATGGATGCTTTCTTTGTAAATGTACATATTTTAGAACATCCAGAGGATAAAGGCATTCCATTGGCCGTTGGAGGAAAACCAGGTCAAAGAGGCGTTATTGCTTCAGCATCTTATGAAGCTCGTAAGAAAGGTGTTCGTTCTGCAATGGCCTCTAGCAAGGCTTTGAAGTTGTGTCCCAAACTGAAATTAGTTTCTTCTAATAGACCATTAATACGTTCATCTTCAGCAAAAATAATGGAAATATTGTCAAGATACGGCATATTGGAGAGAATGAGTGTTGATGAAGCATTTGTTGATTTATCACTTCAGAAAAATCCCGTAGCATTGATTCAGACTATTTTAAAAAGGATAAAGAAAGAGACTAATCTTCCAGCCTCAGCAGGATTAGCAACATCTAAATTGGTAGCTAAAATAGCTTCTGATTTTGATAAGCCAGAAGGTTTTACAGTTATTGAACCTGGTAGTGAATCTAAATTTTTGGCACCTTTAGAGATACGCAAAATATATGGCATCGGTCCCAAAACTGCTTCAATTTTAAATGGTTTTGGAGTTAAAACATGTTCAGATTTGGTGGCTATTGACATTCAGAAATTACAACCAACTTTTAGTCAATATTCAGTAAGTCTAAAGAATAAAGCAAAAGGAATAGATGATAGGCCAGTTGATTCATCTCCTTGGGTGGCTAAACAGCAAGGAACAGAAAATACTTTTGATAAAGATATTAAAGATGCCGAAGTCGTTGAATCAGCTTTGCAAGAATTATGTAAAGAGGTTTCAGATAGTATTGGACGCATGGGCCGTTCCGCGCGTACAATTACAATTAAATTAAGATGGTCTAATTTTCAAACTATAACTCGTCAGAAAACAGTACCTGGTGTGATACACAAATCAAGAGATATCTATAAAGTGGCTAAATCTTTACTTTATGAAAATTGGAAACCAGGAAAACCTATACGGCTTTTAGGAGTTTCAGCAAGTCGTTTAGGCGTTTCAGATCAGCAGAAATTGCCTTTAGAATTCGAATAAACTTTTTTGTTTGTTATCAGCCTTTGGTGTTATTTTTTTTGGTTCTTCATTTTTTTCTTGTTCCGAAGGCCTATAATCAAGAGTAACTACTTCTCTTGCTTGTCGGTATTGTTCAGATTTAGTCATTATCTCAGTAATTATCTTTTCTTTTTTACTTTTATTCATTAGAATAGCAAGTTCATTTTCATTTAATTCTAATTTCCCAGCTATTTTAGCCGCTTTTTTTGGATTATTTTGGCAAATTATAGATAACACGGCCATTTGTTCCATTTTGGATTCTTTAATTGATTGATGTGTTATCTTGCCTATTTTTTTTGCTAAAGAGTTTCTATAACCTCTTTGAAAACGGCTAGCTCCCATCTTTCGAATCCATGACGGAAATTGAGGCCTACGGCCGCTAGTTGGATGAGATTTAGATAGTGCAACTCCACTCGATATTAATTCCGATGCATAACCCCATAATCCATAATTTTGATTTTTTATTACTCTAGCTAATAATAAATCGGCATATGCTACTTTTTCGTATGCACGTTCAATATCATTAGGATGTTTGTAAACTATTGGAATATTATCACTAACCCATGTTGAAACCTCTCTTGGTTGTTCATTTAAATCAAATATAGCTTTTCTTGGTTCATCATAATTATCACTGTTAAAAATTATATTCAAGGTATCAAACATTTCCATTTCTCTATCTCTTGAGCCCAACTTTTCTAAATCTTTAGTTCGTATTTCTTTATTTCCTTCTGATAACGATTGTAGGTCATTGATAGCACCTCTAAGATCTCCTTTAGCATTTTCAGCCATTAATCTGATAGTTCCTTCTTCTATTGATAATTTTTCTTCCTTACATATCTTATTTAGAACCATAGAAACAGAAACCGCTGAAGGTTTTTGGAATTTCAATGTAAGTGCTAATCTTTTTATTTTTGCACCAGTTCCTTTAGTTAAATTATAAAGATCATTTACAGTTATAATAACGGGTTGCTTTGTTTGTTCTAAAGTTTTAGAAATAGCTTTCTTTCCACCTCGATCACTATAGTTTTTAGTTTTATTCTTAGATTGTTGGGCTCTTTCATATAAATTATCGGCTTCATCTAATAAAATTAGATTTCGGTCTGATATCCCTTTCTCCCCAAATGTTTGGAAAAGACCTGCACGTAGTGCAATTCCTTCAATTACATCACCAGACCTTGTATCTGATGCATTGAGTTCAATCACTTCCCATCCTTTATCATTTGCTAACGCAATTGCAGCTGAAGTTTTACCACACCCAGGTGGCCCAGATAAAATCACTCCTTTTTTTATCATTTTTCCACCCCAAGAATCAGCCCAATTTTTCAAATCATTAACTACTTTGGTATTACCAATTATTTCAGATAAATTTTGAGGTCGATACTTTTCAGCCCAAGACTCCATTAATCACCTAATTTCATTCTGAAGTGTAATTTTTGATAGCGTAGAATTGATTTTGCATTTCTTGAAACAATCCATAAACAGAAAAAGATACATACTCCACAAATAATCATCATTGTTCCAAAAGACGATTTAAATTCTTGGCTATTGAGTTGAAATACTGACATGTTCCAATCGGTATTTCCCATATAGATTAACAAACCTCCAACTAGTGTTGCTAATAATCCAGCAACAATCAAGGATCTACTTTCAGTTCTTCCATAGAGCTGTAGTACAGGCGATATAATAGTTAAGAATAGGGCAACTCCAAATAAAGTAAAAAATAGGCTCATAAACTTTGTTTGATAGTAATTAATAGATGATGTTGGAAAGCTTCCAGACATGGCACTTTCGGCAATCATTGGCATTGGTGCATATGCAGCGACAACACATCCTAAAAATACAAATCTTGCTAATAAAAGTAAAAATTGAGATTTTTGACTGTCTACCTCTAATTTCTCTAATTTTTTATATGTTCTTTTGAGAACCCATCTTGAAACTGCCATAGTGCTTGATGCAAGTGGAACAAAGACTGCTGTAACAAGAATAAGTCCTCCTATAAGTTGACCCATAATATCACCTCCACTATCTCTTCCCAATAATGAGGATAAGGAAAGAACTTTATCCGTACTAGTATAAACTAAGATACCTTGACCAATGTATAGTAATGCTAATAGAAATCCAGCTATGAATATTCTAGTTCCAAAACTGCTGTAAATGTATGCGTCTGGCTGGTCTTTAACAAACCTTACCATATTTATTACCAGAAGGACGCACTTAATTAGCCTAACTCAAAACGCATCTGCTCAGGACCTTTCTTACCGGTAAGTTTTTCAGCTAGTACAATGCCTATACTAGGTACATTCTTGAAATCAGTAGGTTTAGCGTCCCGAATAGAACGTTGACTTGTAAATCCAGCATTAAACAAAGCTCTTGCTCTCACCCTTCCAATGGCGTCTAATTCTAATAAAGGCAGTAATTCTTTTCGAACACCATTATTTACGCGTATTTGTAATTCTGTAATCATCTTGGTGATATTTGGAGAAACGAGTTCAGATATTTCAGACATGGCATACAAAATCCATTCTGCCGTTTCTACTTTAGCTCTAATATCACCTGGTGTTGTAGAATATCGGTTCAATAAATGTTCTTCAGGTGTTTCTTCAATCCAATCCATTAGAAGAAGTGCGGTTTTTAGGTCCCATAAATAAAATTCTAATTCTATATGTTCAACAGGTGGTGGAAGCATAAGATCAGCTTCCATTTGCATTAAGTGAGTTAAGTAGGTTTCCATTTCATTTTTTCTCACATAAAGAGAATAAATATCGGGTGTTCTTGCTATTGTATGCAATAATCCTAAAGGATTAGCTTCAATACCTGATTGTAAAGCGTTTCTAATTATAACACCAGACAATGGATCAATGTAAAGTTGTGAAACTTTTTTTCCAAATGTCGTTGGTTTCAGTTTTTCTTGGACTACTTTATTGGCTGAAACAAAATCCCCTTCTTGTTTTCCTTCAATTTCAATTAAATTTTCTTCATCAAGAAAGTTCAATACTTTGTTTAAACGATGTTGTGTTCTCCATAATTCACCTTGACTTCCAAAAAGTGTTTTTTCTAAAAAAGTATATAATCCTTTTTTCGTATTAATCGTTCCTGATGCTATTAATGATAATAGATGTGTTCTAAGTGCAGGTTCACTTCCTAGTCTTGATAATACAGGTTCAGTTTCACCCTCAAAGTAGGTTTCCGTAAAGTATTCAATTTGTTCTTTATTTTTTGCTAATAGAATTCCTTCTCCGTCCACATCAAATCCAGGTCTTCCAGCCCTTCCTAGCATTTGCTGTACTTCTAAAACAGGTAAAGGCTGATTTGATTGGTATGTAGCTTCCCACCGGCTTAAATCCCTAATTATTACTCTTTTAGCTGGAAGATTGACACCAGCCGCTAGAGTAGGAGTAGCGCATAAAACTTTTAATGCTTTATCCTTAAAAGCAGTTTCAATTATTTGTCTGTGTCTATTTGTTAATCCTGCATGATGATATGCTACACCTTTAGAAATTAATTTTGCTAGATTTGAATCTACAGAGGTTATTTCATCAGCGTTTTGTTTTATTTTTTCAGCATATATTAACAATTTTTCTAAGTCTTCTGTCTTTAATCTTTTTGCAATTATTGTTCCTAGATTTCTTGCTTGAGCTTCAGCAGATCTTCTAGTTCCGACAAAAACTAAAGATTGTTCAGGTAAATTATCTACAGCAATACCATTTACTCCTTCTAGGTCAATTTGGCTTTCCAGTCCATCCTTCCATTTTATTTTTCTCTCTAATGAAATTCCTTTTCTCAGTGGAACCGGTCTGAAATCGCTTTCGACCAGAGTTGCATTTAACCAATCAGAAATTTCCTTAGAATTAGATACTGTAGCTGATAATCCAATTATTTGGATATTAGGGTTGATTTCTCTAAATTTAGATAGAGTTATTTCCAGAGTAGGGCCTCTTCCTGAATCATTGATTAAGTGTATTTCATCTGAAACTAAACAGTCAACTTCAGTTAACCATGAAGGATTATTTCGTATAAGGGAGTCAGCTCTTTCAGAAGTAGCTATAATAATATCATATTTAGATAATCCTCTGACCTTATCAAAATCACCAACCGAAACTCCTATTTTGGCCCCATTAAGGATATTCTTGCAAATATCTCTTAATTCGGTAACTTTTTCCCAAGCTAATGCCCTCAGTGGGACTAAATAAATACCTTTTTTTTTTGCTATTACTGCCCTGATTAAAGCGGCGTAAGCAACTAATGTTTTACCCGCAGCTGTGGGAACTGACATTAGTAGTGAATTTCCATTATTAACTACTTTTATTGCCTCTTTTTGAGGCGGATACAGTTTTTTAATATTTAAATATTCTAAAAGTTCAGATAACAACCTACCAGCTCTCGTCTTGATCACTGATTCCAAATTCAGGTTTACTTTGAAATGTTAAATAAAGAGCAACTGCACCTAATAAAGTAGATAATAAAAGTCCACCTAATCCAATAATTGCCGCTGAGCAACCGATTAGAACAAGATTATAATTTTGTCTCATAACAAGCAAAGCTCCTCCAACAAATGAAAGAATTGCACATACTAACTCCCAAATCATTCCAATTTTAAGTATATTACTTACAAATGCTTTATCAATTTCACCTTCATTTTCTTCAAGTTCAATACCCATTTCATTCATAACATCATTATATTTTGTAGTTACACCATCTACCCTTTCCCCATCATTCAAAATTCCATTCATTGTAATTGCCGTTCCGAGTAAAATAAATCCGGCTAAAATCAAACAAAGGGCAGCTAGTGTGGGTTTGCTAGTAGCAGGATATAATGAGACTAGTCCACTTTGTTCACCATTATCATCGCCCCAATCCAAAGATTCATATTCAGTTTCTTCCCAGTCGTTTGAATCTTCTTCCGTGTCCATTAATTTCTGAATACTTGAGGCATAATAATGGTTGCTCTAATTTTTCATAAGCGCTTTAAGAGTGCCACTCGTCTTTATTGTATTTATCCCTTTTTCCATGCCTTTTTGATCTAATATTTCACGAACAGTTATTATTAATTTGTGATCAATAAGTAAGATTCCATAATCTTCTTCAAATCGAATAATTTTCCATTTAATCTTACCTTTTAATTCACTAAATATATTTTTCAAGAAAGAATAAATCTCTTTTTGAGGAATATTTTTAGGATGTTTAAAAAGAAGGTATCTTTTTCGCCCTTTCTTATCTTTAACTACCACAGACCCTTAAGCCACTTTGACTAATAGATATCTCTTTAATATTTTTTATTCAAAAGCTCTAGTTAAGTTTTTAATTATTTTTTCTAATTTTTGGACTCTATCTTTTAGTTCTTCAACTTCTATTCTTAATTCTTTACTTTCTTCTGATTTTCCGTTGTTCTTAAGTTTTTCTATTAACCAAGAGTCAGTTTCTTCCTTAAGTTTAATAATCGATTCTAGGTCATCACTATTTTCTTCTTGGGATTTATCAGTTTTTTCTTCAGCATTGCCTTCTTCTTCTGAGGATTCATCGGCTACTTCTTCAGCATTGTTCTCTTCTTCTGAAGATTCATTAGTTTTTTCTTCAGAGGATTCATCAGCTACTTCTTCAGCATCCGTTTTGGTCTGTGATTTTTCTCTATCAAAATTTTCATTTGTCATAATATTTCCGTCACTATCTGATTTTATCTTTCTAAGATTTGATAGTGCCTCTAAAGATGTCTTGAAATCTTCCATAATTCCAGCTTCAGATTTATTTGTCGAAGCTTCCTTGAATGCATTGTATAGCTCTCCCGAGTCCATTTTATATCCTTCTAGTTTTAGAATATTAAGCATTATTGCTCTGGGATCTTCGTTGTCCCAAATTTCATTTGTTTCTTCAGAAATTTCGTTGCTATCTGAGTTTTTATCCTCTTCTACAGCTTCTTTATTTGAATTTTCTTCATTATCTGACAACTCATTATTCTTTATTTCCTCCTCTTCAGGAGGTGTTTCTTCCTTTTTTGTTTTTCTACTCCAAGGATATACCATATTACTACAATAAAGTGGTCTAATATTATATTTAGTGTCAACTCAATACGTTTAATCCCCCCTAATTCTGAAGTTTTGTGTCTCTTACTGACAAGATAACTGAGATTGAAGAAGAAATTGCCAATACCAAGTATAACAAAGCTACACAACATCATATTGGTAAGTTGAAGGCTAAGCTCGCTCAATTAAGAGAAGAAGTAGTCATAAGTTCTTCGGGTCCTAGAGGTAGTGGTTATGGCGTTCGTAAAGCTGGTGATGCAACCGTTGCTTTAGTTGGATTACCTAGTGTTGGTAAATCTACACTACTCAATTGTTTAACAGATGCTGATAGTGAAACAGGTTCATATGCATTTACTACCTTAGATGTTGTGCCTGGAGTTTTAAAGTACAATGATGCTAATATACAAATTCTTGACTTACCTGGATTAATAGAAGGAGCTGCGAAAGGTGCCGGTAGAGGTAAAGAAGTATTGTCAGTTATTAGATCCGCAGATTTGATTATTCATATTGTTGATGCAACAGAACCAGCCCCTCACATAATTTTGAAAGAATTGTATGATTCAGGTCTTCGCCTTAATTCACATCCACCTAATGGTAGTGTTTCTAAAACAGGCATAGGTGGAATAGAAATTATTTCTATTACAAGCCAAGATGTTGAAGATGAAGCAATTAAAACAGTTGTTAGAGAGTATGGTATAGTAAATGCTCAAGTAGTTCTTAGACAGAAAATAACATTAGATGATTTGGTAGATATGTTAACCGATACTCGAGTTTATGCACCTTCGTTTAATGTTTTAACTAAGGTTGATATGATAAATTTAGAAAGATTACAAGAAGTTCATTCAATTTGTGACGATGAAAAATTAATTGAAATTTCTGCTCCAACAGGTAAGGGCATAGAAAAATTAAAGAAAGCTATTTACAATTCTTTACAATTCATTTCAATATACATGAAACCTCAAGGTGAAAAAGCAGATTTAGAAGAACCTATGGTTGTTAGAAAAGGTACTACTATTGCAGAAATTTCTCAACGTTTACATAGGGATTTTATTCGTAAGTTTAGATATTCTCAAGTGTGGGGCCCTTCAGCCAAATTTCCCGGTCAAACAGTTGGTTTAAATCATAAAGTGCGTAGTGGTGATATAGTTAGTATTATTACTCACCGATAAGTTAGTTTTCTAGTCTTTTTATCAGTACAGCTTTATTTCCGGAAGTTTGTAATCCTTTTTTCTTTAACTCAGCTTTCAATTGTGGAAGTTTCATAGATTTGTAGTCAGTTCTTTTCTTAGAGGGCCTTCCTCTTTTCTTTGTTGGATTTGTGGTTTTAGTTTTTCTTGAAGATTGTGCAGTCTCTGGTTTTTTGTCTCTTCTAAAAATTCCAAATACTCTAGAAGTACCTCTTCCTATACCTGATTTCACAGCCCCTGCTCCACGTCCTACAGCCGCTCCAGCTCTTCCAAATGCAGCTTTAGTTTTAGTCCCTCCTTTTTTTATTCCGCTACCAATTCTACTTCCTATGCCTTCACCTTTTACAGTTGATTCTTTTTTATCAATTTTCACAGGTTTTTTTGTTTTTGGTTTCAAATTAAGTTGTGATCTTTGTTTAAAAATTATTTTAGGTTTTTCTTCTTCATTGGCTTTTTTCTCATTATATTCTTTTCGAGCAGTATCAGCAGCAACAGATTCAGGTAATTTACCTCCAAATCGGTCTTTATATCTTTCTTCAAGACTTTTTCCCTTTGAATCCATCATATGATCTAATTTCTTATGAATATCAAATAAAGGTTTTACACTCTTTTTAGCCCAACCAGTTGAAGTTGGTGTTTGAGTAGAAGTCGGTGTTAGGTCTTCAGTGGAAACCATTACATTAGTATCGGCGACCACTCCTACTGGTGCAATTTCTACAATAGGTTCTTGCGCTGTCGATATTGGTTGAATTGCTGGAGTAGCTTGAATGGCTGGAACCCCTTGAACATTTTGTACAGGTTCGAATGCAGGTTGTACCACAGGAGCAGCTTGAACTGGTAGCGTGCCCACTGGTTCTAGAACAGGCGGTTTCCTTTTACTTTTCTTCTTTTTACCGAACCAAGCCATATTTCACCAATATTTTTTTAGCACATTCATCACCCTTTCAAATATGCTAACGAGGGAGGGTGAACTCTTTGCCCTTTTGTTTGAGTTAGAGCTTCCCAATCTTATTTCAGCGCTATTATCATCAGATGACACTTATCTGTATCTATAGTAATGAATTAAAAGCTTGGTTTCTTATTTTTTATCTTTCCAGCTCATTTTTTTACTAAGAAATCTCTGTCGATTATAAGCCTTGATTATATCTCCTTTTGTGATGATACCAATCAATTTATGTTCTTGTTGTTTGTTTACAACAGGTAAGTGACTTATCTCTCGCGACCCTAATGAATCTAAAGCTTGGTCAAGTGTATTCTCAGGGTTTATAGTTATTAAATCAGTTACACAATAGTCCTTTACAGTAAGGTGCCTTTCATGGTTTATTGCAGCTGAATGGATATCAGTCCATGTAATTATACCGTAGAGTTCATTTTTATCGTCAATCACAGGTAGACTCATGTGTCCTGTATCTTCTATCATTTGTAAAGCAACTTCTAAGGGTTTGTTTGGTTTAATAGTCATTACTTCATCGGTCATAGCTTCTTTGACTTTAATCATTTTCATTAAATCTTGTCCAGCCCCCAGATCAATATTAATTCCTTTTCGAGCTAATTTTGAGGTATAGATTGAATGTTCTGAGAAAACATAACATACTCCATCAGCAACCACACAAGATAGCATAAGTGGCAATATAATTTCATAACTTCCAGTCATTTCAAAAAGAAGAACTATTGCCGTTAGTGTTGCACGAGTTGTTGAAGCCACAAAAGCAGCCATTCCGACTAGTGCAAAAGCTCCAGGATGTCCAATGATATCCAAATTGTACAAAAATAATCCCATTCCTGCACCGATGGCAGCTCCAATGAACAAGCTTGGTGTAAAAATCCCCCCAGAACCACCACTGCCTATAGACACAGATGTGGCAATTATTTTAAGAGCCATTATTGAAATTATAAATAGTAAAAGTTTTGAAATACTTGAACCAATATTTTCGTTATTTGAGAAACTTGCACCTACTATTAAATTTCCATTTTTATCAGAATTTAACGATATTAAATCAGATGTTACATCAAATCCATTTCCTAAAATATGGGGAAAAGTTAATGCAATAATTCCAACGAATAACCCTCCCAAACAAGTTCTTAGAGGAATAGGTATGAAGTCAATTTTTTCTATATTCGTTTCTATAAAATTTAATAATTTTATAAAGATAGATGCAGCAAATCCGGTAATTAATCCAAGAATTATATAGAAGGGATATTCTATCGGAGATCCTAGTTTGTAATGAGGTATACTATCAAATGCAGCTACATTTCCAGTTAGGCTTCTAGCTACTGTTGTAGCTATGACTGCAGCCACAACAATTGGTATGAAGGATTTTGTCCTTAATTCTGCCAAGATTAATTCAATTGCGAATAACACCCCCCCTAAAGGAGCGTTAAAGGCAGTAGTTATGGCGCTAGCTGCTCCACAACCAACAATAGTTTTAGTTTCATCTACAGTTTTACCAGTTCTTTGTCCTATTTCAGATCCTACTGTTGAGGAAATTACGACCATTGGACCGACACGACCAAGTGACATCCCAGTTCCGATACATACTGCTGATGCAAAACATTTTGCAATTCCTTTTCTTGCACTTAATCTTGCTTCATTAAAGGCCACAGCTTCCATAACCATAGGAATTCCGGCTCCTTTTGCTTCTTTAGACCAATAATTAATAATTAATCCAGCTATTAATCCTCCAAGTGCAGGAACAAAGATAATCATCCATTCTCTTTCACTGCTTGCAAATGAATTATTAATGAGACTATCTCCGTAAAATAAGCCTTGAATACCATCGCTCATGGATATGAAAATCCAAGTTAGAATAGCTGTAAAAGCACCAGTTATTGCAGCTAATACATTCATTTGTAGCATTGATGAATTAAAAATACGCTTTAATCTATCTAATGCTTTTGAATCACTCAATTGTTAAAACCTCAATACCATTATTTGTAATCATTATGGTATGTTCTGATTGCGTTACCATTCCTTTTCCTAGTTCATCTAAAACAGGATAATAGGAAATGATACCAGCACGCATTAATTTTTGTAAATTCTTTGCAGAATCTTTTTGAATTGAATGTAACCATCTTTCTGCAAATGGTAATCCTTTATATCTTTCTTGAATTTCAATCATTAGTTTAGAGGCTTTTTCATCTCTAATTTTACGAACTTGTCTCATATGATAAATATTTGAATTTCGCTTTCCTCCAACTCTCCCAGCTCCATCAGTAACAAATGGCTCAATGGCAATTATATCTCCACTCTTTAGAACAGATCCACCTCTTTCGCCAATGCTTGGAACTGAGATTCCACTATGTAAATTATATCTTTTTATTCCATGGCCCGTTAGATTAGATATTGGTTTGTATCCATAACTCTCAATTGTATTTTGAACGGCATGGCCTATCATTCCAACATTTATACCAGGTGAGGCTACTTCGATTGCAGTATTGAGAGCTTCTTTTGAGGCTTCAATCATTTTCTTATATTTATGAGTGCCAATTTCAACAGTTAGCGCATTATCCCCGATATAACCATCAATGTGCACTCCCACATCTAATTTTACCAAGTCTCCATTTTTGAACACTTTTGTACTTTTGCTTGATGGTGTCCAATGAGCTCCTACATCATTAATTGCTAAATTAGTAGGAAATGCTAATTTTCCACCGTTTTCTATTACATATTTTTCAATCGTTTCAGTTATTTCCAGCATCGAAGCTTTGTTTTTGATTAAATCTTTTCCAAAATATAAGGCCTTATGGGCCAATTTACCTGCATTTCTCCATTTTTCAATTTCGTTAGGATTCAATGATACCCTCCAATATACTTGAGTATAAAGCACCAATCCGTTTTATTTTTGGTTTATTTTGGGTCATATCGATAATAGTTGATTCTATTCCTTCGGGTTTTTCTCCTTCTAAATATAAACATTTTGAGCCAAATATTCGTTTAGCCTCTTCAATATCTTTTGAGATTTCTTGACCATGTTTATTTACACTAGTTGTGATTAAGGGAGTTTCTTTTGCTAATTCTAAAGAGGTATTATGTTTAGGTATTCGTATAGCAATATTCCCTTTTTTTGTTACCCCCTCAGCAAATTTTTTTTTTGATTTTAAGATGAGAGTAATCGGTCCGGGTAAAAAATTGTTAATGATGTTTTTAATTGACTGATTAATTTCACAATATTCCTCAATTAATTTTTTGTTATTTAGTATTATGCTTAGTCCCTTTTCTTTTTTACCTTTAATTTCAAATAATTTATTTACGGCCTTTTGATTAAATGGATCACAGCCCATGCCCCATACCGTATCTGTAGGATATACTATGATTTGTCCATCATTAATTGCCTGAATGGCTTTTTTGATGGAAATCATGCCGTATGTTAGAAATAACGGTTTTAATGCCTTTGTATTATCTTTGTTCTATTGGCCTAAAGGTTCTATCAATAGGACCTATATATCTAGCTCTAGGTCTAATTAATCTATTATTTTTGTATTGTTCAAGAACATGAGCAGTCCATCCTGCAACTCTTGACATAGCAAATAATGGTGTAAATAAGTCTGTAGGAATATTAAGGCCATAGAGTAGAGGTGCTGAATAGAAATCAACATTTGTTATAATCGTTTTTCTTGATTTTACTTCTTTTTCAATTTCTTCAGCGACATTGAATAGTATAATATCCTCTCTTTCTTGCCATAGTTTTTGAGCCATATTTTTGAGATGAGATCTTCTTGCATCATCCACTTTGTAAACACGATGTCCAAAACCCATTATTTTTTGTTTAGTTTCAAATGCATTTTCTATATAATTGGCTGCATTTTCTACAGTTCCAACTTTTATAATCATCTCCATTGCTTTTTCATTAGCGCCACCGTGTAGAGGTCCACTTAGAGTTCCTACTGCTGAAGTAATTGCAGCATGTAAATTAGCCAATGTTCCTGCAGTAACTCTAGCCGAAAATGTTGAGGCATTAAAACCGTGATCTGCTAAAAGAATAAGATACAAATCTAAAGCCTTAACTTCAGTATCACTCGGTTCTTTTCCTGTAAGCATATGTAAGAAGTCTTCAGCGTGTCCTTTGTTGGGATTTGCTTCGATTATGGGTAAATTTTCTCTTAATCTGTGAATCATTGCCACAGCTGTTGCAATTTGTCCTACTAGTCTCAGTGCTTTTGGAGCGAGTTCAGTTAACGGTACATTTTTTTCATAGTGACCCAATGCTGAAACGACAGTTCTTAGTGTGCTCATTGGCGAGGTTTTACCAGCTAAATTAGAAATTACTTCTTGGATTTCCTTTGGTAAAACACGTGCATCTCCAATCCGTTGGGTCATTTCATTTAATCTTTTATTATTAGGCAATTCAATATCGTAAAGTAAACAAATTATTTCCTCAAAAGTAGTATTTAAAGCTAAATCATCTATGTTATACCCACAATACCTTAAAATTCCTTTTTCGCCATTTACCGAACTTAAATTTGTATCGGCAGCTACGATACCTTCTAAACCCTTAACAGGTTCAGGTATTGAATCTTTGTTATCCTTTGGTAATGACACAATTGTCACTAAAGACTCCAATATTTAGTATTTGCCGAATTTATTTATTTTTATAATCAGTTATTCTTATTCCTAAGTCACCCATTATTGCAGGTCTTTTCATTATTTTTTTCATTTTTTTGTCAAATGCGGTTTCTAAATTAACTTTCATTGCAATAGCATGTCCTATTATCAATATTAGCAAGTCAGCCAATTCTTCAGCTTTTTCAGAATCGGCTTTTCCTTTTGTAAAACATTCAGATAATTCACCTAGTTCCTCTATGGTTAGTAATATTCTATAGGACATGTCATGGCCGTTATTTTCTTTTTTACTAAATTCATGTTTATCATGAAATTCTTTTACTTTAGATAGCATGTTAGCATAAGTCTGACTCATATAAGGGTACAAGGGCCTGCCTTTAATTTATTGTTTTGCAATCTTTTCAGCAACAGATAAACAATTCATAAAATCTTCAGTGGCTTCTCTTAGACTTCCCAAACTTCCAGCCTTAATTGTAGCTTTTATTTTATTGTCAATAACATTAATTTCCACCCAGTCTATGTTTTCAGGTTCGGTGGCTTGAGCTACAGATTTTGCTATTTTTGTAGATGAGAAATTGATTTCGAAGACAATTTTATGTTTAATTATATTTCTTATTGCTCGTTGACTGCCACTTCCATATTGAGCTGCTTTTTTCTTTCTTTCTGCAATTTTTTTTGGTAATCCAAGTTCTTGAGCAGCTTGTCTTAGCGGAACTTTTCCTACATCACCTATCCTTTCTTTTTCACTAAATGTATTTGCAGCATTCACAACCAATTCTGAGAGATATGGGCAAGACAATTCTAAGCCAAAGAATTCAGCTATCTTCAGTTCTCTGTTAATTAATCGAATGTTCAAATCCGAAACTTCTTTTGATAAATCAGTTACAGCTTCGCCTTTTCGAAATCTTGCATAACCGCCGAACAATTCATCAGCACCTTGTCCACACATCAATATTTTATTTGTAGTTTTTTTGGCAGCTATCCAAAATGGTAACATGAACTCAATTTCAATAGCTTTCAAGTCAATTTCTTTTTGCATATTACTTCCTTCTTTGACCATTTCCTTCGGTTCAATTTCCACAATGGTTAGTTTCATACCAATCATTTCGGCTGCTGTTTTTGCAGCCTCTAAGTCATGAGATTTAGGTATGCCAACAGCAATTAATTCAACATTACAATATTTGTTGGCTAAGAAAGCTACTAAAGTAGAATCAATACCTCCTGAAAAAGAAACAGTAACTGATTCACTACATGATTCTTTTACTGCTGAATCAATAGCATCACAAAGTTTATCTAAACGTTTATCTTCCATTTAGGATATTAAGCTAGCATCTTTCATAAATTTTTTTAGTTCATTAATAGCTTTTTTAGCTTTTGCTTCACTTGGCACATCAGTTATAATTGAAACACCAGATTGAAAAAGAATAAAACTAGCAGATGGTTTATTCATTCGTAAAATAAGCCCTTGAAATCTTGTAGGGTCATATTCTGAACCAGGTATTGCTAATGCGATTGCCTGTAAATCTAGAAGTTGTTCTAAATTTGTTCTCGCTACAATATTTTCTAATTTTATAGCTCTTTTCATATTAATTTTTTTATCAATAGTGCTAACTATGTTTTTTAATTTCGTCATAACATTTTTTCCCTCATTTAATGAATTAACACCTGTAACTATGATTTTTCCATTAGCAAACAATACACCTGCAGCTTTTTTCTTACTATCCGCTTCAATTTCTATAATAACTGAGGGATTGCCTGAACTTGAATATTTAGCATCCGGTATTTCAGTCGCTAATTTCAATAGTTCAATCTCTTTTCCGAGATGTGAGACTGCAATTACATTTTCAATTTTCCAGATATCCACGTTTAGTTTAAAACAGGCAAGTTTAAGAGATTACCCTCTAGGCAAATTCATCAAAAGGATATGGTTCAGAATCTCTTTTTCCCATTATTATTTGAGTTTCAGGAACGGTTAGTAATGGTATAGGCCATGTAGGTCCATCTTCAATAGCTAATCTAGGACATGCTGTAATAACTGCAGCATCTATTCCTAATCCTAGTAATTGATCATGCGACTGGTGTATGCTTCCAATCATAATTGTTTCTTTACCATTCTTAATCAGTAGTTCTTCAATTTTATCGGCTAATTCTATTCTTTTCTGGCCAATCTGGTTTGAGAAAAGCACAGCCCATCTTTTTGCATTAGTAGCAACAGACATTGCAGCATATCGTTGTTTCAAGAAAGGGTCAGGATCAGCTATGGAAACTACTCCATTATGGGGTTCAAGACATGCAACCCGTTTACCCGTTGAAAGCGCTACGGTTAATGGATGAAATAATCCAGTTCCAATATAAAGAAATCCCTCAACTTTCAATTTTCTAGCTGCCGATGAGTTACAACCTAGAAGCTGTCCTGCTGCTGCTAATCGAGGTCCGCCAGTAGTAACACTAGTATCAAATCCTTCTTTTTCTAAAATTTTACCAGCAATATCTATCATGTGTAGATGTTGAGCAGTTGTCACAATCCCAATCTTTTGTGGAAGTATTTTTTTTAATTCAGAGATTGCTTTTTTGCTAAGAGTTAGAGTTCCAGTATGTCTTACTGGCACAAAAAAAGTTGGAACGGCATAGAATTCAGAGTGATAAGGCATAGGTAAATGCCCCATATGTATGAGTGCATCAGCACCTATTTCTTCTAAAGGTCTATCTGCTAAATCACATGCACCATATGTTGGTTCACCCCATAGAACAACTTTAGATTTGGTTAATTTAGTTACAAGATTTACTATCTCATGAGATTTGGTTTTTAATCCATCAGGAACTTGGATTCCAATTCTTTTCTTTCCTTGTAGTTTTAGGCAGACTTCTTCTATTCCTCGTTTCCAATCAAAAGTTATTTCATTCATTTACTAATTCAGCCCTTCTAATACAGAATATAATAATATTGTTTGAATTATTTTAGTTCAATAAGGTTTAATTCTAGTAATTTTTCAAGAAATACTTGTACTCTATTAGTAGCCGGTGCTACTTCTTCTCCAAATTCATTATCGAATTTATTTATGATATCCATGACTGAATTTTTCCCATCACATAATTCCCAAATAAGAGTAGTGTATTTGTCCAATGGTCGTTTGATTATTTCAGGTCCTCCAATTCTCTCATGGAACCATTTTTCTATTGAACCAAAGTTTTTGGGATATGTTATTACAATTATATTTTCCTTTCGAAACCATCTTATTTTAGAGTCAGAATTCTTATTAGGTTTTTTAAGCAAAATTTCACTCTTTTTCATAATTTTTCCATTCCGATTATCATTGTTGCTAATGTAGCTGCTCCGCCGATTATAGCATATTTAATTGCTAATTTTTGATCTTGCCAAACAAATCTTGAAACCCACACCAACCATCCACAACCAAGAGCAATTACAAGACTTATTCCAAATGCTACAGTCCACCAGTTCACGATATCTTAATGGTAGGGACTAATTAGTGGTAGCCCCGCCAGGATTCGAACCTGGGTCTCAGGATCCAGAGTCCTAAATGATGGACCGCTACACTACGGGGCTAATATTTATTCAGCTATATATGGTGCATAAATAAACGATGTCAATATTGTTTTACTTAGTTTTCTTCGTAGAAGCCATCATCGTCATCGAATTGGAATTCAGTATTTTCATCATTTTGACTTAAGTCGAGTTTTTCGGGAAAGTATCTTAAAATGACAACATCATCTAAATCTTGGACCCATCTATAAGGAATGATTATATTTGCTCCATCTTTAACTATTTCGGGTTTTGTTCCTGTAATTAATAATGCTGATACAACTCTCTGAGTTGTGTCTAAAAGGATGTCGTGTACAACACCTAATCTTTGGCCATTACGGGTGTAAACTGTTAGGCCAGATAGTCTTGATGCTTCGTTTAACACATTCCCCTATCCGGTTAGGATATAATTGTTTTGTGTTGGTTTTATATTGATTTTTAATAATAGATTATAAATAGAGCCCAAAAGTGAAGCGCATGCATGGGTAGGGTTAGACCAACATACATTAAACGCGTAGCAATTGAATTGGTTAGAAATTATTCTGAACGTTTTACTGATGATTTTGATCACAATAAAATAGTTGTTGCTGAATTAACGAATGTTAGTAGTTTGACCATGCGTAATCGTATTACAGGTTATGTTACACGGTTTAGAAAACAGGGACAGGTTTGAGCTATTATGATGTTGTTGTTGAAGGTGCAGGACCAGCAGGGGCTACTGCGGCATATTATTTAGCTAAACAAGGAAAAAAAGTTGCCTTAGTCGATAGAGCTAAATTCCCAAGAGAAAAAGCCTGTGGTGGCGGCCTTTGTGTTCACATTGAAGAGTTTGACCATATCATTTCTAATTGGGATGATTTTTTGGAATCTAAATGTTTACGAGGTATTGTTTATGGACCTGATTTTATGCCTGTAGATTATGTTAGTGAAAAACCTTTTTTTTATAATATTCGGCGTTTAAAATTTGATAATACATTAGTAGAGTATGCTGTGGCACAAGGGGCCCATTTGTTTGAAGGCATTGCTGTAAAAGATTTTGAAGTATTTGATGATAAAGTAGTAACTACACTTAGAAATGGTGAAAAATTATCAAGTGATGTAATAATAGGTGCTGGAGGCTCTTTTGATATGGTTTCACGTCGTATTAGAGAAATAGAGCGTATGCCTATGAAGTGGCGCGATGAAGATATAGCTACAGCTCTTTATTTTGAAATTGATGTTGGCCGGGAATTTATGGATCGAGTTTATGGTAAAGAACGCATCTCTATGGCGCACGTTAAATATCAAAATCTTGATGGATACGGTTGGTCTTTTTCTAAGGATACTGTGTTAAATATAGGAATTGGTTGTCCTCGTTCTATAATTAAGAAAATTAAAAAAGCGAATCCCAAATGGGATGAAAGACAATATCTTTTAGATTATGTAGATACATTAAAAGAACAAGGTTGGTTTCCTAACGAATTAAATATAGATCGCAAAATGATCTCAGGTTCAAATATTCCAGTAGGTATGGGTATGAAATGTACAGTAGGAAATAGGATGCTAGTCATTGGTGATGCCGGAGGTTTTGTATCTCCATTATCTGGTGAAGGTCTTTATTATGCGCTTGATTCAGGCCGTATTGCAGCTGAATCGCTCAATAGTTTATTTGAAGAAGGTAATTTTGATAAAGCTTCTTTAATGACTTATCATCGAGCTTGGAGTACTAAATGGGGAGATGATTTGGAATGGTTAAAAGTGGGTTGGCATTTGCTAATGGTAATGCCTAATAGTTTGATAAAGTATGCGGCGTTGGATGAGGAAACAAAAAAATTTTTTACACACATGTTTGTAGGATCAATGCCTGCCTCTAAAATTAAAAATAAGGTATTAGCTTTAATAGCTAAAGGATTCCTAAAACATGATTTTCTGAGTACGATAACTGGTGACAAAGAAATAGTCCTCCCAATATCAAATTAATTTTTATAATAGGAAAGGTTATAAGAAGGAAGTTATAGCATATAGTTTATGCAGTCAGGTGCATCTAATGCAGCAATACCAGAGGATGAAGACTGGGATGATGATTGGGAAGAAGAAGATTATGCAGAGTCTACAGATTCTTTCTTTTCAACAATCTCTTTAGCGTCTAAAATGAAGATGGCTGGTGGTACTGCGTTTGTCATCTTACTTTTACTTTCTTCGATGATTTTTACTAATTTTGGTTTTTATTCTGGTGCCGGAAGCCTTTCTGTTTTAATAGATGTCAATGAAGGTAAAGATCCTGGTGACAAAATATTGGATGCTAGTATCATGGCAACTTCACCTTTTCTAGGCATGTTGGAAAAAGAGGGAGATTATTCTATCAGTTTTGATGGAGTTAAACAGACCTCGGGAAAATTTGAATTAAGTGAAGAAGGCCGTAGTTCTCTTGCAATAGATTATGAATCTTTTTTTGTAGGTAATGGAGCTTATACTCTAATCATTGAGCTAGGTAGTCAAACATCTAGTAATTCAGTTACCATTGATAGATTTGCAGATTCGGTTTTAGGTAGTGTAACTAGTTTTGATGGAGACTATCCCATTGATAAGGATTCCCCCATAATCATAAATATGCAATTTATAGCACAGAATGCTAAATCTAATTACATAAACCCATGGGTTTCAGGAACCGTTAAGGTTTATCATTATGAGACCAGTTTTAATGAGAATCAAGGAGAAAGTTATTGGAATGATGATTCACGGCGTGAAGGCGATTCTGGCAATTGGAATTTAGTTGATACGGTTCAATTTGATGTGAATAGTGATAGTGGAAGTTACTCTTATTCTTCGGGAGGAACTACTGATTTCTATGAAGTTGAGATCCCCCCTTATAATTTGAATCTTATCTTAGATACTGAAAAGTTTTATGGTGAGGAAGGTAGTGGAGACTACACATTAGTTTTTGAATTTTCTAATGATTTTGGTGAGGATAAATCAAACAAAGATGGTCGTTCAGTATGGTCTTGGTTTCATCTTTGCGATACTCAAGATAATGGAAAGTGTAAAGATCAATAAATTTAGCCAAGGCTAAACTTTTTATTACCCTACTCTAAATATATTATTGTGGATTCAGTAGCTGTAGAAAATTATCTAAAGTCGATTTGGCAACTTGGTCCTAATGAGGTGGCGACTTTGGATCTTGCTCAACATTTGAATGTAGCTCCAGCTTCAGTAACTAAGATGATTCAACGCCTTACTGAGAGGGGTTTGGTCAATCATATCCCTTACAGGGGAGCTTCTTTAACATCAGAAGGTAAGCGTAGAGCACTTTCAGTGGTACGTAGACACCGTCTTTTGGAGACTTTTTTAGCTCAGACACTTGACTTAGGTAGTGAGCAGCTTCATGATGAGGCTGAACGTCTTGAGCATGCTCTTTCCAATGATCTCGAAAAGGTAATTGCAGACTATCTTGGAAATCCCAAAAGAGATCCTCATGGCCATCCTATTCCTGGACCAAATGGAGAATTACCAGTGGATACGGAATTAATTCTTAGTGAATGTCCTTTGAATCAATATGTAACTATTACACAAGTTCCTGACAGAAATTCTGAGATGTTAGCTTGGCTAGAGCAAAATGAACTATTTCCAGGTAATCAAGTAAAATTAGTTTCTAAAGATTCTTTTGATGGTGGATTAACTATTGATTTGGGTGGAAAAATAATGCAGATTGCACAATCTGTAGCAAAGTTAGTGTATGTCTCCTTGGAGGACAAAATATGAGTCCTATAACCTCCAAAAAAACATCATCTGATTTTAGCATAGATAGTATAGGTGATTTACTCAGAATGCGTTATCAACGTATTATTGTATCATTTTTGTTACTTATTTTCTCAGTTTATCCTGGTGAATTGGGTATGGTAACACGTCTTGCAGTTTTCGATGCTTATACTCAAGTTTCAGTTTTTGTCGCAACTACCTTAATCATATTTTTTAGTTTAGAACATTTTTTTAGAATTGATGTTGGTAAGGTGATGGAAAAAGGCGGAGCATGGCAGGTTCCTACTGCTGGTTGCTTAGGAGCACTTCCAGGTTGCGGAGGTGCTGTAGTAGTGATAACTGCATTTGCTAGAGGAAATATTACATTAGGTGCAATGGTTGCAGCATTGATTGGAACAATGGGTGATGCAGCTTTTCTTCTTTTAGCGAAGGAACCAACTACTTATGTTAAGATAATGATAATATCTCTGTTTGCAGCAACTATATGTGGCTGGTTAGTGGATCGATTCCATCGTGGGGATCTTTATAGTTCTGAAGTGAAATTTTTAGGTCACACCGTCATTGGAAAATTGCGGAATAGAGACAAGTTCTACATGCTTCTAGTAATTCCCGGTCTTGTTCTAGGTTCTATGCAGTTGATGCAGATAAATATTTATGATTTGGGAGTTATTGTTTTTACAATAGGTTTAGCGGGTGCAGCTCTTTCCGTGAGTGTCTGGGCCACTTCACCAGTTAATGCAGTTACAGCTCATAAGGACCATCCATTTACTAGAACTACAGAAGAAACATCATTTGTGACTCTTTGGGTTGTTGTCGCTTATTTGGCATATGAGTATGCATACGCTTTTTTTGGTCTTGATTTAGCAGGTTTAGCTGAAGCTGCTTGGATTTTTATTCCATTATTAGCAATTTTAATAGGCTTTATTCCTGGTTGTGGTCCTCAAATTTTAGTCACAACATTATACCTTAATGGAATTATTCCGTTTGCAGCATTGATTGGCAATGCTATTTCAAATGATGGAGATGCATTATTTCCAGCTATTGCATTAACTCCTAGAATGGCTATAATAGCTACATTATACAGTGCTATTCCTGCCTTGATTATTTCATATATATTCTTATTTTGGGGTTGACCAATCTAATTACTTAGTGATTGACGCCGTGTTTTTCAAAATATTTCTGGTGATATTCTTCAGCTAACCAAAAGTCCCTTGCTTCAGTTATTTCAGTGATGATTCTTTTGTCACCTAAAATATTCTGTTTGTATTCCAATGATTTTTTTGCAATCTCTTTTTGGGCTTCAGTAAAATAAAATATTGCTGAACGGTATTGTGTTCCTACATCTGGGCCTTGCCGATTAAGCGTGGTAGGATCATGTTTTTCCCAGAAAACATTCAGTAAGGTATCATACGAAACAAGATCTGAATCATAGTCAATTAACACAACTTCAGCATGCTCAGTTGTATTACTACAAACTTGTTCATAGGTTGGATTATCCATTTTTCCACCACTATATCCTGAAACGACTTTATTCACTCCTCTAACTTTAGAAAAATTGTATTCAACTCCCCAAAAACAGCCAGCTCCAAACATTGCCTTAGCCATTATTTTATGCTCGAATCAATCCATTTTCTGAAAAGATTCATACCCTCCTGTAAATCTTTTTTTTCAATTCCTGAAAATGCTAATCGAATGTATGAATCGGTTTCACTATCTAAAGGTCTTCCAAAATGGTGCCTACCGCAGAAACTTATACCCGTTTCTTTGAGCACTACTTTTCTGAATTCTTCAACGTCGTTAAAACCCAATCGTTGCAATAAACCCGTTATTTTTGGAAATACGTAGAAGCCAGCTTCAGGCATATGGGCTTCCACACCTTCTATACCATTCAATATCTCGACTAAAATATTTCTTCTACCTTGTAATTTATCAAGGATTTCTTGTGTTTCACTTTTTGGTGCATTGAGTCCAGCCACACCAGCATATTGGATAAAATGAGTAGTACATGATTCCATATTGACATTTAATCTTGTAATTTGCTCTATTATTTCTTCAGGCCCAATTGCACCACCTAATCTCCACCCGGTCATTGCAAATTTCTTTGAAAAGGTGTACATAGTTAAGGTTCTTTCATACATTCCAGACAAACTAGCTATAGATTTAGGAGTTCCATCATATAGTGTGTCAAAGTATGCATCATCAGAGATTAGGAACATATTGTTTTCAACAACCAAATTTGCTAAACGTTCCATTTCTTCATCAGGTGATGAGGCTCCTGTTGGATTGTTATAGTTGTTGTAAAAAATATGTTTAGCTCCTTTCTTTATTCCCTCTTCAATTGCTTTAAAGTCTAATCTTAGTCCTTCAGGTGTGTTCACATATCCATACGGACATGCAATACCTCTATAGAATTCAATTTGAGATTCATAGATAGGATAACCTGGATTAGGATATAACACAATATCACCTTTCTCCATCATTGCCGCAATGTATTTTCCGATACTTGGCTTACCTCCAGGTTGAATAGAGACATTTTCTATGCCGTAACTAAGCCCTCTTGCATCCCCTACATTTTTTCCTAATGCTTTTCGCAATTCAGGTATACCTGGTGCAGGGCAATAACCAGTTTTTCCAGATTTAACTGCTTCATTAGCTGCAGACACAATAGATGGCGGTGTTGGAAGATTAATGTCCCCTAAATGGAAAGGGTAGATTTTCATACCTTTAGAAGCTAATTTTGCCGCTTCAGCAGAAACAGCAAACGCAGTTTCACTGCCAAGTAAATCCATTCTTTTAGCTATAGTCATACAGAATTGATAGAGAGCTAGTAAATATTATTATTTTTTTGCGTAATCTTTATACTTTAGCATTTCTGCACAGGTTTATGGCTAGTGATTTGAAAAAGCAAATGAATGTTATTTTACAAGAGCATATGTTAGCAATTAGTATGGTTGGAACAATTTTAAGTTCCTTTATGGTTTTTGTTGGTACTATGGGGCAATGGTATTCAGATTCTTCAATTTCGCCGACAACTATACTTGATTTTATTGGCGATTATGACATCTGGGTTTTAATTATTGGCTTAATTACATTTTCTTTTTCAGCTTATTATTTGTGGTTAATAAGGTATTACATGAATCAATTTGAAGAAATTGTTTCTACAAATTCAAAAAAAGAATTTCAGAAAAGGTGGACAGAAGTTGAGCAGATGGCTAGATATCAACTTCCAAAAGTTTATCGTAAGAGGGTGGCTGAAATTCGTGAGAAGTTTGGCCTTAAATAATTGAGAAATTATATATAGAGTGCTTTTCCTTTAAATGAGAGGTTAACAACCTCAGGTTCATAACTGATGAAAACAAAGACAAAAGAGGAATCCGAAGAAGTAGTTGAGGACCAACCAATTGATTTGACACCCGAACAAAAAATAGCCCAATTAGAGGTTGAAGTAGAGGACAATAATGAAAAATTTTTACGGGCTGTTGCCGATTTTGATAATTTTAGAAAGCGTCTTGAAAGAGATAAAGACAATCAGAATCTTAGAATAAAAGGGGAAGTTTTTTCGGTGTTTTTAGAGATTATAGATACAATGGACACAGCTGTCCATTATGATTATCCTGATTTAGAAAGTTCATTGGATGGAATGAAAGGTGTACACAAATTAATGGCAACTTTTATGGAATCTATGAAAGTTCAACGTTTTAATCCAATAAATGAGCAGTTTGATTTTAGATTGCATGAGGCCTTAACAAGTGTTGAAAAAGAGGATGTAAAGCCAAATACTATTGTTGATGTAATTCAGTCAGGTTATTTATTGGAAGGAGAATTACTTCGTCCCGCAAAGGTCGTAGTATCAAAGCAAGTTGGGGAAGAAAGTAAGGAAGAAAGTAAGGAAGAAAAAGGTGAATGAGATGGCAAAAGAAGTAATAATTGGAATAGATTTAGGAACAACTAATTCTGAAGCAGCATATTTAGAAGGAGGTCGACCTGTAATTATACCTTCAGCAGAAGGTTCTACTTTTGGGGGAAAAATGTTTCCATCAGTAGTGGCATTTACAAAAGATGGTGAACGTATTGTAGGAGATCCAGCTAAAAGACAGGCAGTTCTTAATCCTGCTAATACAGTTATGCGGATTAAAAGAGAAATGGGTACTAAGCACAGAGTCACTATTAAGAAAAAAAAATATTCACCTGAGGAAATATCAGCAATGATCTTACAGAAAATCAAGGCGGATGCTGAAGCTCATTTAGGAGTAGATATCGAAAAAGCAGTTATTACGGTTCCAGCTTATTTTAATGATGGTCAAAGACAGTCTACTATTGATGCAGGAAAAATTGCAGGATTAAAAGTTGAACGTATTATCAATGAACCAACTGCAGCTGCATTAGCTTATGGACTTGGAAAAGAAGGGGAATATACAGTAGCGGTACTTGATTTGGGTGGAGGTACTTTTGATGTTACAATAATGGAAATGGATGACGGCGTCTTTGATGTAATTTCTACTTCTGGAGATAACAAGTTAGGTGGAACTGATATGGATGATGCCTTAGTTGATTATTTGGCAGATATTTTTAAAGATGAAAATGGAATAAATTTGCGAGATGATCAAGCAGCTACGCAGAGACTTAGAGATGCAGCTGAAAAGGCTAAAATTGAATTAAGTAATACTTTAAAATCTACAATTAATTTACCCTATATTTGGTCGGATTCTAGTGGTCCTAAGCATCTTGAGCATGATCTTACTAGGGCAAAATTAGAAGAGATTGTTGGGAAAGTTGTTGCACGTTGTGAAAAGCCGATCAAACAAGCTTTCAAAGATGCGAAGCTAAAACCAGGTGATGTCGATCGTGTTATTTTGGTGGGAGGTCCTACACGGATGCCAACAGTTCAACAGACCTTTGAGAAATTTGTGGGCCGTAAAGCTGAGAGAGGTGTTGATCCCATGCAATGTGTAGCCATGGGTGCAGCAATTCAGGCTGGAGTTTTAGCAGGCGATGTAAAAGATATTGTTCTATTAGATGTCACGCCATTAACTTTGGGAATTGAGACTGAAGGTTCAGTTTTGACTCCATTAATAGATCGCAATACTACAATTCCTACTAACAAGTCTAAAATATTTTCAACAGCAGCAGATAATCAACCGGCAGTTGAAATTCATGTTCTTCAAGGTGAAAGAACAATGGCTGCTGATAATGATACATTAGGACGTTTTCAATTAGTAGGTATTCCTCCATCGCCTCGTGGTATACCTCAAATTGAAGTAGCTTTTGATATCGATCGTAACGGTGTTTTGAATGTTAGTGCTAAAGATCTTGGAACGAATAATGAGCAAAAAATCGAAATTTCTTCAAAGTCCAATTTAAGCGATGATGAAATTGAACAGAAGGTTAAGGAGGCTGAAGAATTTGCTGAAGAGGATAAAACGGCACGTGAATTAATTGAAACTCGTAATCAAGCTGAATCATTTATTTACGCTACTGACAAGGCTATCAAAGATCTTGGAGATAAAGTTGATGAAGAAACTAAGAGTAAAGTTGAAGAATCTAAAGAGAAATTAGAAGAATCAATGAAAGAAGATGATTTAGATGCTATGAAAAAAGCATTAGACGACTTCCAACAGACTTCTCAAACAATTGGACAGATGGCTTATCAGCAAGCAGCTGAAGCTCAAGAACAGTCTGATGCTTCAGATTCTTCTGCTGATGAAGATAATGTTGTTGATGTAGACTATGAAGAAGTCGATGATGAGAAGTAAATACTAGCCAATTATATTTACCCCTGCACATTGGTGATTATAGATGCCTGACAAAGTGTCCTTCACAAATTTTGGTGAGAAAAAGAAAGTTCGCCGCGTTAAACGGAAAAGAGTAAATAAGTCAGGTTTGGATAAAGAGAAATTGTTGAAAGAGGTATTGGCTGCTAAGAAAGATGCCGATAAAACTATTAGTAACGCTCAAGGAGTTAGTTTTTTTAAATTTCCATTTTTGGAGTTATCTGTTTTTCAGACTACACCTTCAGTTGTGAATGATTGGACTTTTCTTGAAGTCCGTGTAATTAATTCAGGTAATGGTCTTGCCCGTTCAATATCAATATCATTTGATAATTTAGAAATGCGTGGAAAAACATTTGTGGATTCTTTGGATTCTGAAGAGGAGATTATTCTTAATTTTGAAATAAAAACAATCTCCAATACTAAGCAAATAAGTCGTATGGATCTTTATTATCATTCTGTAGAGGGAGATACATTTTCAGTAGTTAGAAGAGATTGGTTTCCTAATGATTATGAATCATTAGATATTTTTGTGAGTGAGATTCCTCCTGGTGAAGAAGATAAATCTGAATTGTATGCACATCGTGAAGTTATTACAGAAGATTTCCATGTAGTTTGTAGTAAGTGTAGCGCAAGAGCGCCATCAAATTTTCGAATATGTGGTAAATGCGGTTCACGTCTTCAAAAACGAGTAGATCGTCGAGATGACTGGGGTAGTAATCTTAATGATACTACAGCTATTAAGGATGAAAGAGAAGTCTTACTAGAAAAATTGCGTAAGTTAGGAGAATTGAAAGATAAAGGGTTATTGAGTGAAGATGAATTTAGTGCTGCCAAAATACAGTTTTTAAAATAATTTCAAACATTTTCAGCCCATTCAACATCATCATCAAAGTTCCCATCTGACACAGGACCCTTTTTCGCAGCATCCGCTACTTTATCATTTAGGAAAAAGATGAATATTGTTAGAATGATAAACCATTGTACAACCATCGTAATAATGGTGAAAAGTCCTAATCCCATTCCCTCAATTGGTGAATGACTATCATCTTGTAGTTTTTCATATATAAAAAATCCAAAGACGGCAGCAAATTCGAAAGGAAAAACATATTTTATGATAAATTCCCACCATTCTCCAATTTGAATATCTGAATGTTCAGTATTAATCAAATTATTTCTAAAATCACTAACTCCAAATCTCATCACTACTACTGCCACCATTAATCCAGATACTATTAGACCCGTACCCCATACGAAGTCTTGGTTGTCTAAGAATTCTAAACTTATTGCTGAAGGTATACCTGCTAGAGCAACTGCGATTGCAATATATTTTACAGCTTCTTCTCTTTCCCATCCCATATCTACAAAGTTGACAACACAACCTTGTAAAGTAGAAACCATTGACGTTAAAGCTGCAAAAGACATGGCTAAGAAGAATATACTTCCTATAATCCATCCTGCAGTACCCATTGATGCAAATAATGCAGTTAGATGAATAAAAGTTAAACCAGAGGATCCAGATTCAACGGCTTCTAAACCTTCAGCAGTTGAATCAGATAGGGCAAATACAGTTCCTAAAACTGCTACACCTGCAATTAAAGATACAGAGTTATTTCCAAGGCCTGTGAGGAATGCATTAAGTCCAATATCCTCCCTTTTTCTCATAGCCACTGCATAAGTTATAGCCATACCGAATCCTGCAGAGGTTGACCAAGCAGATTGCGTTAGAGCTCGAATCCAAGTTTCACCTTTGAATAGATATTCTCCTTGAGGTATGAAAAGAAATTTTAGTCCCATTATAGCTCCTGAAGGATTTAGATAAAATGGATAAATCATTGCAACTATAAGAAAACCAACGAGACAAGGAATCAATATTATGTTTGCTTTCTCGATTCCACTAATTCCATTGTAAACAATAAAAGCAGAGAATCCAACTGCAATTAACTGGAAAAATACGACTTCACCGGGAGATGATATGAAATTATCCCATAGTGCCTGTGTTTGTGCGGTATCTGTGGCATCACTCATTTCTCCTGAAATTGCAATCCAAAAATATCGAATGGTCCAGCCCATAACTACGGCGTAGTAAAATCCAACTGCAGTTCCGACCCACATCATCCAGATACCTAACCATGTAAAATTACGACCGGCCATATCTCGCATAGCCCCTACAGTCCCTAGCCTAGTTTTCTTTCCAATAGCAAACTCAGCCATTAGTAGAGGGATTGACCAGGCAAATAAGAAAATCAGCCATCCAATCATAAATGCACCACCTCCATTTGCCGCAGCTTCTCTGGGGAATCTCCATATGTTTCCGGTACCTACTGCAGCACCTATTGTAGTTAGAATTAATCCTAATCTAGATGAAAATTGTTCAGGTGGTTGCTCATCAGCCATGCTATCATTTTACCTTTGGTATTGCTGCAACTCTTCTTGTACTAATTTTTCCAGGTGGGTTTTTCGGAGAATTATTTTTCGTATTTTTGAGTATTTCGCCTTCATTCTTTCTTCTTTCAGCTTCTGTTGCAATCCCTACAGTTTTATACAATCCACCCCAAACAACCCCATACATTATTCCCATCATCATTGCGACTCCTATGAAGTCAAGAACGGGATTTCCAAATCCTATTATATCATCAACAAAAACCTCGACAGGCTCTGCATTTCCATATCCTGTAAATACAAATCCGCCTCCAACTCCGTTTGCTAAGCGCGAATCTTGTGCAACAGCATAAAATTGTACATTCATTGAATTTTCAGTTTTAGGAATGTGTGCTTTGTAAACAGCTTCTCTTACTGGTATTCCGAGGCTGTCATTGGATAGAGAATAGTCTTTAAAATCACAATTTTCTATGCAAACCATAGGTAATTCGTTCCATATATCTTCAGGCATTTTTTCAGTCCTGTAATTTAGGAATAATGAATCTTTTAACATGTATTGAGCATTGTCCACTTTCACCTTAACTGCTATATCATCGTTTGAGTAGAGTTTACTTTCATCAAATTCGATGTTGGTATCAGATCCGAATCCAACATCAACAGCATCTCCTTTCTCAGATAATATTGAGAGCTTTGGCATCATGGTCCTCTCAGGTGAATTTACAGAATCTATACCTAAATTTCCAGTATCACTGCCAAACATTTGTCCAATTCTAGCATTGGGTGATTCATCAAGGAAGTGCATATTGGTTAAGAGATGCATTCTTACAGTTGGTCTGATAAGTAAAGGATCTGCATGAAATCCGCCTTCAAGTTCACCTTGACTACCATAATTTAGTTCAACAGTATAGGAAAATGATCCTTGCATCCCATATAGATAGTCATTGATGTCCCCAGATACTTTGTATCCTCCTTCATCTTTCCAGTTACCATAACCAGTTACATTCATCAAAGGTTTAACTTGATTTTCCATGTATAATTCATGAGGTGGATCTTGGTCTTTGTAACCCCACGGCCATATGTACAGTGCAGAGTATGAATGGTAAGATACGGAATTCATGATATTATGCTTCATATCGTGCGCTTCTTTACGATAATTGCTTATGTAATCTCCATCCGGAGCATACACCATCATTTCAGGCCAATTAGTCCTAATAATTCCGTTTTGGTAATCTTCTAAATACTTATCCTGAGGATAGTCATCATATATATCTAGTCTCCAAGTCAAATGTTCGATTACTTGAGTTTCAGGTTCAGAAAATCCTCCTTCTTTATCCTCATCTATTTTTCCATCACCGTCATCATCAGTATGCTGTGCGTCTGGTGGATCCTCATCGACACCAGTTTGACTATTTTGTTCACCTATTGCACAGGGATTGAGTATAAACTCATCACAATCTCCATCGTTGTCCACTTGTTCTCTAGGTCCATGATAAACATCTGAACATATGTTGTCATCGTCAACAGTAACTTCAGGCTCTAAATCATCTCCAATTAATGCAGTAAATTGAGTGTTGTGTCCCCATTCAAAAGGATAGTTACGGTTAATATCAACTCCATCACAAGCATCACCATATCTATCATTCTCAGTATTGTCTCTCATGTTCTTTCTCCAAAAACGACTGGGATCCTCTCTGTCATAATTGTATCCATCCGGATTTAAAAGAGGCACAATCCAAATTTCTCTATTGTTTACTAGATGTGTAATTCTCGCTTCGCTTGGATCTTCATCAATACCTTCATCAATGATACCATCGTTATCATTATCGATTCCATCAAATAATGCCCTGCCTTGTTCATCGACACGCCCACCTTGTTCTCCATCTCCGTCATTGTCAATTCCATCAATCATATCCTCATTAATGAGTCCATCACCATCATTGTCAGTGGGTTCCATTCCGTAAAAATGAGTCAAGAAATAAGCAAAATACACGGGAGTTACAACGGTCATCCATTCTCTGGCATGATGATTTCCTACAATAAAGAAAGTCTCCTCATCAGGGTCATCATAATAGTCAGGTTCATTGGCTACATTGTCTGATATTTTAATTCCATAAATCTCATTATTTTGCCAAGTTCCTCCAGACTCAAGCATATCTGTTAAAGTATATATTTCTACAATTTCCGGATAGGCATTTTGAATAGCATATAATTCGCTATACATTTCACCAGAGGTGTCATAATAGTCATCAAAATAGATGTCAAAAGGGAAAGTATTTGTTCTGTTTATAGTGTCATTTCCATCTACGGCAAATCCTTGATTATCATTATTTTTTATATTAAAATCTTTTGATTCTATAGATCCAGTACTCATGGTTGTCAAAGTTAGCATAAGTGCTATTATGACTGATGAGCTTTTATTCATATTTTATCATGACCACCGCAGATTATAAGATTTTATAATATAGATATCTTCATTAATGTGTGGTTTAATCATGATATATAATGCTTAATTGTAAAGATTGCCCACATTGGTATGGTGGAGAGGATTTTGGATATGGAAGTTGTCGTCTTAAGCTTCAAAGAAATGAAAAGAAATTTTTGACATTTGGCCAACAAGACTGTGATGAGGGATTAACTGAATGATTCAAGTTAGGGAAATGCAAGAATCCGAACTTGAATTTGCAAAATCTTTGACAGATGGTGAAGAATGGGGTAATTCGATTGAGGATTGGCAAAGACTTTTCCGAATTAGTATTCCTTTAGTGGCATATGAAAAAGATGAACTTCTTGGCGTTACTACTGCCTTTGATTATGGAAATTTAGGGATGATTGGAAATGTTGTTGTATCTTCTAAAAGCAGAGGTAAAGGCGTTGGAAAGATCTTGCTCAAGGAAGCTATGAAAAGCTTAGAGACATGTAAGTCGGTAAGAGTTCATTCAAAAATGGATGTAACACCATTCTACAAAGATTTGGGATTTATGGCCGAGGGAATGTCAACCGTCTTTCGTTTAGACGCAGATATGAAATCCTTTCAACCTTTTGATGTGGAGTCCGACAAGAATAATATTGTTCCGGCAGATAGTTATTGGGATGAGATTATAGCAATGGATTTACGCCAGTTTGGAGCTAATCGTTCACCATTTCTAAAAGAACTTAATGACTATCTTCCCCAATGTTCATTTGTTGCTTTAGGTGAAGATGGTTCTATAAAGGGTTTTATCATGGCTAAAGGAGAAGATGATTGGTATGAGATTGGTCCTTGGATAGTAGAACCAGGTTGTAAGAATTGGCAAGGTTTACTTCAAGCTACAGTTCAGGCAATACCAGATAATTGTACTGTGGAAATTTTTGTTCCAGCTCCTAATTTTAGAGTTACAAGCTTGTTAGATTCAGTAGGATACAATGCTCATTCATATTGCATGTCTATGTACTATGGAGAAGATTGGCCAGATGAGGGTAATATTTGCGCTAGAGGAGGAGGTGACAAAGGTTGAGATTTTTTAATACTGCGACGGGACAAAAAGAAAATTTTAGCCCAGAATCCAAAGGTTTGGGATTATACATTTGTGGTCCTACAGTTTATTCAGATACACACTTAGGACATGCCAAATCTTATGTTTCCTTTGATGTTTTGAAAAGATGGTTGGGATACAGGGGTTATGAGGTAAATCATATTCAGAATTTTACAGATGTTTCAGATGAGACTGCTCTTGGAGCTTCTAAAGAGGATGTTGATGAATTGAAATTTACACGCAAGTATGAGAACGAATTCTTAGAAAAAATGAAGTTGCTTTCTAATATTCCTGCAACAAAATATACAAGAGCTTCAGAGTTTGTTCAACAAATAGCTGGAGAAACTAAGAAATTATTGGATAGCGGTGAAGCCTACCAGACTGATGAAGGAATTTTCTTGAGAATAAAACAAGAAGAACATGGGAAATTGTTAGGAGTTAATTTTGCAGATTCCTTAGCTCAAAGTGCTACTGAAGTTGATTCAGGACCGAAGAAAAGCCCTCATGATACTTTGCTTTGGGGTCCACCATTGGGTGGTGGTAAAATATGGGAATTTGATGGACTACCTGCCGGACGACCAGGGTGGCATCTCGAGTGTACATTGATGTCATCATCTGAATTAGATTTACCCATTGATATTCATTGGGGAGGTGTTGATTTGATATATCCACATCATGAAACAGAGATGATACTTGCTGAAAAGATAGGTTTAGGAAATTATTGTGATTTCTGGATGCATAATGGACTTATGGAAGATGCAGAGGGTAAATTATCTAAATCAAGAAGTGAAAGAATAACTTTGGAAGAGGTTTTTACAGATTGTCCTCCTGCTGCACTTAGATTCTATTTACTGAGTCATCATTATCGTGAATTTACACCATATTCACCAGAGGGTCTACTTGAGGCATGTCAAGAAGGCGAGCGTCTTGGAGTCAATGCTGTTGATTGTATGGTAGTAGAATCTACAAATCCAAGAGATGATAATGAAACAGCATCATTAGTTGGCAAATTTGAAGAAGCCTTGGATAATGATCTTGATACTCCCAAAGCATTAGATATTTTGAGAGAATTGGATGTGATTGCAGGAAATAGGTTGAAGAATAAGGGAGATATTGGTCCAATTTCGGGAATGTATGGTATATTTCAATGTGTGTTAGGTGTTTTTTCTTAGAGTCGTCATTGTTAAATACTTGAAACAGTTGGATTGTTTATGTATCTAAATTCTTTGATGTCGATTCGCACATTTTTATCGATTCTACGCAGAAGAAATAATTAGTCTTTAAATTCTTCTAAAATAGCATCAGTCACTTCACAATCTGGCAATTGTTTTTCCATCAACCAGCCATACCATTCAATCGATACTCTACCGCCTGTTTTGGTTTTTTTCGCTTTGAGGATTCTATCTTTGACTATAGTTTTTCCATCTAAAAGAATTCCATTTTTCCCAAAAGCAAAAGGACGAGGATACCCAAGATACATCATACTCAGAGTCAAAAGAGTCAGCGATAGATAGATATCAACTTCTTGAATATAATCAAGGGCTATAATGAAAATCATCGTGCAAGGAATTAGTAGACCATTGATTCCTTTTCTTTCCATTTCTTTCATAAAATCTAAGGTAACAATTTTACTTCCTTCTTCAGGTTTTCGGAATAGTATAATCACATCATATGACAAAACAATTAGTAATACTAATTTTGCATAGAAAAGTATTTCATTCATTTTTTACCTCTGAAACTAATTTCCAAACTTCTTTAAAGATTACTTTCGGAGTTCTTGTGGAATCAACAATTCTAACAAGAGGATCATTTTCTAAATTGAGATAAGCTTCTCTAACTTTTTCTAAATGTTCTTCCTTTTCAAATTCATCAGCCTCACTGTGACCTTGAATTCTTTCCAAAGCAGTAGACACAGGTAAGTCAAATATCAGTACAATGTCCGGATTTGGGGCAAATTCATGCTTATTTATTATATATTCAACATCTAAACCACCAGCTACCTGGTATGCCATTGATGAGTAGTAATATCGATCCATTAGAACTACAGTTCCATTATTTAATGCAGGTTGTATTTTTTCATCAACATGTTGTTTTCTATCTAAAATGAAAAACTTCAATATTTCTTCATTGGTTGCTTTTCTTTTACCATGTAAAACATCCCAAAGTTTCTGTCCGTGTGGCTCTTTGGTAGGTTCCTTAAGAATTATTACAGTTTCCCCTTCTTTCTCTAATTTTTTTTGCAATAATTTGGTCTGGGTGGACTTTCCACAACCATCAATTCCTTCTAGATCTATAAGCACTTAAAACATAGAGGGAGGGTCTTAATTAGAGGATTTGTTGGAAATTTGTGTCTATCTGGTTTGAAGGATATGGATGTACGGCTAATCAAGGCGAAACGGTGGAGATGAGAGATCACGCTAATGAATTAGGACATGAGCTTGCAATCAACTCAGATTTAGCAGAAACGGTAGTTCTTGGAACTTGTACAGTTATAGAATCCACACAGAACAAGATGGAAAGAAGAATATCTGAGTTAATGGATCAAGGGAAAAAGGTCATTGTTAGTGGTTGTATGGCTACAGCAGATGCTAAAGTTTTGAACTCTAAATTTCCGAATGCCCCTTTGGTTTCACCTGGAGATATAGAAGGTTTAGGTGATTTGATAGGCCGTGGTGGTTGTAAACCTGAAAAACAAGATTCACCTTTAGCAGCAATTTTACCGATATCCTCAGGGTGTCTTGGACGTTGTACTTATTGTGCTACACTCAGAGCACGTGGACGTGTAACATCACGTTCCGTTAATGACATATTCTTTAAAGCTCAATATGCAATAGATTCAGGAAGTAAGGAGTTACTTCTTACCTCACAGGATAATGGTGCTTTTGGAGCTGATAGCAGCTCAAGTCTCGAATTATTATTAGGGGAATTATCACACTTAGAGGGTGATTTTAGACTCAGAGTAGGTATGCTAAATCCAATGTTGGTTTCCGGACGTTCAGATTCTATGGCTAAGGCTTGGGGAGATTCACGAACTTACAAATTTATGCATCTACCAATACAATCAGGTTCACAGAAAATGCTTGATGCAATGTTAAGAGACCACACACTGGAAGATTTCTGGGAAGTTGTGGAATCTTTTAGGTCATATTACCCCGAAATGATGATAACTACAGATATCATAACTGGGTTTCCAGGAGAAACGGATGAGGATCATCGTGCCACTATCGAATTACTTCACCGTCTCTTACCAGACCTAGTGAATATCACTCGTTTTTCACCTAGACAAGGCACTCCTGCAGCTAGATACAAGCGATTAAATGGTAAAATAGTTAAGAATCGCTCTCGTGAATTAACTATTCTTAGAAAATATTTGGGTGCTAAGAGTTTCAAAAGATTTCTAGGGAGAAAAATCTCAGTTTTAGCCGTTGAGAACCAAAGACCAGGTAGTACACTTTGTAGAGATAATAATTATCGGCCTATTATTGTCAAAAATGAGTTGCCATTGGGTGAATTCTATGATGTTGAGATTGTTGATTCAGAATATGCATTTCTAACTGCTATTTCTTGATCTTTCTTCAATAAGTTCCGGATTCATATTAGGTCTACAATACCAAGTCAAGTATTCTTCATCACCTTTAGGAAATCTATCAATGAAAAAATTTCCACGTCCATATTTTTCTTCACCAACAGTTTGAATTGCTTTTTTCATTACACGGCTAATTTTGAGATCTCTAACAATGTCCTTTCTTTTCCATAAAATCATAGGCATTTTTTCTTCATTGTCAAGAATAATATAATCAGTAGTTTCCTCATAGATGGTTGTACTTTTAGGGATATTATTCAAGTCCATAGCAGTCCAGTAAGTGTCCACTTATTAGGTTACCATTAAAGCTAACACTCATCGTCAGAACGGGCTTTATGTTTCTCATATTACTATACACGACCACTGATTACCCTAATAGCTACGTTGATATTAATCCCACCAAAGAACAAAACAACCACAGTATTAAATTAAACAAAGGCGTCAGGCTATACTTCATAGGCTCATTCTTTGTTTCCAAAGTTGAGCCAGAACTCATTGATTGCACTAGGATTGCGAATCACCATCCAACCACAGTATAGCAGGTAACCAGCTAGTGGTAGGTATAGCCCCAGAACGATTGGATGAGGGCCTATTGTGAATAATGGAATAGAGTAACCAATTAGAGGAATCAGAAGCCAAGGAATTGGGCCTCGATTCTTTGCGAATACCATTACGGGATATCCTATTCCACAGCCTAGAAGAAAGAAGACTACAGTCATCGCGGTTATGTCCATATATATCTCCAATTTTATCTACTATATATATTTTTTTCAAAAAAATATTTTGAAAACTCTTTACGCCAGAGCCGGATAAGGAAGCCTGAGGAGCTAGGCACAAAAAAAGCTAACACCTATCGTCAGAACGGGCTTTATGTTTCTCATTTCACTACACACTACCATTGATTACCCTAATAGCTACGTTGTTATCAACGTTATTGGGTGCTGATAATACGTTAGTAGCTTTTTTCCATCCTAAAGATACTGGTGGAGTCTTACTAGAAATTGTTCAATGCAAAAATTAGTCTGTTTTATTTTTAAATAAAATATATAAAATAAAGGGACTCGCTAAGAACCCTATCATAGTAAGAAACCCATAAGCACGCATTATTGAGCCGTCTTCATCTGTGGAAAGTGCAATAAATGATCCCATCATCATCAGTATGATAATGATACCCATTTTAAACGAAAGCGAAGGTACGGTTTTTTCGGCCATGCGAGAAGATACTAAATTGTGTATTTATTGTTTAGTAAAATGATACTCAAATGACCTTTCTGAGGGGTCCGGACCACCCTCAGACTCCCCTCGTCAATGTGATAAAAAACACAAAGTGACTTCAAGCGGGCATTAAAGCTAATATACTGCTTTCAATGCGATAGCATGGCAGATTTTAAGGCATTCATCAAAGGCAAGGCAGTCAAGATGATTAAGGATCCTCAAACAGGACAAGAGAAGTGGGTGCCATTAGATTATGACGAGTCTGGAGAATCAGACTAAATATCTTGAATTTAGCCTTCGTATCAGGTTTCTTTCTTAGTCTTTCATTAATTGTAGCTATAGGTCCACAGAATGCGTTTGTTTTACGTCAAGGACTTCTACGTCAACATGTTCTTCCGGTTGCTTTTTTTTGTGCAGTTTCTGATATTATTCTGATTACTATTGGTGTTTTTGGCTTAGGTTCTATAATCTCAGAAATAGCTTGGTTATCTCCATATATGTTTATGGCAGGAGGAACTTGGTTGGCAGGTTATGGTTTTTTACGTTTGAAAGGAGCTTATATTGCAGACAGTTATCTTGAGGTTACATCGACTGAAGAAACTGGTTTAAAATTAGTATTAACAAATTGTGCAGCTTTAACATGGCTAAATCCTCATGTTTACATTGACACATTAGTATTGATTGGCACTGTTTCAATACGTTTTGATGATACTCTCCAATTTGGTATAGGTGCTTGTTTGGCAAGTATAATCTTTTTCTTTTCTTTAGCTTTTGGCGCTAGAGTATTTTCACCATTGATGACATCTCGTAAGGCATGGCAATTATTGGATGTTATAATTGCAATAATCATGTTTATTTTGGCGTATTCTATGTTTTCTGAGTCAGTCTAAAGTAGCATGACTTATTTGTATTGAAAGAATGAAATCTACTGCTTTAACTTTAACTTCGGATAAATATTTTGAGCGTTATGCTAAATTTATTACGGAAGCAGAAGGCAATCCTCAGCACATAACTTCTTCTGAAGATTTAGATAATTATGATGTTTTGGTTTTATCTGGAGGTGGAGATTTGGGGATTAAAAGTGGAGCTTATGGTAGTCAAACTGAAGACTTACCTATTGGGAATGTTAACGATGATAGAGATGAATTGGAAAGACAACTTCTAGAAAAGGCATATGAATGTAAGATGCCTGTTTTGGGAATTTGTAGAGGCATGCAAGTCATGAATGTTTTTTTGGGTGGTACTTTATGGCCAGATATAGGACAAGGTGGTTTTGACGGTGGACTTCATCGTGACGGTGAGGGTGGAGAGCCTCCTGTAGGTGACATAGGCCATTGGACTAAAATGGAAGATAAAGAGTTTGAAGTAACTAGCCATCACCATCAAGGTGTTAGATTGTTAGGTAAAGGACTTCAGGTTCTTTCAAAATCATCAGATGGGATGATTGAAGCAGTAAAACATGAATCCTTGCCCTGGTTTGCAGTACAGTGGCATCCGGAAAGAACTGAAGACGGACTTGGTCGGGCTTTACCTCGTGAGTGGCTTAGGAAGGAACTGCAAAAATGTACGACCGGATAACTCTGTTAGGGAATGCACAAGATGCTGGTCGACCTCAGTTGGGTTGTACCGATAAATGTTGTGAGGATGCAAGGCGCAATACAGAAGTTTCTCGAATGCCTGTTTCTTTAGGTTTACATGGCGATAATTTTGGAATAGTTGAGGCGACAAGATGCATTAGTAATCAGATAGCTTTGATGGGTAATTTCCCTATTTCTGAAGTTTGGTTAACTCACGCTCATTTAGGACATATTGAAGGATTAGGTCAATTTGGTAAAGAATCCTTAAATTCTAAAGATGTTAAACTTCGTTGTTCTGATTTAGTTAGAGAGTATGTAATGAAACATCCAATTTGGGAAAAATTGATTACAAGAAGAAATCTTACTTTTGGTAAATATATCTCAGATAGTATTATTCCTATAGAGGTACCTCATAGATCCCAAGATTTTGATACGCATGCGATTCTTTTCAAAGGAGAAAAAAGCAATGTTTTTTTCTTACCAGATCATGATACTTGGAAAGACACATTATCTTCAGTTGGTTTCAGTAGTCCAAAGGAATGGTTTAGCTCATTGAATGCAGATATAGTTTTACTAGATGGTACTTTTTGGGATAGTAATGAATTGAAAAATAGAAATCAATCTAAGGTCCCTCATCCTCCAGTTAGTGAAACACTTGAATTACTTGGAGAGCGTGAAGAAGCCGATCCTCGAATAATATTTATTCATTTAAATCATACTAATCCATTACATTATCCTAGTTCATCGCAATTCCAAGAACTTGTTAGTAAAGGTTGGGAAATTGGTGAAGAAGGCATGGAGTTCTTTCTCTGATGTTTACCAAGCTGAAGAATTTTCTTCACATAACTATTTTGATGAATCTGTATTCTATTCGTAATCTTGTAACTGGCAATGGGGCAGTGTGGTTGAAATTAAACACTTCAGATTTGGAAAATATGGTAGAAAAGACAGTGTCTCGTAAATCTCTTGAGCTTAATGGAAAAAATGTTTTGGATTTAGGTTGTGGAACTGGTACGATGCTTTCTTATCTTTATAGAGAGGAAAAGTGCATACCTTATGGTGTTGACCTCATTCGTTTGAATATTCATCAGTGCCGCAAAAAGATGAAAAAGGGCCAATTCTTTCGTCAAGATATCATAAAATATTTGGATGAAACTAAAGAGAAATTTGATTTAGTTATATTGTATGGAGTAATTGGTTGCTTTACTGTAGAGAAACAACGAAGAATAATCAGGAAGATAGTTAAAGTATTGAATGTGAGTGGTACTCTTTGGATTGGTGCAAATATATATACAGATTCTTTTTATAAATTTCAGACTTATCCAGTTCCCAGAGGTTTTTATGAAGGCATATGTAAGGAAAACAGATCTTTAGAATGGGAAGAATTTTCTGAGTTAGAAGTTTTTGATAATAGAAAATATGATCAAGAACAGACTACTGTTATTTTAACAAAGAAGTTGTGAATATACTCCTCAGTAAGTGTTTTAACTATGGTCAGTTGAAGACGTAGGTAATATGTCTGATGATAAACGTAAAGCAATTAGAGATTATTGGCTTCAATTTCATAGAAAAAAGAAATTTTCTTTACCTGAAGAATTAGAAGAAATTAGTGGAAAATCATTAGACGAGATGGGCCTTACTAAGCAAGATTTTAAGATTAAGGACAGTAGTTATGGTCTGACAGACGGTAATGGATTAACTAACGGAAATGGATTAACTAACGGAAATGGATTAACTAATGGTAATGGTTTGACTAACGGTAATGGTTTGACTAACGGTAATGGTTTGACTAACGGTAATGGTTTGACTAACGGTAATGGTTTGACTAATGGTAATGGATTAACTAACGGAAATGGATTAACCAATGGAGAGGGTTTTGGAGGCTATTCAAAAATTGAATTGAAATCTAAAGATCGAAGATCAGTCACGAATTCTCTACTTGCGATTCTTTTAGCTCTTTTACTTGGAGGGGGATGCATATATTATCTTTCAGATAATACTTCTGATTCACAGATCAGTATTAATGGGGAATTTAGCGACTGGCAAGACGTTGAACAAATTCAGTTACAGAGTGGCAATATCGCTACAGCAAATATAGATCTTGTTAGCGTCTCAGTTAAATCAGATCCGATATATTTGTCTTTTCTAACAATAACAAAAGAGCCTATTTTTTCATCTGAACAAGGGCGTACAATTAGAATTTTAATTGATGTTGATAATAATACTGAAACAGGTTACTTTATTCCTGGTTTTGGGGCCGATAATTTGATTGAGATTTATGGTACAAAGTCTCTTTTTGGTGATAACTCGACTATTCATAGTTCTAGCTTATATGTTTTTAATAATCAACGAGACAGAAATGACTGGAATGCTTTTACTTATTTGGCAAATGTTGAAACAGCTTCAGCTGGCAAATTTACAGAGTCTCAAATTCCTTTTTTTGATATCGGTGCCCAACATAGCGATCATATCAAAGTTTTGTGGCTTACATCAGATGGTCTAGGAGAAACAGATATGAGCGAGAGTATAGTGGGAATCAACACTGAAACTGTTTTGGTGAATGATGCTTTGTTTTCACTTCAAAGATCTAGTGAGGCACCTTCAAGTACAGATCTTACAATTGATGGATATTTTGAAGATTGGGATTTTATTAACAATTATAAAGACACAGATTGGAATACTTTTCAAGAAAGTCCTCAATCCGTTAAGAATTCTAATGTTGATATTTTAGATTATAATGGGGTAAATAGTGGTTATAATTCATTTTTTTATCTTAGTGTTAAGGGAGAAATGCTTAGTGGCACTACAATTCCTTCTCTTGATCCTAAACAAATGCCATCCAATTCTAATGAAATAACTATAATATCTCCCGTTTCAAGTTCTAACGAATCAAAAAGTTTACCTGAGTTGAAAGGTGTGGATACAATATACATTTTTCTTGATACCAATGGAGATTTACCTTATGGTTTCAAGGTAAATAATTCATTTTATGCTAATCAATTAATAGAGATTACAGGTCAACATGGAATTATTTTGTCTTCCTCAATTTACAATTATTCATCGTCTGAGAATCTTGAAGAGTGGAGTTGGTCCTATTCAGGAGATATTTCTTCGGCAGCCTTTGGGAACGAGTTAGAGTTTATGGTTTCCGATTTGGGTTCAGAGTTCAAAGCTTATTACCATCTAATATCTTGGGATGACTCAGAGGATTATTCTGATGGCTTCTGGGTTTCAGATTCTTCAGGATCACGAACAACTCCTGCATGGACAAAACATAGTCTTGATGACGCTTTTAATGCAGCATGGGATGTTCAAGCATCAGATCTTGATAATGATGGTGATGTGGATGTCGTTGCTGTCAGGGCAGGTGGTGCTGTACAATGGTGGGAAAATGATGGTACGCCTAGTAATGGAGGTTGGACAGAACATACAATCGCAGGTTCATTTGGGGGTGGAGATTCAATATATATTGTAGATCTTGACGATGATGGAGATATGGATGTTCTAGGTAGTGCCGCAGGAACTCGCGATGACATAGCCTGGTGGGAAAATGATGGTACTCCTTCTAATGGTGGTTGGGATGGACACACAATAGATAGCAATTTTAAGGAAGCCTGGCACGTTCACTCCGCAGATTTTGATGAGGATGGCGATATGGATGTGGTGGCAGTAGGAAAAGGCCAAGGTGGGAGTGCAGGTATGATTAAATGGTATATAAATGATGGCAGCCCAGATGATGATAGTTGGACTGCAGTTCTTATTGATGATGATATTGATGGAGCAATGGGGGTATATACTGAAGATATAGATAGTGATGGAGACATTGACGTAATTGCAGCTGTTGAGGATTCTAACAGTCTTGTAGCTTGGTGGGAAAATGATGGCAGTCCTTCAGGAGCTAATTGGGACCAGCATAATATTGATACAGATCTTAGTGAGCCTCACTCAGTTTATGCCATAGATATGGATAATGATGGAGATATGGATGTGATAGGTTCAGATGGCGGAAGTGGAGATCCAGCAGATGATGTTTTCTGGTGGGAAAATAGTGGAAACCCAGAAGGGACTTGGACTGCATATCAAATAGATTCAAATTTCAATGGAGCTTGGGGAGTACATGCAGTTGATATCGATTTTGACGGAGATATTGATGTTGTATCCTCAGCAACAACTGCAGGAGATATAGTTTGGTTTGAAAACGATGGCACTCCAAATAACGATGATTGGACACAACATGATATTGATACTTCGTTTCTTCAAGCGCGACATATAGATGTAGTAGATCTTGATGGAGATGGGGACTTGGATGTTTTGGGTGTTGCAAATACTGGAGACGAGTTAGCTTGGTGGGAAAATACGGCAACTTTTGCACTAAGTCCTACTTGGACAACTCGAAGTATTAATTCAGCAGCAAACGGTGCTGAATCAGTTCATGTAGCAGACATTGATGGTGATGGAGATTTGGATGTTGTTGCAGCATTAACTGATGACAATCAAGTTGCATGGTATGAGAATGATGGAGATCCATCAGATGGTGGTTGGACACACCATGTCGTAAAAGACTACAGCGGCACCGGAATAAGTGATGTTTTTGTAGCAGATATGGATGATGATGGTGATTTAGATATAATTTCATCAGATGGAGATGGAAATAATGGCAAGGTCCTGTATCACATAAATGATGGTACGCCAGGTAATGGAGTTTGGACTACAAACACAATAGATAGTTCAGATGCAGATGGTGCACAATCAGTTCATGCTGCAGATATAGATGGAGATGGAGACTTGGATGTTGTTGCGGCTTTTTTTAGCGAAAGCAATGTAGTTTGGTTTGAGAGTGATGGTACTCCAAATGATGGAGGTTGGACTGGTCATGACGTAACTTCAGCATCTTCGTCACAGGGTTCATATGATGTAGATGTAGGAGATATTGATGGCGATGGAGATTTAGATATTGTTGAAGCAGATCAATATAAGAATAAAGTATATTGGTATGAAAACGACGGTACTCCAGATAGTGGCACTTGGTCCCAAACAAAAATTAAAGGATTATCTGATGGAGCATTTTTAACTGTTGCAATTGCAGATATGGATAATGATGGCGACTTGGACGTAGTGTCTGGTGCCTATGGTGGAAATAAAGTATACTGGCATTTGAATGACGGTTCACCAGGAGGCGCTAGTTGGACAACGTATGAGGTTGGTAATCCTAATAAGCCCACTTCAGTTTTTCCAGTGGACATAGATTATGATGGAGATATTGATATAATATCATGTGCAGAAACTGGTACTCAAAGTAATGGCAAAGTTAAGTGGTATGTAAATGATGGTACTCCAGATGGTGGTTGGACTACCAATAATATTGCTTCTTCTATAAACAAACCATCTAGCGTATTTGTAGCCGATATTGATGGTGATGGAAATCTTGATGTAGTTTCTGCAGCATATAATGATGATGAACTAGCATGGTATGAAAATAGTGGTACTGCCATTCCTGAATTTTCTAATATTTTGATGCCGATTGTAAGCGTCTTAGCAATTGTGGGATTCAATTATCGAAGAAGATTATAGTCTAAATCGTTTGAATGAACTTGGTAGAACACACATTCCAACAAATAACATTGGCATTAGTGAATTTTTAGTTAGTTCTCCTAAATCGCTTGGAAAAAATTCAGTTAAATTCCCTACAGATTCATACAGGCTTGGACCATTTCCTAGATAGTAAACAGATCCCAATCTATCTCTTGAATTTGCCGGAGTTGTATCACTTCCTGAAGCACAAGTTCCAGTGCATCCATCAGCAAAACCAATGTACACTCTACCTTCTAAATCAATGTGTAAATCATTAAAATCTAGAAGATTACGATTAGAACCACCATCATCAGAACGGCAATCTCCACTGTTCAAGCATATACTACCAACCTGTACTGGATCTGAAGAAACTCGTTGTGTATGAAATGTAGGATTTTCATCCAATGCATTAAGGCTGTAAGTAACATAAAGATAGTGAGTAACATTTGAGGTAGCATAGTGTGCGTTTCCATCCCATGGATTTCCATCGATATCTGTTTGGTTCAATTCACTAGCGTTTTCACTTCCGAGATATGTAATTGCAATTCGGCCAGGATCTCCAGCAGAGGTATGAGGAAAGGTCGCTGAAATTACTTCTACAGGACTAATTCTGATACTTGTTTGGTCCCAGGTGTTTCCTGAGTCCATACTTCGTGACATGTAGACACCTTGATCACTACCAACCCAGACATTGTAAGCATTTGACTCTGTATCTGTAGCGACTTCTCCATTCTTACGAGGGTTTGGTGTACCTACGTCTTCTCCCATAGTGCGTTCCTCCCAAGTAAGGCCATTATCCTTGGAAAAAATAATTGCAGGTGTTGCAACTCGAGGTGGCAAATAGACAGTACCGTCTGGTGCTGTTGTGATAGCTCCATGTAATCCTCCATTGGTGGTAGCTAAGCCTACAATGTCTCCTCCGGCTTCAAATGTAGCACCACCATCATAACTGGTGTAACAGGAAATATACAATAATTTGTTAAAACAGAAATATACCGCTGTCTCATAAACATTTGAGGATATGCCTCCTCCTACTCCATATCCATCATCAGTCCATGGACCTGAACCGAGTTTGATATGGTCATTAATTGGTACTGAACCAGAATCATGTGGATTTGCAGCCCAGGTTTCCCCATCGTCATCTGACCAACCAATCCAAGTGGTCCAAAGCCCCATCATATGGATATTGAATACTCGATCAGTAATAGGGTCAACCCAGCCATAAGGGTCGTTGGTAAAGAATGCCTGTGTGACATCACTTGTATCTTCCCATGTTTTCCCATGGTCGCATGAACGCATTGGTTTTTCGAATGCTATGAAAAATATACAACCACTTGAAGTCACACCAATACTTGGTTCAGCTCCTTGTTGACCTACATCACTGAAAATAAAACTTAGAGGTAATGGTTCAGCTGAAATATTCAGTCCATCAGGTCCAGTAACGAATATTCCTTCTGGAAGTGAGGGTTCAGTTTCTTCTATTTTGGTTTCATGTTCTTCTGGTTCAAATATGTTTACAAGTGCATCAATGTTTGTAGCGATAAGCATGATTACAATACTAAATACTATCCACTTCTGATTTTCTATAACTGTTTTTTTGATTTGCTTTAACTCAATGAGTGACTCAGTTTTTTTCTTTTTTATTGCCATTCTTTCTCTTTAGTGTCCAATGACTGTTCCGGGTTTATAAAGCCAAATACGCGGTGTTTCCAGAAAAATAGTAGAAAGAGTACCCATCATAATAGTTATCCTAGACTTATTCCATTATCTTTTTCCCAGGTATTGATTTGTAAGTGTAATTTTGTTTTTTGATTATCATTAATGAATGCAGCGTTAATTGCAGTACGTGTTACGTTTAACAAATCTTTGATAGAAAGTCCAAAGTGGTTGTGGGCTTTTTCATATTCATGACCTATACTTGTGTTGAAATATGGAGGATCATCTGAATTTAATGTAACTTTACAACCAGCTTCTCTGAGTTGTGGAAAGGGATGTTCTGAATAGTCTGAATAGATACCCAATGAAACATTACTTCCAGGACATATTTCAAGTACAATTCCTCGTTTTGCTATTTCTTTTATAGCTTGAGCACTTTCAGATATTCTGACTCCATGTCCAATACGTAAGATTGGTAGTGTATTGATAGCTTCAAGTATAGTTTCCGGGCCAAAGTGTTCTCCGGCATGAGTTGTACAGGGGTATCCAGCCTCAGTTATCTTGTCAAAAGCTGGTTTAAAATCTGCATAGCTCAAATACCCTTCATCACCTCCCATTCCAAATCCCACAAAATAGGGGTTAGGATTATCTAAAAATGAATCAGCGACGATCATTGCCTTTTCTGGGCCAAAGTGTCTGAGGCAAGTGACTATAGCTCTTCCAATTATTCCAAAGTCTCTTTCAGCGTCCTCAAAGGCTTGTGCTATCCCTTTTACATGTTCATTGTAGTTTATTCCACATTCAGCTGCGTGCTCAGGAGAAGTAAATACTTCGACGTAAATTGCTCCTTCCGAAGCACACTTTGATAGATATTTATATGTAATTTCTCTATAATCTTCTGCATTACGTAGACATAGACTTGCTGAGTCATAGGCCTCTAGAAAGGTTGTAAAGTCGTACCATGCATAATTTTCTTCATCTTGAAAAAGAGTTGGAGATAAATCAATATTATTTCGTTTGGCTATTTTTTTAGCTAGTCGAGGGGGTATTGTCCCCTCAAGGTGACAATGTAATTCAGCTTTAGGTAAATCCGTTGGAATCATTTTGTAAAAGATTACCAACCATAGGTTTCAGTAATTTTAAGGCTGGATTTAATTTTCAGAAGTTTATTGGCCATTGGTACTAAATCTGGATTTTTTATTAAAATTCCTAACATTTTGAACCATGGTAAATTAGAATAATTTCGTCCATCATAGATTTCTCCAATTAAATTTAAAACTCTTTTATCAAGAGAGTATATTAATTTTGATTGATTAACAAATTTTTCTTGCGTCCACGGCTGTTTTTTCAAAATTCTATCATACCAAATGTGTGATTCCAAATCAGGGTGTAGTGATTTACCACAAGCCTCCCAGTATCGACCTCTTAATTCATGGCAATTTACAGCATGGGTAGGTGGAATTAATTTTCCAGTTCCTAACTCATTTTTAATAGCGATTGCAGCATATTCTCCAGACAGCATTCCTACATGAACACCTCCTTTTGTTATTGGATTAGTTAAGCCAGCTGAATCTCCAACTACATAAGCATCCTTTGTGGAAAATTGAGGTATGGGCCCATCTCTTGGAATTAACCCTCCATTTTGTTTATCTCCTAATTCATTATCTATTCTTTTGTCAGGGTCTACATTCATATGTTCTTTACAGAAATAATCTAATCCTTTTTTGGGGCCATTAGTTGCTACTATTCCAACATTGAAAATATCATCTCTTGGAAATACCCAGATATAACCGTCTGCAAACATCGGATCAATGTAGAAATCAAAATAATCTGTATCTGGAAAATCAACATCACTCTTTTTAAATTTATATTGTAGTCCAGGTAGTAAGCGAAGTTTGTCGTTACCTTTTAATCCAACTTGTGTAATAATATTTGGAACTCTTCCTTCAGCTATTACCAATTGTTTAGCCTTAGCAACTTCACCGTCTTTTGAGAACAGAATCCAATGTTTTTTTTCCTTAGTTACTTTTGAAATCTTTAAACCTTCATGTCTTTTAGCACCAGCTGAAACGGCATCATCTGATATAGTTCTATCAAGTCCCCAGCGATGTATAGAATATCCTGGAGACATTAATCCGACTGTTTTTCCATTCGGCATTCTTATTCTATTGCCTTTAACTTCTCTTATTGCCCAATCACCAACTGGATAATTTGTGTGTTCTAGGGCTATCTTACCTAATCCTTCTCCGCAATGAATCGGATCTCCCACTCTTTTCTTTCTATCAAATGCAATTACAGAATGTCCCGCTTCCGCTAAACGTAATGAAGCCATACCTCCAGCAGGTCCTTGTCCAACTACAGCTACATCATACATAGAAAAGTCCGATTGCATGTTCAATAATAAGGCTACTCTTTTTTCATTGAGTCCTTCAAGATGGGTCTTGCTTCTCTGAATGTGTTTAGTTCTTCAAGGGGTAATTCACAGACAAGAACACCTTCTTCAAAACTGGGGATATTGGCAATAGTTTTGCCTCTTGGATCAACTATAGTTGATTCTCCAGCAAATGTTAAACTTCCTTGTGTTCCAATATTGTTCGAGTAAGCATAGAAACAAGTTGTTTCAATAGCTCTAGCTGGCAAAACACGGTGGAATAAAGGTCTTGAAGTTGTAGGACTTGCTGCCAAATTTAAAATCAAGTCAGCACCATTAAGGGCTAATCCCATTGATGTTTCTGGGAAAAAGATATCGTAGCATATTTGTATCCCTATTTTTCCAAAAGGCGTGTCAAAAACGGGAGTCTGCTTTCCCTTATCAAAAAACATTTTTTCTTCGAAGGGACCAAAATTAGGTAAGAATTGCTTCCTATAATGTCCAATATATCCTTCCGGGCCAATTATAATTGCTGAGTTGAAGAGTGATTTTCCAGACTTCTCAACAATTCCTGTGGCAATATAGAGGTTATATTTTTTTGCTAATTTTGTTATTCCCTTCTGGGCTTTACTTGAACTTGGGATTTTTTCAGCTACTTTATTGTAATTATCTCTTAGATTATAACCAGTAATAAATAGTTCAGGAAATACAATTAAGTCTAAGTTCTTATTGCATTTTTCCTGTGCACTTTTAATCAGATTTTCCATTATTTCTAGATTTTTTTCAATATCTCCGAGAACAATTGGTGCCTGTCCCAGTGCTAAATGCATAGGTCCCATTTGAACCCGTTAATAATAGATGTTATTGCTTAATTTCAATAAGGGCTTTGTTTTGAAGAGGATGTGAAACTACTACCAGATACTTCTCGAATAATCGAAAAGTTTATTCAAACACGTGTGAAAGAGGCAGGATCTGAAGGCGTTGTTTTAGGTTTGTCAGGAGGTATAGACTCAGCTACTACTATGGCTTTAGCAGTGTCTTCTTTGGGTAGTGATAATGTCCTTGGGTTAATCATGCCCTTTCGTGATTCGGAATCTATTACATTAGCTTTGAATCATGCACAGTTGCTTGGTGTTAAAACCAAAAAATATGACATATCATCAATAGTCAAATCGTTTAAAGAAGTTACAGATTCATATTCATCTAAAGTTTCTGAGGGAAATTTGCATTCTCGAGTGAGAATGTCATTACTTTATGGAGAATCATTTTCATCTAATTCACTTGTTATAGGTACTTCAAATAAATCTGAACTTCTAGTAGGATATTATACTAAATGGGGGGATGGGGCATCAGATTTTCTTCCAATGGGGGATATTTACAAATCACAGGTATATCTTTTAGCAAAAAATTTAGGAGTGCCCAAAGAAATATTGAACAGAGTACCTACAGCAGAACTTTGGGAGGGTCAGAGTGATGAAGAAGAATTAGGAATTAGTTATGTAATTTTAGATAAAATATTGTTGGGTTTAGAACGTCAATTATCCTTTGATAATATTTCTTCAAATACAGAGATTAATGTTGAAACTATTGAAAAAATAGATATTTTGATTAAAAACACAATACATAAACGTGTTTTTCCACCAGTTTGTAAATTGGGACGCCGGACAGTAGGTTTGGACTGGCGTGAAACGATTGGAAGTAAATAATTCTAAAATTTATTTATTACGGCATTTAACGAATGGTATTTTTGTCTTAGTTTATTGCTTAATACTGTGGAACCAACATACCTTTTTTGACAGGTTCTACCATTTTTTTGTCTTTTTTAGGGTGGTAGTAACCCTAAAAATGAGATATTTGAATTTTTTTTTGAGTTATGGAATGCTTATTATATAGTAGCTTAATGAGGGAAAACCGATGAAATTAATTCGAAAGAAAACAATGTATGATTCATTTTTGCCACCCTTGGGGGTGGCCTAATTGCCTTCTAAATTAAATGGTTTGAAAATTGAACGCAAGTTTACAAATGAAGGTCAGGATCCTTTTGAAAAATTAACTTGGAGTCAAAGAGATGTTGAAATTCGCAACTTTGATGGTTCAGTTGCATTTTCTATGAAAGGTGTTAATCTTCCAGATAATTATAGCCAAGTTGCAGCTAATGTTCTTTCACAAAAATATCTTCGAAAAGCAGGTATACCTAAGAAATTGCGAAAGGTTCATGAGAAAGGTGTCCCAAATTGGCTTCAGAAAAGTGTTCCAGATCTTAAAGCTATGGAAGGTTTACCTGAATCTGAAAAATATGGTGAAGAAATTGATGGGCAGCAAACTTTTAGACGCTTAGCAGGGACTTGGACTTATTGGGGTTGGAAACATGGTTATTTTAATAGTGAAAAAGATGCTAGAACTTATTATGATGAAATGTGTTTTATGCTCGCATTTCAAATGGTTTCTCCTAATTCACCACAGTGGTTCAATACAGGCCTACATTGGGCTTATGGTATCGAAGGGCCACCTCAAGGGCATTATTTTGTAAATTCAGAAACAGAAGAGTTAGAAAGATCGATTAATGCTTATGAGCATCCACAACCCCATGCTTGTTTTATTCAATCAGTATCTGATGATTTAGTAAGTGAAGGTGGTATAATGGATCTTTGGACTCGTGAAGCGCGTCTTTTCAAATTTGGTTCAGGTACTGGAAGTAATTTTTCAAAAATAAGAGGTGAAGGAGAGCCTCTTTCAGGCGG